>OBEQ011561337.1_pt1 | contig 13957 bp, 21 predicted proteins | sample 1670901 | NCBI WGS metagenome assembly OBEQ01 (sample SAMEA104232315, study PRJEB22302) | groundwater metagenome | biome: forest; feature: aquifer; material: groundwater | place: USA | collected 2011-08-07 | depth 5.4 m
GATTTATCGAGAGTCTAGGGTTGTAATCCTGAAAGATAATCTATTGCTTCTTTCAATTCGATTCCCTTTTCGTGTCTTTTTTTAAGCATATTTTTTCTTAAAAGAGTAACAGTGAACAACCTATTATCAGAAACATGAATAATTTTATCCAAACAATTATCAATTCTTGCATAGATTTCTTCATCCCAAGTTTCACCAGAGAATCCTAAATTTAAATCTCTACCGACCGAATCCAATTCTTCCTGTAATTTATACCCTAAACTATTTTTAGGATAAACCTGTGCTAAATCTATTCCAGTCTCTTTTGCCTGATATATAGTCTCATCAACCCTTCTTTCTATTTTAGATAAATAACTTAAATCCATAAAAACTACAATAAATTTTAATATAAAAGCTTAATTATGTTAGAACCGTAACTTTATTAACCATTAAAAAACTTATTTTAATATGTTAAATAAACAAATATCTAAATGGAAGATACATCGAAGAAACCGTAGGTGTCTTAGATTATGCTAGACAAATTAGGAAATGCATTAAAGAAAGGATTTGATAAGATAGCTGGCTCTATATTTATTGATAGAAAGGTTGTTGAAGACATAGTTAAAGATCTGCAGAGAGCTTTAATTCAAGCAGATGTAAACGTTCATTTAGTAAAAGAATTAGGAGATAAAATAAAGCTTGCTGCCTTAGATGAAAAAATTAAGAATGTTGACCGCAAAGAACACCTAACAAAAATATTACATGATAATATAATCCAGTTAGTTGGAGGAGAAAAACACGAATTAATTCTTGATAAAAATAAAAAATCAAAAATAATGTTAGTTGGTTTATATGGGGCCGGAAAAACTACGACCTCGGGAAAATTAGCAAGTTATTATGCTAAAAGGGGCTTTAAAACAGCGATGCTTGGATTAGATGTTTATCGTCCTGCTGCTTCAGAACAATTAGAACAATTGGGGGATCAAACGAAAATAAAAACATTCACAGATAAAAATCTTAAAAATCCCATACAAATCTATAATAAATATAAAAATGAATTGGAAGATTATGATTTAATTATTATAGATACGGCTGGAAGACATAATTTAGATAAAGATCTTGTAGAAGAAATAAAAAACCTGACAAACATAATAAAACCAGACTACAAACTATTAACAATTCAAGCAGATATAGGACAAACAGCAAAAGCACAAGCTGCTGAATTTCAAAATGCTTGTAATATTAATGGAGTTATAATAACTAGAATGGATTCCACTGCAAAGGCTGGAGGAGCTTTAACGGCATGTAAGGAAACTAATGCCCCAGTTTATTTTATAGGGACAGGAGAAAAAAATAATGAATTTGAAACTTTTAATCCAAAATCTTTTGTATCAAGATTATTAGGTTTAGGAGATTTAGAAGGACTTTTAGAACGTGTTCAATCTGCGATAGATGAAAAAAGTCAGGACAAAATGAAGGCAAAATTGGAATCAGGAAATTTAAATCTTAGAGACTTCCAAGAACAGTTAAAACAAATGTCTGGAATGGGTAGCCTCTCAAAGATAGCTCAAATGATTCCTGGTCTAGGAAACAAAGTTCCTGATGAATTAATGGACACTCAAGAAACCAAATTGAAAAAATGGCAACATGCAATAGATTCAATGACTGAAGAAGAAATAAATAATCCAGAAATAATAGAAAAACAAACGACGAGACTAGGAAGAATCGCTAAAGGATCAGGAACTTCAACATCTGAAATCCGCCAATTGATAAAACAATACAAATTATTAAATGAACTTGCTTCTGGAACTGGAGATTTAGCAACCGTTGATCCGTCACAACCTTTAAGCCAAAAACAAATGCAAAAACTAGCAAAAAAATTCGGAAAAAAGATGAAATTTTAATCAAAAATTATTTATAAGAAAGTTCCCAATCCCACAAACCAGTTCCTGCAGAACCATCTAAAGTCTCAACTTTTATTGAACTTAAAGATCCAGGAACATTATATACACAATAAATTGGAACGTCACCTATTGAATATTCCCCAGGATAACCTGAAAGGGGGGTTCTTCCTAAAGCATCAGGACAACCGATTTGTTTTTGACCATTAATAAAAATTTGTATACCATCTGTCATAGTCATACCAAATTTATTAATAGTTGGCCCAGTATATCTTTGATAGGTACATTTTGGAGAAACTAAAGCACCAGTATCTAAACTTGTAGTTTGATCCCCACCTATACAATAAGGATCTCCATAATTAATAACTCTAATTTGAATTTGTGTTGCGGTAGAAGGCCATGCTGAACCTCCATAAAAATCTCCATAATTCATTTTTTGAGTATTGGTTAAGTGATAGGTATCAGTTACTATTCCTGTAGAGGAAATTGTGGTCCAACCTGCGTCAGAATCTTCAGATCCTCTTATCAATATTTTCCAATTGTTTGAACTTGAAAATAAATTTGCTATTGCCTGATTTAGAGTTATTGTCTGACTATTGTAAAGAACATTTACTTCCTCTCCAGAATGACCAAACAGAGCAGCAGATTGCCCTGAATTATAAGCAATAATTCCTGTAGATATTATTAATAATATTCCAACAGCTATTAAACTATATAACCATTTATTTGTAAAATTAATCTTCACCATCTTCTCTTGTAATAAAGAATATCTATTTAAATAGTTTATTATAATAAAGTTAATGAAAACAATACAGAAAGGAGCAGAAGCAACTATTTTTCTAGACAAAAATAAAATCATAAAAGAACGTTTTCCAAAATCATACCGTTTAAAGGTAATAGATGAAAAATTAAGAAAGCAAAGAACAAAATCAGAAGCAAAAATAATAAACAAATTAGAAAAAACCGTTAATGTCCCAAAAATAATAAAATCTGATGATAAAGAAAAAATTGAAATGGAATATATTAAAGGAGATAAACTTTCAGAAAGTTTTGAAAAATTAAACTATAAAGAAATAGCAAAAAAGATAGGAGAATCAATAAAAAAGATTCATGATCAGGATATAATTCATGGAGATTTAACAACAAGTAATATGATAATGAAAGATAAAGAATTATACATCATAGATTTTGGGTTAGCCTTTCATTCAAACAAAATAGAGGATAAAGCAGTAGACCTCCATCTTCTTCAACAAGCTCTAGAATCAAAACATTACAAAATAGCAGAAGTAGTATTAAAAATAATCTTAAATAATTATAATCCAAAACAAGAAAAAGAAATAAAAAACAGAGTTAAGATAATAGAAAAGCGCGGAAGATATAAAGATAAATATTAAGCTTTATAAAAAATATAGCCCCACCAGGATTCGAACCTGGGTCTCAAGGTCCAAAGCCTCGCAATCTTGACCACTGATCTATGGGGCTAAAAAAGCGCTTTTATCTTGTTTAAATGCTTGGGATTACTAAAACCGATAGTTTTATAAAACTTTTCAATTTCGGATCTTTTGGTTATGACAATACTTTTATTACAAATTATCTTTGAAGGATTTATTTCAAGTTTCAACAAGGATTCTCTAACATCTACAAGTAAAAAATGATTAAGATTTGTAAATTGGACTTGATAACTATTTTGTTTTGCCAATCTATAAAAAGAACCATCTGTATCATATAATCCTCGTAAACAAGCTGCTAAAAAATTTAGATCTTTTTTTATCCAATCCGGAATAACTAATTTATTATTAATTTTGTTGCCAGATTTAAACCCGTTTTCCTCAAAAAAATCGACCAATTTCCTACTATCCAATATTAGGTGTATTGCCTTGCTAGATTTAGAAAAATAAAATCTTGCTTTAATTTTAAACAATTTCTCACACAAAGGTTTAACATAATTCATAAGATAATCCCTATCATTTATTGAATGTCCGGCTATATCGATTCTATATACTCCAACTTTATAACTTTTTATTTTTTGTACGTGGCCGTCACCTAAAAGTATTCCCCACAGCTCCGCAAGATCCTTTCTTTTTTTAGGAATATTAATGTTCTTAGTATTTCCTGTAGAAATTTTTCCACCCTTAGAACGCCCCCAATTCTCAAGTTTTTTCTCAACAATAAATTTCTCATACTCTTTTTTTAATATTAATTTATTAAAAGTTGATTCATCAATAAGAGTGTTCTCATTTACGAAAGACCAAAGTTTGGGATATTTTATTCCCAGATAATTAGCAAAATCGATCCATCCTAAATTTCTTTTATCTTTTTCTCTCTTTAATAGTTCTTTCTGTTTTCCCTCAACCAATAAAATCCTCATCAGAGATCAAAACTCTAACATTTAAAAGTTTTTCTTGACCACTGTACAATGTAAACATAATAACAAGCTTTATAAAAGCAAATAATAATAAAATAACATGACAAAATCAAAAACTGAAACAATTGAAAGGCCGGTATGGCTTAAATATACAAAGGAAGAAGTAAAAGCAATTATACTAAAATTAGCTAATAAAGGATTAACATCTGAGAAAATAGGGCTTGTTTTAAGAGACGAATACGGTATTCCTAAGGTCAAATTATACAACCTAAAGATAAAACATGTTCTAGATGAACATAAAAAGTTCGTAGAACCTACCTTAATAAATCTAGAAAATAAGGTAAAAAAGCTTTCAAATCATAGAAATAATAACAAACAAGATCAAAAAGCAAAGCGTTCTTTAATAATCGCTGAAGCTAAGCTAAAAAAGACAAGAGAATACCATTTAAAGTAAATTTCTAAAAATATTTCTTAAAATTCACTTTTTTTATCAAAAATAATATTATCACTTGAAAATAGAAAATAAGGTTTAAATACTAACAATAAGTCTAACATAATGTAAATCTAAAAAAAGATGGTGAATACAGTTATAAGTAGGTTTAGCGAATTGTTTTTAGAAAAAATTAAACACTCAAAACTGCTAGTGATAAGTCATTTTGATACAGATGGTATTACAAGTGCAGCAATAATTTCTAAAACTCTTGGCAGATTAGAAAAACAATTCTCATTAAGAATAATTAAGGGAATGGACGATGAAGCAATTCTCTCTATACCCAAAGAAGTTCTTGTTATAATAACAGATTTAGGTTCAGGAAGTTTAGAAAAACTAGGAATAATGAAAAACGAATTTTTAATAATAGATCATCATGAAATAAGTGGAGAAGTTCCAAATAATGTTACTATTTTTAATCCTTTTTTAGAAAAAGAATTAGACAATTTGTGTTCTGCTGAATTAACATACCTTGTTTCGAGTTCTATTTCAGATGAAAATAAAGATCTTGCCTATTTAGCAGTTATTGGAATGGTCGGTGATTTAATGGAAAATAATATTAATAAGACAAGGAATCAAATAATAAAGGACGCAAATGTGATAGTAAAAAAGGGCCTTTTAATTTACCCCTCAACTCGTCCACTAGATAAATCTCTTGAATATAGTTCATCACTATTTATTCCAGGAGTTACGGGTAATCAAAGGGGAGTTTATGAACTATTGAAAGAAGTTGGCATTGAAAGAATAGGAAAAATATACAAATCACTAATAGATCTAAATGAAAAAGAAATGAAAGATTTAGTAACAGCAATAATGTTAAGAATGAATATCCGTGAAAAACCAAAAGAATATGTTGGAAACTTATATTTAATAAAATTCTTTAATAAAATAGAAGATGCTAGAGAAATATCCGCAATGATAAACTCTTGTAGCAGATTAGGAGAATCTAATGTAGCACTAACTCTTTGTATGGGAAATCCTGAATCAAGAAAAAAGGCAGAAAGAATATATGTAAAGTATAGACAACATATAATCTCAGCATTAAAATATGTTGACAAAAATAAAATAGCAACAGATAACTATGTTATTATTAATGGAAAGGACAAAATAAAAGATACGATTATAGGAACTATAGCAAGCATAATTTCATTCTCTCATGTTTACAAAGAAGGAACAATTATAATTGGGATGGCTTATAACGAAAATAGAATAAAAATATCAACTAGAATAGCTGGAAGAACTCAAAACTCTCATAACTTAAGAGAGCTAATGAATTATGTTACAGCATTATTAGGAGGAGAATCTGGAGGACATAAACAAGCAGCAGGCTGTACAATAAAAAGAGAAGATGAACAAAGATTCCTTGAAATAATCAAAAGAAAACTTGAATTTGAATTAGTTAAAGTTTAGATTTAGGAGAAAATAGATGGTTAGGATTAATTAAATTGTCATCACTTAAGCTATAGAGATTTAACTTTTTTTATACTCCACGTAAATTTTCCACCATTACTACGAGGGGCTTTTTCCATAAATTAATCCAACAATAGCTCCTAGAATGGCTCCAGTTATTAGATAAAATGCCCCTTCAACTAAGAGCCATGTTGAAAGAGAAGTCACGTAATGTTTAGCTCCTTCTGCAAGAACTCCAACGCCACCCATTATGATTCCATAAACCACCAATCCAAATATTAATCCTTCCAATAACGGTTTTTCGCCCCTTCTGAAAAGTTGAAATATGTAAACAAAAGCCAAACCTTCTAATATGAATGAAATAAAACCTAAAGGTATTATTGGTTCTATCGAATAAATCTTTAAATCAGTATAAACCTGCCCAAAAAGAACAAAATGCCAAACCGCCGCTATGGCAAATCCAACAAAAATAAATGCCAGCACCCCAACAAAATATTTTTTCATGTTCATTTTATCTCCTCTCAGATTTATATTAAAGTAACATCAACTTTAATTATTTTACCTTTAGTAATTTTTTCTTTCTCCCGTACGTTTACTTTTAGGGCAACAAAAAAATCTCCTCCTTTTTTCATCATTAATTTAGTCTTCCATGAAGTGTTACCAACCTTTACCTTAATTGGGTACATGCCCCATCTGCTCCTTTGTTCCTTTAGTTTTTTCATGAATTTTTTAGGAATATCCATATAAAACCATCCGCCTTTTCCAGGAAATTTAGAAACTTTGCCTGAGACCACAAAAGATTTAATCATATTATTCCCCCAATTTATTGTATGACCCCCTAATTATTCTCTGGTAATTCATCAAATTCCCTTTTCTTACTAGCCATCCATTTTTCCATGGCTTTAGTGTCTTTCATTTTCTCTTTCATCTTTCCCATCACTTTCATATGGACTTCATCACCTTTTTCGTACATTTCGTGAGCATGTTTCATACTCATTACTTTCATTTCCTCAAATGTATTGGCATGAAATTCTTTATCACAAACTCCACCGAGTTGTTTACAAGTCATTGTTTTCATTCTAGATACCCCATATAATTCAAATAAAATTTAATCTTTATAAATATACCCATTATATAAAAATGATGACGTTAACTTAACAGCCCATAATTTAGTAACATTTAAATAACCAATTTCATAACAAAATTCTATGAAATCAAAATATAGATTTATCAAAGTTAGATGTCAAGCGTGTAAGAACGAGCAAATTATATTTGAAGGAGCTACTACTAAAGTAAAATGTCTTGTATGTGAGGCTAATATAGCTGAGCCTAAAGGTGGAAAAGCCGAAATAAAGGCAAGGATAATCGAAGTTCTTAATTAACAAACTTTATAAGCAGAAAAAATAACATTTCATTATGAATAATTTAGAAGAAGGACAAATTGTTTTATGTACTGTAGATAAAATACTAGGAACTACCGTATTTGTAAAAATAGAAGGATATGGAGAAGGAATATTAACTACTTCCGAAATAGCCCCTGGAAGAATTAGAAATTTAAGAGATTATGTTGTTCCTGGAAAAAAGATAGTTTGTAAAGTATTAAGCATAAGAGGAGATAGAATTAACCTATCATTAAGAAGAGTTAAACAAAACGAAAAAAAAGAATTGTTAGAAACAATTTCTAAAGAAAAAAGACTTAGAGCTATGTTAAAAACAGTACTAGGTGAAAAAGCTGAATTGACAATAAGCAAAATAACTGAAAAATATAATTTATTAGATTTTTTTAATACTTTAAAAGAAAGTCCTAAAATACTAGAAGAATTTATTTCAAAATTAGATGCAGAGAAAATTATAAAAATACTTGATTCAAAAAAGGATAAAGAAAAAGAATTAAAACAAATATTTAACCTCTCTTCAAAGGAAAATAATGGAGTTGTTATTGTAAAAGAGATAATAACTAGTTCTATAAATAAAAATTCTGAAGTTTCATATATTGCTGCAGGTAAATATAGAATAAAAATGAAAGGTGCAGAATTTAAAGAACTAAAAACGCAATTAAATTCATTATTAGAAAACATAGAAAAGCTAGCAAAAAAGCATAAAGCAGAATTCTCAATTGAAAAGAATTAATTAACAACATAAATCTTTTTAAAGAAAATACTTCTTCTAAAAATATGAAAAGAACAGTAACCTATATTGCAAATTATAAAGGAATATCACAAAATTTTAATAGATTCCACAAAGATGAAAAAGATAAAATAGAAGAAAAGTTAGGTGAATCATGTATCTCTTTAGGTAATAATTATCTTTGGTATGAGAATGGATTATTTTATATAAAAGTTGATGATTCTAATCTATCAAAAAATTATACAAAAAGGATTGAAATAGAAATGATGCCAGTTCAATCACAACTACCAAAAGATTTAGCAAAATTATTGGAAGATCACGGATACAAATATCAAGAACCTAAAAAAGCGTCTTCTGACTAATTTCTTTTTTTACAATTTCCATATCTTTCTCCCATAAACCAATAAGACTTCTATTGTAAATAATAGCAGCAGGATGAAATAAGGGAATAAGTTTTATATCCACTCCATTTACTTTAACCATTTGAACTTTACCATGTAACTGAGTTATTCCTAACTGATCTTTCATCTTATCAACATCTCCTCCTGCTAAAAAGAATTTAGTAGCATAATTTCCAAGAGAGCAAATAACTTTAGGAGTTATAATAGAAATTTGCTTAAGAAGATAAGGTGTATGCTTTCTGATTTCTTCAGGTAAAGGATCACGGTTTTCAGGAGGGCGATATTTTAAGATATTCGCGATATAAACATCATTCATACTCAGTCCAACATCTGCCAATAATTTATCAAGATTTTTCCCGGCAGCACCAACAAATGGAAGTCCTTGTTCATCCTCGTTCCTACCTGCCGCCTCGCCAACAAACATTATCTTAGCATTAGGGTTTCCCTTTCCAAAAACTAAATTTTTTGCATTCTCTTTCAATGGTAAATTAGCATTAGAAATTTCTTCTTCAATTTTTTTTAATTCTAATTCATTACTCATATTAAAAACAATCTATCTAATTTTAAAAATATTATTACACTACTCTTATTAGTTTAATCAGCTGAAAAATATCTCCGCCAGTACTTGTCACATTTGCAACAGTTATTTGTATAAGGGCAAGAAGCCACATAAATAAAATCCAGTTAATGGCCAATATTAAAGTTAAATTATAATTCTTCTTATATTTTATTTTATAAAAAGTATAAATATTTACCAAAGTAAGATAAATGCATATCAAAAATAAAAATCTCAAATCAGAAATTATTCCAGCTACATGAACTTCAGTCCTTTGAATATCATTCAACTTATAATACTCATTTAAATCAAATCTTGTAGCCCCTAATTTTGCAACTTTAGGATTAAAAAAATTTGGAATTGTTGATAATATATCAACACTATAAGAATTTTCAACTCCATACTTATCTAAAACTATTTGATGTCCTCTTTCATGAAAATAAGTAGATATCTGAACTAAATAAGGAAGTATAAAGAATATAGTTATAAAAAGAAATGCTGCGACATGAAATACTAAATAAAATCTTTTCCTAACCTCTTTGTCCATATATAATAAAAATAAATATGCTATTTAATACTTTTTATTCTAATTCATCTAAACTTAATGGAAATTTAAATCTGCCTATCTTTTTAGGAGTTTCTTTTCTAATTTTTTGAGACAGAAGGGCAGCATCATACCAAGTAAAACTTAATTCGGGATTTGAAGCGTATCTTCCTAAAACTCTTAATATGGCGGCTCTGTTTTTTATCATCAAATAAAAAAACATATCTCTCTTCTTCTTTAACTAAAGCTAAAACATATACATCGTTAATCTTATTTTCTAATTTTTCCATAAGAATATGCTCATAATTTTCTAAAAAATCATCAATACTTCTAGGTTTATATTGGCTAAGATCAGTGAATTCTATAGGGTATAAATCTCCACAAAATTGATCAGATCCCATATTAATTAATAGTGTTTTTATTTAATAAATTTATATTTTCTCTGTTTCATCAATAATTCCGCCTTTTCCAACAAAAAACAAACATTCATTGTCTGGAAGATTTGGGCTATCAATTAATTTAGCAACTCTACTATCTTTCTTACCCCTTCTAATATAAATTCTGTAGGTTGAAGCGTGAGCCACGATATGACCCCCAATTGCAGTTGTTGGATCTCCAAACATCATTGCAGGATTAGCCATAACCTGATTTGTAACATATACTGCAAGATTAAATTGCTCTGATATTTTCATTAGATTATGTAAATACCTATTCAACTTCTGCTGTCTATCGGCTAACTGACCTCTTCCAGCAAACTCTGCTCTAAAATGAGCAGTCAAACTATCTATAACAACTAATCTAACTGGTTCTCCATCTTTTATTAACTCAGCAATCTTATCTATTAATAGAATCTGATGATCTGAATTAAAAGCTCTGGCTACTAAAATATTTTTTAAAACATTTTCGGGATTCATGCCTTTAGCCTCTGCTATTTCTCTAACTCTATCGGGTCTAAAAGTCCCTTCCGTATCAATAAAAACAGCTTTTCCTTCCGCTCCCCCCTTATCGAGAGGCATTTGAACATTGACAGCTAAACTCAGCCCTAGCTGAGTTTTTCCGCTGCCATAACCTCCAAAGGCTTCTGTGATAGCTTTTGTCTCTACTCCTCTCCCTCCCAAAAGATTATTTAGTTCTTTACTCCCCGTAGTAATAAAAAAAACTTCTTCTCTTTTTTTTGCAAACTCTAATCCATCCTGAAAACCGAGATTCATCATCTTTCTAGCAGATTGGATTGCTTTTCTAGCAACTACTTCTCCAACACCGACCATATCAGACATTTCTTTTGGTCCCATTACCGCAACGCCCATTAAATCAAAAATTCCGGCAGCCTCTAATTTCTCAATAGCAGCTGGTCCAATCCCTGGAAGATCAGAAATAGTCATCTTTTTATCTTCCTTTTTATCAGAATCTTTTTTAGCCATAGAATCATATATGATTTTTCTTTATAAGTATTACCCAAATTTGTTATATATTTTCTACCCCATTTAACTAATAACAAACAAAATAAAAAAAACAGCTACATTAAGAAACATTAATACAAAAAAAATTGCTTCTTCTATTTTCCCACCAGTAACCAATGGACCTTTTGCTAAAATCTTTAATGGCCAAAACGGTCTAATTCCATCTTTTGTAAAAGCATCAACAAATAAATGAATTCCATAACCTAAAAAGAAACCAAGACTAAATATAGGAAAGAATATTGCTATTAAAACTGAAATAAACAATGCAACAGTCAAACTATGTAAAATTCCCCTATGTTTAAAAAAGAATTGCATCGGCCTGAATACTATAAACTTTCCAAAAACTGAATTAGGATTATCTAAATCAGGAATAACAGTTCCTACTAAAACCATTATAATAAAAATTATCTTATTGTTAATCTGTTGTAAAAACAATAGTATAATCAGAATAGCAATAGCAAAATGAGTTTTTAATAACATATAATAAAAAAGAAATTTAAATTAATAAATCTTCTTGCTTTAAGCTTCTACTTCTCTAACTCATTAATCAGCTTATCAATATTAATTTCTTCTAAATCCGAGACTATAACTTCATTATTGTTATATAAGGTATTTTTTCTAACCTGTCCTGACAATATTACTTCTTTACCTAATAAATCATTTTTCTTTAATGCGAATCTATCCCGATTGTTTATATCATCATCGCTCATAATTTTCTTTATTTCATCTGAAAACATGACAGAGCGAATAGAATCACTCCCGTCATCAATTACAAAGTTTAACAATGCTCTTTTATCTCCTATAACTTTTCCATGTTCAACACATTCGTTATTAGTTACTTTTTTTCTACATTCTGGACAAACTTCAAAAAATCTAGGCTCAAACATCTGAACAATAAAAGCTCTTACACTTATATTATCATTTGAATTAAAATCAGATATGTGTTTTCTAGAAACAGGCCTTTCCATAACTGGATTTTCTATATCTTTATCAGATACTTTGATTTCAGAAAAATTAGATAAATGAATTTCCCCATTTCTAACACTGGCGTTATTAATCTCGACAACGCTTCCTTCTTTTATTTCTCCACCTATAAGATTAATATGGTTTTCATCCCATAAAACAGTTCTAACGTTGCTTGTTTCATCAGCCAAAACGAAATTAGCTACTCTTCCAGCTCTTCCATTTTTGTTATATTCTCTAACAGGATATAAACTAACAATCTTTCCTATTAAATTTATCTTCCTCATCCCGGGAACTATATGAGCTATTTGTATAACCTGTTTACTAAAGTTAATCTTGAGTTCTGCAGCTATAACCTGTGCAGCCCCTTCCTTGCTTATTAATCCAGAAAGCTTAGCCTGTTTGGCTTCTATTTTCCTCTCTATTTCATCAACAGGAAGACCTGAATTTCTTGATATGTATTCAACTAACTGACTATAATTATTTTCCATCTTTTTTAATGAAAAATAAATACCTCAATTCTTTATAAGAATTACGGTTGTAAACAACCATATAATTCCAATAAGATTTAAATAAACCTTTCACCTTAACTAAAAATGGGTTTATTAGATTATATTAAGCTATATAGTGAGGAGATAGTATTTGCTAGTTCTCTAACATTAGATTATCTAACAGGAGTTATTCCAATTATTACATTGGGACTATATTTCACATTAAAAGTCTCTTCTCATGATAATCCTTATAAAAAAACAAATAAAATAGAATCAGAAATCTTTGAAGAACCATATAAAAACCTAGAATTTGAAACTTCCAGACTTAAAAAATTGTTAAACTAAACGTTTATAAACGCTTTTCCTTACAAAACATTATGGGAACCGTACTAATTAAAGTTAAAATAATGCCTTCATCTCCAAGCACAAATTTAAAAGAAATTGAAAATGAAGCTAAGAAGATAATAGAAGAAAACCAAGGTAAAAATACAAGATTCGAAAAAGAACCTGTAGCTTTTGGCATAAATGCCATAATAGCCTTTTTTGCCAGAGATGAAGAAAAAGATACAGATGCTCTATTAGATTTCATAAGAGAAATAGAAAATGTAAGTTCAGCAGAAATAATCGATTATAGAAGAGCATTAGGATAAGATTAATAAAACCGTTAATTCTAAATAACTCATGAACAAAGAACAAGCTATTTTAATAAAAAAACAATTAACAGAACAAATTTCTAATTCTAATCAGCAAAATAAAGAACCAATAATAGAACATATTAACAAACTTAACGAACTAGAATTAGAACAATTTCTAAAACAAAACAACATTCCTTTAGATGAATTTGGAGAAACCGGAGAAATAAAAGAAACCTCCATATTTGAACAAATTATAGCTGGAAAAATATCTAGCTATAAGATAGCTGAAAATAAAAAAGCTATGGCTATATTGGAAATAAATCCTCTTTCGCGAGGCCATTGTATAATTTTACCAAAACAAAATGTAAAAATAGAAAAAATACCTAAAACTGCAATGAGTCTAGCTCAAAAGATAGCAAAGAAAATAAAAAGCAAATTAAAACCAGAAGATATTAAGATAGAGACTTTCTCATTTCAAGGATATAGTGCTATTAATGTAATTCCAATTTACAAAGATATAAAATTAGAAAAGAAACAAGCTTCGGAAGCAGAACTAATAAAATTAAAAGATAAACTTTCATATAGAACTAGACAAAAGAGATCCAAAACCCAAAAGCTAATAGAAACTAAATCAA
>OBEQ010519612.1_pt1 | contig 13956 bp, 11 predicted proteins | sample 1670901 | NCBI WGS metagenome assembly OBEQ01 (sample SAMEA104232315, study PRJEB22302) | groundwater metagenome | biome: forest; feature: aquifer; material: groundwater | place: USA | collected 2011-08-07 | depth 5.4 m
CCGCAGAGTCGAGCGTCTCGACACGTTTAGTCATCCAGCTCAATACTGTGGGCGTGAATGGGGGGATAGCGTCTTGGTCTTTTTGCATGTGCGTGCAGTATACCCCACCAAAATTATGTGCTTAAGGCGAAGGCGGCGCCTTTGAAGTCGACCGGCTTGCCATGAGATTGCTTGAGGGCCTTCTCGTGATTCATATCGGCTGGGACATAGGAGAGTGGGATGCCGAGCTTTTTGGCCTCTTGGAGGGTAACGGCGGTGTTCTCGCCGCCGCCGTATGCGGCAATGACGTCGCTTGCCCCGAGAAATGCCTTCGTCGCCTCCGTGAGCTTGTCGGTGCCGGGGAGATAGCCGCCCCAATTCGCGTCGTTCACTATATAAATCATATCCACATAGGGCGAGAAGTTGCCGCTATACGAGAGCGCCTGGGTCGAGACGATGCCGATAGTCTTAAAGCCGAGCTCTTTTGCGATCTGGTACGCTCCGCCGATACCCTCTTCAGTTGCGCCGATATTAATGATCCATTCGTCCGGATTGAGCTTCTTGAGGTCGGTCTTGATGTGGGCGAAGACAGCATCCTTGTCCTCGTACTCAAGCGCCGAGTAGCCGAAGATGGTGAATACTTTCTTATCGAGCGCTTTGACTTCGCGAATAACCTCGTCGGCGAAGATGGGTTCGGTCGCACTCTGGGTGGAGTCTTCTCCGTAGATGCCCTTGGTGAGGATGCGCTCCTTAGTACCTTCGCGATCGACGACGAGATTCAGGAGTTCTTCGTCGCTTGGCACATCGGTAGCGCCGACCGCGTTACAGATGAGCTTGGCTGCCTTTACCAGATACTCTTGCGTGCGATATATACTCGGTACCAGCTCCTCATTCACGGCACCCTCGTCGTCATAATAATGATGCGTGAGCTTATGAAAGACGTTCGCGAGGAGGCCAACAGAAGACGCGTCCAAGAAATATCGTATTCGTATCTCCTCCTCGCCGGGGCGCGACATCGAGGATGCGCCGCTCTGGAGATTGCCTGTGGGGGTGCGCAGTGTCTCGACATCATGTTCGCCTCGGTACTCCTCGGCAACCATATATTCAAACGGCTGCGGGCCGTTGCCGCGGAAGAGGTCTTTCACTATCTCGTCCTTCTCGAGCGTGAGTGCCGTCTCGTGCACGATTTCGAAAATGATTATCGTCGCAAGACTATGGAGCGCCCGATCCTCCTCGGAGGAGTCCGGGGTCGTACGAATAATCTTGGGGAAGATGGTGCCGGTGATGAATGCATCGACCGTGCGATAAAAAGCCGCCTTCCCTTCGTCGGCCCCAATATCCTGCTGCTTCAATCGACGGTGGATATAGGCGTACAGACGCCGGGCATGATTGAGGTCGTGATACCAGAAGTCCAAGGGCGATTGTTGGTGCCCATCCACCCGGGTGGTGCGCGAGATGACGCCGATGAATTCGATCGGGACCGAACGCGTGCGGATGAAGTCGGCGAGTGAAAGTTCTTTCACTGTCGGGATGAGGACGATGTCCGGATTGGCGACGAGCGCGTGCCGATGGTAGCAGTAGCGGTCGAAGTGATAGAGCTGGACCGCGCGGTTGCCCGGCTCGAGACGGTTGAGCTTGTCTAAGAGGCGAATGGCCGCCTCAATAGCGTCGAGGGTAGGGCGGTAGGGGAACGGTTTTTCGAATGGAATCTCATAGGGGTACCGCTCCGCATCGTCTACTTTGAAGGAGAGATTCACATGTGCGAGGAACGTGCGCGCCTCGGTGAGCTCGAATCGGAGCGCCGGGTTATCCGTAAGAAGCTTTTGAAAATGCTCGCTCTCGAGCTCTTTGGAGAGGAACTCGACGATGGGGCCAAACTCGGGAAAGGGCGCGTTCGGGCCATCCTTCATGAGCCGACTGTGGAAATCGGCGTAGGAGCCAATCGGGTCGGCGATGATGCGGTCCTCGACCGCACTCGAGAGCTCATTCATGTGTAGAAACAATAAAGTAAATAGCCGGTAGTGTCTAGAGAGTCCGAATGAAAAGCCACCCCCATGGGGGGCGGCTTAGAGACTAGTCGTCCTGGTGGAGCACTGAAAGAACCATCCCGAGTATCGACCAGTCGACGCCGCTGTTGACCCGTACAATCTCTCCGAGCTTCTTGACCTCGACATAGGTCCGCTCGGTGTCTGCCTCAACGCCATGTGCAATCCCGGCCATATCCCGGAGCTGCTGCACCTCGCTTGCGGTCAGCTCGACCGAGAAGAGATGGGCTTGGTGCGCCGAGAGCGTGGCGACCAGTTGTCGCGCTTCTTGCTCTCGCATACGTGATGCGTCGATGTGCAGGCCCGTTTCCTCGCCGAACTCGTCCGCAGCGAGATGCCGCGGGTCATCAACTGGCTTGAATGACGAGCCGCCAGGGACCTCGTACACGAATCCGTAAGGATTGGATACGGGGCTTCGAAACTCCCGGATGAGGACCACGTCGGTATCTTCGAGGGTTGTGCCACGGCGGTATGCGACGATAGTCGCGATATCGGGCCGCGCAATGACTACTTCATTGGTCTTGTGGCGGTTCTCGCTCGCAACATATACGTCAACGTGCAGGGCCCAGAAGAAGACGATTGAGCGTTTTGAGCCGGCTCGGAAGACCCACTCCACGCGGGCGCCATCCAAGCGATTCCCTGCCCGGCGAAGATTCTGGTACCACTGTTGGAAAGATGCGGTCTGCCAAACGTGGAGCGGCACGTGGCACTCGCCGTCGCTACGCAAGGCACCATCGCCTAAGCGTTCAACAGCAGCTTGGAGTGTGTCTTCGAGCGTGCCATGCACCGGTATGGACAGTTTACGCGCATAGTATTGCTGGTATCGCACACTCGCGGCGCCGGGCGGGGTGCCAAGCACTACCTTGCCGCTCCCCTTCCACGTGCCGTACTCGTCATTGGTCGTGAGGGCCGGCATGGTCGCCATGTCTCGCGGTATCCAGCAGACGATACAATCGGCCATGTGGAGCATGCGCTCTTCGGTCTCGACCTGGTCGTCGTAGCTGTGCCGCCAGGTCGCGTCTTCGCGCTCGGGCACGAACACGACACCGTCGTAGCCGATGTGCTCGAGAATCTTGAGTGCCTCCGGGCGCCACGAAGGCACGTCGGGGCTGCGTGGGGTGGGCCCCACAAGCATCAGGGCCTTGCAGAAACTTGTTGGAAACTCTTGTCCCACGTACACCACGGTGATTTTCGACTTTGTCATCATCCACCTCGATCCTTAGTCAAATATCTCGTTCTGTTGGTAGCATAGCACAATCTTTCGAATTAGTGTATACTCTACACATGAATGCTCCCGCTCCGCTCCGATTCGCCGTCTTGGCTGCCGACACGGCACTTTTCACCGTTCGCGACAGAATGCTCTTGGTTCGCGCCATCCGTGTAAGGCGCGCGCCCCACTTCCCCGATAATGCGGGCCTCCCCGGTGGCCTCATCACTCCAGAAGAAACTGCAGAGCAGGCGGCACGCAGACATGTCGAAGGTAAGACTGGGGTGTCGGCGAGCAAACCACACTTCGAGCAACTCTATACTTTTAGTGATATAAAGCGCGACCCGCGTGGACGTGTGGTCGCCGTCGCGTATATCGCGCTTGTATCGTGGGAAAAACTTTCAGAGGTAGAGCGGCAAGACGGGAACGAATCATACTGGCTCCCCGTCTCTCGCGCACGCAAACTCGCCTATGACCATGATGAGATACTGGGGTTGGCGCTCAGGCGCCTGCGCTCGCGCGTGCGCTACACGACCCTTATCGGCAAGCTCATGCCGAGTGAGTTTACGCTCACCGAGCTTGAGCAGACCTATGAAAGCATCCTCGGCAAGGACCTCGATAAGCGCAACTTCCGTAAGAAAATACTCAAACTGAAAGTATTAAAAGAACTTCCCAAGAAGCGCTATGGCGGCCGCTCCCGCCCCGCACATCTGTACCGGTTCGCTCATAGCAAGGTGGAGGAAATCGAGGTTATTTGACCATTGACAATAACTACATTTATATGTTAGAATCGCAACCAGTTCCACGTATAGGGAGGCCTGAAATGGAGTTCTCGCACATTGACCGCAAGTCGCCGGAAATCATGGCGACGCTCGCAAACGCACCCATCTACCAAAAGCAAGGCCTCGTGCAAGCACGGCCGGCCGTGCTTGGCGAGAAAATCGTCACCACGCTTGCGAGCGGTGCTCAGGAGACGACTAACGAGGCTGATCAGGACGACTGGGTCATGACGAATCCGCACGGTGAGCAGTACATTATCGGGCGAGAGAAGTTCTTCGGCCGCTACGAGCCTGATGGCGAGCACGGCGGGGGGCACTATCGCGCCAAGGGGTTCTGCCGTGCAATCAAGAACCCGTTCGGCAAGCCCATCGAGATCATGGCATCGTGGGGCTCGCCCCAGACCGGCGACGAGAACTGCATGATTGCCGATACTTGCGATGCTGACGGCAATGTCGGCGGCGAGCCGTACCTGATCGAATCGGCGGCCTTCGCCGAGACATACAAACAAGTCTAGAAGACACACACACGAAGACCCCCTGGCGCAAGCGCCAGGGGGTTGTTGTATTTTGTGCCGTCAGACGATTACCTTCTCATTTGAGCGGCCCGCGCTGCCGAAGATCTCGACATAGCGGGCAACCGCATTGGCAGGACCGCTGGCCTTGTTGATGTTGTCCGAGAGCTTCACGCATGGCCGACCATTGGCCTCGACGACCTTGCAGACCATCGAGAACGGCTTGAAGAGCGGGTCACGCGGATAGCAGCCGGCGAAGTCGTTCGTGAGGAGCGTGCCCCATCCGAATCCAACGCCGACTTGACCCGCGAATTCTTCATACAGCTGTATCATCGGATCCACATCGAGCCCATCGGAGAAGATGATGACCTTCTCTTTCGGGTCTACACCGTGTCGGCGTAGGAAGTCGATGTACTTGTGCCCGATACGAATCGGATTGCCGGAGTCTTGCCGCATGCCGCGCCACTCGTGTGCGAGCGCCTCTGGCGCCCCGTTGAGGAACTGCTCGGTGCCGAATGTGTCGGGCAAGAAGACCCGGAGGCCACTGCCGTAGAGCTCCTCCCACTGCGGGAGTATCTCGTACTGCGACTGCCGGAGTTCCTCATCGCTGTCGGCAAGCGCGGCGAGTACCATCGGGAGCTCATGTGCGTTCGTGCCGATGGGCATCACCTTATGGTGGAAAGCCATCCAGGTGTTCGAGGTGCCGGTGAACTGCTTCCCCATCATCTCGCGACAGAGCTTCAGCACCCATTGCTGCCAGAGGAAGCTGTGCCGACGCCGCTGGCCGAAATCCGCGAAGCGGATGCCGGGATGGCGCTGGAGCTTCTCAAGCTTGTTGTAGATGCGGTCCTTCGCCCGCGCATACCCGATGTCGAGCTCGAGATCTGTCATGTTCTCCATCCGGGCCCGGTAGTAGAGTTCCGAGATGATGGCGAGCGCGATAGTCTCCCACATCGACGCCTCGACCCATCGCCCACCGAAGGTCAGCTCATAGCCATCCTTGCCTTTGCGCAAGCGATAGGGCGGGAGCTTGAAGGTCTCGAGGAACTGGGTATACCCCTCGCAGAACATGTTCGCGCCGTAGACGCGCATGCCGCGCAGATACGACAAGTCGGTGTAGTCGAGCGTGAGCGAACGCACGTAGTCGAGACATTTCTCGAGGAGCGCTTGCGGGACGATCTCATGGACCGGGACGCTCCCGTCGCGCACGATGAGCTGGAACATGACCTGCACATCAGGATACTTCTGCCAGATGAGATTCCCCATCGTGAACTTGTAGAAGTCGGTGTCGAGCAAGGAGCGCACCGGTGGCTTGAGGCCCGCGGCACGAAATTCTCCGACGAAATCGGTTGGCATAGCGAACTCCTTCCGTGTGTGACAAAGAACAGATTCTCTGAAGGCGTCCGAACATTCAGGCGCCTTGTAGAGCGGAGGAGGCAGAGCCTCCTCCGTCGAGATTGAAAATGCAAAAGTACAGTAGCGAACCCTCTCGATCCGGCAACCCTTGCAGGTTGCCGGATCTATCCACAGCTTGCCTTACGGTGTCCAGAAGCCGGAGTTGCCCCCGGAGGGCGCCTTCGAGCCGATCTGTGAGGCGCTCACGCGCTTCACGAGTTTGTCGGAGAACACCCGCATGACGTTACGGAAGCGGCGCCGCTGATCCTCCGCGCTCTCGCCGGGCTGTGCCTTCGAGTGAAGGATATCGCGAAAACCGAGTTCCGTCGCGACCTGCACGAAGTCGACGCGCTCGCCGGTCTCGAACCCGATAAAGACGAGCGTGAACAACTCTGGCGAGAGCGAGGTGAGGACTTGCCTCACCACGTCCGAGTCGAACGGGCGCTGATTATTCGCCCCGTCCGACCAGACGGCCAGCACGCACTCCGGATTGGACCCGGTCCGCTGTCGCACCTGGAGTGCGTAGGCGGTAAGCGCCGTCACGCCATCCAAGATGCCTTGGTGGAGGGCCGTCGAGCCGTCCGTGCAGTAATCTGCCGTGGTGAGCTTCGGTAGGTCGGAGAGCGGATAGAACCCGCTCTCGCCTCCCGACTGCCACAGCGGTCGGACCACGTGATTGAACGTGAGCCCGCCGATCCGTATCGCACCCACCTGGTCGGCGGCGCCCCCGAGAAGTCCGGGGATGGCGACGTCGTTGACGGATGCGATGACTTCGCTCTCGACCGGCTTCATCGAGCTGCTTTTGTCGAACAGCAGCTTGATGATACGGAAGTCGTCGGTCTCCTGCTCGTCGTCGGTGAACGGCGAGCCCACGCACATCGGCAAGGTGCCGGCGTTCATGTTCTGGATGATGATGTCCGACGAAGCCTGATTGAGCCCGAGGGCCGCGCCCTGACTTCTGATCAGGGAGCTCAAGCCTTGTTTGGATGTATCCATGGATCCTTCCTTCTGGTGTTGGTTTCGGTGTAGCGTTACGCGGCGAACGGCGCGTCGTGCGTGATGACCTTCACGCCGTTGGTCTGCATCGTCGCGTGCAGGTCCTTGACGACGTCCGAGTTTGGGACGATCGCCGAGGTGCAGTCGCCGAGGAAGCTGATGCTCTGCAGGACATCCGGCTGATTGCCGTAGTACTCGATCACCTGCTTCACGCCGGCATTGACGCAGAAGTCCTCTGCCTCGCCGCCGATCTCGGTGCTCTTCGATTGCCTGACTTTGTCGAGGGCCAGGGTCTGGATGCCGCCCTGCGGGTGATCCGGCACATCCATGCACGGCCTGAACGGGCCGAACCAGTCGACGTGCGCGATATGGCCCTTGTACATGAACATGGGCTGGATGCCGCGGGCGACGGAGGCCCATTCCACGAGCTCGGCGAGCTGCGGAATGAGATTGACGCCGTTGGTGCCCTCGCGGCAGTGCGAGGTGAAGACCCAGATATTGCCCTGGCCGGTCGCCAACAGATGATTGGCGTACTTCACCGTGTGCTGACGCATCAGGCGCGGCGAGTATTGCTTCGTGGGCCGCCCGTCGACCCAATGCGCCTCGAAGATGGGGCGGTTGGGGTTGCCGTCGAGAAGCACCATGAAGAGTGGCAGACTGACATCGGGCGGATTACCCAGCTCGTCGGCCCACCAGTTGTCGCCATGGATCACGGTCGGCGGATGGATGTCGATCGTGAAGATGAAGTCGGTGTAGTGGCCCTCGAGCGTACCGCGGATGAACCGCTCGCCGAAGCGAGCGATGTCCTCGTAGGTGCCGGCGACGGGCAGACGGCCCTTATCGCCGAAGTCATGCTCGTAGTCGATACCGATCAGGAGATGATGGTCTCCACCGCCCCGCCGAAGCTGGCGCTGGACGGATTCGAGACCTGCCTTACGGCCTTCCTCGCGGGCGCGGTTGAGATCCGGCATGTACGACGGATCGCCGATCATGCCGGGATTCCAGAACGATGGGTAGTTCTTCACAGTCATGGTCGTTGTCCTCTTTGCTACGGATTGATGGTAAGCACTCGGTCACCTTTCACGACCATGATACCCCCGCCCAGACGATCGAGACCGTCCGTCGAACGCACATGGTTCTCCGTGAAGACGAGCGATTGCCGGCTTCGCCCCGCGAGACTCTCGCGGAGTATTCCCTGGTCGCTCGGATGCATGACGAGGCCGTTGCTATAGGCCTTACCATGCACGCGCTCCCACGGTCCTATGTCCTGATCTTCGAGTGTGAGGGCCTGGAGCGATGCGCCGTCCGCCGTCGAAACGACGTCGATGCGCACCCTATCCACGCCACGCTTGCGCGTGGCGCGTACTACCATGACGGACTCGCGGCTAAAGTAGACCGCGTGGTCTGTCATCGATTCTCGGCGCTCGAGCGGGGCTACCGCTATCGAGTCGAGTCGCGTAAAGGTCCTGCCGTCACTCGCACCACGGACAAGGAACCAGTGCAGTTCGCCGAATTCTCGATGGAAGCCGGCGAGGAGCTCTTGATCTCCGAGATTGCGCGCGGCAGTGAACCACGTTTGACCTTCGAAGACCTGCATGACAGGTCGCTCGAGCATGTCGGAGGACCCGAACCGCTCCCCGCAGAGCAGTTGCCTGCCCGCGATGCGGTAGAGGTACTTATCCGATGTCGCGAAGACCGCCTGCGCTCCCGAGAACGTTTCGGTAGTCAGGTGTTTGCGCAGCGCGACTGTGCCTTCTGCGACATCGAGAACGTAGAGTTCGGGTTGTTCGCTTGAGGGGTCGGGGCACACGACGAACGAGCCGCCGAATGTCCCGAACCACGCGCTCCTCGGAATATCGTAGGGGAGCAGCGAACTCCGCGTTGCCTCTCCCATCCCTGCGGTGCACAAGAAGAGATCGCTCCCTTCGAGCACGACCGCGAAGATACGCGTCCCGCCGCGTGCGAGGTAGAGTATCCGTCCCTTCGTCTCGAAGAGTGTCGCGACGGTGAAGCCCGCGAGGGCCGCCGCCGCTTTCGCATCGAGCGTCGTTGTCTGCGCACACGAGGGGCACTTCCGGCGTTCCGCCGGGTAGTAGAGCCCGCACGAGCTGCATTCGACAAGCGTCTTTTTGTAATGTCCGAGGGCCTCGAGCGGGAACGGGCCTCGTGTTTGGCGCTTTAGCATTTTCTGCAGAACGCCGAGGATCTCGTCGCTGAGGATCTCCGATGGCAGGCCCACTCCCGGATACGATACGTCGGCGTCGAACACCGTCGCACCGTGCTCCGCTCGATCAAAGACCGAGATGTACTTCTTATGCAGGCCGCTTTTGAAGGGGTGTACCCCGTTGGTCAGTGCCCGCGTCAGAATAATCGAGTAGGAATACCAGTCGTGCTCGGGACGGAAGCGGACCCCTTGCGAGAGATCTGCCCCGTAGAACTCGGGGCTCAAGTAGAGCTGCGTCCCAGCCATGCAGGGAAAGCTGCCGAACTGGACCGAATCCATGTCGATCCAGGCAAGCCCCTTCCCCACTTCATCGACCATTTCGTTGCCGTCGTTCAAGTCGCCGATTACGATGTCGTTCTTGTGGAACTCCCCGAGATCGCAGGCCATCTTTGCGAGAAGGTCTGCTTTGGCTACGGAGGTGAATCCGTGGTCGCGAGAGAAGCTCTCGCTGAACGTGAGCCCGAGCTTCCGATAGCGACTGGTGAGGCGCTGCATCCGGAAACCGATGAGCTCTCCGCGCGCACCACGCACCGCAGTGAGCGGAACGATTGCGCTTTTGGGGAGGACGAGGTGCGCCTGAAGCATCGCTTCGAGCTTTTGCGCACGCTTCGGATCGGGCTCGCGATATATCTTGAGCCCGAATTGTTCCGGCGAGGTTGGGTCTTTGTAGATGACCGCCTCGCCTCCCTGGCCGATCACGAGCTCTTTTGCGAGCGTGACCGGCGTCGAGCCGACTCTGACCTGCATAGCGGTCTCCTACTGAGTTTGGTTCCGGTGGAGTCCGATGACCGTGCAGTCGTCCTCGAAGAGCGAATCGTTTGCGCCCTTGTTGAGGTGCCACTGCAAGCCGGCACGAGCGCCGAGCTCGTACTCCCAGATTCCTGCGATGAACGCAGGGTCGAGGAGCGCGCGCTTCTTGATGCCATCGGTCGACAGGGCGAATCGCTCAATCGTATTGAGCGGAAACGTCACGGTCTCGAATGAGGACGGTAGCGGGACATGACCGATAATCCGCTTGTCCAATAGATGGTAGGCGAAGTATATCGGTTTGTCGTTCTGGTCAATCGATGAGACATCGTCGTTGACGAAGATGACCCCGTCACCGGCGGAGAAGACCACGAGCTCGATGCCGTCGGTGACGTAGCCGAGTACCGTGCAGAGTAAGTACCGCTGCACGAACTGCCACATCGTCTCGGGGGACCCCATGACCGTGGTACGTGCAATAGAGCCGAAGTAACCGATCGAACGCTGGTAGAGGATCGCTGGAAGCTCGGTGAGCGGCGTGTGTGACGCGAGGATGAGCGGTATCTCCGAGGAGAAGAACTCCGCAAGAAGCGCAGCGCCCACTTCCGTGCGGCTGTGCTTCGCATCCTTCCCTCCCGTGCAGCCATCGAAGACAGCACCGAACGAGAAGGTCTTTCCGTTAATCACTGCTTCGGATACCAGCAAGGAATCCTGATTGTTGATCTGCTTATGCTTGTGGCCGAAGCCGGGCACGGAGCCCGAGCGTACAATATAGCCGTCCACGGTGGCCTCCTTGATTTGTTTACAAGCTATGTGGATATGGGGGTTCTCAAGGTTCTGTAGGCCGAGGCCTTATCTAGTGTAGAGAGTACACTAAGTCATTTTAGAACGCAAGTGCCTCTTGGGGCCTCGGGTGGTGGGTGGGGATAAGCCCTTCCGCCGTTCCTAAAAGGAAGATTGCATCATATATATATATATTTCTGTCAAACGTTTTCAAAAGCTTAGTTTTTGAAAAGCAACTATGGCCGCCGCAAGGGAATCATTTAGATCGAAGTTGAACGACTGTGGTGCTGTTGGCGGGGGTGCAAAATTACATTTACTGCCATCCCACGAACCTCCCTGACTAGAACATTCTCTACCTCCAAAATCGCACCTTGACCCGGTCCAGTTGCCACCTTGTTGAGCACATTCATCGGCTCCGCCGGAATTAGACCCGCCTGGATTCGTCATCCCATTCTCTTTGGCAAAGTTGGCGCAAGTTTCCTGATTTACCTTAAGCCCGCAGAAAGCTTCGCATTCGGTTTTACTATTGCAACCACCCGGTCCGATATATCCGGCCGGCCCGCCGGAATCTTGCATTATTTTTTTACATGCCTCGTCTTCTTTATTGGATGCGCAATACGCCGTGCATTCCTGCTTGCTCTTACATCCACCGGGTCCGCTAAAGCTCGGGCCCCCGCCTCCTGGCGGAACAAAGTCCGTACATTCTTCCTCATGGTCTTTGCAGTATGCCGTACATGCTTCCTTGCTCTTACATCCACTTGGACCGACTTGTCCGCCCGGCCCGCCACCCGACATATCTATACCATGCTCCTTGCCCCAACTGGAACATGTTTCCTGATTGTCCGGGAGCGCGCAGAAAGACTGACATTCGGCCTTGCTCTTGCACCCACTGGGACCCCCTGACGTAAGTCCGAATTTCCTTGCCATTGCTGCATCTTCTTCTGAAATAAAACCGGCTTTCACAGCAAAATTAATACACTCGTCAACATGACTGTCATCTTTACAATACGCGTCGCACGATTCCCGTGATTTGCAACTCCCCGGCCCTTTGCCGCCAGTACTCCTCACTACGTCGGCCTCTTCTTTTGTCATAAAACCGGCGTTTACCGCAAAGTCGGTACACTCGTTGTTGTGAGTCTCGACTTCACAGTATGCATCACACGATTCTTTTGTCGTGCATCCGCCGGGCAACTTTCCTCCGCTCTTCAGATAGGGGAGAATTCTGCCAGCCGCCTCCGCATCTTCTTTTGGCATAAGCCCTGTCTTGAGGCCAAATTCCATGCATTCAACCGCGTGAGTAGGGCCTTCACAATACGCATTACAACTTTCTTTGGTTTTACAGTTGCCCGGAAACGCCAGCCCCTCCCTTTTTGCGTCAGCGACCTTGTGCATTTCCTCTAAGTTATCAGAGCTTTCCAAATTAAATTTTTCCACAAAATTGAGGCACTCTTCCATGTGGTCAATATCTTCGCAGTAGTTGCGGCAGGAGGTCTCATTCTTGCATCCCCCCGGACTTTCTCCTTTTTGCATTGCCGTGAAAACAGCAGGTACCAGTACCGTCAAATTGTTTTTTGAGCAAACGCGATGCATGATGAAAAGTTACTTGATATATCGCAGTAAGCTTTGCATTCTTGTTGACTGGCGCAATTTCCCAGCTCTGCTATCGGATATGTAATATCACTCAACACGGCAGGCACAGATGGCTTGCATTTACCGGCACTACCCGCATTGAAAATTGCTTGAACTTCTGACTGACTCAAGGCTCTATTGTAAACAGAAACCTCGTCAATGAAACCGCGGAAAGGCCAGCTGCTACCTCCGACATATCCGGCCTCTCCAATCACAAACGAAGCATCGCTTGTCGTGTCAGCGTCAAGAACTTCGGGGGTACCCTTCATATTAACGGTGCTTTTTAACTCGCCATTCAAATACAATTTCATGACATCGCGGTCCATTGTGGCAACTGCATGATTCCAGACCCCGGAAATGACAGGCGTAGTTGCTCTTCGAGCGACTGCGTGTCCAATATCAATATTATCTCCGACATGAAACTCAAGTATACTCACCGGGCCATCGGTTCCTACTCTTAACCAATATCCCGGACCGGGGCTGCTACCGAAGGCATTTGATTTTGTGATGATAGGGCTAACAGCCCCGCCGAATATGTCAATACCTGGCCAGTAAAACCAAGCTTCCAATGAAAAAGGACCGCTTCCAAAGTTTAAGTTAGCGGGATTGCCCATTTTGATGGGGCCGGTTCCCAGGTCCCAGTTTTGTCCGTTCAACCCGGTAATGCCACCAAACTTAATTGCGTTTCCGACTTTTCCGGGAACACTCGCAATACTCCCACGATTTGAAAAGAGTGTCCCGTTATTACCACCTTTAATATCCGGCAGGGTTTTGTCTGAAATTGCGTCCCCACTCCACCAGCTAACCAGACCGGAAGGGGGTTCTACGCAGTTTTGAGCGGCTGTTGCGTTTTGAACAGAAACACCGGAAAAGACTGCAAGAAATAAAAATGCAATGATTGCCAAAGAGAGTCTTTCTCGAAAATATGTATTCATTTTATTTAAATGGATTTTGATACACTGTGTCTAAAGGATTTTTTTGGTCTTTGAAGGGGTTGGCATCCGGCACCTGACCTTGAAGTTGATTTTGCGTTTTATCAAAAATTTCGCTTCCCAGCGTGGGGGTTTCTTTTTGGGCCTCTTTATTTTTTGGCCAATACCAAGAAACCAGACCAGCAACAACCATAGCGGCAACACTGCCGCCTATCATTAGCATAGTTTTGATTCTATTCTTTATCACCTAATTATACCCAAGAATTTGATGGGTTTTGGGTTATCAACAAGGTCTTAACGTTGGAAATGCTACCCAACAGAAAAACGCCTCGTGTACTTAGGCACTTTCTGATGAACACCTGGGTCGGTACTGGTTCCTGGCGTCACAATCTTGCACCCGCCGCCTGCTGGCGCTGGGCACTGCGCAAATCTTGCCCTTCGTCGCAGACTCCACGTTCGCTCTGCTGAGCTCAGTATTTCGTCACCTGCGCTCCTCAACTCAGGACTGCGCAAATCTTGCCCTTCGTCGCAGACTCCTCAGGACTGCGCAAGCAAACACGCCGGCCAAGAGGCCGGCGTGTTTGCTTGCTTGTTGCGGGGGTCGGAATCGAACCGACGTATCGGGGTTATGCTTACCACTACAACTTTTGCTGCTCGTCTTGACGATTTGTGGTCTGGACTATGCCTTCATCCCAAAGGATGTCTACCGTCTAGTCTCTACACCTTCCCCG
>OBEQ013054902.1_pt1 | contig 13956 bp, 16 predicted proteins | sample 1670901 | NCBI WGS metagenome assembly OBEQ01 (sample SAMEA104232315, study PRJEB22302) | groundwater metagenome | biome: forest; feature: aquifer; material: groundwater | place: USA | collected 2011-08-07 | depth 5.4 m
ATTCCCAGAATGCGACGGCTTATTTTGAAGAAGTGGAGAAGATTTTGACCCAATATTTATCAGACAAATTCAATCTTTCCGCTTTCGGCATGACCCGTTTTGATTTGGAAAAGCAGCTTGAAGAATCCTTTGGGGTTGATGACCCGCTTTGCAAAGATTTGCGCGAGCTTTATCAGCTTTGCGATGAGTCTCGCTTTGGAAAAGGGCAGATTCCGCCAGATTTAAAAGCCAAAGCGCTTAAGATTTTAAGAGAAACCATGGCCCGCGCCGAGAAGATGAAATGAAAAAACAGGTAGAACAAATTTTGCCTTATCACCTCCACCTTACTCCTCCCCCACAAAGTGGGGGAGGAAACAGCCGCCAATTCCGGCGAGCCTCGCCAAAGGCGGGGCGTGGGAAATTATTAATGCTCCTTTTGGCCTTATGTTTTTTTTCGCCGATTGTTTCCGCGACTTTGGCCGAAGATTCAGCGCTTTTCCAGCAAGCCAATAAAAATTATCGCGATGGGCATTTTAAAGAAGCCGCGGACGTCTATGAAACCCTTGCTAAAAAATATCCTGACCAAGCTTCTTTTTTTTACAATCTTGGTAATAGCTATTTCCGCCTAAAAGAACGTGCCGAGGCCATCTTGGCTTATGAGCGTGCAAAGAAACACGCGCCACGGAATGCGGACATACGTTACAATTTGAATTACTTGCAGGGGCTTTCCGAATATAAGGTCGAAGACAAGCGCAATTGGTATTTGCGTGCCGCCGAGCAAGTCCTTGGTTATTTTACAGAAAAAGAAATCACTGTTTTGTCCCTCGCTTCTTATTTTCTGCTTATGGCAAGCTGGGCTTTTGTGCTTTTCTTTCGCCCCGGCACGCCGTGGGGTTGGATGAGAAAAACCTTTTTGTTTATTTCTATTCTTACCTTTGCTTTGATGGGCGTAAAAAGTGTTCAGGCGTTTTGGATACGCGATGCCATTGTGATGTCCGAAGGCGCCCAGGTTCGTTATGGCCCTTCTGAAACCGATCAAATTGCGTTTCGCTTGGGCGAGGGACTCAAAATTTATGTAGTCGATAGCCGCGAAGGCTGGAGCCGTGTGCTTATTCCGAATGGCGACAGCGGATGGATTGACAGCAGTCAGATTGCGGAGGTCCGCCTGTGAAAAAAATGAAAGAAACGGAAAAAACAAAAAAATCTTTCAATGTCCCCAATGAGGCCGGTCATTTTGGGATTTTTGGCGGCCGCTATGTTCCGGAGACTTTAATCAAGGCCCTGAATGAATTAACGAGCGCTTACCGCAGCTTGCGGCGTGATAAAAAGTTTCAGGAAGAATTAAAATATTATCTGGAAAATTATGCGGGCCGCCCGACGCCTGTTTATGAGGCCAAAAATCTTACGCGCCATTTTGGCCGCGCGCGGATTTTTTTAAAGCGCGAAGACCTTTGCCATACCGGCGCCCATAAAATTAACAATACGCTTGCGCAAGGCCTCATGGCCAAGCGGCTCGGCAAGCCTCGGATTGTGGCTGAAACAGGGGCTGGGCAGCACGGCGTTGCAAGTGCTACGGCCGCATGCGTTTTTGGCCTCGAGTGTGTTGTTTATATGGGCGAGGAAGACGTTCACCGGCAGGCGCTCAATGTTTATAAAATGAAATTGCTGGGTGCCCAAGTGATTCCCGTGCATTCGGGTTCCAAAACGCTCAAAGATGCAACCAATGAAGCCATTCGAGACTGGGTCACGAATGTGCAAAATACCCATTATTTATTGGGATCTGCCGTGGGGCCTCATCCATATCCCATGATGGTCCGTGATTTTCAATCGGTGATCGGAAAAGAAACCCGCGCCTATTTTTCGAAAACATTTAAGCGGCTTCCGGATTATCTGATGGCCTGCGTCGGCGGCGGCAGCAATGCGATCGGTTTTTTTCATCCTTTTTTAAAAGACAAAAGTGTTCGAATGGTCGGAATCGAAGCGGCAGGCGAGGGCTTGAACGGGCGTCACGCAGCTTCGCTGACCAAAGGTTCTCCTGGAATTCTTCATGGAATGAAAAGTTATTTGCTGCAAAATGCCGGCGGCCAAGTGGAATTGGCGCATTCGATTTCGGCGGGGCTTGATTATCCTTCCGTTGGGCCTGAGCATTCTTATTTGAAAGACACAGGCCGCGTGAGTTATCAAACTGCGACGGATGAAGATGCTCTCGAAGGGTTCAAGCTTTTGACCGAGTTGGAAGGCATTATGCCCGCGCTCGAACCTTCCCACGCGTTGGGGCATCTTAAAAGATTATTACCGAAAACAAAAAAAGGCCAGACCGTTGTGCTGTGCCTTTCGGGTCGCGGGGACAAAGATATCGAAACCGTGAAAAAATACTTGGTGCAACCTGATGTAAGCAAGAATGGTAAAAACAAAAAATGAAAAACGGCCGGCAGCACGAAAATAGACTTTTAGCGACAGTCGCCCAGGCAAAAAAAACAAAGAAAAAACTCTTTTGTGCCTTTCTGACTTTGGGCTTTCCAAATTTGAAGGCGACGGAAAATCTGATTATCGAGTTTGAAAAAGCGGGCGTTGATATTCTGGAATTGGGCTTTCCTTTTTCAGATCCTTTGGCCGATGGTCCCACGATTCAATTTTCTTCGGAAGAAGCTCTGAAAAAAGGCGTGAAAATCGAAGACGCTTTTCGGATGGTTGAAAAATTGCGAAAGCAGGGCGTGAAACTTCCGATTTTATTCTTTACGTATCTGAATCCTATTTATCATTATGGACTCAAGCCATTTGCCGCGCGCGCTGCAAAAGCCGGTTTTGACGGGTTGATTGTTCCTGACCTTCCGCCGGAAGAAGAGACGGAATTTACAGAAGACTGCCGCCGTCACGGCCTGCAGCAGGTGTTTTTGGTGGCGCCGACGACTGAAAAAAAACGTGCGACCGCCATTGCAAACCGTTCCCAAGGCTTTATTTATTATGTTTCTTTACGGGGTGTGACCGGAGCACGAAAGGCCCTGGCCCAGGACATCCGTGAAAATTTAAAAAGTTTAAAACGCACAACCTCCAAACCAGTTTTAATCGGGTTTGGCGTTTCTTCGCCCGCGCAGGCAAAATCACTTGCTGCATTAAGTGAAGGCGTGATCGTCGGAAGCGCGATTGTGGAGGCCTTGCGCCACTCGGGCGGGAAAATAGCCCCGGCCGTGAGTTTTGTAAAACAAATGGTACGGGCGATTAAAAATTAATGGCCATCCTCCTCGGCCTTGATCTCGGAGAAAAAAGAGTTGGCGTGGCAGTGAGCGATGAAAGCGGCTCTATGGCGCTTCCGCTCAAAGCGCTTTTTTTTCAGGGGCGCAAGCAATTATTAAGTGAAGTTTTGAAATTAGTGGAAGAATACCGCGCCGTTCAAATTGTGGTAGGACTCCCAAAGACATTTAAAGATGAGATTGGTCCTGCGGCTAAAAAAGTCAAAGAGCATGTAAAATGGTTCGAAGATCAGACGCCGAATATCCCGTGGATTTTTTGGGACGAGCGTTTGACCACGCAGGAAGTCGAGCGGATTTTGATCGACGCGGACGTCAGCCGGGCCAAGCGTAAAGAAGTCCGTGACCAGCTCGCGGCGCAGCGCATTCTGCAGTCTTATATGGATTTTGAACGTTCAAAAAGGAATATGACATGAATTATCAATTTACGACTTTGCCGAACCGGGTGAGAGTTATTACCGTCCCCATGCAGGAACGCAATTCATCGGGCGTTGCGATCTGGGTGCGCGCTGGGGCGCGGTTTGAAACAAAAAAAATTTCCGGGGTCTCGCATTTTCTCGAACATATGCTTTTCAAAGGCACCAAGAAGCGCAATACGCGTCAGATCAAACAAGAAATTGAAGGCGTGGGGGGAATGCTGAACGCTTTTACCGGCGAAGAATCCACCTGTTATTATTCGAAGCTCATGGCCACGCATTTCTCTGAGGCGCTGGACGTGCTTTCAGACATGGTCAATCATGCGACCATGATCCCTGAGGAATTTAATAAAGAAAAGCCTGTCATCCTTGAAGAAATTAAAATGTATCGCGACCTGCCGTCGCATCATGTCCATGATTTGATGGGCGAACTTTTATGGCCCGATCAGCCGTTGGGCTGGCCGATTGCCGGGACGCTTGAAACCGCTTCCGGAATTTCGCGACCGGAAATGGTGAAATATAAAAATAGTTTTTACCAGCCGCAAAATATTATTGTGACAGTGTCCGGGCCTGTGCGGCATGATAAAGTGCTGGATCAGGTCAAGAAAGCCTTCACGCAAAAATCAACGGGTCCTGTATCAAAGTTTACGAAGGCTGTTACGAAACAAACGAAACCCAAGACTTTCTTTTTAGAGAAGCAAACAGAGCAAACTCATTTTGTCATTGGCTTGCACGGGTTCTCCCGGTTTCATCCCGACCGTTATAAACTTGGAATTATGAATGTGATCCTTGGTTCCAATATGTCGAGCCGTCTTTTTGAAGAAGTACGCGAAAAAAGAGGTCTCGCTTATGAGATACGCTCAGGCTTGAGTTTTTATCAAGACACGGGTGCAGTCAGTATTTCCGCTGGGGTCGATGCCAGAAAAGCGCCGATGGCCATGGAAATTATTTTGCGTGAGCTTTCCAGAATTTCCCGCCAAGGCGTGAGTGAAGACGAATTGCGCCGGGCCAAGGATTATTTTATGAGCCAGCTTCATATGGCCCTTGAAGATACGCTCGAGCATTTATTGTGGGTGGGCGAGCGGGTGTTGGACCGGGGAGATTTGCCGGACACGAAAAACATTCAAAAAAGCATTGAGGCTGTGACTAGGCATGACGTGCAGGAAGCCGCTAAACAGGTTTTTAAAACTCAGCATTTGAATTTGGCTTTGATCGGGCCCGTGGCTGAAAAAATGCAAACACTGATTAAAAACAACTTTGAAATTCCAGGCTGCTAAATCATCCGTCATTGCGAGCTCCCGTAGGGAGCGAAGCAATCCGGTTTTAACTTCGAGATTGCTTCGTCGGTCTTTGGCCTTCTCGCAATGACGACGAACGAAGGGAATGAAACAACTAATGGATAAAAAAAGAAAAATAATCATAGCGCCCAGCATTCTTTCCGCAGATTTCACACGCCTGGCCGAAGAAATCCAGGATGTTGAAAAATCGGGGTGCGATACCATTCATGTGGATGTGATGGATGGACATTTTGTGCCGAATCTGACGATTGGGCCCCCGGTCATTCGCTGGATACGAAAAGTTACAAAGCTTCCGCTTGACGTTCATTTAATGATCGAAGAACCCGCCAAATTTCTGGAAGATTTCAGAAAGGCCGGGTCCGATTGGATTACGATTCATGTGGAGGCCACTGATAAAGTCAGCGAAACACTTGATGCTATTCATCAATTGGGTGCGAAAGCGGGCATTTCAGTGCGGCCTGGGACTTCCGTAAAAAAAATCGAACCTTTTTTAGACAAGCTGGATTTGGTGCTGATCATGACAGTTGAGCCGGGATTCGGCGGACAGGCGTTTATGCCCGAGATGATTGAAAAAGTAAGAGAGCTTCGCCCCAAATTTGACGGACTTATTTCTGTGGATGGGGGAATCAAAGCAGATACCGCGACGCTTGCGATCAAGGCCGGCGCTGACATTCTTGTGGCCGGGACCGCTGTTTTTGGCCAAAAGGACCGCCGAAGTGCCATCGAGCAATTGCGTTTATCCGCCTGCGAAAAAGAACTCAAAAATGAATGAGCTATTTTTTTTGCTTCGGCGAGATGTCGCCTTGAAAGTGGTGCGCAGGACGGACCTCGCTGGAGGCGGGTTTCAAATAATTGTGGGGACTCCATGATTGATCGTAGCAAAATCCGCAATTTTTCTATTATTGCCCACATTGATCACGGTAAATCTACGCTTGCCGACCGTCTTTTATTGGATACGGGTGCAATTTCAAAGCGGGAGTTTCGTGAGCAAATCCTCGATGACATGGATTTGGAAAGAGAGCGGGGTATTACCATCAAGGCCCGCGCCGTGCGCATCAAGCATCACGAATATACTTTGAATTTAATCGACACTCCCGGCCATGTGGATTTTACTTATGAAGTCTCCAAAAGCCTTGCGGCCTGCGAAGGTGTTTTGCTTTTGGTGGATGCGGGCCAGGGCATTCAGGCGCAAACTGTGAGCAATCTTTATCTCGCCATGGAACGCAATCTTGTCATTATTCCGGTGGTCACAAAAATCGACCTGCCCAACGCTGAGCCAGAAAAAGTTAAAGAAGAAGTTGTTAATTTTTTAGGAGTAGACCCGGACGATATTATTTTTTCAAGCGCCAAATCCGGTCAGGGCACGGAAGAAATTTTAAAGGCCATCATTGATAAAATCCCAGCGCCAAATGGTGATATGGAAAAAACGTTCAAAGCGCTTATTTTTGATTCCAAATATGACATTTATCAGGGCGTCATCGCGTATGTCCGGGTTTTCGACGGCTCGATTTCCAAGGGCGACCATTTTTTAATGATGGCAAGCGGCCATCAAGACGAGTCGCTCGAGCTGGGCATATTTAATCCGTATCCGGAACAAGTCAATACATTAGGGGTTGGGGAAGTAGGCTATATCTCGGCCAATATCAAAGAAATTTCTGAAGTCCGGATCGGCGACACCGTGACTTTGCGTGACCGTCCGGCGGAAAAACCGCTTGAAGGTTATCGAGAGGCCAAGCCGATGGTTTTTTGCGGGCTTTATCCGATTAATACTTCGGATTTTGTTCCATTGAAGGATGCGCTTGGCAAATTAAAACTCAACGACTCTTCTATTATTTATGAACCGGAAACCTCTGCGTCTTTGGGATATGGTTTTCGTTGCGGTTTTCTCGGTCTTCTTCATATGGATATCGCCAAAGAAAGGCTTGAGCGCGAATTCAATCTGGACCTTATTATTACCGCCCCGAACGTGGTTTACCGTGTGATTGATCTGAAGGGCGAGATCATGGAGCTGGAAAATCCGACGGACATGCCCCCTGCGCAGAATATAGAAAGAATCGAAGAACCTTATATTCGCGCCCATGTGATGGTTCCATCGGCGAATCTAGGCGCTATTATGCAGCTGTGCCAGGATCGGCGAGGAAACTATAAGAGCACGGAATACCTGGACCCTACGCGAGCGATCCTGACTTATGACATGCCCTTTTCAGAGGTTGTGATGGATTTTTATGATAAAATTAAGTCCGTCACGGCTGGTTACGGATCTTTTAATTATGATTTTATTGATTTTCAGCCCTCAGATTTGGTAAAACTAGATATCTTGATTAATAGCGAGCCGGTCGATGCCCTTTCCTGTATTGTTTTTAAGGACAAGGCGTATCATCGTGGAAAAGTTTTGGCGGAAAAATTAAAAGAAGTGATTCCGAAGCAGCTTTTCGAAATTGTGATTCAAGCGGCAATCGGAAGTAAAATTATTGCCCGCGAATCCATTAGTGCTATCAAGAAAAATGTGACAAGCAAATGCTACGGTGGGGACATCACGCGTAAACGTAAACTTTGGGAAAAACAAAAAGAGGGAAAGAAGAGAATGAAGAAAATAGGAAGGGTTGATTTGCCGCAAGAGGCATTTATCACGGTTCTCCGGGTGGATGAATGATTATCTGGGTTTCTGTCGCCGTTCTTGGTTTTATACTCCTTAATTTCCGTAAAATAGCTGAAGACGTAAAGTTTTTGCAGACCCGACCGCGCGAATGGGTCTATGACAAATGGAAGAATTGGGGCGAACCGTTTCTTGTTGCCGCGATTTTTGCGTTTCTCATCCGGTCTTTTCTTTTAGGTCCTTATAAAATCCCCACAGGCTCCATGCGAATGACTTTTCTTGAAGGAGACCGGATTTTTGTCGATAAAGTTTCATATAGATTTCATACGCCCCAAAGAGGCGATATTATTGTTTTTAAATATCCGCTCGATAAAAAGAAAGATTTTGTGAAGCGATTGGCTGGTTTGCCCGGTGACCGTATCCAAATCAAGGATGGCAAGCTTATGATTAATGGGGAAGTCATGAATGAACCCCCTTTTTCTGAGCATTATTATTACAATCGTAATGAATGGCAGCTGGGAAAAGAAGGTCAGATCTTTACGGTGCCGGACGATAATTTTTTCGCCCTTGGAGATAATTCTGCGCAATCTTCAGACAGTCGTAACTGGGGATTTGTTCCCAGGAAAAATGTCGTGGGCAAAGCCTTTTTTATCTGGTGGCCACCCAACCGTGTCAAACTCGCCAAGTAGCGAATGACCACTCCCTGGGACAAGACCCTTCCTTTTTTATGGGGTTCTGCCACCAGTTCTCACCAGGTTGAAGGAAATAATACCGCCAATGATTGGTGGGTTTGGGAGCAGGAAGGTAAATTAAAAGAACCTTCCGGGCTTGCTTGCGACCATTACAATCGTTTCCGTGAAGACTTCGATTTGATCGCCAAACTTGGCCACAATTCCCACCGTTTTTCTTTGGAGTGGAGCCGTTTAGAGCCTTCCGAAAACCAATGGAATGAAGAAGCCTTCCGGCATTACGAAGAAGTTTTTAAGGAACTTGCCGCTCGAAAAATCGAACCCGTTGTAACGCTCCATCATTTCACAAATCCTGAATGGTTCGCCCAAAAGGGCGGATGGCTGAATCCGCAGACCCCTTTTTATTTTGTGCGTTACGTCAATCGCGTGGTGAAGGCCTTCGGCAAATATGTCCGCTTTTGGATCACCATCAACGAACCTCTTGTTTATTTATTTCATGCTTATTATGCAGGCCTTTGGCCGCCCGGAATCAAATCTTACGGTTCGTCGATGAAAGTTTTTCGCAATCAGGTTGCAGCACACATGGAAGCTTATCGTGCGATTCATCGCCATTATGAGGCCCAATTGCACCGGCCTGTTTGGGTTTCTATCGCCAAGCATATTTCTTATTTTACCCCTTGCCGTGAGGCGTCTTTAGGCGACCGGTTGGCGGTATTCTGGCGGAATTGGTTTTTTAATTTTTTATTTATCGAGGCTGCAATTTCAGGTTTTTTATTTTTTCCCGGAGTGTTTTCAGAGTTTTTGCCCATGAGAAACACCCTGGATTTTATAGGCATTAATTATTACACGCGGGATTTTATTCGTTTTTTGAGCTGGTTTGGCGGGGAAGCCTGCCTGGGTTCCATGTGCGACAAAGAACATCATAAGGACCGGGCTCAGGAATTCAATATGATGGGGTGGGAAGTCCATGCTGAAGGCCTTTACCATCAGCTGAAAAGAATGAAACGCTATCATTTGCCCGTCATGATTACAGAAAACGGGATAGCGACCGAAAACGATGCCCAGAGAGTCCGTTTCATTCAAAGTCATCTTGATGCGGTCACCCGGGCGAAAAATGAAGGCGTCCGGGTTGCAGGCTATTTTTACTGGTCTTTGCTTGATAATTTCGAGTGGGCGCATGGTTTTGGGCCCCGTTTTGGGATTGTCGGAATGGACTATAAAACCCAACAAAGAAAAATTCATCCAAGCGCTCATGTCTTGAGCGATATCTGCCGAAAAATATAGGGCTGTATTAATCTTTAAAAAAACGCCCTTATTTTATTGGAGGATAAAATGGAAAAAGATTTGTTTGGTTCAGTTGCAATGCCGGTTCAAGCTAGTTTTGAGCAAAAGAATAGTTTCCTCGAACGTTACCGCGTGACACTTCGTTTTGATCAGGCTGTTATCGCACTCATTCTTATGGTTGTTATTTACATCCTTGTTTTCTCTTTCGGTGTTGAGAGCGGAAAAAGATATGCCATGGCGGAGCTTAAGGCCGAGCGCGCCAAGAGGGAACGAATGGTCCAGGAACTGGGCGAGAAGATTTTCGCCAATAATAATATCAATGCAACCCCTGGCACAGGAGCTATTGGGGCCAAGCCAGCGATCGTTTCCGCCTCTGCCAAAGTTGGACAGCAGCCGGTTGCTAAAAAGGCAGGCATTTCTGCGGCTATAGCAGTTGCCCCTGGAGCTATAGCGGCTAAAACAGCTGAAGAGTCTTCGAAAAGCCCAGCGGGGGAGGTCGCACCTTCCGGCAAATACACGATTCAGGTGATAACATTCACTTCACAAGCTGTAGCGGAAAAGCACCTGAAAAGACTGGCGGAAAAGGGCCACAAGAGTTTTCTCATCTCCAAGGGGAAATACCTGCATGTTTGCGTAGATGGCTTTGACTCTAAGGAGCAGGCGGATCAAATTCTCCGGAAGCTCAAGGAGCAGGGGATTGCTCCTAAGGATGCCTATGTGCGGCCGCTTGCTGCGCCCACAACCGCATAAAAATAACTTAAAAAAATTAATTTTTCGACTAGGCAAAACGCCCCTTCTTGGGTATAATTCCACCCGGATCCAAGCTGAATGTCAGCCGCCTCAATTCCCCTTAAAATAAAGTTTTCATGAGGCTGTGATTCCACAAAGAGAGGAACTAAAGTCATGTCTCAACATCCTAGTCTTCGAATGGATAGCGTCGGCGTTAAACATCGCAATGTTTTAAAACGCTTTGAACGCATCAAAAAACTGCAAGAGTTGAATAAATGGCAAGACAGATCTTCCGCATTTGGATTGCCAAAAGTAAAATCCGTTAAAATTAAAGTTAAAAAGACCAAGGAAACGGCTGCTGAAGGGGCCGCTGCGGCACCCGCTGCTGCAGGCGCTAAGCCAGCTGCTGCACCCGCTGCTAAGGCTGCTGCTCCGGCTAAAGCTGCTGCACCAAAGCCTGGGGCCAAAAAGTGATTCGCCTAACTTCTTTTTTAGGCGAACAATGATTACCATACGACGTTTTACTTCCGAAGACCAAAAGCCCGTCACCGAGCTCGTTGCCCAAATCATGAACGAAGAGTTTCATGATGAAAAAGCTGCTTATCCCACCGAAGATATTGATAATATCGGAAATGCTTATGGTGCGCTTGGCGAGGCTTTTTTTGTGGCGCTCAGCGGCCAGAAACTTATCGGGACTGTCGGCATTAAAAAGGAAGACGACCGTATCGCTTTGATGAGACGCCTTTTTGTTGCAGCGCCTTATCGTCGTCAGCAAATCGGTGTCAAACTTATTGATAAGGTCTTCCAGTTTTGCGATGAAGTGGGTTATAAGGAAATTGTTTTTCGGACAACTTCTCGCATGGAAGGCGCTAACAGAATTTGTCAGAAATGCGGTTTCACGCAGCGCGCCAAGCTCCAGCTTGGGCCTATCGAGCTTTTCAAATTTTCTCTTTCTTTGCGTAATGGAGTGAAGGGATAAAAAATTCAAATGCCATTATTTAAACAAAAAAAGAATGGCCATGATCCTTTAAAGCCGTTGTCGGAAAAGGAAATTCAAAGCAGGCTTTACGGTCATTTGCGCGCTCCGCACGGAACTCAGGAAGAGTTAATCTCTGTTCCGCCAAAGTCTCCTCGTCCTAGTTCTCCCATATCTTCCCATAAGCCAATCATTCTTGAGGGCTCTGAAACAACGAATGATTTGTTTCAACAATCGATAAAAACATCGGAAGAGCAGTCCACCCTTAAACAAGATCCTGGTGCGTTGAAGTTAGAGAATCGCATTAAGGTTTCTCCGTGGACGGAAGAAAAAAAAGAAGCGGTAAACACTTTTCCGTTTGAGAAAAAAGCAGCAAAAAAAGAAAAGTCAGCATCGCTTGTGACGGTCGTTATTTCTTTTGTCAGTAAGCTTTTTAAAGGCCTGGGGCTTGGTTTGATGCGTCTTTTGGGCGCTACGATTCAAACTATTTTTAAGGTTTTTCTTTCGGTTGATTTTAGAAAGCCACAAGTCAAGCGCGCGGCCTCTTGGATGCTTGCTTTTGCCTGTCTGGCGGGGATTTTTACCGGTATTCATTTTTTGAATGTTCAGCGTGAAATAGCTATGAAGCATCCGAATAAGCGTCCCAAAATTGTGCGTGTCCGGCAGGAGAAAAAATCTCAGCCCGTAGCTTCAAAAAATACGGAAACAAAAAGTACTGAAAAAAGTACTGAAAAAAGTACAGAGCCGTTAAAAACTTCAGAAACTGAAGCGGGTAAAGCAACTTCTTCTGAAACCTCTGCGGTAACTTCCCAAGGAGCTCAACCGTCTTCCTCTCAACCTGTAAAAGCACAAGCGTCTGTAGCTCCGGTCGAAGATGGGGCTTATGTCATACAAATCGCTACCTTTGCTTTACAAGAAGATGCCAACCAATTGGTTACTAGGTTGGAGACAGCCGAACTCAATTCATTTTCAAAGCTGATTACGCGCCCCAATGGTAAGACTTATTACTGTGTCTATATCGGTCGGTTTCAAAGCTATCAAGAAGCTGAAACCAAGCTTGCCGAATTCAAGAAAAAGGTTATCGCAAAACCTTTTCAAGACGCTTTTATACGGTCTTTGTCATAATATTAACGTAACTCAACCGGGGTTTTAGAATCATGTGGGACGGCTTTAACAAACGTAAATTTCCTCGCGTCAATCTTCGTTGCGAAGTCAATATTGAGACACAATCGCACCCTTCTGCTTTGGCCACAGTGACTGAAAATTTGGGTATAGGTGGCGTTTGTGTTCTGTTAGACCAGAGCTTAGAACGGTTTACTCCTTGTCATCTTCGTCTTGAATTAGGTGAGAACGCAGCTCCTATTGAATGCGACGGTAAAATTGTGTGGATCGTAAAGACCCGTCCTACAAAAGCTCATAAAAACCGTTACGATACGGGGATTGAATTTACCAATATTGAGCCTGACTCGGCCGAACTTATCCGCAAATTTATTGAACAGTTTTTGCAGAAAAAACCTTCCTCTAGCCCAGCGTAGAAATAAGAATGCCTCAGCAATTTTCTTTTGATATTGTTTCGAGTGTGCCTCTTCAGGAAATAGACAACGCTGTCAATCAAGCCATCAAAGAACTTTCTACCCGTTTTGATTTCAAGGGAAGCAAAAGCTCGATTGAATTTTTGAAGGGCGAGAACAAAATTATCGTGGTTGCCGACGATGAAATGAAGCTTCGAAATCTGCTGGATATTCTCAAAACTCGCATGGCTTCGAGAAAAGTTTCTTTGAAAGCATTGCAATTTAAGGACCCTGAAAAGGCTTTTGAGGGGACTCTCAGGCAGGAAATTACGCTTGTGCAAGGCATTCCTTCGGATAAGGCTAAAGAGATTGTAAAAGCTATTAAAGAAAGCAAGATTAAGGTCCAAGCCGCTATACAAGGGGAGCAGGTGAGGGTTACTTCTAAGAGCAAAGACGAGCTTCAAGAGGTCATGAATTGCGTAAGAAATCTACCTCTGGATATACCCTTGCAGTTTACGAATTATCGCTAAAAAAAGTTCATCCCTGCCCTTGTCTTCCTAAAATTCATGTGCTATTCTTTTTTTGTCGGAAATATAACAAATTTGACTGTGTTCAGTTATGTTAAGAGATTGTGAAAGTCTTTTAACCCTAAAGTAAAAGGAAGGGGGTGCAGCATGGAAAAAGAGCGCAGAAAATTCAAGCGCTTTGATGCTTATATGAGCGTCAAGTATCAAGTGCCGGGACATGGCGAAGTAAAAGGAATTAGTCTAAGCAGAGATCTTTCCCGTGAAGGCCTCAAAATCAATTCCAATGTGGATATTGAGGAAGGCATTCTGGTTGATCTCGAAATTAATATTCCTGATGACCCTAAACCCGTGCATACCTCTGGTAAAGTCATGTGGTCCCGCCCCGCGGAAACAGAAGAACAAGGTTTTGAACAAGGCATACGTTTTGTGATGATGGATCCTGTCGATAAATTTCGGGTTCTGGATTATGCATACAATCATTGGCTTGAAACTAAAGTAAATGATTTTAGCGATCCCGAAGAAATCTCCGATATCGGATAATTGATCAGCTTTAAAAACAGATAATGCTCCTTTCATGAAGTCTTTGGCGGTCCTAGCGATCGATCAAGGAACGACAGGTACACGCGCGCTCCTTTACGATCGGCAAGCGAACCTCAAATCGTCTGCTTATCAAGAGTTTCCACAGTATTATCCCAAGCCTGGC
>OBEQ011922974.1_pt1 | contig 13953 bp, 23 predicted proteins | sample 1670901 | NCBI WGS metagenome assembly OBEQ01 (sample SAMEA104232315, study PRJEB22302) | groundwater metagenome | biome: forest; feature: aquifer; material: groundwater | place: USA | collected 2011-08-07 | depth 5.4 m
AACAGAATTGAACCAATCATTAACTGTAAAGCAACAGCTAACTTCGCCAGCAAAACGTTTCCAAACAAGGGAATTACTGTTGAACCTGCCAGAGTTCCAGCTGCGGGAATGTAGCCGCTCCAAACGTAAATTATTCCTTCAACTAAAGCAAGGAAGATTGCAAGCATTTTCTGAAAACCTTGAAAAAGGCGTTTATCATCTTGGTTGTGGAGGTCAAGTGAAATAAGTTTTGCGCCAATTGCAAGTTGTAGAAAGATAGATGCAAGCACAATTGGGCCGATTCCAGCAGTGATAAGGGTACCTGTTCTGCTTCCAAGGAGGATTTCTAACCTTTCGAAGCGCACAACTCCAGCTGGGTCAACGCCGATCGGATAAATTTGGCCTAAAATGTAAAAAATAAGCAGCGCGGCAAAAGTCCAAAGCAGCTTTTCTTTTAAGTTAGGCTGCGACAACGGATTGGAAACTTCTGGCAGCGAGTCAATAATGGGCTTAAACGCCTGTAAGAACGACATAATAAAATAAGCACTTCGTAAAATTACTTCGTAGAATTACTTCTCAACTTCTAACTACTTCTTAACGTCCAACTACTTATTTACTTCTTAGAATTTAACGCAAACCAGTTTAAAAAACCCAATTGTCAATCAATATATGACTACGTGCAGGGAGGAAATGGCAAATAAATGGAAGAACTTAGGCTTATGCTAAAAAAGCGAATTGGAAAAAAATTGAAAGGAGAGCCCGAGTTTACAGAGGGAGAATCTCGGCCGCATATTGGCGGAAAGATGATTCCAGCAAGTGCAGTTTCTTTTCATTTCAGCGATGCACCAGACAGGGACAAAATAGCTGCAGCTGCGCGGGCGCATGGGTTCAAGCCAGAACTTATGCTGTCAAGAACGCTTGTACGATTAGCAGATGAAAATACTGGATTGAAAATGACAATGCACTTTAATACTGATGCCGACTACGGAAAGGTCAATGTAGTGAATGAAACTCCTGCAAAAGAAGTCGGAGAAAAAAACAGGAAAAAAATAGCTGATTTTCTAGAAGCGCTTACTGCGCAGCACTAGATTGATAGGATTTACTGGACTAGCTAGAGCCAGTCATCAAAATCGCTTGTCCGCCTGCTTTTTCTATTTTTTGCTTTGCGCCTGCGCTGAAGGCAGATGCGGTTATTTTAACGGGGTGTAGCAGGAAGCCAGTTGCAAGAACTTTTTGGTTCGGCAAAGATAATTCAGCAACAGTACCAGAACTTTTCTTGTCCATTTTTCCGCGTTCAACGAGCTTGTTTATCTCTTCCAGCGTAATTGTTTTCACTTTTCTGCTGGTCACGTTGTGAAACCCTTTGTGTTTCATCATTAGTTCGTGGAATTCATATTTTATTGTGTGCATCCACTTGTGCTTGTGGTAGCCTGCTCTTCCGCGGCCTCCGCGGCTTCCTTTTCCACGCCGGTTTTTCTTGTTGCCGCCGCCAAAAGTGCGGTCGCCAGCATATTTTCTTGTTCTACTTCTTACGCGTCTAACCATAGTAACATCACACCTAGTTTATCTTTATTGATTATATCTTCATTATTATAGATTCATTATTTACATATTCCATTACAACATCGATTTAAGCAGTTTTTCCATTAATTCAGGAGTGCGTTTGCCTAACTCCCCTCGTGGAAATGGCAATTTTGTTGATTTGCGGAATCCACCGCGAGGCGGGTGCAAGCGGAAAGGCAAAGCGTCTGCAACTGTCTTTGCCCCTTCTCCTCTTTTTGCAAGTAATTCATTTACAACTGCTTGGCTAACTGGAGCCCAAGTTATGTAATCTTTTGCCATTTGCAGCCAACCTTTTACAGTTGGGTTAAAGTGAAAAATAGCGCAGTTGTGCCTGCGGGTTAAATGCAAGTGCGTACGCAGCGTTTCCTCTACAGGTGTGCGGGTTTCTTTTGAGCCGCGGACACGGATAACTGCAATTAATTCATTTAATTCAGGTGAGCCTGACTCTACATTAGCCTGCTTTAGCTGTGGTTGTGTTTTCGAATGCACCTGTGTTTTCAAATTTTCGTTTTTCAATTTCCTGCACCTTTCTTCAACTTATTTAGCTTGTCTAATGCGCTTATAACCGCTTGAACGGTGTTAATCACGTTGCGTGTTCTTCCAGATGAAAATGACCACACGTCTTTCACTCCTGCAAGTTCAAGCACTTTGCGTGCAGCGTGGCCTGCAACTAAGCCAACTCCTTTTGGCGCTGGCCGCAAGGTAACTTTTGTGCTGCTTGACTTGCCTGAAATTTTCATTGGAATAGAATGCTTGCCGCCACAGTCGCATTCCCATGAACCGCAGCCTAAATTAACCCTAACTAGCCGCTTTTTAGCATCGCGAATAGCTTCAATTATTGAATCTCTTGCCTCTGTGCCTTTGCCTATTCCAATTCCAATATAACCATTTCGATTGCCAACAATGACAACTGCACGTATTTGCATTTTCCGGCCATATGCAGTCATGCGCTGTGTGCTTGTAACTTCCATTACCTCTTCTTTAAGGTCCGGAAGCAGCACGTCAATTATTTGCGGCTCAAGGATCTTGCGGCCGCTGGTGTAGATTTCGTCAAGCGAAGTTATTTTGCCGCTTGCAACTTCTTTGCCTAATTCCGTTCGTGGAATCCATTGAGTTTGTGTTTGGTCAGCCATTTTAATATCACATTAATTTATCATATTAACTTTTATCAAATTGAACTTGCATTTGGTTTCACTGCTGGTTTTGCAACGGAATTTATGCTAGATTTTGCTTGGTGTTTCACTGAGCTCGCCGATTTGCTTGCGGATTTGGCAGCAACGTTTGCAGGGTTGTGCGATTTTATTTTTTCCAGCGCCGATGCAAAAGCAGCTGAAACTTCAGGGGCAAGGTGCTTGCCTTCAATGCGCTTTTGTGATGGAAGTTTATCCTCGCCAACGCGCGAAGTCAAACCCGCATCTATTGCACCTTTTGCAATTGCGAACAATACATTTCCTTTTGTTGCAGAATGCAGTCCAATATCAAGCACAAATTGCGCAACGCCTTTTTGCAATGCACGTTTGCCAACCAAATAACCTACCAAATATCCCGATGGCGTGTTGCATTTTCCTTCAAAGCCAAATCGCTTTAAGTCTCGTGAATTTGCCTGTGCAACAGTAGCGTCTCCAACTGAATTGAAATTAACAAACTGTGCAGACACGCTTGAGTTTGACTTGCGCACAACTAATCTAGTGGTGGAGCTTTTCAGTAGAGCCAGGCGAGCGGCATAATTAGTTCTGCCTTTCCTCCTGCGCTTGAAATGCACTGCAAACAATGGTCCAGTTGCTTTAGTCATAATATTTTTTTCACGAAAATCATTCAAACAAACTATTCTCCTTCAAATACGTAAGCAACGCGTGCTTATTCTTGAACGCATTGCCTTTTATCTGGCGGTATACTTTGCGCACTGCAGTTGGCTTTAGTTTTCCACGAAGCGAGAAAAGCAAAGCGCGTTGGCTTCTAATTTTTGCAATCCACTGGTCTTTTTGCGTTAGTCCAGCATATTTAGAGCCTTTTTGGCTTCCTTTGCCGCGTCGCCTTCCGCTGCGCTTGCGCGATTGCTTAAACCTAGCAGCTGCACGGCTTGGGCCGATTTTAGCTAGGATTACAACCGCACCTTCTTTTACCAATGCACGAATATCTTCCGAAGTTAGAGCTTCGCTTGCACGCGCTACATCCATTATCTTTACTCTGCTTTCGCCTGCCTTGAAAAGGCGAGCTGCAACGCGTCTAACAGTTTGTAACGACATATGATTATCAACATCCTAATTTACTCTAATTTACCCCGATTGATTTCAATTTAGAACTTTCAATTTCCATTCCTTTGCTTTTTTATCCAAAACCAGCCGCTTCTTTTTTCCAAGCGTGCCTGAAAAACGGACGACGTTTTTCTTTGGATCTTCCTTTGCTGCTTTCGCTAAATCTTTTTCATTAGCAACAAGAATTACCACCATACCGCCAACTAAATGCCGCTCATTGCGCGGAGTGCGGTACCCTACATCCGGGTATGCCCCATATGCTTTGAGCTTCTGGCGTTGTTTGCTGTCAATTCCCCGTGGTTTGCGCCACACGTTTTTAACGCGTTTGAACGTATGAACGTTCAGCCTTTGGAATTTTGGAAGTTTGATTTTCATCTTTATCACTTTTTATTATTTTGTATCATTTTTGTGTCATTTTTTCATCATTTGCATTATTTTTATCATTTTTTCATTTTATTAATTTTATTTTACTCTTCAATTGGATAGATGCCGTCTTGAAACACCCGGCGGTCTTTTCCAGTTATTTTTGTAGCTGTAATCAAGTTCTGGGTGGTTTGGCCAACTGAATATATGTCTGGCCCAGTAACAAATATATCTGGCCCTTTAACCTCGATTTTTGTATTGCCAACAATTTTTGCCTTACGAGGGACTTTTTCTCCAAGGAAATTTTTTATCAGTACATTTTTGCCCGTAATTTCAATTGAAACTGGAAAGTGTGCATATAAAACTTGCACGTGTTTTGAAAAGTCTTGCTTAAGGCTCTTAAGCAAATTATACAAGTGGGCAACTGCTGCTCCTGCTGATGCGACTTTTGGCCGCGTTGATTTTCCAATTGTCTTGAACATAACTTTTCCATCCGTAATTTTGACTGAAACAGACCGATTGTTGAATTTAGCTTTAGGATTTTTCCCATTTCCCGATACAGTCATAATTGGCCCGTCTACAGCTAGAGTTACTCCAGCTGGGAGTTCAACAACTTCTTCAAACACTTTTTTTACCATACATATCAACTATTATAGCAAGAAGCAGCAATTTCGTATTATTTCTGCTTCTTGCTAGATAGCAAACCGCTGCTATTTTGTCTGATTACTTTAGCGGTTTGCTATATCAAATACAATTTGTCAACAATTAACAACCATCAACTATTCCCAAAATCAACATCAATATACAAATGCAAGCAATACTCCGCCTATTTTGGCTTGTTTTGCTTCATTGTAATCCATAACTCCTTTAGATGTTGAAACAACTAGCAAGCCAATTCCTTTTGATGGCAAATAGCGCATTTCATACTTCTCCCAGTCCGTGCTGCGTACGGTAAACCGCGGCCTAACTGCACCGCAGTTGTTAACTTTTCCGCTTAATTTGACAACAAAATTGGAACTTTTTTCCGGGGTTTTAATCTCTTCAAATGAAGTAATATATCCAGATTTTTGCAACACTTCAAATACTTGCCTCACTAATTTAGAGCCAGGCACAGTGCAGGCAGTTTTCCCTCTAGACTCACATACTTTTATTGTGTTAAGCGCGTTTGATAACAATTCCATTTTTCATCACATGAACATTCTATTACAGTTTATTTCTAGTTTATTTTCAGTTTATTTCTAATTTGTTTCTATGAATATTTCTTGAATCCAATTGCTTCAGCCCTTTCGCGGAAACATCTTCTGCAGGTGAACAAGCCGTATTTTCTTATTAATCCGCGTGCATTGCCGCAGAATCTGCATCGCCTGTTGCCGCGTTTCTTGAATTTAGTTTCATTTCGTAACATGGTTTATTCCCCTACAATTATTCCTCTACCTTGCTTTCTTCTTCAGCTATTTTTATGCTGAATGTACTTTTCATGAACGTAATTGCCTCTGTTCTTGATACTCGCTGCCTTTTTGGAAGCCTGGCAAATGCAACTCGCCTATGTCTTATGCGAGCGCCTGGTTTGCTAAGGGTAATGGCGACGTCAAATCCCATCATTCCTATTTTTGGGTCATATTTGATTCCGGGAATATCAATATACTCCTTTACGCCGAATGAAACATTTCCAGTTGCGTCGAAGTTCCTTTCAGACAAGGTAAAATCAATCGGGTCGAGGCAGCGCTTTACAACTTCATACGATGGCTGCTTGCGAAGGGTAACTTTTACTCCGATGTCGTCGCCTTTTCTTATTTTGAATGACGGATTGCGCGAACGTGCCTTGGTTAAAACGGGCTTTGAACCGCTTATTTTTTCCAACAGAAACTTGGCATTTTCAAGCCGCTCTCCTGGCGCGCCTATGCCTATATTTAGGGTCACTTTTTCAATGCGAACTTGAGACATGTCCATATTAACCACTGAACTAAAAATTAATGTACTATTTTTAAATCTTGAAATCGCTGTCAACTACAAAAATATAATCCTTCAAAGTAATTTGCTCCCCATGTGGAGTGACAATGCGTGCATTTGAACGCGTGATGCCTTCAAATTCAATAATTTCCTGTAGTGTACCTATTGAGCCAGCATGCCTGCCTTGGAAAACATAACAATGCGCTCCTTTTTGTAGCGGAAGGTGTTGCATAATTTTTTGACTTGGAATGGAAATGCGCAGCGTATCTCCAACCGCGTATGAATCATTTGAGCCTTTACTTTCCTTTTCTTCTTTTCCGCTTTTTCCAGCTTTTTCAGCGGTTGGAATTACTATATTTCTGCCATCGTGTAGCGTTAACTGTGTTTTGCCGCCAGCAATAAGCCGCTTGCCGGTGATTTTTGCTAATTTAGAATCTTTCTTGTCAACTTTTGCTGAAATAAATTTGCCTTTTTTGTTAAGCAGCGTAAAGCCCGCGTTTAGCTTAGTTATAAAAATAACGTCCATTAAGCCAACTGGAAACTTGTCGTCGCTAGTTTTTCTGCCATCAACAAGAACATCACCAGACTTAAGGAGCTTGCGAGTTTCTTGCCCAGTTGTTGTTAAGCCAAGAATATCGCGCAGCGCTACTCCCAAAGGAATAGCCATTTGTTTTGCATGTGGGCCTGGATTTATATTCAATAGCCAAACGTGTGCCTTGCGGTGGATAGGCTGCATTTTTGGCGCCGCGAGCCTTTTCAAATGCCTATGTTTTCCATGTGAAGCCATATTTCAATATCACTTTGTTTTAAGGTCAATTCTTTGAACCACAACTACGTTTGAAGCATCTATTAGTACTGGCAGTTCTTTTCCACCTACTTTTTTCACAACTGCACCTTCAACGTAAATTCCAGCTGGATTCAAGCTTACGTTAGTAACTTTTCCTTCAATCTTGCGGTATTTTCCAGTGATTATTTTAACAGTATCACCTTTTCGCACGCGGGCAGAACGTTTTTTCAGGGTGGTGCGCAGCTCCTTCGACAAGTGGGCGCGGACCATTTTTCCACGGAGGTGTAAAGGCGCATTGTAACGCGCTTTTCTATTTTTTCTTGGTTGAGTGGAATACATAATAACAAATCACGCAAAAACATGTTTTAACATTTATACTACTGCAGGCGCATTTGGAACTACTTTTGCAAATCTTTCTGAAATTTCCCTTGCTACGCAGCCTTTGATTTCAGTTGCTTTTGGAAGATTCTGGTCATCAATTAGCACGCATGCATTGTCTTCGAATTTTACGCGCATTTTGCTGCGGCGAAATTCTTTGCGCTGGCGAACTATAAGCGCAAGAACCTTTGTCCCGACCATTTCAGGCTTGCCTTTTTTTACAGCAGCTATAACTACGTCGCCAATTCCTGCTTTTGGCAAGCGGCGTAGCCTTGCTTTTGTTTTTTTAACGCCAATAATTTCGACTATTTTGGCCCCGCTATTATCATCACAGATGAGCCTTGAGCCAATTGTAAGCCCTTTTGTCATCCTTGCTTGTAAACCTTGCATTTCTTACACCGTTAAAAGTATTTTTGTAATTACATGGGCTTTTGTTTTGCTTAGCCTGCGACACTCACCCACTTCTACAGTATCGCCTTCTTTTACTGACATACAGTGAGGAATGTGAACGTGTAATTTGCTTCTTCTTTTTTCAAGCCGCTCGTATTTGCGCACTTTTCTGGCATAGTCAACTCCAACAACTGCGCTGTGCCTTTCCTTGGCGCTTACAACTTTTCCAATAAACGTCGCTCCCCTTACGTTGAGGGACCCGTGCGTTGGGCATTTTTTATCAGTGCAAGTTACCTGTGTTGCTTCTGCCATTTTTAATCACTTAATTTTAATCACTTAAACCTATACGCTATACAATACTTTGATTCTCCACTCTAGATAGAATGTTTTTAGGCTTAAACACCTAAAAGCGTTGCAAAACAATCTTTCCAACAACATGCCTTGCAGGTCTTTGCAGTTTATAGCCGCGTATCGGCGCCGGATTTACTTCTGCTTTTGACCAGTTTATAGGCTTGTTTTACAGATTATTTTTCCAGAAATTATATTGAATTGGTATTAAATTTTTATTGAACTTTTATTGGATCTTTTAGTAAATTTTTTGAAACTTATGCAAGTTTTATAGTGTCTTCGGGGTAGCCTATTGACACTAGGATTTCACGAGCTTTAGACTTATGGTCTCCTTGTAGAACTACTATACCATCCTTGTAGCTTCCGCCACAAGCGAGTTTATGCTTTAGAGTTTTAGCTGTTTCCCTCAGCTCACTATCGCTTAAGCCTTGGACAATTGTCACGAGCTTGTTAAAGCGCTTTTTAGTCGCGTATATTTTTATAGACTGCGTTGTCTGTTTCTGAATTGACTGGCATGCGCATATATCTAATGGCAAACCGCATTTGGGGCAAATTTCAGACATGAACTTCCTCTAGTACATTGTTTTTGGCAGAACAGCACTTTTAAACCTTGCCAGCGCAATTATTTTGGTGATATTTGATGAGTCCAGGAAAACCATGGGAACCAGGGCAATAGCCAAGAACTAAGCTGCTGCTTTTGCCGCGGCTTTCAAGTTCAGAAAGTTGCTTATTCTACTGATCATTTTTTTCAATTCTTTTACTTTAGCTGTGTTTTTTGACTTCTGGGGAGCTGAAAGCTCGTGCGAAAGCTCTACTTGTATCTCTGAAAGCTTTGCTTTCATCTCGTCTATTTGCATTGATTTAACTTGTTTTTTTCTAATAATTGCCATAAAAATCACTTAAACTACAACTCATAATTACTACTCTACAACTCATAACTACTCCACAGCCGGTGCTGGCAAAACGGATGGTGAAGCAGACGGCGCTTCGGCTACAGGTGATTGAACAGGCTCTGGAGCTGCTGGCGCTTGCGCGTTTTCTGTTGGCTTGGCTTTCTTGCGCGGTGCGCGTTTCTTTGTTGCAGTCGTAGTAGAAAACTTTTTCTTTTCTTCAGCTGGCTTTGCTTGTTGAACTATCACAGCCGAGCTTATTGACTCATCTCCTGGTAATTTCAGGTTAGAGATGTCGATTACATCTGAAAACTTAGTTCCTGGCTGAACTATTTTTACAACGATCCCAATTGTGCCGGATTTCATGTGAGCTGTGAATTTTGCAATGTGAACTTTTTTAGCTTGTTCGCCGGATTTCTTCAAATAACCTGCACGCATATTTACGTGTTTTGCTTTTGCGCCTTTGCCTACTAATTTTCCAGCTGCTTTAATCTCTCCACCAATTGCACCTGCAGACATTATTTCACGGAGGGCAAAACGCATAGCTGTTTTAGTGTTTCCTTTTATTTCAAGCTGGCGGCCTATTTTTTCAGCCATTAGCTTTGCATCAAGCGATGGATTGGGAACTTCAACAACTTCCATTTGTGGATTTTCAACACCATAAGTTGCTTGTAATGCATCCGTAATATCTTTGATTGTTTTTCCTTTTTTGCCAACAACTAGGCCAGGCCTGCGGACAAAAATGGCAATCCTAGTTGCAATTGGAGTGCGCTGGATTTCTATGTGCGATACTCCTGCAGCGGATAATTCTTGTTCTAGAAATTCCTTTAACCTGAAATCAGAAATTGCTTTTAAGATAAATTTTCGTTCACTTGCCATTCTATGCAGTCACCATTGCCGTTTCAACTTGTTTTTTAACTTTTTTCTCTTCCTTTTTTACTTCTTTTTTCTCTACTTTTCCCTCTGCCAGACGTGCTTGGGCGGGTTTGGTTTCAATCTTTGTTTGAATTTTAACTGTTTTGTCAACCTTGGCTTCTTTTTTCTTTGCGCCTGGAATTTCTTCTAGCGCAATTTCAACCCAAGCAGTTACTAGTTTACTGGCAAATGACTGCCTGCCGTATCCGATTATAATTCCAGATGCGAAGTATTTCCTGTAGCGCATGAACACATCTTGCTTGTGGGCTGCTGCAGCTGAAACGCGTAAATTCTCCAGGCCTTTTGAATCTGCATTTGCTTTTGCGTTTTTTAGCAAGTCAATAACAATTTTAGCTTCTTTCTTTGGAAATCTGCCTTTTCTTCCACCTAGTTGTGGCCGATGGCCAAGATTTGTAGCATGCTGCCTATATCTAATAGGCATGCGCATTGCAATTGTTTCTTCTAAAATCTTAACTGCTTCTTCGTATTTCTTTCCTCTTATTGCATTCATTACTTGAGTTAAGTCTTTGTACGAAGCGTTTACATCATGAACTTGTGCTCGCGCTACTTTTTTCTCGTCTTTTGTTTTGTGTGAATATTTGTACAAACCCATTGTTAACAACTCTTAGGCCGACATACTGCAAGCCCCATTTTAAGTTCTACTTCAATTCTACTGATTTACTTCCTCTGGTTGCTCCAATTCCAGGTCCAGAGTGTTTAACCAATTTAGTAGTTATGGAATATTCGCCCAATCTGTGGCCGAGCATTTTCATGTTTGGGACAACTTTAGTCCAATCTTTTCCATTGTACACTAAAAATTCAAAGTCAAGCATATCTGGGATTATTGGCATTTCGCGTACGTGGGTTTTGATAATTTTCTTTCCCTTTACGCGCGCTTTTTTCAACACTTCGAGAAAAATCTTCACTTTTTTACCCATTCTGTTAAGTGAGCGGCGCTTGGCAGAATCCACTAATTTGGCAAACTCCGTTAGCGGCATTACTTTGAGTTCTTCTATTGTTTTTCCACGAAAGGTTAGTTTCTTTGCCATTTTTTATACCTCAAATAATTCTCATTTTAATCTGCACTTTGCAACTAATAATTTACTTTTCTACTTAGTATCCTCTGATTTAGCACCGCGCTTTCTTCCAGTTCTGCGGGCAGCAATGTGTCCAACTTTTCTTCCCGGAGGGGTGCTTCGAGCTACAGTTGAAGGCTTTCCAAATGACTTTCCACCAAATGGATGGTTGTAAGCGCTCATTGCGCCTCTCCTTACATGCGGCCACTCTCTGCCTTTTGCTAGCATTGCTCTTCCATGATTACCAGCGGTCTTAAACGGCTTTTCGCCTTTTCCGCCGCCAGAAGCTACGCCAATTGTAGCTAAGCATCGTCCGAGAAATGTTTTTACAGCGCGGGAAGCTAATCTTACATCAACTGTCTTTTTCTCGTCGTTTTTTCCAGTAATATAACCAACTGTTCCACTTGCGCGGCAAATTTTTCCACCGTCTCCTGGCCGTAATTCTATATTGTACACTGGAGTTCCTTCTGGAAGGATTGAAATTGGAACAACGCTGCCAATTGGCGGAAGTTGCGATTGTGAAGCACTGGCACTAGCTTCGCCAGTTTTGCTGTATTCAGCTGCTGCGTTTTCGCCTTCTTGGCTTGCAACTGTTCCCCGTATTTTTATTTCTGAACCTCTTGCCATTCCTTCAGGCGCAAGTATGTGAATAACTGTTTTATTTTCCAATAGAATTTCAGCAAGCAATGGCCCGTGGCCCGGGTCATCTATAAATTTAACAACTTGTCCGCGCATTTGAGCAGAAGTTGACAGGATTCGGGGGTAAGCTATTTTTCCAAAGAATCTGTGAGATGGTGAAGAGTAGGCAGGGGATCCTTTTCCCTTTCTCTGTGCAATAATCGGTTTGCCCATTTTATTTTTAACCCTTGATTTAAGCTATACGGATAAACTTAAACTAAACCAGCTTTAATTTAGATGCAACATCTGCAGCTGCTCCTTTGCGTTTAAATGTTACAATTGCGCGTTTGCGGCCATCTGGAGCAATGCTCGTATTTATTTTGGAAACCTTTTCATTAAATTCCTTTTCAACGCCAACTTTAACGTCTTTTTTTGTAGCTGTTGGGTCAATAAGGAAAGTCATCTTGTTTCCAAACTCTATGCCGCCTATTGCTTTTTCACTTGTAATTGGCTTTAACAACATAAAAATCTACCTAAATTTTTTACAAATACAATTTTTCATCTGCCATTCTTTGAACTGCCGGTTTAGTCCATAGCATTAACCGGCCTAAGTGCCCACCCGGAGCAAGCAGCACCGCGTTTAGCTTATCTACCGTTGCAACATCTAACCCTGCAAGGTTGCGGGAAGCTTTTACAGCTGGGCAATCTTTTGAGACTACTATAAGCAAACTACGTGGCGTTCTTTTACCCCTGCCTCTTAATCTTCGGATGCCAGTTGGATTTTTTGTGCGGTCATCTGCGCGTTGAATATCAGAATCAAACCCTAAAGCTTTAAGGGTTTTTTCAACTTCGCTTGTTTTTTTAAGCGTTTCAAAACTTGCATCAACTACAATTGGAAACTGGAGGGTAAGCAATGGCTTGCCAAGCTGGTGTCCGCGGGCAGTTACGAGTTTTTTATCAAGTCCAGCCGCAATTGCGCTGCGAATTGCCATCATTTTTTCTTTTTTGTTTATTCTCTCTAAAATTTGCTTTTGTGGCTTTGGAGGGTGAGCGCGTCTGCCTTTTACAGCGTGTGGAACTCTAAGAACTCGCCCTAATCTACCGCCAGCTAATCTTTCACGTGGCAAGCGAGACCGGCCAGTGTTAATAGTCTGCCTCCAACTGTGCCTGCGGCCGTAATATTCCGCAGTTGTGCGCAAACCCGCGCGCGGGTCAGAGCCTTTTGGCTGGAAGAATATCGTTGCATAAGCGTGGAAAGCCCTGCGGATTACATCTTCGCGGACTTCTTCGGTAAACTGCACAGGCAACGCTACTTCACCATTTGGAGCGCCGTTTAAATCAAAAACTTGGACTTTCATTTTTTTATCACGCGATTTAATTTTACTACACTGTTTAGAATTGCAGCGATAGAACCTGCGGTTGAATTATATTTGACTTGGAAATTGGAATGCGGAAACGCACAAATCGCTTAGCTGGCCCTGGAATGCTGCCTTCAAGAATAACGTAATCTCCCTTTACGAAGCCATAATGTGCAAATGGAGGGAGAGTTGAAGCAGAAGGGGTAGCTGAAACATTTGAAGGATTTGAAGAACTTGAAGCATTGGAGCTTATTCTCAAAATTCTCTTATTGGCATCCGTACGCCGGTGGAATCCCATTTGCCCTGCCCTCGGAATAGTAAAGAAAACTTTTGCCTGGGTTTCAGGACCAATTGAACCGCCTTTTCTCCGGTGTGCGGTTGCTTTGTGCGGGTTTAGTGCAACGCCAAATCTTTTAACAACACCTTGCCAACCTTTGCCTTTTGTAACTGCAATTATGTCAGTTAACTGGCCTTCCTTAAGCACGTCGGAAGCGCGGACTTCTTTCCCTAAAATATTTTTAGCAGTTGCAAGTTGCTCGTGAATTGTTCCACCCAGGGCAATTTCAACCACGTCTGGTTTTTTCTTTCCAACTCCACATTTTGAAGGTTGGGTTAAAGCAAGAACGCGGAGCTGTGCAAACTCATTAATCTTTTTCTCAACTTCATCTAAATTCTTAGCCTTTTTCGCAGGGGTTAACGCACGTTTAGCTTCTTTGAAAGCAGTTGACGTAACTTGCGTAGCTTGCTGTACTCCAAACGGAGTCATCTTGTACGCATTAATTGCATAAATAAAAAGCGGGGGAACTTCGACTATAGTTATAGGCTTCACGACTTCTTGGTCTTTAAAAGGAGAATTAGATTTGTCTACAATAACCGCATCGGCCATTCCAACTTTGTAGCCGGCGAATCCAGTTAAACCTGCTGCCTTTGTATTCCAAACTGAAACGCGTGGAACTAGGCGCGAGGCACGTTTCCTGTGCCAATAAGCAATCGAACCCCTGCGGGGGCCATGTTTACCCATATAGAAATCTCACACTAAATATTTAAAAATCACTCAACAACGTAAATATTTAAAAATCACTC
>OBEQ010636006.1_pt1 | contig 13952 bp, 17 predicted proteins | sample 1670901 | NCBI WGS metagenome assembly OBEQ01 (sample SAMEA104232315, study PRJEB22302) | groundwater metagenome | biome: forest; feature: aquifer; material: groundwater | place: USA | collected 2011-08-07 | depth 5.4 m
CGCTCGTCCTCTGCCTCGCCCTCGCTCGTCTCGCTTCGGCTCGGCACCGTGCCCGCTCGGGCTGCGACAAGACCGGCGGTCAAGTCTGTCTTCGCGCCACATGCGGTATGTTCTTTGGGTATGCGCGCTGTGTCGGACGCCATGTTTAACTTGACAAAATAATTAAACTAAGGTAAGATTATAGACAGTAACTCAAAACTCAAAATGGGAGAAAGGAGAGAGCCGTGGAGGATACTGTTTTTGTTGGTTTCGAGGATGTATGTTCTTACTTGCAGGATGACGCTGTCGTGGACGTCATTTATCTGGGAGCAGAATTCCAGGCGGGAGATCGACTTCGACGTGTTGTCTATGTGGAGCTTGGCTTCGGTGGGGCACATAGGGATGCATTCAAGAACATGGAAAGACAATTCTGCAAGTCATCAGGAGTTGAGCTGCAAGTCGAGAATGTTCGAGGTGGAGGCCGCCTTATAGCCGATTCTTTCGTCAAAGAAATCAAAAGACACAGCGCCAGCCATGACTTCGGCAGTGGGCCACGGTGGATATGGGAGGAGCTTAGCGGGCACCTTCGAAAATGTTTGGAGCAATGGGAGATCAAGTCCTGAATCTCGCGAAGGCCAACTGGTCACAAAGGCCTCGGTGCGCAAGCGCTAAGGCCTTTTCTTTTGGTTAAGAAAACTTTTTATTAACATACTCGGTCACCGCCTCAATTGCGCCAGCCATATCGCCGCTGGTGCTCATGATAATGACCTCGTCGCCCCTGAGTGTTGGGGTCAGTTGTTCGAGCAGCTCCTCTTTGGTTGAAACGCCGTGGATCTCTGTGCCGGTCGCACGGACTCGTTCGAGGATCTCGGCTTGAGTGAGTTGCTCGTGGGTTTCGGCGCCCTGGGCGGCTGGCTGAAAGAGGTAAACGACATCAGCCGTCCTAAAAATCGTATCGTACCAGGTCAGGGCGTTGCGATTGCGCCAACTGAAGGTGTGGGGCTCAAAGACAACAATCATTTTTTTATTGGGATAGTATTGTCGAATCGTTTTGAAACCGGCCTCGGCCTTGGCGCGGGAACTACCAAAATCTTCGTAGACGGGCAGGGTAGCAGTCGGGGTTTTCAATTCGAGCCGACGCTTCACGCCTCGAAACTGCTGAAGGGCTGCAGCTAGCTGTTCTGCTGTTACTGCCTGTTCGGTCAAGAGCAGAGCAGCGACGCCAACCATATTTTGGATATTATGATCGCCGAGGAGGTAAGTTTCGATCGTAGTAATCTTTTCGTCTCCGTGCATAAGATCAAAATGGCTGGTTATCGCACGCGTCACATTCGTTGCGTACCAGTCGCCGCCACCATCGCGACTGAAGCTGTAAGTAGTAACGGAACAACTTGCCTCTCTAGCCAGCTGACGAACATGCTCGCCATCGAGACAGGCGATCAAATTACCAGATTGCGCAATAATACGAATGAGTTCGCGGTAAGGCTTAAGGTAGTCTTCGATCGTCGGGAAGACGTTGAGGTGATCGTGTTCAGCCGAGGTCAGTAAAACCGAGGCGGGGTTGTAATAGAGAAACTTTGAGCGAGGGTCCCAGTTGGCGGAGTGGTATTCATCGCCCTCGAGGACGAATGTTTTGCCGTTGCCCAAATGAGCATTTGTATCAAAATTTAGCGGAACTGCACCAAGGAAGTAGCTCGGATCTTTCTGGGCGGTCAGTAAGGTCCAGGTCGCAAGAATCGCGCAGGAAGACTTCCCGAAGCTACCAGCGATGACGTAATTGGTGGTGTTTGTCGTGAGATCGTGCAGGATCTCAGGGAAGGAGGCGATGCGAACGCCACGCTCTGCTTTTAAGGCAAACGCAGCAGCAACCTCGGAATTTTCCTCGGCCACCAGCTTAGCGTTTTTACCAATAACAATCAGTTCGACGTCGCTGGGGATATTCTTAGCGGCATAAGGTGTGGCACAGGCTAAGTCGTTCGCGATAAGGTAATTGCTAATCGGCGGGTAGAAACCCTCATCTGATCCGCTTACTTCCCAGCCTTGCTCCTTCAGTAATTTCGCGACGGCGCTCATCCCGGCACCACAAATCCCGATGAAATGAACTTTCTTGCTTGTCATTAGGTATAATCATTCTACCGTGAACCAATGGTCAATTTTAGAAATTAGGTCAATTAGAAATTAGTCATTCTCAATATGAGCTTCCCTGTTCTTTTTATCGCCTTTCTGTCTTTCCTCTGGTTTGCCTGGCAGGAGCACAAAAACGGTCAGTGGCAGTGGGCGGTCGTCTTTGTCATCGCCGGCCTGGCGCTGTTTGTGATGGCGTATGTGAGTCGATACTAAGGGAGTGGCGGGATTGCGTGAAGGTGAGCGCCGCTTGTATGTGCGAACGTTGTTGGCGGCAGACTGTTGCCGCCGCATTGAAGCGTTCGCCCAGATTCATTGACCACCCGAAATCCATTCTGAACGAGTAGATCGAGGAGTTGCTGGAAAGTGAGACCGCCTCCGGGCACTAAATCGGCACACGTACCAGTTTGAGTGTGGCATCGAGATCTATGCCCTGGTCCGAACGCGTCGGTGAGCCAAATGAATTTACCGCTCGGAAGGGACTGACCGAGTCGCCTAAGCGCTGGGACAATGAGTTCGTTTATATCTTCCTGTCCGGCAGGTTCTCCGCCTCTGCCACCTCCCTGTGGACGGATGCCAGGGATGGTACCATTGCTGATCCATACGATTCTTCCGCCATTGATAGTTTGCCGCACCGCAGGACCGCAATCACTCCCACTCGCGGTTGGCGTATAGATAGTGGTTGGCGACGGTGCGCCAGCAGCCGGTCGATTCGTTTGCCACGAACCGCCCTCTGCCCCACCCTCGAGTGTTGGCGGTGTCAGTTCGCTCACTCGAAAAGTGATGAATTCGGCACTGAAGATACTTGGGTTGATCCAGTAGAGGACAACGCCACTGACGAAGATAACGGCGAGGCCGTAGATTGAGCCGATAATACGTTTTTTACCGTCCTCCTTAACGTTAATCGCTGCGCCGAGGAGATACTGGAAGGCACCAATAACAGCCATCAGGAAGGCAAGAGCGATTGCGATCGCGAGCCCCATGTTGTAAGCGCCCTGGAGGCAGGCTTGGAGGCTGCCGTTACTACTGCAGTAGGTGCCAATGAACTCAAAGGGCTGCATAAGTGATAAAACCCAATGTCCAATTTCTAATTGACCTAAACATTATTGATTTTGAGATAAGCGAGAAGCTCTGAGGTATTAACCCGTTCCTGCTTGGCGGTGTCGCGGTCGCGGACTGTTACGGTTCCATCCTCGAGCGTCTGAAAATCAACGGTGATACAGGCGGGCGTCCCGATTTCATCCTGACTGTAGTAACGCTTACCAATATTACCCCGATCATCCCAGGCGATCGGCATATGAGCCTTTAGCTCTCGGTATATTTCGCGAGCACGCTCAACCAGTGGCGGCTTATTGGCAAGGAGCGGGAAAACCGCGGCGCGGTACGGTGCCAGGTACGGTTTTAATCCTAGAACAATTCGATCGCCATCTTCGCGATAGGCTTCGCACAGAACAGCCAGAACCGAACGACCAAGACCCCAGGTTGGTTCAATCACGTGCGGCCAGAACTCCTCACCGGTTACCTGATCGCGGTATTTCAGGTTTTTACCCGAGTGCTGTTCGTGATTTCGAAGATCGAAGTCAGTTCGGTAGGAGAGGCCGTAGAGTTCCTTTTGGCCGAAGGGAAAGTCGTACTCAAAATCAATCGTTCGCTTCGAATAATGCGCTCGTTCACCGTCAGGAATTTCGACCTCATGGATACGATCGCGGCTGATTCCGATTAGCTCAAGCCAGGCGCGCAGCTCTTGCTGCCACATCTCGAAGGGCCGTTGCCAGTCGGCTTCAGTTTTTGGCGCTGGAATGAAATATTCAATCTCCATAATTTCCAACTCGCGCGTCCGGAAGATAAAGTTTCCCGGCGTAATCTCATTTCGAAACGCCTTAGCAATTTGAGCCAGACCAAAGGGTAGGGTCGGGTGAAGCGCATCAAGAACTTGTCGGAAATTCACGAACATACCCTGAGCGGTTTCAGGTTGGAGGTAGGTAGCGGCGGCGGTATCGTCGGTCGTGCCGAGGAAAGTTTTAAGCATCAGGTTAAACTGCCGCGCCTCAGTCCATTCGGTTCCGCCGTGGCTAGCGGCGTGTTCTGCGATCGCCTCAGGTTGGTCGGCGCGAATGCGCTGATGACATTTTTTGCACTCAACCAGTGGATCGCTGAACTCAGCGACGTGGCCGCTGGCGGCCCAGACTTTTGGATTCATGATGACGGCCGTATCAAGGCCGAAGATATCATCGCGGCGGCTGACGAACCGTTCCCACCAGAGTTTTTTGATATTGTTTTTCAGCTCAACGCCGAGCGGGCCGTAGTCCCAGCTATTAGCGAGGCCGCCATAGATTTCTGAGCCGGGGAAAATAAAACCACGACGCTTCGCCAGTGAAACAATTTTGTCTAAGGTGACTGGCATTAGTGATTATTGACCGACGTCTGATAGCGTCACGGGATTGGTCGTGAGCTGGAAGGAACGTTGAGAGTGAGCACCCTGAGCTGACAGCGTTGCTGGGCCGAGGATGACGAACTGGTCAGGGCTGGTGGCCGGCGGCGTCACCTCAAGCTGGAAGGCGAGATCATGTGGAGGGGAAGAACCGTAACCAAGGTTGGCAGGCAGATCCGGTAGTTGATAGGTGAAGTCTCCGGTCTTGGAGTTATAGCTAAGTTTTGTTGGATCGAAGGCGTTACCCCAGACACCCGTCAGCTGTACTCCGATTGGTATTTTAGTTCGAATAATGATATTTCGAAAATCTTCAGCAACGGTGCCAATATAGAGGTGGGCGGTCAGAGTGGTGTGTGCGCCAGCAATGGTCGGGAAGGGACCGTGATTACTTATTGCATCATCACGATAGCGAATAACTGGTGAGGCAGTAATGTTGCCGGGGATGGCCTTGTCATCTTCAGCCGTAACCGCTAGGGTTTGTGAGAGCACCTGAACCTCAGGCGGAATTGAGCTAGTCTCGAGCGTCGCCCGAACCTTAAGACGGAAGTTTTTTGTCGTTGGCGAACTAAGCGGAAAGTCACGGATGGTTTTGATCGCGAAGGAAACTGAACCCTCTTCGCCGGGGGCAATACGATAGAGTTTTGACTGGTTACGAGCGTCCCAGACGAGTGACTGGTCGGTGGCCGACAGATAACCGTCACTGCGAACACTTGAGAGGTCAAACGGTCCCTCGAGCGTCACCTTGAGTCTAGTGTCGCTGAGGTTAATCGTGCTTTTATTCTGCCAGCGGACGGTGTAGGTAAGCTCTTGGTCGAGCTGAGCGAGCTTGTTTTCTGGATATGACTGAACGCGGAGAACCACCGGCGAAGCAATCGCTTTCACTGCCACTGGAATCGGCTCAAGACTGAACTCCTGTCCACGAACAGTAATGGTTGGGATTGCCCGAAAAACCGGATTGAGCGGCGCCTCAGCGAATCGTCCAATCAAGATAATTTCCGCTAAAGCATTTGGCTGGAGCGCGGAGAAGTGCCAAGTCAACGGGGCCGCGGTTGGGGGACTGAAGGAGGCTGACTCAAAGCTACCGGGTGGATCAACTCGAATCGTCAGATCGTAGGGTTGGTCGGTGGTGTTACTGAAGCGGAAGGCGGTCTGGAATGGCTCACCGACGAAGACTTGATTAGGAAAGTGCGACTGGAAGTCGAAGCTGCCACGATTGATGGAAACGGCAAGCGAGCGAGCGGTTGAGAAGCGTTGATTTCGTTTCGGTGACAGGTAGCTGAAGGTCGCCTTGACTTCGCTAACGCTATTGGCACGACCGTGAAAGAAAAGCGGTAGCGGCAGCTCGCGTCGTTCACCTGACTTCAGCTGACCAATCGGAATCGTTCGTTGTCGATCAGTCGGTTGATCAGTAAAGTAGGCACCATCGCCAAGGTCAATTTCAACTGCGCCGTCTTCAAGCGTCAGGGATGAGCCATTGCGAACAATTAGGGTATAGGCTTGACTGGCGAGCGCACCAACTTCAGTCGGACCACTCAGTTCAATTCTGACATCACGGATCGCAATCGAGCGGTAAAAGAAGACAAAAGCAAAGATAGCCACGCTCAGAATGAAGAAGGCGAGCGCAATCGAAAAGTAACGGCCAAGCGGAAGCGAGCGAACTGGTTCGAGCTGATCCGCTTCCCACGATTCGCTGTCGGGCGCTTCGTCTCGTTTTATTCCCCAAACCTTCTTAACTCGACCGGGTCGGGTCGAAGGCTTCTCGCGGTAAAGCTCTTGTTCGAGGTTTCCCTCAAAGGTTTTACCTTGCTCCCCGGTTGAGTTATTGCCGCTGTCCTTACGAACGGAAGAAGCGTCAGCGTCAGATTGCTTCGCCATTATCACTATCCATTATATAAAAGCCTTGTTCGAAAAGACCTACCCAGTGTGGGTATTTTTAGTTTTCGGATAGGCTAATTGTGTACTTATCGTTGTTTCAGGATGATGAGATTGATAATCGAGAGCAAGAGAGCGATGATAGCAATGCCTAGGATCACTTTTTTCCGGCCAAGGAAATCAGTTAACTCCAAACGAGAGACGCCATTTACGACCGCGGGTGACCCTTCGTTCCTCGCTGCAGTCGTCGCCGGGGTATTCTTGATCGCGGCGGGCATCGCTGCTGGTGCTACGCCACCATGGCCAGTTTGTGGTAAGACAGCAGGAGAAGGTGGGGTACTGGCCCAGATGTAACGAGAGTTAGGTAAGATCATTGATGCCAAAATAGCCAAGGACAGCAGAATAAGTCCACCACCAGAGAAATTATGCTTTGCCACGATTCGTTTTATCATTGTTCGCAGTAGGCGTATGAAGTAACGCAATATGTACCTTGAGCTAATACTCTATTAGTTCCCTGAGCCTCGCAGCCGTTGCTCCCCGATGGTCCAGAACCGTAGAGACCAGCTTGAGTTCCATTTCCGTTTCCGTCAATCCAAAACGCAAACGTATTCTGCCAACCCGAACAGCCGGTGCGGATACTACCAGTTGGACAAATTGTGGTGGCAATCACATGTCCTTGCTGATCGGTGACGCAGGAGGTGCTGGCCCGGACAGAAGCAGTGCGACTCTGGCTCGCGACGCGACTATCGACATAACCCTTCGTCGTAACCTGGTTGGTGTCAGCCGTTGCGCTGGGGGTTTGAGCATAGAGCGGAGCATAAGCGCTTGAAGGAGTACCATTACCATCGCCGGTCCAGAAGAGAAAACCGGGCTGAGCGCCTCCAGTTGGTCGAGCGGTGAAGCCAACCGAACTATTTTGGCTTGGGTGGATTGAAATGAAACGGCTGGCAGGCCAACCATCCTCAGCCGGCGTCGAAACCATACCAAGCCTTGCGCCACCTTTCACAAAACCGATTTGTGCTGGACTGGCTGCTCCAGTACTTCGAAAGACAAAACCAGTTCGGCTTGTTTTGAAAAGCGCCCACTGTGGTGTCTGAGCAAAAACGGGCGATAGAGCCTGGGCTCCGCGAAAACCAATATTAAGCGCGGAAGCACCAAAGACGACCGTAAGGACGAAGAAAATAAGCGCGGTGCGTCGTGGCATGCAGGTAGTTTAAAGTATTAATAAGTGACGTCGTTTAATTTCAATTTTCATTATAGACGAGTTAGCGGATTGCTGTAATTACGTGTGGATAACGCCTCATATCTAAGTATTCATAAATAAAAGAGTAATTTTTGTTTATCCTCACTAAATTTGACATTTAAGGCTGGATAGCATACAATCAAGATAGTTCAGTGTTTTTCAATTTGGGTGGAAAGGAGGGGATTTCGATGAAATCCGGTAGTACGATCGCATACGTAGTCGCGGTTGCCGTTTTTGCGCTGCTTCCATTTTTTTCAGGATGTGGCGGCGCAGGAGCTGGCTCCAGCGGTATCAGCGGTGGTGGCGGTGCAGTAGCACCTCCGGCCGCATGACACTATTGGGATCAGTGGACAAATTTGGCAAGCGAAGGAATGCTTGCCAAATTTTTTTAGAAAAAATAATTTTTTTCTTTCCAGGGTAGTTTCGTGGTTTGCGTAAGCTCGCGTAATACCGTTCGCTCGAGTCGTCGCCACTCGGGCTCAACCTTACCGATGAAGCGTTCTACCTGCTTTGTGGTCGGGTAGAAGGACTTCGCGTTTTTATTAGCAAATCATCCGAACGCCTGTCGGTAGCGTTTATCGTAGACCCAAGAATAACGAAAGTTGACTTTAGGGATTGCCATTACTGCGTACGATGGTCAGTGCCGAGGAATGGATCAGGTTGATCGTTTAGATTATTTACGCTTTGCCAAAATTCGTTTCTCAGTTGTTTGGGGAAATACCAGCAGATCAGCAAGTTCTTTTTCTCTCATCCAGCTGATTTCCTCAATGCTGCTGTCGGGGTCTAGGTCTACATGTTCCGGAGAGAGCTCGCCGCTGCCGATTGGTCGGGCGAGCCAGTAAAGCTCGATCCAGACCTCGTCAGCGTTAGGGTGGAATTCACGGAGATAAAGGAATCGGATAATGTCAATTTTTAGATGGGCCTCCTCCCAGACCTCGCGCTGGACACCCTCGAGCAGCGTCTCCCCCGGTTCCCAGCCACCACCGACCGGATACCAGTGTTTTCCGCCCCGATTTTTCACCAATAAAATCCGCTGCCGCTCAGGGTCGTACACCACAGCCCGAACAACGATGCGAGTGGTCATGGTAAAATTATATATTCTTATGGGATATTTACTATGGTTACTGATAAATTTTTATGCTTAAACCAATAATCTTAAAGACCGGAGATACGATTGGTCTCGTTAGCCCATCATCGGGGATGGCGAGGCAGGTGCCGCATCGAGTTGAGCGGGCACAGGCAATGTTCAGGCAGATGGGCTTCCATGTTAAGGTTGGCCCGAATGCGCTGAAAACGAGCGGCTACACCGCCGGAACGCCCGAAGAACGGGCCGCTGATTTGAATCAATTCTTCGCTGACCCCGAAGTGTCTGCCATCGTGAGTTTTATTGGCGGGAATCATTCGAATCAGCTTCTCAGGTACCTTGATTTTGAGATGATTCGCGCCAACCCTAAAGTATTTGTAGGGTATTCTGACATAACCGTGCTGCATCTCGCCCTTTACACCCAGGCGCAGCTTATCACCTTTTATGGACCGGCGGCGCTGACGCAGTTCGCCGAGAGCCCAGAAATTTTATCGTACACGCGTCGCCACTTTGAGCGGGCGCTCATGCAGCCAGAACCAATCGGGGTGATCGAGCCATCAACGGAGTGGACCGATGAGGTACTCAACTGGTTCGAGCGACAGGATCTCGAGCGGCCGCGGCAAATGAAGCCGAATCCTGGCTATGTTTGGCTTCGTCAGGGCGTAGCGAATGGCCCAATCCTTGGTGGCTGTATCTCTTCATTAGCACACCTGCGCGGCACTCAATACTGGCCGGATTTTTCTGGAAGTATCTTCTTCTGGGAAATTCCCGAAAGTGACGATGATTTTCGGAGGGGAGAACCACTTGGTAATATCGATGCAATTCTCACCGATCTCGATCTCTCCGGTGTCTTCGCACAAATTGTCGGGATGGTCATCGGTCGACCGTACGGCTGCACGACTGAAGAGGTTCAGCAGCTCCGTCAAGTAATCTTAGAACGCACCAAAGATTACAGCTTCCCGATCCTGTTCGGAGTTGATATCGGCCATACCGATCCAATGGTTACCGTTCCACTGGGAGTGGAAGGGCGCCTCGACAGCTCAAAAAATAAATTTTTGATTACTGAATCTGGGGTAATAATTTAAGTCTCAATATTTTAATTATGGAAATTAAATCAAGCTACACTCATCGATCCGGTCAAGTTATCGATCTTGTCTATCGTGATATTGAAACGACTGACGAGCTTGAGGGCCGGGTAGTTTCCTGCGTCCATGCTTTTTGTTTTTGTAACAATAAGCTAGTTGTTGTCTATGAAGAAGAGGGTGGGTATTGGAACCCACCAGGCGGTGCTGTCGAGCTCGGGGAAACTGTTGAAGCCGCCGTGACGCGAGAAGTGCGAGAAGAATCTAATATGAGAGTAGTTGCACAGAGATTGATTGGGTTTTGTGACTTTCATGAATTAAGCGGCACGGTAACTCAAACTCGATCCGTGTGTCTGGTTAAGCCACTCGGAGATTTCGTCGCCGATCCCGATGGAGATATTACCAAAATAGAGCTGATCGATCCTCGCGACTACAAACAGCACTTCGACTGGGGTATCATCGGTGATCGGCTGATGGAACGCGCCCTCGAGTTGTACGGAGCATTAAAAGCATGAAGATTTTTGATATTGTCTACGGCCAGATCGAATTCGCACCCTGGGAGAGTGAGCTGTTTCACCTGCCCGAAATCGCGCGGCTTCGAGACATTTCGCAGTCAACCGTGCCGCCGGTGTTCGTGCCGGTTGGTATCTGCGCGACTCGCTTTGACCACCTCCTCGGCACCGCCTACCTGACGAAGGTGCTCTGTGAGCTTCGGAGCGAGTTTCGACCCTATCGCAAGGAGCTCTTCTTCGCCGGTTTACTCCACGATGCCGGTACGCCGCCCTTTACCCACCTATCGGAACACTTCATGAAGGATTTGATCGGTACCGATCACGAGGAACAGGTTGAGGCATTGTTGCGTAACCCCGTCGTGCTACAAGTGCTGAAGAAAAACAAGGTTGATCCAGGTCGTGTCCTCGCGTACATCAACGGCAAGCTCAAACCGCTCTCGGACGTCATCAATAGCTCGCTCGACCTCGATAATCTTGACAATCTCTTGCGCTTTGGCCTGAGCACGGGTACCTACCGAGTAGACCCGTACGATCCGCGCACGATCATCTCAGCTTTTCGCTACGATGGTCGCGAAGTTTACTTTGAAGATCGAGCTGGGCGACTGCGGTTAGAGTTGCGTAAGTGGGAACGGGGGCGGCACGGCATCTACTCCTATATATACTCGACGATGAATCTTGCTCCGGGCATGATGCTCGATCGAGCGATGGGGTTCGCCTACGCTCGCCGTCAGCTCCCGAAGTCATTCTTCGACCTGACTGACTCGGAGGCACTCTCCTTTCTGGAGCACCGAACGAACCCAAAGACGAAATTTTTGATCCAGGAAGCGCGCAACTGGAATTGGTACCGCGAGGTCTTCCGGAAGCAGGTCAGGCGTATTAAGGAGAGCCACTGGAAGCTCAATGACAACGTCAACGAACACATCCGTTGGGCCAACCACCTGAGCCACGAGCTTAAAATTCCAGCCGAACACGTCTGCGTCTGCTTCTGGTTGAATAATGGCTTCAGGCAGATCCACTACCCGATCCGCCGCCGCGGTCGTCTGATTGGAACCCACCCGAGTACATCCCGCAATTTCTTCGGCCTGGCAGTGTTCATCCATTCCGACCACGTCCACCTCAAGACGAAAGTGGCTCGCCTAATGGCGAAAGTATCTTAAATTTTTAAAGGAGGAAGCACCATGCTCCCAGTTTTTTGGGTTTCTCTACAGATCAGGGTTACGGGCGATCTCTGCAATCTCGCCTGCAAATACTGCGAGTACGGTAAGGCTACCGCTAAAACCCTGATGTCAGATCAAACCTTGAGAGCCGTTATCGAAAAGACGCTACGCCATAATGGAGATGGAGCAATGTTTTGTTGGCACGGAGGGGAGCCAACGCTTGGCGGATTAGATTTTTTCGAACGAGCGGTTGCTTACCAACAGGACTTTACGAGCGAAGGAGCAAGGCGACCTTTCTGCGAAGCTCGGCTGGAAGGACAAAGGCTGGCTCAAGAATGGATGATCTTGTTCGGTAAGATCCCGGGGCCTCTCTGCTTGTTCAACGCAACAGAGAGGCCCATTTTTTATCACGGTATAATGACTTGAATATGTCAAAAGTATCTATTTGCATTAGCCCGATTGTCTGTCGCTACCTCTTTCTCCACAACCTGAGCCGGTGGCACTACTCAACCATCGAGCCATTTGCTCGTTACTGGTCAAGTACTCCAACACGATTAACGGACGAGGAAAGAGAAGCCATTGCAGCTTGGGGTGCATTAGAAAAACGAAATTTCCAGAAGACAAAAAGTTTTTTGGCGCAACGGTACGTACAGGGGGGCTTATCGGTAATCGAACGGAAGCGCATTCTAAAGCTCTTCGCCCCACTCGAGCCACGGTTCCAGTTTCACTACCGACAGCAGCACCTCAACATGGTTACGGTTGCTCGGTACCTCAAGACCGTTCCGCTCGGAAACGTCTTGAGGCAAACATCTCTCTTGTACGGGAAGGAATTACGGTCTGGCCCTATCTACGTAACGCTCTCTCATGATGCCGCTCGACAGGCGGGCGGAATGTCACTTGGCAATAAGACAATTTTGCAGTTTGGGGATTATATCCTCAAGAGTCGTAACGAGGAAGTGTTGAGCATCCTCTTTCATGAAATGACCCACGAGGCGACCGTTGAGCACCTCATGCCCGCCCGTGTGTCGATAAAATTACCAAAATTATTTTCAGGAACACCCGAGGAGTACATTGATGAGATCATTCACCAAGCCGTATGGGGAGAGATCGGGTTGCTGTCTCAGCGTTACTTCAAGCTTTCGGAGCAAGAAGTATCGAGGAGGAAGATAAAACTGACGAGGGCTCTCAGTGAGCCATTTCGGAGCATGACCATGGACGCGTTTACCATTCGACCAATTTTGCAAATCTGTCTCAAAGAAAAAGCATCGATTACGCACCGCACGGTTGAGTCTATCTTACGGGTAATCAAAAGAACAAAAATATAAATTTACCTTTTTTGGTGGAGGTGCCGGGTGCCTGAGGGTTGGTGGTCTAAAGGAACTCACTGACCTCGAGCTTAGCGGTGGGGGCGTTGGTGCCGAGGCCGAAGTTGCTATGAACAATATTAATCGGAGGCGCTTAGTTTAAAGATGGCGATTAGCTCTTTCGGTTTCAGGATGCATAGATTATATTTTTTGGCGTAGGTAATTACCGTAGGCGCAAAGAAATCATTGTCGAGGGTAAGAAGGTAATCGCTATGTGCTTGTGCAATTGCCCCAGCAAGGATTGGCGTATCGTCTTTGACGATGATATTTCGAAGGTTTCCAATTTGGTTGACCGATGGATAGGGGAGGACGGAAATGTTTGCCCACCCGAGCATAAGGAAGAACCGACTCTCCATACCGGGAACGTGACTAAACTTTTTCACAATGACTAGTAACACCTCACGATAGACGTACTCATTGATAGAGAACTTTACCCTTTCCCGGAGAGTATCAAGAATATGGAACGAACCGCCTCGTGGAGAGAGCAGCGCGGTAATTAAAACGCTACTATCAACGAACACGCGAGGATTTCGCATAGAGATCTCGGTAGAGCGAACGCCGAACCGCTTTGACCGCGGGACGGAGCCTTCCCCACCGCCGTTCATCAGCGCCGTAGCTGATCGGTTTTTCAATAATCTGCTTGAGCAACGTTAGCTCGCCTTCGAGTTGTCTAATTTTCCCCTCAAGCATATTTTTTGTCATTTTCATAAGATATTATATCATGAGTCAGGGGGAGATCAAGCCGGAACCGAATATTCGTTCGTCTTGTGCTGACCTCGAGCTTAGCGGTGGGGGCGTTGGTGCCGAGGCCGACGGTGAAAAAAGGGCCCCTGTTTCAATGTTTCCTCCATCCCCACGGAAATTGACTAAATTTAGGTAATATCCTATAATTTGAGGTAGATTCAGGCACTTCAATCACTTCAGAAGGAGGGGTTGCAATGCAATCCAAAAGGGGTACGATCGCAGCCCCAGTTGTTGCGATCATGTTCGTTCTTCCGTTCATCGCGCTCGGGTGTGGTGGTGGAGGCGGTGGACTGGGAGGTATCGCTTCCGGTCTCACTGGTGGTGGTGGATCGTTGCCCATCGGCGGAGGCGGCGGCATCA
>OBEQ012986137.1_pt1 | contig 13950 bp, 12 predicted proteins | sample 1670901 | NCBI WGS metagenome assembly OBEQ01 (sample SAMEA104232315, study PRJEB22302) | groundwater metagenome | biome: forest; feature: aquifer; material: groundwater | place: USA | collected 2011-08-07 | depth 5.4 m
CTGATTGCGGCTTATGGATCACGATTTCGTCATTCTGCAGCGTAAAGACCACTTTTGAACCTGGGTGAAGGCCCTTGATCTTTCTCAATAGCTGCGGAATAACGACCTGCCCTTTCGGCCCTATTCTCATTTCTTGATTGAGTATTACCATAGATTATACTTAAGTATAACTACTATTTATACTTTTCTCTTTCTGGGTTGTGGTGTCGTATTCTTCTCATAGCCCATGTTCCAGCGCTAGATTGATTAGCTAGGCAAACGTACCACGCACAAATACTCCGTATAAGTCAAGTAATCATGGCGGAAGTTTTCTTACGGTATGTATTTGAACCGTTCTCTCTTATTAGCCCAGTACCATCTTGATCAACCCACCAAACACTTTGCCTCCATCAAAAAATGGGAGCGGGACCATGTTGAAGATGAACAGGAACATGTTGATTTTTGAAGTCATGAAGGCAAGCGCGTACTGTTTCTTTGAGACCTTGTTGTATCTGATCATCATCACTGGGATGATCCAGAGCAAAAAGTTTGTGAAGGGCCCTGCAAAAGCAGTCAGCACGTACTGTAATTGTGTGCCTGGACCGCTAATTGCCACATACCCTGGCACAAAGAAGATGAAACCAAAGTTCATGATCTTCATCAGAAGGCCAAGGCCTAACCATGTATACGCCGCGTGAAACACCGCAGTCATACCGAATGCCAATGCGACAAATTTATGCATCAGTTCATGCAGGATCACTGCTGGCGCAGTAAGGATGACAGCGTGCTTGAAATCTTCCTTGTTAAAGCCAAAGCTGAGTTGCCTGTAATACGCCACAGGATCATGATGCACAACAGGTTTTTTGAACGAGCCTGAAAAGATATAGCCTACACCTAGCGTCATGATGATAATATCCATCAGTTCAGATAATGTGAATAGTACCATAGTTCCTCTTTTTCCCTGTGTTTTAAAAAAGTTGTTACTGCATGACTTCAAACCAAGTCAAACCCTTCCGAACCTTTATATATATGCTTGATCTTTATGTTGTATGATGATGTATAACAGAAACACGGTGAGACTATGAAGAAACCTATGATAGTACTACTGGGAATATTATTGCTCGTATCGGTTGTTGGGATTGCTGGTGCACAGGAAACTCTCGAAAGCAATGCTGGCACACAGGAAACTATCGAGAGCAAAATGGCGATAGGAAAGTCTTTGATCATGCGTCCTATTCCAGGTCCTGATGTGGGAACATTTGGACAGAATCATTATTATGCAGTCACGTTTGACGAAGAAGGAGAAGCAGCAATCGCAGCGCGTTTTGAATTCCAAAACACCAAGAAAGATCCGCTTGAAACGCTCACGCTTGAGATTCCAGGTACGCCAGTTAGGATGATCAATGCCTTCCAGGAAGTGCAGGACAAGAAACAGCGATGTGGTTCTTGGACTGTACCTGTTCCATTTGCCTATGACACTGCAGCAGAAGATGTGCCAAAGGAATATTATGATAAATGCATGAACTGGTATGACTATTACGAAACAAAATACTACGGCGTTGATGTGAAAGAAAACAAACTTTCGAAATCATCTGAATACACATTCACGTTCAAGAAGCCTGTGACCGAGCAGAACACAGGCGCATTAGTCATCTACTACAAGGCGCAAGGTTACTCCACAAAAAGCCTTGGTACATTCAACTTTGATTTTGAAACAGCAAAATTGAACCAGGACATCAATTCTGTTCGGGTTGCAGTTACTGTGCTCGAAGGGCTCTCCATGAAAGGTGTGGAAGGCAATGTCGAATATCGCTCAAGCGGTATGGAGATGAAGGTTCTTGCAGCATCATATATGGCAGAAGATGGCATTGTCAGTTCTGACCTGCAGAACTTTGCTCAGCAGATTAAGTGGGCAAATGGTCTGGTAAAGACGGCACAGGGCCTTGATCCATTGGAATCATTCCATGTCACCGGAACATATGCGCGTTCAAAACTTGCGCTGTACAGCAAACCGTTGTTTATCTCAGGTTTGGTGATTGTGCTGGTACTTATCGGCATCATCTTTGGTGTCAAGCGCATCTTTGCAGCGCCGAGCCCAGCAAAAACAAAGAGCACCAAAGCAGCAGCTGTTATAACAGGACTTGTCTGCGCATTGCTCATGTTTGGCATCTGGGTGGTGAGCTTTCTTTTGACCAAGTTCATGGTGCAGACAGTCGATTATCAGATGCAAAGCATTGTGATCTTGATTGTAGGCGTGCTCGCCGTCGTACTCTCCATTGCACTGTTCGTGATCCCGCCGCTTCTGGTTGGATGGAAATTTGGCATGATCGAAGGAGTTATCGCATTCGGTACAATGCTAGGGATGCTCCTGTTGCTTGCAATCATCGCAGTGATTGTGCTTGCTATTGCTGGCACTTCTTATCAGCCACAGGTCATGAACTGGTAACGAACATGGCGAGAGCAGTTATTGCCATTACAGGCACGCCAGGCACTGGCAAGAGTTTTCTTGCCAGGCAGTATGTCCGAAAAGGATATACACTCATTGATCTTAAGAGACTTGTCCAGCAGAAGAAGATTCCGCGTGGATATGATAAGAAACGAAAATGCTGGACTGTTGATCCGAAGCAGATGACAAACGTTGTCCAAAAATTGCTCAAGACAACCAAGGGCAATGTGGTTGTGGAAGGACATCTGAGCCATTACCTTTTGCCACGATATGTTACACAATGCATTGTCACACGATGCAGCCTTAAAACATTGCACAAACGCCTGAAACGCCGTGGATACAGGAAATCAAAGATTGATGAGAATCTGGAAAGTGAGATCATGGAAATCATCATAAGCGAGGCGAGGGAGATCGGGCATAAGGTAAAGGTGGTCAAGACAGGATGACAGAACAAGGATGTATCACTTCACACCAATCTTTGCAAGGCTTTTTCGGATTTGTGGTGCGGTGTGAAACAGAATCGTATGTATTCCGACGCTTCTTGCCACATCAATGTTTTTCTTTTGATCATCAATGAACACGCATTTGTTTGGTGACTTTTTTAAATCTCTTAGGATCCACCGGAAGGTTTTCTTATGGGCTTTGAGCATATGGATCTCGTTTGAGAAGTACATATGCCTAAACAGGCTCTGCAATGTCTTGTTTGATCGTATCCCTGGTGTTACCGCGGCAAAATTATCCGAATGCATGACAACAAGGTAGTTTTTCCTAAGGCTCCTGATAAGTTTTACTGTACCTTTGTTAAGGGTGTACCATGACATGAACATGCGCACAAAATCACCGTACGGTATGCCAAAACCGGCACACGTTTTGTGCCAGAAAGCTTGTGTCGACTCTCTGCCGGCAAGATACCTGTATTCATTGTTTCGAAGTTTTCCCTCGATGGTATCTTTCTCAACACCATATTTTTTTCCTATCTTCTCTGCAAACGAAGAAAAACACCGCTTTGTCGTCATAACACCTGCAAAATCAAAGATAATGGTTGTTATCATTTCCATTCTTTTTCTCATGGGGTCTTATAAATCTTGTTACAATGCCCCGCGCAGATGCGCACAATGTACGAACAAAGAACTTATGCAGCCCTGCAAAAAGAAAACTTTATAATCAAAGCACGATTCCTTTCGTTTGGGGTGAGTGCATGAGTCTGGAACGAAAAGTAAAGAAACTGTTTGGTGATGAAAGTGTTCTCAAAGATAGAGAGGATTTGATCGACGCAGCGCGGCTGCACCAGGTCAGTAATGTCAGACTGCACCTAGGTATAGGCGTTGCAAACAAAGGGTCAATGGCAGAATGTTCCTATTACATTGCCAGCTATGCTGGGAAATTTAATGGATTACCATTTGACATTAATACCTACCGTCATGTGATGGAAGAAGGTGAAGTCACTAGCAATGATTCCCCCCATATCGCTACAATGTATCGCGCAGAACTGCCTGCTGTTGCAGTGTTGAGAAATACTGGCCATCTTGCAGGAATCAGCTTCAATAGTTCTTTTGGATCAACTATTTCAACTTTTGAAGTAACTGATGATGGAAAAAGCCTGGTTTACAAGGGTGCTGCTGGCAAAGAGTTCATTGTACCCTATCGTCCAATAAGTGGTGCTGGAAAATAATACGCCAGAGGAGAGCTGCAAGAACAAAAGCATATTTAACTCTTGCTGTTTGGAAGAAGTATGGCCATTCTTATAACCGGTGCAGGGTTGCTTGGATGCATACCTTTATTCTCACTTAACGATGGATTGTATGGTTATGTGCAGACTATGAAACAATACACAATGTTTAAATAAGGCGGTCAAACACCTTTTTGTATGGCAATACAATATATTGGGCCTTCCAGGTTACGAAGATCAATAGAGGAAGCGTACGAACAAGTACCGAAGGAATATGAACGGGAGAATCCTTACATCATTGTAGGCATTCCGCACGCATTTTCAATGCATCGTGAAGTCAATGAGCAAATCATGGGTTTTTCTTCACGCCGAGCACTTCATGACTATGCAGACCATCGCATCAGAGCGCTTGAAAACATGGTGCGAAAAACACAACAAGAAGTTAGCGCAGGCAAGAAGAAATTCACAAAACTCTTTGAAGAATTGGGCAAAGCAGGTTTTGTGACTGACAAAAAGAAGAATATGCTGGCTTGTTATGTGAATGCTGAGGATGCTGTATTTTTGGATGTCTTTGCTGCAACGCTATACCATCTTGGTCCACTATTCCAAACGCAAAAAAACTTTGAATTCAGGGACATTCCTGGCCAACTTCGTCATGAATTGGTGCATTATGATCTTGGCGTATCCATCCCTTGCTCAGAAACAAAAAAATATCTGCAGGAAGCGATCTTTATCGCAGAATGCGCACACCAGACACGTAAATTAGCGCAGGAAGATCCAGCAGGGCTTGAGCACTGGCTTTCCAGCGAAGACGCGCAACGTTATTTTGATCGGATGCAAGCTGCGCATGATCTGTACGGTGGTGAAGCTCCTGTAAAGGAGACCAAGAAGCTGCTTGATCTTGAGAATGAAGTCAGGACTACGATAACAAAACTCGGGCTTCTTATCGCAGAAGAAGCATTGGCCTATGGTGTTGTACATGATAAAAACCTTTTTATCACATGGCTGCGAAACGAGCATTTTCTCGACATGAAAGATGGGATAGCTCTGTATGAACATTACCAGCAGAGACTTGCTGCACAAGGAACGTTAGCTACAATAAAGGAATTACGGCAATCCATTGATACTGCATACACAGAACAGCGTGACATCGCAACTGTTGTACTCGCATAAGAAGGATATAAAGAACATAAAAAGAAAATAAAAAAGAGAAGCTTACTGCATATCTTCGACAGTCAAAATGCCTATCTTCATCATACCTGGTTTGATCTTGCTTTCCATCGCAACAAGATGCTGCACGCGTGCTTTCTCTGCAGTTGCTGCAAGATCGTGATCAATCTCGCCATCCATAATGACTGCATAGATGCCTGTGTTGAGGCTCTTGATGGTCGCATCAAGTTCAGTGATGGGCACTTTTCCCAGAATGTTCATCTTGCTGTCGACAAGATACGCACCTTTTGTGCCGATGAGGTCCTCTAGCATGGACTTGAACTTCTCTTTTTCTTCCGGCGTTAGGCGTTCCTTTCGCACAAATGCCTGCGGACTCGTTCTTTCAGGCCTCTCTGTTCGTTCCATGCGTTCGGGCATGCGTTCCTGCCGTTCAGGCCGCTGTTCTGAACGCTGTTCGCGCATCGGCATTCTCCTGCCGATATTTGTTGGAGGCCTATCCTCTGGCCTTCGCAATTGGTTTGTCGGAGCGCCCATCTCCTGCTTTACCTGCTCGACTGCAATCCTTCCGCGCAGCGCCTGATGGATCTCTTTCTTTGCAAGTTCTTCAACTTCCTTTCCAGCCGGAGCCTTGCAGACAAAATCGATCTCTGCCACACCGAGCAACTCCTTGATGATCAAATTCCCTCCACGATCGCCATCGACAAACACAGTAATCTCTTTCGTGTGGCTAAGGTCGATGATGGTTTGCGGAACAGACGTGCCATTAAGTGCAATGACATTCTTAAAGCCGTGTTTCAAAAGTGTCAGAACATCTGCTCTGCCTTCCACGACAATAAGCTCTTCTGAGTCCTCAACTGCAGGGCCTGCAGGCAGCCTGTCTTTTCCATACTCTTGTATTTCCATGACTCTCACAGAATGTGCCACTTCCTCAGCAATCTCCTGGCTGTCTGGCATCACATTGTCCATCATGGTCTTGAGCAATTCCTTTGCCCGTTCGATCACAAAGCTGCGTTTTGAAATCCGTACATCTTCGATGTTATTGACTTTTAATCGCGCATTGCATGGGCCGATCCTTTGGATGATCTCCAATGCTGCTGCGACAATTGCTGTTTCCGCCTTATCAAGGCTTGAAGGAATGATTATCGCTCCTTGCGTCTTTCCGCCAACAGTATCTGCGTTCACTTCAATTCTTCCTATCCTTCCGGATCGTTGCAGTTCTCGTAATTCCAGATCAGCTCCAAGCAATCCTTCGGTCTGGCCGAAAATCGCGCCGATCACGTCTGGCTTGTCCACGACACCTTCGATCTCGATGCTTGCGTGAATGATATATTTAGCCGAAACCGGGCTAATTTTTCCCATTTAAATCCCTCCGATGTTTTAGAGAAGTAGCTTCATCGTTCGTTGTGGTTTTGCAACCTTGGTGAAATGATGAGCATGAATCTTCCCTATCTTTTCAGAACAAGCTTACCGAAGTCTATATCCCCTTTCCCAACACCTGTATGTGAAATAATGATATCGACGGTATGAGCTTGTCCTGATCTGTTTTATATTTTTGATGACCATTAAAGGTTTGTCACCCAAGACTAACGCTCAAATTCATAGCTTGCCTTCGCGTCGCTCGATTGAGTAACTCTCGTCTTGGGCTTGCGTTACACATGAGTGTCTTCCTTTCATAGCTGAAAACATCGTTTTCGAGCTCGGGAAGGACCAATATGTGTAATTATGCTGTCTTTTGCATGGTGATGCTGGTATTTAAAGATTTGGATTGTCAAATAACTACTTTTTAGTGATTAAAAAAGAAAGATTTATATAGAGAAACGCTCTTAAAACTGGTATGGAGACGAAGTACGGCATAGTATCAGATATCCATGGCGTGGATCCTATGCAGGTGGCTGTCATCATAGAAGCACTTAAGCAGAAAGGCGCAACGAAACTCGGCATCACGATGGCAGTGAGCGGCCATTTCCATGAGTCAGCCCATCGCGCGCATGATGCCGATGGAAACCCTGTCAAGCAAGGGACATTTACCCGAAATCTTTTCTGGGCAGCAAGCTATGTTGATGCAATGAAAGCTGGCATCTTAACAGTAAAAGACGGTGTTGTTGCGTATGAGAATATTGATGCAAGCACGCACATCCGATGAAGTACCATCTTAGTATATACCTTTATAAAATATCAAGGCCATGACAAAAACTATGTTGATCGATGTTGTAACACAAGCAGTACGAGAAGCAGGAGATTTTGCAGTATCAAGAATGGGGAATTTTGGCGATGTCAAAGAAAAATCCCCTAAAGATTTTCTTACAGAAGTGGATGAAGTAGCGGAAAGGATGATCATAAGCAGGATTAGAGAACAATTCCCGGATTTTGCATTCTATGGGGAAGAATCAGGAAGACAGGGGCACGGTCCATATCTTGTTGTCATTGACCCAATCGACGCGACCACAAATTACATCAAAGGACTACCTCTCTTTGACATATCGGTTGCTGTCTATAAAGGGGAAGAAAACATTCTTGGCGTCATTGCGTGTCCAAAACTTACTGAGTTGTACCTTGCGGAAAAGGGGTCTGGTGCGTACCTTAATGGGGTCAGGCTTAATGTTTCTTCGCTCACCGATATAAGGCGGGCAGTGATCGGGTACAACAGAAGCAATCATCCTGCGGAAATCATCGAATCGTCAAAAAGAGTGTTGGCGCAAATCCTTGATACAGCAGCAACATTCAGAGTTTTCGGGACCGGTGGACTGGACTATTGTTATATGGCGAAAGGGAGCTTTGATGCATGCATTACTCCTTTGGCAGAACCTTTTCATAGTGCGGGATACATCATCATGGAAGAAGCTGGTGCGAAAGTTACTGATTATGAGGCAAGACCGCATACGTTAGAATCAACAACGATCGTTTCTGCAAATCCCGTTTTACATCCCCAGATTCTTGACCTCATAAGAGCAGCAAGAACATAATGTCCTTTCTCCCATTATCCCACAATCTTCGCACAATCAATGACCTTGTCTCCAGATTCCATTTTCATGATGCGGACGCCCTGGGTATTTCTGCCGATAACTGAAATGCCCTGTACCGGTGTTCTAATGACAATGCCTTTCTGCGAGATGAACATCACTTCATCATTCTCATCTACTGTCTTTGTCGCAACGACTTTGCCATTGCGATTTGTGCACTGGATGTTGATGACGCCAATCCCTCCGCGAGCGATCTGCCGATAGTCAGATATCTTGCTGCGCTTGCCATAGCCATGCTCTGTTACGGTCAATAATGCTTTTGCGTCATCTCCCGTTACAATGTCAACGACCGCATCCCCTTCCCTTAGGCTAATGCCCCTAACCCCCATCGCTGTCCTTCCGATGGGCCGCACGTGCTGCTCATGGAACTTCACTGCCATGCCATTTTGTGTCGTAAGGATGATCTGCTGATTGCCATCGGTTAGCAATGCATTGACAAGGCTATCTCCCTCTTCAAGCGTGAGCGCAATGATGCCGCTCTGTCGTGGCCTGGAATATTCGCTCAGGTTTGTTTTCTTGATTGTCCCTTTCTTTGTGGCAAGCACAAGATAGTACCGTTCATCAAAGGTCTTGACCGGAATGCTCGCTTCGATCTTTTCTCCGGCTTCTAGTTTTATCAGATTGATGATGGCCTTACCTTTTGCCTGTCGTGAGGCTTCTGGGATCTCATAGATCTTAAGCCAGTACACCTTGCCTTTGTCAGTAAAGAACAGCACATAACTGTGCGTGGATGCGACAAAGAGATGCTCGACAAAATCCTCTTCTCGTGTGCCTGCCCCGACAATGCCTTTTCCACCTCTGCTCTGGGTCTTATACGCATCGATTGGCTGTCGCTTGATATATCCTGCATGGCTAATCGTTACTACCACTTCTTGTTCTTGTATGAGGTCCTCTGTTTCAAGCGCAACAGAACCGGCCTCTTCAATGACGGTTTTCCTGGCATCAGCATACGCCTCTTTTACTTCCATGAGTTCTGCCTTGATGATATCGAGGATCTTTTGTTCTGATGCGAGAATATCCTTTAATGCCACAATCAGTTTCAAGAGTTCCTGATGCTCTGATCGTATTTTTTCCTGTTCAAGTGAAGCGAGTCGTTGCAGCTTCATGTCCAGGATAGCCTTTGCCTGTATTTCAGAAAGCGCATAATCTGCCTGCAACATCACTTCTGCTACCGCAGCATCTGCGGATTGCTTGATCTTTCGTACAACCTCATCAATATTATTCAATGCGATAATCAACCCTTCCAATACATGCACGCGCTGCTCTGCCTTGGTCAATTCGAACTGTGTCCTTCTGCGTACAACAACCTGCCGATGGGAGATATAATATTGTATGACCGCTTTGAGATTGAGCACCTTTGGTTCATTCTCGACAAGCGCGAGCATGATGATGCTAAACGTCTCAGAGAGCCTTGAGTACTTGTATAATTGATTGAGGACAACTTCCCCTTCTGCATCAGTTTTGAGCTCGATGACCACACGAATGTTCTCATCAGATTCATCGCGAATATCTGAGATGCCTTTGATCTTGCCATCGCGCACAAGATCCGCTATCTGTTCAATCATCTGCGACTTATTGACCATGTAAGGGATCTCTGTTATGATGATCCTGTCCTTTCCCTTATGCTGCTCGATTGCAGCTTTTGCCTTGACCGTTACTTTCCCTCTTCCGGTGCTGTACGCATCGATGATTCCCTGCCGCCCCTGAATGATTGCGCCTGTCGGAAAATCAGGGCCTGTGACGTGCTGCAGCAATTCTTTTGTTTCGATCTGCGGATTATCGATCGTTGCGATGATCCCGCTACACACCTCGTGTATATTATGCGGCGGAATATTCGTTGCCATGCCAACTGCAATGCCAGTACTGCCATTGATGAGCAGGTTTGGGAGTTTTCCCGGCATCACTGTCGGTTCCTTTAAGCTCCCATCAAAATTCGGCACAAAATCAACAGTATCCTTATCAAGATCGATAAGTATCTCTTCTGCGATCTTTGAGAGACGCGCCTCTGTATTATGATTAATAAAGCCATTCGCAACAAATGAGTGGCAGTCGCTTGCGACTTTGACAGAATAGACCCTCTGGATACCTGCCTCTTGCACGCTTGCTACCTGTTCAAACAGATAATCATAGGTGAGAAAGTATTCAAACATGCCCTGGACATCTTCACCAGTTCTTTGCAGCACAATGTTTGATACTGTCTGATAATTATCCTGCATAGCGCTGTACCGATCAAAATTCATTTTTTCAACAAAAGTATGCCCAACTCTTTCTCGGATATACTCGGATATAAACGGTACATAATCCAGTTGGGAACTGTCTTTTTTGTAGTGAAGGATGACATACTCAAGCTTCTTGTTCTTTCTTTCACTTTGAAACCCAATCTGCTTGTAGAACTTAAGGACATTTCGTTTCCCGCGCAGATAAAGCTTGTGAATAGTTCTCTGTGCATCAAAACGTCTGAACGTATCAATGCCAAAGCGCAGGAGCAGTATCTGTAATTCTTGCATCAATTGTGTACTTGCAGAACAGCAGCTTAATTCAACCATCTTTTTTGCATGGGATATCGAACCATCACCTTCAAAGTAGCTCTGCAAAAATGTGCTTACAACGTGCTTTGGCGAAAGGAAAATGACTTGAGGTACGCTCTTTTGCGCAGAGCGTACCGGTAAAAGCCCAATATTTTTGAGGAAATCAATCGTAAAAAGGAAGTGTGATTCCAAACGCACATAAGGCTTTTTTCCATACGAACTTGCGTTTCTCTTAAACCTGTGTAACGTCGTATCTGGAAATGTCTTCTCCCATGCTTGAGTGAATGCATCGATAAATGCGATGTCTGTGTTGCAAAACTCTATCTTATTCTTGCTTATGGTCCCTTCAGAACAAAGCGCTCCTAAAATGAACGCCAGGTCTTTTGTTAGTGTTCTTGGCAGCACTGTTCTTTTTGTTCGTGGCGTTCTTTGTTGCGGATAATACGGTACGAGGTCTAATTCTTGCTGCGGCCAAAGATCTTCTCTGGATCTGTCAAGCACCAGGACATCTCCAATTCGCAACTCATCTAAGCGCTTCCATGCAAAGATAGGCCTTCCTTTCGCTGCTGCGCTTAGCGTCAAAAGCGGATGGTTCACTGATCCTTCAATCGCATACCCTTTTCGTGTTGTTACTTTGAGCGTCTGGTGCTCCCCGGAATCAAACCACTTCGTCGCTTTGTTGATCTTCCTATCCTTTGAAAGAATCCTGATGTCAATATCTTCTTTGTTCGCAATCTCTGCAATGGGGATGAGCCCTTTTTCTGTAACCACAAGAGTATCTGCAGTGACGCAGTATCTCATTGCAGCAGGGTTATCCCCATCAACGCTGCCAAAATTTCCCTGGCCCTGCACAAGCGGATACCGCAATGAAAAATTCTGCGCCATGCGAACGAGTGTATCATAGATCGTGACATCGCTGTGCGGATGGAATTTTCCCAGGATCTCTCCTACGATCCTTGCGGATTTCTTGAATGGCTTGTTGTGCAGCATCCCAAGTTCCCACATGCCAAAGAGAACCCTGCGATGTACAGGCTTTAATCCATCCCGTACATCAGGTAATGCCCTGCCAACAATAACCGACATCGCGTAGCTGAGATAACTCTTAATCATCTCCTGTTCAATGACCCGGGAGATGATCTTATCAGTCTTATCACTTGTTGGAGGGCTTGCTGGCATGTCAGTTTCTGTCATAAAAATCAATGTTTTAAATCCCGCAGTTTATATAAAGGTTGTGTTATTAAAATAGGCTTATATGGCGTATAAGGTCAATATAATTGACTTTAAGACAGTCTGTAGTCTTCCTTTTAGGTGGTTAGAGGAAGTCGGTGTTAACCGATTTGGGCGGAGCAAACTGCAAGTTTGCGAAACCGTTAAATTGCCGTTAAGTGAGGTGAGGGCAAAGCCCGAAAGTGCAACGTTCCGACGAACGTAGTGAGGGGAGTTTTTTGTCGTCGAAAATTCCATCGGTATTGTAGTTTTTCTAATTTAATTCTCGGATCAATAACGAGCAAAGCGAGACTATAATCAGTGGGGACTTAAGCGTTAGATTGCTCTAACCATTCATAGAGAGGGACTATATGAATTTTCTTTCCTTCTACTTCTATAGTTTCTTTCTCTGCTTCCGTAACAATGAAACCCTCTTTCAGGTTATAGGAGTTTATCGCCCCCATAAGCCCTTTAAGTTCTCTTTTTTTAACTGATTCATCTTGTAAAGATAAAGTTACTTGAATTGCCTGAATTATCTTCCGACCCTCTCGTACGACAAAATCGCATTCGCTCGTTTCCTTATGATAAAATACTTCTTTTTGATTTTTAATAAGAGTCATAAAAACGAGGTTTTCAATGAGGCGGCCCCTATTTTCAGAGAACTTAAATGAAATTGAGTTTACTAGACCGGTATCTACACAATATATCTTTCGATGGTTGGCCAGCTGCTTTCGCACCGATGGATCATACTTCATGACAATATAAATTAGATAAGACTGCTCTGCATACGAGAGATATTCTTTTACAGTGTCTGGGGATATATTCAGTGTTTTTCCTACATTTGTATAAGAGAAAAAAGCGCCTATGTTTGAAAGAACAAAATATAAAAGATCAAACACATCTTTATTACTGCGAACTTTATGTGGATAAATAATATCTTTCAAATATATCGTTTGAAAGTAATTCTTAAGAATGTCTTGTTTTAATCGCTCATCTTTTTCTAGGACGACGCGTGGAAAACCACCAAACTGTAAGTAAGTATTGACTGCGTGTCTTTTCTGAAGGAGAGAAGGTTTAGGGGTGTCTGTAAAATCTAAGTATTCTTTATATGCGAGGGGATAAACAATAGTGGTAAAATAACGTCCCGATAGACGTGTGCTTACTGCATTTTGTAAGAGAACGGATGTTGAGCCTGTTAAAACAAATTTTAGTTGTTTGTTGACGTCGTGGAGCGTTTTTACAGTTTGCACCCAGTACTTATAATTCTGAACTTCATCTATAAAAATATAATATTTTTGGATCTCTTTATGCTGTAAAAGATATTCTTCTATTAAGGTGCTCAGAAATGTTGGATCCTCAGCTTTGCTTTGAAACAATGGCTCGTCTAAGTTAATAAATAATATTGCTTCGGGGCTTGCTTTTAATGAGAATATGAGTTGGTACAAGAGAGTAGATTTCCCGGTTCTTCTTGCACCGAGTATAAGTAGGATTTCGGGTGTGTTCAGGTACTTCTGAAGTTCGGGGTAATACCTAAGTCGAGGAATGCCCGTTTCGTATGGTTTCTTAAACCACCAGGGATTCTGTTTTTCAAGCGCAATCTGGAGTTGTGGTTCCATTTTAACGATTGTAATCTACCCATGTTTATAAAACTATCGATTATAATCGTTGATTTAAACAAATATCACCGATCGTAAACGTCAAAATTTTCCTTTTAAAAGTTCAATATAATTGATTTTAAGGCATTGTGATCAAATGCCGTCTATTTTTGTCCTAACTTAGTAATAGTAAAATTAGTAAGATTTATATAGGACTTGTGCTTCTCGGTGTTATGGACAATCTCAACCAGCCAGTTCGAATCTACCAGCCTTTTTGGGATGCAAAGAACAAAACATACGCCCAACAGATGCCAATGCTTCTGGCAGCAGGCGCAAC
>OBEQ010966193.1_pt1 | contig 13947 bp, 15 predicted proteins | sample 1670901 | NCBI WGS metagenome assembly OBEQ01 (sample SAMEA104232315, study PRJEB22302) | groundwater metagenome | biome: forest; feature: aquifer; material: groundwater | place: USA | collected 2011-08-07 | depth 5.4 m
CGCCACCGCCACTTCCAAAGCGCGTTTGACGTGTTCTTGTCCTTTCACATCGGCAACATCGACATCATATTTTGTTCGATGGCCGAAAAGTTTTTGAATATCACAATTTTCAGGCTGAATTTTTAATTTTCCGGAAAGAAAATCTGTACACTCATGCAAATTTGTTACACCATAAATTTTCAAACCCTGTACAACAGCAGCTTCTGCCACATTTTCACGAGGAACAATCACGCCGGTCTTACCAAGATCACGAGCGAGGATTGGCGCAACCGAGACAAGTGGGAAGACTACGAGCTCGCCGCATGCGACATGATCGATCGCACGAGCACCGAGATTGCCAAGTGGACGCTCATCGAGGCCAATGACAAGCACTATGCGCGGCTGAAAGCACTTCGCGTGCTCATCGAGCGAATCGAGAAGGCCATCGACTGACTAGCCTCCGCACTGAGCCGCCCAGCGTTCGAATACCCCGCGCGCAACGGGTTCGAGTCGCGGCAGATGCCTGTCCGCGCCGGCCAGAATGTCTTTGGGTGCGATTTTCTCGGCCGCGAGCTCGTCGCGAAAGACGCCTGTCATCTTACGCAGCATGGCCCGGGTCATCTCCATGTGGAACAAGACGCCATATGCCGCACGCCCGTAGCGAAATGCCTGACACCGCGTCTGCGCGCTCTTGGCGAGTGAGACGGCGCCCGCAGGGAGCGTGAACACGTCGCCGTGCCAATGGCACGGTACGAGTCGCGACGGCACTCCGGCGAAGATGCGGTCGCGACCCGCGCTGGCGGCCAGCTCCACCGGAAACCAGCCGATCTCCTTGGCGCGTCCGCGTGTCACGCGGGCCCCGAGGACGCTTGCGATGAGTTGGCTGCCGAGGCACACGCCGAGCACCGGCACGTCGGCGCGGAGAGCGCGCTCGATGAGACGCATCTCGTCCTTCAAGAACGGATGTCGATCCGCTTCGTAAAGCCCCATGGGACCACCCATCACGACCAGCCCGCGGGCGCGGGTCATGTCGCGCGGCACCTCCGCCCCTGCGTAGGCGCGGATCACTCGCGGCGCGAGCTTGCGGGAACGAAGGGCGGTGCTGATCGTGCCCGCGGTCTCGACGGCTGCGTGCTGAAGGACGTAGACGACGGGCATCAGCTCCTCTTACGCTTTACGCTTCGCGAGCGGGACGACGAAGCGCAGTGCGGTGTGGATTTCGCTGAAGCGTGCGACCTTCACATCCGTGAGGCCGAGGGCGCGCCCGGCAGCGAGGACGTCTGCTTCACGGATTTCCGTTCGGCCCTTCGGGTAAACGATCCAAATGCCTCCCGCAGGGGCGAGAAGCTTGGTGAGTTTGCCGAGCCCCGCGAGATCTTTCAACCCATCGGCGGCGAAGAGGACGTGATCGTGGGCGTTGCCCCTCGACCCCTCGGTCACCCGAGCGGACCGAGCCGCTAGCTCTGCGCGAAGCTCGCTATCGAAGCCGCCGACGAGCACGACCTTGGCGCCCGGTTTGATGCCGAGCTTGTCGATGCGGCCCTTCGGATTCCGAATTTTCTCTGCCCACTTTTCCGCGCCCGCGCCGAGGGTCAATTTTGCTTTTTTATCAGCAAAATCAATGGTCAGCACGCCGTCTTTGGCGACAACCTTCGACATGTCGGAAAAGGCAATGCGCACGCGTTCCGTGCCTCGAAACAGAAGAAAGTCGGTTTCGAGGAACGCCTTGCCGTGGTCGGTTTTCGTGCCAAGGCGCAACGTGCAAGAGGCTTCGCTACCCACAGGCGGCCTCGTAACACAGGCTTTGTAACCTTTCGATGGTCACGCGCGTGGATCGTTTGGGTAGGTGAAAACTGGACCTTTCGGCGGACGTCGTTGTCGTGGGTGGTGGGCTAGCCGGCCTGGTCACAGCAGCCTGTCTTGGGCGGAATTGGACGTGAGCGCGTCGCCAAGTTCTTCTTGGGGATCACGCGAGATTTGGGGAACGTGCAGTCATCCTTCGTCGAGATCAACGGCATGCCCGCACTCCTTGCAGATCGGAGCCGGCGTTCGCCAAGAATTGCGCCTCGGACGCTCATTGCATGCGACGTGGATCACGCCGGGCAAATCACGACGGTGTACAGCGTGCCCGCCACGCGAAAGCTCGTGGAGCTGCGCGACTCAAGCGGCTACGGTTAGTGCGGCTTCGAGACTCGTGATGTCGATCCCGAACGCACGCCTCACGTCTTCCAGCGGGGTGGCCCACATGTCTGCCCAGCGGGCGCCAAAGAGCGGCTTCGCGCGCTTGCCCAAGAGCCATCCGCGCACGATCGCACGCATCCGTTCGTCGCATTCTTCGAAGCGAAACAGGAGCACATTCAAGAGCCCGAGGGCGACCAACGCCGTCGAGAGCCGCGCGGGAAACTGCGCCAAGTAGAACGCCTGGAGGCCCAGCTCGCCGGGCACGTCCGTGGTGAATCCCGTCACGACGTGCCACACGTCGTGCGTCTCGTACAGATGCGCACGGAGAAACGATTCTCTGTCGCGCGCGTTCATGGAAGGTAGTGCGCTCGGATTCAAGCCGTTCGTGATCATGTGCTCCGCAAAGGCACGTCCGAGAGTGTGCTTCGGGAGCTTGCGCAGCTCGGCCAAGTCCACCGTCCCAATTCGCGGCATGTCGACGAACGAGCGTGCAGCGCCAGGATCTTTGGCGAGGGATTCCGCCATGGCCTGGAGGATTTTGGAGTCGGCAAGCGCGTCGGCGAGCTGGAACACTTCGTCCAGTCGGCTCGGATTTCGCACGATTCGCGCGGCGCTCGTCGCGGCGCGGGCGATTCGAAGTAGATTTTTCATGGCGCGTCTCCTTTGCGTCATTCACTATGCGAGCTGTCGCTCACATTCGCTACTCGCGTTCGAGGAGCTTGGTATGCCGCCGCGCCCGCGCACGACTGCCCGAAAAACCCCGCGTCAGGAGCGCTCGAAGGCCACTGTCGACGCCATTCTGGAGGCGACTGCTCGCATCCTGGTCAAAGAAGGCTACGACCACGCGAGCACGAACAAGGTCGCCGAAGCCGCCGGGGTAAGCGTGGGGTCGCTTTATCAGTACTTTCCGAGCAAAGAGGCGCTTGTGGCGGCGCTGGTGGAGCACCACATGTCGAGCATGACCGAGTTGCTCCAGGACAAGGCCGTGGAGCTTGCGCAAGAGCCGGTCGAGGTCGCGGTGCGAGAGGTGATTCGCCTCATGATTGAGGCGCACCGCATTGATCCGCAACTACACAGGGTGCTGGTCGAGCAGGTGCCGCGCCTCGGGCGGCTTCATCGGATCGAGGAGCTGCAGATGCACAGCCGGGCGCTGATTCGCGCGTATCTGGAGGCGCGTCGTGCGCAGATTCGACCACGAGACCTGGATGTTGCGTCGTTTCTCTTGGCCCAGGTGGTGGAGTCGGTGACGCATGGGGCCGTGCTTCATGAGCCGGAGCTGTTGGAGAGTGACGTGCTGGTGAAGGAGACTACCGCGTTGGTGGTGCGGTATTTGGTGAGGTGAGTGGCCGGGGACAGGGAGGATGTGGCCCGGACGGGGAGGGCAGGTGGATTTTTGGGGGGATTTTGGGGAGGGCGGGTGTGGCACGGGAGTTGATGAGTGGGGGATGGCTGCGCACCGCGGGCGTGGCCGTGTGAGATTTTGGGGATGAGACCGTGCCGTAGCGGGAGCGGGCCTCGGTACCCGAAGAAGGGAAGCTACGTAAAAAACAGCTCGAACGATGCCGAGACTTTTCCGTCTTGCCCAACCGGTGAAACCCCGGGGGGGAGAAGTGTCGATCGCTCCGGGAGCGAAATCGGCGACGCCCGCGTTTTGTCTCAGTGATGGGGCGCAGATGGCGGCGCACCGCCAGCCCCCGCACTCGCGGGCGCAGCAGGCGCATGCTGCCGCCCCTCGAACCCCCCAGGCGCCTCCGCCCCCGTGGACTGCAGCACCTTCGTCCCCTGGTCCGCGTCCACCTCCGCGCGATGCTCCGTGTCATTCAGCGTGTACGCGAAAAACACCCCAATAAAGAGCAGCGAGATGACCAGCACCAGCGCGTTGAACCGATTGTCGTACTTGAGGTGCATGAAAAACAGCACCACCAAGGTCGCCTTCACCGTCGCGATGATCACCGCGACGATCAGGTTCAGCTTCCCCAAATGAATGTACGACACCCCCACCGTGAGCAGCGTCAGCACCATCAGCACGCCCAGGATGAACGCATAAAACCTGACGCTGGAGATATGCGCGTGGACGGCATACTGCCCCAGGTGTTCCTGATCGTGCGCGGCGTGTTCTTGATGGGCCATGATCCGCTTTTCCTTCAATCGATCAAATACAGGAGCGGGAACAGATAAATCCAAATGAGGTCGACCAGGTGCCAGTACAGCGCCGAAATATCGACCGGCGTAAAATACTCTTTGCTGAATTCGCCACGCTCATTGCGCCGCCAAATCCAAATCAGAACGCCAATACCCACGAGCACGTGCACCCCGTGCACGCCCGTCATCATGAAATAAATCGCGTAAAAGCTTCCCGCGTTTTCCGGCAGATGCGTTCCCGGGACGAGGTGGTCGGCGTGCGGGTGGAAGAACTTCGAGGGCAAGAGGCCCGCCTCGAACTTGTGCGTGTACTCGAAGTACTTGACGATCAAAAAGACGAACGCGCACGCGATCGTGATGAGCAAGTAGCGACTCGTCGCCGCCTTGTTCCCCGTCTGTGCGCTTCGCACCGCCAGCGCCGCCGTCAAGCTGCTGAACAGGAGCACGATGGTGTTCCCCGCACCCATCACGCGGTTCAGCTGGTGCGAGGCCTGGCTGAACATCTCCGGATACCAGCTGCGGAAAATGCCATAGGCGACGAACAGGCCGCTGAAGAAGAGCAGCTCCTGCCCCAAAAACGCCCACATTCCGATCTTCGCCGCGTCGAACTGCTGCGCCGGCGTGTCGAACTGGTGCTGCAAGAACTTCGGGTGCGCGTCGTGCGCGTGACCCTTATCCGCGGATTCGACTGCGCTGCTCATTCGTGCTCCAGCTCTTCGGGAGTGGCGAGATGGTAATCGTACGGACCGCGTGTGATCTTCGGATCCTTCAGGAAGTTGCCGAGCGGCGCGGGCGACGGCACCTGCCACTCCACTGCCGCAGAGCCCCACGGGTTGCGCGGCGACTTTTTCCCGTTCCGCAGTGACATAATGAACATGTAGAGAAGAACCAAGAAGCCGCACCCCAAGATCCACGAGCCATACGTGGACCACTGGTGGAGCTGGTGGTACTCGGGCAAATAGTCGTAGTAGCGCCGCGGCATCCCTCGCGAGCCGAGGACGAACTGGGTCATGAAGGTCAGGTTGAAGCCCAGGAACACCAGCGCGAAGCCCACACGCGCGAGCTTCTCGTCGTAGAGCTTGCCGGTGAACTTCGGCCACCAGTAGTGCAGCCCTCCGACGAAACCCATCACGGTGCCGCCGACCATGACGTAGTGGAAGTGCGCCACCACGAAGTATGTATCATGCAAGTGAATATCGACCGCCAGCATGCCGAGGAAAAGGCCGGTGAGTCCGCCGATCGTAAACTGGTAGATGAACGCCAGCGCCCACAGCATGGGCGATTCGAGCGAGATACTCGCCTTGTGGAGTGTCGCCACCCAATTGAAGACTTTAACTCCGCTGGGAATGGCCACGAGAAACGTGAGGGCGCTGAAAATCGCCGTCGCGTACTCGCTCATTCCGCTGACGAAGAGATGGTGCCCCCACACCAGAAAGCCGAGAAGCGCGAGCCCAAGTGAGCTCGCCGCTATGAACCAGTAGCCGACGAGCTGCCTGCGCGCGAACGTACCGATGAGATCGCTCACGATGGCCATGCCGGGCACGATCATGATGTAGACGGCCGGGTGCGAGTAGAACCAGAAAAAGTGCTGGAACAGGACCGGATCGCCGCCGAGCTTCGGATCGAAGATGCCCAGGCCGAACGCGCGCTCCATCGTGAGAAGGAGCAGGGTGATCGCCAGAACCGGTGTCGCGAGCACTTGAATGATGCTCGTGGCGTAGAGCCCCCACGTGAAGAGCGATAGTCGCCCCCAGGTGAGACCCGGCGCTCGCATCTTGTGGATCGTGGCGATAAAGTTCACGCCGGTGAGGATCGAGCTGAAGCCCATGATGAACGCGCCGAGCACCATCGGAATGACGAAGGACGTCGTCCGTGCGCTGTACGGCGTGTAGAAGGTCCACCCGGTATCGACGCCGCCGTTGATGAGACTGTAGAGCGCAAACGTCGCCCCGAACCAATAGATGTAGAGGCTCATCAAGTTGAGCCGCGGGAACGCTACGTCTTTGGCGCCGAGCTGAATCGGCATGATGATGTTGCCGAAGGCCGCGGGAATGGACGGGATGATGAAGAGAAAGACCATGACCACGCCATGCAGCGTGAACATGTGGTTGTAGGTGTCCGCGTCCATGATGGTGCGCCCGGGCGTAAGAAGCTCGAGACGCACCAGAAGCGCGAAGATGCCCCCGAGGAGAAACGCGACGGTGACGCTGATGAGGTACATGACGCCGATTCGCTTGTGATCGAGCGTCGTGAGCCAGGCGAGGAGACCCCTTGCCCCCGGGATGAGCGAGTGCGTCGCTTTGAGATAGCTCTCGTGCGGATCCGGATGGTCGTCGTGGGCCGGGGCGTGGGTGGCTGCTGCGGTCATGGGATAATCCTCTGCTCGCCTACTTGATCGTCTTCAGATACTCGATAAGCGCCTCAATCTCCCGGTCGCTCAGGGTAAACGCCGGCATCACGACGTTGGTGTATCCCATCACCACCTTGGCTTGAGGCTTGCGGACGGACTCTTTGATGTAGTTGTCCTCGACATCCATCATGTCGCCCGTGCTCATCTGCTCTTTGCGCCCATAAACGCCCTTGAACGTGGGGCCAGGAGACTTGCTTCCATCGCGCGAGTGGCACGTGGGGCAGGCATTCTTTGCAAACAGCGTCTCGCCCCACTTCGCCTTCATGTCCGCCGGGCAAGGCGCCTTCGGATCTTTGCAGTTGGGGTTGAGCGGCCCTTCTTTGAGAAAGTCGTCGAACTCTTTCGGAGTGATGACCTTCACCGAGGCCAGCATTCCCGAGTGGCTCGTTCCGCAGTACTCTGCGCAATACACGTGGGCGTCGCCGAGCTTGTTCGGCTCGAACACCACGTTCGTGTACATGCCCGGAACCGCGTCCTTCTTGATGCGGAACTCCGGAATGTAGAAGCTATGGAGCACATCGTCGCTCGAGAGAATGACCTTCACCGGACGGTCGACGGGTAGCTTGAGCTCGCCGACCTGCTTCATTCCGTTCGGGTACTCGAACTCCCAGAGCCACTGCTTGCCGCGCGCGCGAATTTCGAGCGCACCGTCGGCCGCAATGGCGTTCTTCACGTAGCCTTTGAAGCCCACGTGGAAGAGCAGCACGATGAAGAAGAGCGGGACGACAGTCCAGATGATCTCCAGGCGCGTGAGATCTGCCGGAGTGTCGAGCTTGTCCCCCTTCTTTCGCTTGTACTTGTAAACGAAATAGAGAGTGAGCCCGGTGATGACCACGGTGAAGAACCAGGAAAACCAATAAATGGCGTAATAGACCCAATCGATGTCCGGCGCGTTCGCGGCCATCGACACGGGCATCTGGCCATCGAACTGAAGCGGCGGCATCGCCGGCAGCGGTTCCAGAAAGCTTCCCAGCGCCATCATTCGCTCTTTTCCTTCTTTCCGCGCTCGCGAATCCATAGAACGGACAGGAACGACGCAAGGAGAAGCGCCGTCGCGCCGCCCCCCACCTGCATCACGCGCGTTGCCACGACGACGTATTTGCCGTCCTTTGGATCGTATCGGTAACAGTAGAGGACCATCTTATCGACGGTCGAAATGGATTTGCCCTCGCTCGCTTCGAGCAGGCTCATCTTCAAGTCCGTCGGGTTGTGTTCGAGACCGTAGAGGTATCGACTCACGCGTCCGTTCGGCTTGAGGATCATGATCACCGCGGGGTGACCGTACTGCTGCTGCTCGGCGTCGTACGTGAACTCGTAGCCGACGGAGTCGGTGGCGCGCTTGATGTTGGCTTCGTCGCCCACGAGAAAGTGCCAACCGCCTTCGGCTTCCGGACGCTTGTATTGTGCAAGGATCGACGCGCGCTTGGCCGCCGTCTTCTCCAACGTCTCTTTTGGATCGAAGCTGATGGTGACGACGTCGTAGTCCTTTCCGACCGTCCAACCCACGCCGCTCAAACTGGTGGCGACGTTGTTCAGGATCATCGAGCAGACGACCGGACACGTGTGGTACGCGAAGGTGAGAACGACGGGGCGCCTGCCGTCGACGTATTGCCCAAGGCGCACGGGCTTTCCCGTGTGATCGCGGAAGTTGAGATCGAGCGGGACTTGCCCGTCGAGGTGCTCGTTGACGCCGACGTGCGCGAGCTCCTTCGGCACCACCGGATCGTCCGGCCCGGCCGCCGCGCGCGCCGGCACGAAGCCCACGGCGAGCGCGAGCGCGAGGCTCAGGATGAACGGCATGGTGCTGCGGGGCTGCATGGTCAGTGGGTTCCTGCCTCGGGAGCGGGCGCGTGAGGAAGAGCCGCCGCCGCGTCACCTGGGTGAGTGGCGGTCGTCGTTGCCGGCGTTGCCTGCGCGTCCGTCGCGGTGGCCGTTCCCGCATCGGCTGCCGGCGAAGGCGCGTGTTCCGGCGTGGTCGGCACCGGCCCCGCGTCTTTGGCCATCAAAGACCAGCCCACGAGAGCGCCCATGTCGTTCGACGGCTGCGGGCTGATGTCCGTCTTGGCAATGTCCTTCAACGCCGGGTCTTCGCGCCCGCGCGTTGCCAACTCGCGCATCGCGCGATCGATGGGAAGTTGGGTGGACGTGAGACGTTGCTGCTCTGCCGCGCGCAGATTGTGGAGCTGAGTCGGAGGAACGGTGAGCACCTTCGCGCGCTCTTCCTCCTCCATCATCATGGTGAAATACGACTTGAACATCATGTCGAAGAGCACGAGGGTCACCGCAGAGGCGAGCGCGAGGATCACCATGAAGCGAACTTTGGGATTAGCGGTCTCGTGTGCCATGGTTCAGGCGTTCTCGATCTCGTGTTGGAGAGAGCGGCTCAGGCGCGGATCGCCAATCGGAATGAGCGGGTGCTTGGTCATGCGATTGAAAACGACGGCGAGGTAAGTCCCCCCGACGCCCAGGAAGCACGCGATATCGAGCCAGTGAAAGTGCACGTCGCCGCCGTGGTAGTTCGGCATCACGATCCAATACATTTCGACCGCGTGCATCCCGAGGAGGACCATGGCGCCGGTCCGCAAGATCGGCAGGCGCCGCTTCGCGTTGCGCGAGAGGATGGTGAAGAAAGGGACCACGAAGTGCATGATCACGATCGCCAGGCTCACCGTCTTCCACGGCCCCACGTCCCAACGCAGGTGATAGAAGCTCGTCTCCTCGGGCAGCGCCGCGTACCAGATGAGCATGAACTGCGAGAAGCTCACGTACGCCCAAAACACCATGAAGCCGAAGAGCAGCTTTCCCATATCGTGAAAGTGCTCGACCTTCAGAGCATCTTTCACGAGCCCTTCATCCCGAAGCGCCATCGTCACGATGATGAGCGTCGAGAAGATCGCAACCACGGAACCGGCGAAGATGGTCACGCCGAAAATCGTGGAATACCAGGCCGGATCGAGCGACATGAGCCAGTCGAATGCCGCAAACGTCAGGCTCAAGGCGAAGAGGATCGTCGCGCCTGGGGCGAAGCGCTGCGCCGCCAGCGTGAGCTTTGGATCTTTGGACGTGTCTTGTGACGTGGAAAAGCCAAAAAGGCGCGTCGCGAGGAATATCCATACGAGGAAGTAGATGACGGCGCGAACGAGGAACGCGGTCTTGTTGAGGTAGGGCTTTTTCGCCTCGAGGACTTTCGAGTGCGCCAAATGATGCGGATCAGGGCGCCCTTTGCCTTGATGCGCGCCCGCCCCCATTCCCGTGGAATGCCCACCGCCGGTGCCGGCGCCGTGATGATCGGCGCTTGCGCCTTGCGCCTGACCGGCGCCGGTACCGGTGCCATGCCCGCGCCCGCCGCCCATACCCGTGCCGGTTCCGTGCCCGTCGCCGTGACTGCCGTCGCCGTGCGCCTCGGGCTTCGCTTGTGGAGCGGGAGCCGGGGGCGGAGGCGCGTGCTGCGCGTGCGCCTCGTTGATGAGGCCGGCCGAAGCGTGGTGCTCCTCACCGTGCTGTATCCACGGAAAGAGATGCCCCATCACGCTGGGCGTCATGATCGGCAGAAACAGCGCGGCCAGGATGGGCATCCCGCCCATGAAAAACTCGGCGGTTCGCCGGACCGTTACGCTCCAATGCGCGCTCGTGAGGCGCTCGACGAGGACGAAGAAGGTGCCGCCGAGCGCAAGGGTCAAGAACAGAAAGAAGGCGAACAGGTACGAGAAGGAGAAACGCTGCGGATCCAGCGTGTAGCCGTAGCCCGCAGCGGCGAGCCCGAGCACGCCGACCCCTGCAAAGATTTTCCAGTATCCGGCCCAGGCGCTCGATTCCGGAATGCGGAACTCGAGCTTGCGCGCGCTAGGGCTCGTCTTTTTTCCCGAATCGTCTTTTTTCGCTTCGCTCACAGCTTCTGCTCCACGGCGAAAGTTGACTGGCTGAGCTGGAGCGCGCGCACATACGCGACGATGGCCCAGCGATCGTTCACGGACACCTGCGGACCGTACGCCGGCATGTTGCGAATCCCGTTCGTGATGGTGCCGAAGAGCTGCCCGTCGGGAATGTGGCGCAATCGATCTTGATGCAAATTCGTCGGCGCCATGGCCCCCGCGCCCGGAATCTGCGCGGCGCGCTTGGCGACCATGCCCTGACCGCTGCCGGTCTGATCGTGGCAGGGCGCGCAGAAGATGTTGTAACGCTCTTTGCCGCGCTCGAGCAGCGGCCCCATTCCGCCCGCCCGGCCCACCACCTCTTGCGGCACCGTGAGCACCCACCCGCTGTCGTCGTCGGTACGCCCCTTCGCCACGCGCGGATCGATCTCCGCTTCACGCGAGATGACCCCTTCGACGGGCAAGCGCATCGTGCGATGGTCCTCGAAGTAATCGCTGTACGATTGGATCTCGTACTTCGGCTGGTCGTACATGTTTCGGATGAAGGTGACCGGCGTGTCTTTCGACGTCTGCCCGCGGCAGCCGAGAAGGGCCGAAAGCACGAGCACGGCGCTCACGAGAATCGAGCGTCTCACAGCTCCTCCTTCAGGAGCTCGACCGCGTCGGCGTGACACGATTCGAGCAGCGCCTTGGTCTTTTCGATGTGAAATTTGGGGTCTTCGGCGGCCACCGACACGAAGAATTTGTCGTCGGTCATCTTGCCGAACCGCTCCGACTCGAAAATCGGATGGTTGTGCCGCGGCAGGCGGTTCAAATGCAGCATGCCGATGACGGTACCGATGCACGAGAAGAGCACCGTGAGCTCGAACATGATCGGCACCATCGAGGGCAGCGAGTAGGGAGGCTTGCCGCCGATGACGATCGGGTAGTCGTACCCGTTCATCCACCACATCATGAGCCATGCGGTGGTGACACCCGTGAGGCCGCAGGCGAACGTGATCCACCCGAGACGGGAATCCGAAAGCCCCATAGCCTTGTCCATCCCGTGCACCGGGAAGGGCGTGTGCGCGTCGAAGTGCTTGTATCCAGCGTCGCGGAGCTTTTCCGCTGCGTGAAGACAGCCGGCCGGATCTTTGAATTCCGCCAGAAACAGCGCGTTCTTTTTGGTCTTGGAACCGTTGGTCTCAGCCATGGCTATTCTCCCGGCGCGAGCTCTGCGTCCGGCGTTGCCTCTCCGTGCTTGTCGCCGTGCTTGTCGCCGTGGCCCTCTTTCTCGTGCGCCCCTTCATGCCCGTGGTGAGGATCGGCACTCGGCAAGGTCGCCTTGACCTCGGCGATGGCGATCATCGGAATCCACCGGATGAACAAGAGGAAGCAGGTGAAGAAGAAGCCGAGCGTGCCCAAGTAGGTGAACACGTCGATGAGGGTCGGGCGGTAATAACCCCACGACGAGGGGATGAAGTCGCGGTGGAGCGAGGTCACTATGATGACGAAGCGCTCGAACCACATGCCGATGTTGATGAGGATCGACGCCACGAACATCACCGGGATGCTGGTACGCATCTTCTTGAACCAGAAGATTTGCGGGGTGATGACGTTGCACGAAACCATCGTCCAATACGCCCACCAGTAGGGACCGGTCGCGCGATTGATGAAGGTGAACTTCTCGTACTCGTTGCCCGAGTACCACGCGATGAAAAACTCCATCGAGTACGCGTAGCCAACGAGCGAACCGGTCACGAGCATGATCTTGTTCATCAGCTCGAGGTGCTTCATCGTCACGATGCTGCGCACGCCGTAGACGGCGCGGGTGATGAGCATCAGCGTCATGACCATGGCGAAGCCGCTGAAGACGGCGCCGGCCACGAAGTAGGGCGGGAAAATCGTGGTGTGCCAGCCGGGGATCACGCTCGTCGCGAAGTCGAATGAAACGACGCTATGCACCGAGAGAACCAGCGGAGTCGAGAATGCAGCGAGAATCAAGTACGCGCGCTCGTAGTTTTGCCAGTGGCGGTTGCTGCCGTGCCATCCGAGGGCGAGAAACCCGTACACCTTGCGGCGGAGCTCGTTTTTTGCGCGATCGCGCAGCGTCGCGAAGTCGGGAATGAGGCCGACGTACCAGAAGAGGAGCGACACCGTGAAGTACGTGCTGACCGCGAAGATGTCCCACATGAGCGGGCTCTTGAAGTTCGGCCAGAGCGACATCTGGTTCGGAATCGGAAACATGTAGTACGCGTACCAAGCGCGACCAACGTGGATGCCCGGGTACATACCGGCGCACATGACCGCGAAGATCGTCATCGCTTCCGAGAAGCGGTTGATGGCGGTGCGCCACTTCTGGCGGAACAAGAAGAGAACGGCGCTGATGAGCGTGCCGGCGTGGCCGATGCCGATCCACCAGACGAAGTTGGTGATGTCCCAGGCCCAGTAGACCGGGCTGTTGTTTCCCCAGGAACCGACACCGTTCCAGAACAGGAAGCCGACCGCCGCCCCCAAGATTCCGGTGAAGCCGGCCGCGAAGAGAAACGCGAACCACCAGCCGCGCGGCGCCTTGTTCTCGGTCACCTTGGCGACCGCCTCGGTCACCTCGTGCATGGTGATCTTGGGATCGACGAGCGGAGACTCGCCAATCTCTTTGATGGGAACTTGGTAGCCCATCAGACCATCTCCGGGTTCGGGTTGCGGATCTTCGCGAGGTGCGTGGTGCGCGGGTGCGTACCGACTTCGCTCAAGAGTCGATAGCCGCGGTCGCGCCTCTGCAGGCGTGCGACCCGTGCCGTCGGATCGTTCAAGTCGCCGAAGACGATGGCCTCGGCCGGACATGCCTGCTGGCAGGCCGTGACCACGTCACCGTCTTTCATCGGTCGCGCATCGCGCTTGGAGGCGATTTTCCCCTCTTGGATTCGCTGCACGCAGTACGTGCACTTCTCCATGACGCCGCGCATTCGAACGGTGACGTTGGGGTTTTGCGCCATTTTCACGGTCTCGGGCTGCTCGCCGTAGAGCGGATCGCCTTGAAACTCGAGATAGTTGAAGCGGCGGACTTTGTACGGGCAGTTGTTCGCGCAGTAGCGCGTGCCGATGCAGCGGTTGTAGGCCATGTCGTTCAGCCCCTCGGGGCTGTGCGCCGTGGCGTTCACCGGGCAGACGTTCTCGCACGGCGCCTCTTCGCATTGCACGCACGCGACGGGCTGCACCGCCACCAGCGGATCGTTCTCGTCGAGGTGCTCGTCTTTCGATCCTGCGTAGCCGTTTCGGTAATACCGATCGATGCGCAGCCAGTGCATCTCGCGCCCCCGATCCACTTGGTCTTTGCCAACCACCGGGATGTTGTTCTCGCTCTGGCAGGCGATGACGCACGCG
>OBEQ010375295.1_pt1 | contig 13944 bp, 14 predicted proteins | sample 1670901 | NCBI WGS metagenome assembly OBEQ01 (sample SAMEA104232315, study PRJEB22302) | groundwater metagenome | biome: forest; feature: aquifer; material: groundwater | place: USA | collected 2011-08-07 | depth 5.4 m
CAGAAGTCTTACTGTATCTGTTAAAACAGATCCTCAGTGTCTGCCTCATCAGTTTCCGGTATAAAGCCAGGCGTCGACGAAGCAGCCGTCGTCGATAAAACCATCGGCACAACCGTAAAACCTCTTGCAGTCAGAGAAGCACGCGCAATTATTAAGAAACCGGAATTACTTTTCGCCGACGAACCGACAGGAAATCTTGATTTTGAAAACACACAACAGATCACCTCACTACTCACATCATTAAACAGCAAGGGATTGACAATTGTTCTCGTCACTCATAACCTTGAGATGGCAAATACCTATTCTCATCGCGTCATCAAAATGCAATATGGCAAGGTTATCGAAGGTAGCTCGCAAGTAACAGGAGGAATTACACAATGACAATCCGTGACTTGCTTGCTGTTTCCACCGGAAATATGTGGCGAATGAAATTCCGTGCGTTTCTTACCATAATGGGCGTTGTGATTGCAATTGCCGCATTTATTTCGATGCTATCATTCGGTGCAGGAAATCAGGAATATATTGAGAACCAGTTCAATAAATTGGGTTTGTTCTCCACCATGCAGGTGTACCAGAAAACTAATGTAAATCCTTCGGATACGACAACACATGCCCCTCTTGATAACGCTGCAATTGAACACCTTTCAACAATTCGCGGAGTCAATCTTGTTTATCCGTATGATGCGTTTACGGTGAGTGTGAAAAACGGAGATAGTGTTGTAGATTCTAAAGCGCAAGCGCTACCCTATGCGGCAATCCAAACCAAATTATTTGCCAATCTTGAAAAAGGAAGAGCGTTCACCAACGATAGTGCAAAAGAGGCAATTATCTCAGCCGACCTTATGAAAAAATTGGGTTTTGCTTCCCCCGAATCCGCAATAGGAAAATCGCTTATTGTCTCCGTTAAAGTTTCTGTTATTGATAGCGGTCTCTCTCATATCATAATGGATAAGGGAGAAAGCCTCCTCGACAGAGCAAAACGCATTCATTACGATTCATTACTGCACAGAAACTACCGTAATGCGGTTCTGCGCGCAGAAGCAAACGAAATTTTGAGACGTTTTGTTCACGGATTTATGGGTGCGAAGGAATCCATAACTGATACGCTCATAATTTGTGGAGTCCGGGAATCAAGACCCGGAAACAGGTTACGTATTGAGCCTGTTATTATTCCGTTTTCCACTGCGGCATTATTCAGTTCACGTGGAATGGGAGGAAGCCCGATGGATATGATGTCTGCATTCACCAGCGGGACGTTATTTTCTCAAGGCGATGACGGAGGGAAAAAAACATTCTCAATGGTTACCATTGATTTTGATCCATCTGTCCCCTATAAATCAATAAAAGATTCTGTTGAAGCGTGCGGGTTCAGAACGTTTAGTTTTGCCGCTGAGTTTGAAGAGATACAAAAAGCATTTTTTTATTTTGATCTTGGGCTTGGCGTAGTCGGATTGATTGCGTTAATAACTGCATCGCTCGGCATTATTAATACAATGGTGATGTCGGTGAATGAACGAAAAAGAGAAATCGGCATTCTTAAATCGCTTGGTGCTGATGAATCGGATATTCGGTATTTATTCCTTGTTGAATCCGGAATTATTGGTGTGATTGGAACATCTGCCGGAATATTCATCGGATGGGGAATAACTCGCATTGTATCGGCAATTGCTCAATCATACATGCAACGCGAAGGTATCCCTGCTATGGAATTATTCTCTCTCCCCCTCTGGCTTATCGGAATAGCCCTTGCCATCGGCATTGGTGTAAGTGTCCTTGCAGGATTTTACCCCGCCGCCCGCGCCTCACGTGTAGATCCTGTTGCCGCGTTGAGGAATGAATAGTGATGGATTTAAAAAGTATAAAAGCTAACCCGTGCTCACGACTGCGTCCACGCAGTCGCTCTCATTAAGGGAGTGCTAACCTCACCGACAGCGGGGACGCTGTCGGGAGCTGTAATAGTTAACCCATTAGTATTTCTTTATGCGCTTTTCTAACAGTTTCATTAAATAATTATAAAAAAAATCGACCCGCCTTGCGGGAAGCTTTAAATAGTCAAATAGTCTAATTCTCGAGACATCGCACGCTGAAACCGTATGCCTTATTATAGATGTTGAAGTAGATATAGCTATTATTGTAGTACAGGGCAAGGTAGTATACGTATGTTGCATCGTACTCTGTGGAACTCCAAAAGGTAGTGTAGTATCCTACATTGAGGAAATAACCAAGGTTGAGTCGGTAACCCGAAAGCAGAGCAAAGAACCCGCTTGTATTTGTTCCCGCGCCCCCTCCTGTATCTTGTCCTACCGCTTTTAATGCGTTTCCATCATTACCTACTGTTGTTTGTAGAGTTTGGAATTCTCCATTCGTTGGTATATGCCAACCCGTTGGGCAAATGCCTTGCGCGTCTGAGCTTGTAGTATATTGCATCGCTTCATTCCATTCGTAGAATCCACCATACGTACTGCAATTAGCTGTATCATTATCATAACAATATTTTTCTAGCGTGCTATTGTTGCTTTGCTCTGTAGTTCCCGCTATCATGGTTCCAACATCAAGGTTTTCTTTCAACCAGCATTGCATTCCAATTTTTATAGTATTGTACGATTTACCACCATACACAACTCGTGAAGGACAATGTCCATTGGTTGTATCACTTTTAGGTACTTGTGCATAACTTATATGAACAAACACTAAACATAATATTACAAAGATAATCATGAATTTCATAAGAGTAGTTACTCTTCCAACCCCCGCTTCACTTCCTCCCACTCACTATCAATAATACTAAAGTAAACAGAATGGCGAAGCCTGCCACTCGGTGTAATCATGTGGTTGCGAAATATCCCCTCTTCTTTCGCGCCGATACGAAGCAACACATTACGCGACCGCTCATTTAACGAATCAGTCTTAAACTCAACGCGAATACAGCCAAGCGTTTCAAAGGCATGGCAGAGCAACAGATATTTCATTTCTGTATTCACAACTGTTCTCTGCCATGCTTTTGCAATCCACGTCCATCCTATTTCAAGACGGCGGTGTGTTGTATCAATATTGCCATAACGGCTACTCCCTATCGCTTTCCCTGATTTCTTTTCGATGATAGCAAAGGGTAATGCTATTCCGTCTGCTTGCCATTTTAATGCAGTCTCGATATAGGTTTTCAAGTCTTCGGGAGTTTTTATTACACTTGTTGTCAGTCGCCACAAATCTTCATCAAGCCCAATTTCGCATAATTGCGCGTGATGATTCATGCTCAAAGGTTCAAGCCGTATGTGAGTCCCTTCAAGAGTAACGGGGGTAATGATCATTTTATAGCGTCCCACTCTGTATTATTTACCTCACAAAGAACGGATTCTAGGTCGTTAAATGTAATTTTTTCCGGTTCGAATGGGAGTAATGGTAAATCAAATTGTGTACTATGTCCTTTTACTATTGCACGTAACCGCACAAACTTACCGTTACCAAAATCAACGTAGAGTGGAACAACCATCTGAAAATTTTCACCGACATCATCGGTTTGCACTTTACAACTTACTTTAAACTTACCATCCTCTGTCTTTTCTGTTTTATATGCGAACGTATATTTAGGAATTCCTGTATCATAAACCCATTCATCAAAGAACCAATCCATTAACCCGCCAACATGCTTCTCAATAATTTTCTTAAAATCCTCTGTTGAGGCTTTTTTCCCTTTGTATGTTGTATAAAAATCCTTCAAAATTTCATTAAACCGATCTTCCTTCATTGTTTTTAAATCCAGAAGCATGTTCCTGAGCATGTGAAGAATCCAAGCGCCTTTCTTGTAGATAATAAGGTTATAGTCTCCTCCTGTTTCGGAACTTTCTGTTCGATAGCCTAACCACACCGGACCTGCCTGTTGCCCGCTCCCAAAAATAAATTTACGATTTGTAAGAATTTCATCTTTCCATTCTTTCAGCATACCGAAAAACTTGCTGTTATCTTTTAATGCTTGTTGCATGAATAACAATCCACAATAATTTGCAATCGCCTCACTCAACCATGCATCATGATAAGACTCTACATCAACACCATTACCCAGCCACTGGTGGGCGACTTCATGCGCGCAAAATACTTCAGCCCATCCTTCCTTGGTGTTAAGAGATAAATCTCTATTATTAAACTGAAATGCTGTCCACGAAAGATGAATAAGTCCGGGGAAAGAAATCCCGTGGCTGTAGGGTACTTGTGTTACATACATTTTCTTAAATGGGTATTCGCCAAATATAGATTGAAAGAGTTTTGCGCTTTGTTGAACTTCTTCCGCAATACGGGGCTCCATGTCACCTGCCGATAGTATCATGTATTGCGAGAACAATTCTGTTAGTGCGGCTTTTCCTGTTTTTGAATAGAGTAGTTCCACTTCCGGTATGCTGTCGTTTTTCAATACTACTTCTTCGAATTCACCGAGATTAAACGAAGCATAATGAATAGGCGTTGGTTCAACCCATCGCGACGTTGTTACTTCATCTTTTGTATCAAGAGAAACACAGGTTCCAATTGAGGCAAGTTTATATCGTGATGGATAATGATATGTAATATCAAATGTCGCTGACATCGAAGTACCATATTGTGGGAACCATTCATCAGCTGATTTAAGTCCTATCCATCCTAAATCCTGATTTTTATCTAAAACTGTACCATGATACGCAACCTGTAATGAACATATATCTCCGCGATGCAAGACCGTATCGAGTTTAATCCATAAGTATGGATTTTTCTCTTTACTCCAATGTATGAGTTGTTTTCCATTTCTCCATCTTACTGAATCAGCTTGTAGTGAAGAATAAAGACTGAATTTCAACCATTTGGGATTCTCACCATTAACAGTAAATGCAATTGTTCCAACACCGGAAATATCCAAATCATGTGTATTTTGAATTGTGCAGTCAAGAACATATCCCGTAACATCCAACATCTCTTTGGGTACCTGTTGTGTAATGGATTGTATTCTCGGATATTGAATAATTGTTTGGAATATGTCGTTTTTCGTCATCCTGAATTGAATTTCTTCTTGTGCATACGGATTTACCATAAACGCCATCCCTGGTTTATCTGTTATATGCGCGTAAAAAAGTCCACTATGATCATGCTCAAATAACGTTCTCAGAATATCTGAGTTAAAATAAGAGCCGTCATCATCACTCAAATATTTTAAACATTTTTTTATTTCGTGATCAGCCTTTTTTGTTTCTTCATTTGACTCAAAGGTGAGGTTTGATTGAAGTTCATTGTATGTCGAATCGCTGAAGAGCATAAAGAGCATGGTGAACTTCTCATAGACGGATTTTTTCTCATAAAAGCGGGCAAGTTGTTTTTGTTCAACAATTGTCGGCGGGGTAAAGGCAAACGTCCCCTGTCCTATGAACAATGCGGCACATCCTTCGCCTAATACAGGATTGCAAAGAAATAGCTCCCCTTCCGATAATACAAACGTTGCTTCATCGCGTTGTATGATATAGCTACTTACTTTTGCCACTTTTGTAGGATTAACGCTTAGATGCATGAGTTCGTTGAACGCTGCCGCATAAGGATGTATTTTCGCGTTCTCTTCTCCGAAACACAATAATTGAATACCAAAAACTAATAAGAACGCAATTGAAATGATTGTTTGAAACTGTCTGAACTTTGTTTCCATGGTTTTTTCCTCAAAACAACAATGGTACATCAGTGATTAGTTATTTAGACGTTTACTTCGTTTGCAATAATATAGATTTTTTTTCTTAGAGTACACTCCCTTGCTCACAACTCACCGCTCACATCTCATAGCTCACATCTCACATCTCATAGCTCACTGCTCACCGCTCACTTGCTCACCGCTTCCCCGCCTGATACACCAACGCCTCAAGCACAAACTCTTTAAATAACGGGTGAGGCTTAGTAGCGCGCGATCTCAGTTCAGGATGAAACTGTCCCGCAATAAACCAGGGATGGTCAGGCAGTTCGATAATTTCAATAAGATTATTTGTAGGGCATACTCCCGTAAACATCATACCGTGTTTCTGCAATATATCTTTAAAAGCGTTATTTACTTCATAGCGATGACGATGACGCTCGCTTATTAATTCTTTGTGATATGCAGAAAACGTTTTTGTCCCCTTTGTAATTTTACAAGGATACGAACCAAGGCGCATTGTCCCTCCGTACGCGCTTACTTTCTTCTGTTCCATCATCATATCAATAACATTTTGGTCGGTTTGAGTAAATTCGGTGCTGTTGGCACGCGACAAACCGCATACATTCCGTGCAAACTCGATTACGGCACATTGCAATCCCAAACAGATACCCAAAAAAGGGATTTTATTCTCACGTACATACTGAATGGCTCTGATTTTTCCTTCTACTCCCCTTTCGCCAAAACCCGGAGCTACAAGTAATCCCGAACAATCAGCCAAATATTGTTCTGCCCCATGATCTTCAATATCTTCCGCGCTAATCCATTTGATATGCACCTTCGCGTTATTCGCGGCTCCTGCATGGATAAACGATTCGGAAATACTTTTATATGCATCCTGATGAGCCGTATATTTACCGCAAATCCCTATGGTAACTTCACGTTGCGGGTTCATCAAATTGTGAACATACTTTTTCCACTGAGTAAGATTCGGTCTCGGACAGGTTAGATCAAGTTTTTCAAGAATTGTTTCATCAAGCCCCTCATCTAAAAACTGCAATGGTACTTGATAAATCGTCTCCGCATCATGTGCGCTTGCCACACACTCAACTTCAAGGTTGGTGAACAATGCTATTTTTTCTCGTAATTCTTTTGTCAATGGTTGTTCACACCGGCAAATAAGGACATCAGGCTGGATACCGATTTCTAGAAGCGTTTTAACACTATGTTGTGTCGGTTTAGTTTTTATTTCTCCCGCCGCCTTGATAAACGGCACAAGCGTTACATGAACATTAATTGCATTTTTCTTACCTTTTGAGTGCATGAACTGCCGGATTCCTTCAAGAAAGGGGAGACTTTCTATATCGCCTACAACTCCGCCTACTTCCGTTATGACAATATCATACTTTCCTGTTTTTCCCAATGCTTCAATACGTCGTTTAATTTCATCTGTGATATGAGGAATAACCTGAACAGTCTCGCCCAAAAAATCGCCATTACGTTCGCGCGTAATCACTTCATAGTAAATTTGTCCTGTAGTGGAATTGTTCGCCTTTGACATATTCTCATCGAGAAAACGCTCATAGTGTCCAAGGTCGAGATCGGTTTCTGCGCCATCTTCCGTAACATACACCTCGCCATGCTGGTACGGGTTCATCGTCCCGGGATCAACATTAATATAGGGATCAAACTTTTGAATGGTAACGCGTAACCCGCGCGATTTCAATAGTAACCCGATGGAAGCCGCCGCTATGCCTTTACCGAGAGAAGAAACTACTCCTCCCGTTATAAAAATATATTTTACTTTATCTTTTGCCATGATTTATTTTACCGTTAATATGCCTGAGGTTACTATTCCGCCTGAAAGGACAAGTTTCAATCCTTCTTCCACGCTCATGTTCAATGTTTGCATTGTATTCATTGGGACAAGAACCATTACACCTGACGTAGGATTAGGGGGATTGGGAATATAAATGCTCGCCATTGTATTCTTCCCCGATGGTTCTTCAACGGTAAGTTCATTCGTCATAAAACCGATGGTGAACATACCGATTCGAGGATACTCCACATACACCACTTTGCGAAATGATTGCCCCTTGCCGCCAACTTGAAAAGCACCCATCAAATCTTTCATTGCGCTATAAATTGAACGGGCTAATGGTATCGAGGTGATTACCTTTTCAAACAATCGAAAGATTGCTTTTGCTATAAGATTTCCTGAAAGCGCTCCTACAATAAGAATGAATACAACCATTGTTAAAAAGCCTAATCCCATTATTTCTCTACCAAGTATTCTATGGTATATGGGACCCATGATGCCGTCAACTGTTTCAAAAAGTAATCTCAATACCGCAAACGTAATAACAACGGGAATCAAGACAACGACCCCGCGAGCAAACATCGTGCGGAAACCACTCCAAAACGTATGTTGTTCTTCTATTTCGCTCATCTCTTCTTCTCAGATTGTTGTTGAATAATTGTTCGTACTCTGTTAGCATCTTCTGCCGTATCAATGGGGATGCTGTCAAATTCAGTCAAGGCTGTTTTAATTTTTATCCCGCGTTCAAGAATTCGTAACTGCTCAAGTTTTTCCGCTTGTTCAAGAAGCGATTCCTGCCACGATGAATATTCCAATAACGTTGACCTTCGAAAAACATATAGCCCTATATGCTTGTAAAACGTGTGATGTTCAAGCCATGTTCCCTGTGCAGGTGATTCGCGTATATAAGGAATAGTTGAACGACTAAAATATATTCCAAAACCGTTCACATCTGTTACCACTTTCACGATATTGGGATTGAATAATTCTTCTCTCGTTTCAATTTTTTTAATTAAAGTTCCTACCTGAACATGCTCATCATCAATCAACGGTTGAATTGCCTGATCTATCATTTGCGGTACAATAAGCGGCTCATCCCCTTGGATGTTAACAACGATAGTTGCGTCAGTAATCTCCTTTGCAACTGCCGCGACTCTGTCACTTCCTGATTTCAATTCAGGCGAGGTCATCATCACTTCTCCCCCAAACGATTTTACAACCCTTACGATTTCTTCGTTATCAGTTGCAACAATCACCCGCGTCAGTAATTTTGATTGCTTCGCCTGTTCATACACACGCTGAACCATCGTTTTGCCGCACAGATCAACAAGTGGCTTTGCCGGCAAACGAACCGATGCATAACGTGCAGGAATAACGCCAAGGATAATATTCTTCATTTATTTCTATTTATGGTTTTCGTTCAATGCAATCAAGCCTATTTTGAATTTTGGCTTTTATAGTATTTTGTAACAATTAATTGGGGGCTGACTCAAAAGCAAAATCCTCGTCACCCTGAGAAAATAAGAAAGCTAGTTTTCTGTAATATTGGTAATGATTTTTTCGATTATATAAATCTCACTCCCCCTTCTCTTTTTTCTAAGAGAAGGGGGCTGGGGGGATGAGTTCTAACGTCATCGCTTTCTTAATATATGAATCTTGGCTTTAATACAATCGGGAATAATCAATTGCCACGAGCTTCAACTCGTGGATACATATACAAGCTATATGTGGCTTTAGCCACAGATTCCCTGTATTAATAACAGATGTTACACAAGCCAAAATCTAAATAAAATGAGCATTATATCGAAAAATAAGCTTTATCTAAATTGTTTTTTCCAGTCCGATTTATCGGGCTTTATTCGTATTAGCGTTACCATTTATGGTCATGCGGGTTAACTAAAAACAAATTACTCGTTCTTGCGTAACTTCAGTTTTTAATTATTATTTAATCACTTTCGGCACTTTGAAAAATTTCTCGTTCTTAGAAGGAGCATTTTTCAACATCTCTTCCTGCGGATACGATGGCTCTTGTTTATCCTCACGAAAAACATTTTGCAATTCTATAACATGAGAAAGCGGCTCAACGTTTGTAGTATCAAGCTCGTTTAATTTTTCCATGTACGAGAGAATATCATTCAACTGATGAGTGAATTTTTCTTTCTCCTCATCCGTGTATTCGAGCCGGGCTAAAGTTGCTACGTGCTCTACGTCTTTTATTGTAACTGACATTTCATTCCTATTATTTACGTAATAATATCTAACTACTAATGACTAATGACCAATGACTAATGACTAATAACTAATAACTACTGACTACTGCTTACTGTCTACTGACTACTGTTCTATATAATGTTCTTCAATTGCTTGATGAACCAACTCCATCACCTCAAGTTCAGATGATTTCCCACTTTCTTCCGGCGGAATTATCGATTGTTCTATCGTTAATGTAATTGTGCCCGGTGTAATTTTGAATGTGTTTCGCGACATCACCGTGTAACTTCCATTGATAACTACCGGCACGATTGGTACTCCGGCTTTGGTAGCAATGTTAAACGCTCCCCGTTTAAATGGTTGAAGTTTTCCGTCATTGGTTCGCGTGCCTTCAGGAAACAGTAATACCGAATCTCCGTTTTTTATCCTATTGATAGCGGCATCCAAACTTTGTTGCGCCTCAATCCCCCCCCCACGATTAATACCGATATACATCCCTGTCCATTTCATTGCCCAGCCAAACACAGGGATTCGTTCCAATTCTTTTTTATACACAATTCGTAACCTACTCGTCCCAATCCCAATCATTGCCGCAGGAATATCATAATAACTTGCATGATTTGCCACAAATATGCACGAACGGGAATCCGGGATGTTTTCCTGCCCCTTTACAGTTATTTTTACCCCGCTTAATGTCAACAATCCTTGATACCAAAAGCCGACGAGATAATCAAACAAAGCATTATTCTTGTAGACGATCATAGCAACAATGCAAATGATTGACATAACAATAGTAAACGGAACAATAAGTAATATTTTAATTATCGTTAAAAACATAGATTATAATAGGGGGAGAACGAAAAAGAGGTGAGGGGACACTGAGGCTAAGGCTGAATTAGAGGGAGTATTTCTAAGCCTTGTTAACATTCCACACCGCGCCGAAGAAACTTATGAGTCATCATGACCAAGCAAAGTACGAAAACTGTGAACGATTTGCAAACGTATTTTTTAAACAACAGGAAAGGATAATGGCAATTAAATAATAGAAGTTTAAATTTAAACTTCTATCCTGAATACCTCATTTTGAGTAAAATTTTGCAACTTTTTTACTATCTGTGGCGCTAATGGTTGGAGAGTTTGGTGTTTACTATCTTTAGCTATAAGAAGAATGATTAAAAGTGGTACGTTAGAAAGGTTTTGTTGGTATTCTAGGTTTTGATCCAGCGTCATAAAAACTTGAATGCCTGATTCGATCATAAGTTTAAGTAATTCCCCATTCTTTTTTCCCGACCAGCCTCGGCTAAGAACTGTGGACACGTTATACCTGTAATCAAAATCAAACTTTAGTTTGGTAGGAACATTCTCATCAAGCAAAATATTCATGCATTATTTTATCAGATATGATTGCCTTACCGGCAAGATGCAAGACTTCCACTGCCTGTTCTTTCGAAACTGTTGGGAAATTTTCCAGAAATTCTTCTATCGTCTCACCGCCTTCTATATAATCGAAAAGAGATTGAATTGGGACACGGGTTCCCCAAAACACAGGGGTTCCCCCAAGAATTTCTGAGTCAATATTTACTAATTTTTTCATAGTTGCTTGTATTAATCTACAAAATGAATTCATAAATATCAATTTTTCAAATTGCCTTATTTTTAGTTCTCTTTCCCATCGCCATCCATGGGAATGCAATATCGGACGCCTCAGTCTATGATCTCTTTTACTGGGCTGTCATGCCTGCCCGCCTTTGGCGCGGGACCATTTCCATGACAGTTCACTAACTGTTACATAGCATTCCACCCTTTACGGTATCCCGTTTCTTCCATCCCAACCACTCTCCAAGACAAATAACCACTGACTACTGGCTACTGACATACTGAATACTCTCACCTCCATCCTTTTTATTCCATCCCAACTACTGTCCAATGACAAATGACTACTAAATCCACTCTATTCTATCCTGCATCTTCCATCTCGAATCACTCCTACTACCATTTGTTAACAAATTAATCCATAATAACACGAACAAATTCCATTTTACCTCAACCCTGTACCAAAAACTAAGTACAAAGTACCAACAACAAAGTACCAAACATTTCCACAGACTACACATAGAATCCAAAATATCGCGTAAACACATTCTCCGTTTGGATAAAAATTTTTCCGCCGGAGTAAAAACAAAAACCTCATATTCTGCTCATTTTCGGTACTTTGTGCACAGACTGTGCATCCCCTTGGGACAACTTTGCAACTTTGCAACTTTGCAATATTGCAAACTTCGGTAGGGTGTTGCAAAGTTGCAAAGTGAGTCTCTACAGCTTCGCAGGTGGCAATCATTAATGTATAATAAGTTAGTTGTGGATGATGAATGTGTTTTCCTTGTCATTACGTGCAAAATCCCTCTTTTTTCTCCTCTCATAAAATTTCGTTACTTTCATAAAGAATTATCACCTATGACAACACTTCAAAACTCAATCATAAATTGCACCTTATGCCCCCGGCTTGTAAAATGGCGCGAAAAAGTAGCTATTGAAAGAGTTACCCGGTTTATGAATTGGGAATATTGGGGGAAACCGGTGCCAAGTTTTGGCGATACCAACGCCCATTTACTCATTGTGGGATTGGCGCCTGCCGCGCACGGAGCAAACCGAACCGGAAGAATGTTCACGGGTGATAGAAGCGGCGAATGGTTGTATCGTACTCTCCATAAATTTGGATTTGCAAGTCAGCCGGAATCTGTTTCTCGCGATGATAAAATGCAACTGCATGATTGTTATATTACTGCAACGCTTCATTGCGCACCGCCTCTTAACAAGCCAACTCCCGAAGAAACAACCAATTGCAGAGCATTTTTATTGGATGAAATCGAGTTATTAAAAAATGTTACCGTTATCGTAGCGTTGGGAAAAATTGCCCACGATGCAGTGTATGATTCGTTCAAACAATTAAATAAAACAATATTAACCAACCGACCTATATTTAAACATAACGGTCATGCTCTATTAACAGAAAATATTACCCTGGTTGCTTCCTATCATCCCAGCCAGCAAAACACATTTACAGGAAAACTGACTCAAACAATGTTTGATGATGTGTTCCTCCAAGCAAGAACAATTATTAAAAAGAAATAACTATTTATAAAAGGAATAACAAATTATCGTTCTTCCTTTGAGAAAATAGCCATAGACATGAATGCACTATAAAGCACAAAAAATAGCCAAGGATAAAAATAATGAACCAAGAATTTGAAAAGAAAGTCTTCGTCGTCACAGGAGCATCGAGCGGAATTGGAAAAGCAACTGCATATTTAGCCGCCGAACGTGGCGCGCTTGTTACTATCGTCGCACGCCGTGAAGATAAACTTCGCGAAGCGGCGCTAACAATGAGCCCTGACCATGTTGAAATTGTCGCGGCAGATATTACGAAAGAAGAAGAACGTGCCATGGTTATTCAACATACGATTGATCGTTTTGGCGGAATTGATGTTCTTGTGAACGCGGCAGGCATAATCGGCAATGGTACCATTGAAAATACGACACTCGAACAATGGGATTCAATGTTTGATATTAATCTCCGTTCGTTATTCAGGTTGACTCAACTTGCACTTCCTTCTATTATTGAACGAAAAGGGAATATCGTTAACGTGTCGAGCGTTACCGGAATTCGCTCATTCCCCAATGTTTTGGCATATTGTGTAAGTAAAGCCGGCGTAGATCAACTCACTCATTGCGCCGCGTTAGAATTGGGACCCAAAGGTGTTCGGATCAATGCCATTGATCCCGGTGTTGTCATAACAAATTTACACCGCACAAGCGGTATGCCCGAGGAATCATACTCTAAATTTCTTGATCATGGAAAAACAACACATCCGCTTGGTCGCGTTGGAAACCCCGAAGAGGTAGCAGAACTTATTCTCTTCCTCGCATCCGATCGCGCCGGATGGATTACAGGTGGAAGTTTTAACATAGATGGCGGACGGGCACAAACGTGCGCAAGATAGAGTCGTATATAGCTTAAATGTTATTTGTTAAACAAGATGAAACAGCCCACGGCTTTCCTGCCCGCCTATGGAGGGAGTCGTGGGATAATAAATTAAACGGAATGAGGCTGTCTCAAAAGTAATAACCCCGTCACCCTGAGCGGAGACGAAGGGTGAATTAGACTCGTAAACGCGTTCTTTTTGTTTGCAGGTCATAAACAAAACGACTTTTGAGACAGCCCCATATTTTTCTTTTAGATAGTCATTAAAATTAAATTTTATGAGTACGAAAACAAAAAAAA
>OBEQ013061578.1_pt1 | contig 13942 bp, 16 predicted proteins | sample 1670901 | NCBI WGS metagenome assembly OBEQ01 (sample SAMEA104232315, study PRJEB22302) | groundwater metagenome | biome: forest; feature: aquifer; material: groundwater | place: USA | collected 2011-08-07 | depth 5.4 m
GACTTTGCCTTGTCTATTTCCGCAGATTTGATCGAACGGCTGGCATTGGCAATATCCGTAGTGCCATTAATGAGCGCGGCAATTCCAACACCGGAGCCGCCCCCTGTGACCTGAATCGAAGTTTCGGGGTGCAATTTCATATATTCTTCAGCCCAGCGCTGGCCCATCGTCACAATCGTGTCTGAGCCTTTAACGGTGATGTTACGCGCTGCAAAGGACGGCGAAGAAATCGCAAGCGTTAGCATCAACAGCATTGGAATTATTTTTATTTTCGAAAATTTCTTCATATTTTCTCCTATGGATCGAAACATCAAGTTTCGATCTGCTTATTGTCCTGAGACATAAGTCTCAGGGCTTTATTAATTCAAAATCAAAATTTCCAAACAAGATCAAGTTGGAACCGGCGCTGCTGTTGATCGATAATGCCTGCCGTACCATGGTTCAGGTTATCCACAAAAAACATAGCGCTGTTCAGGGTAAGATTGTCCGTAAGCGCATATCCGGCCTTGACGACACTTCCCTGCTTGCCGATATGTCCATCGCCAAAATCGCTGTCAGTAAAGGCACCGACCACAGAATTTGCCTCAATACGCTTGTATTGATAGCCAATTTCCCAGTCTCCTTTTTTCACAATGCCGCCAAGCTTTACACCGCCACCGAAAGCCTGATTTTCATTGACCACGGAATTTCCGTTGGCTTTGTCAGCCGGATTCATCGCAAGGTCGATATGAAAGCGGGTCGGAATATTCCAGGGATAAACAGCAAGTTCGCTGTAATATTCCAAAACTTGAAATCTTCCGGCATCCAGCTCCGTTGCCACGCCATCAATATTAATATTGCCGCGGGCCAGCGAAGTGCCGCCAATAATAAAGTTGCTGTTGTCAGCATAATTATCATAGGTGTACAGTGAAAAAGCCTGCAAAACATCAACGGGCTTGTCAAAAAGCGGCGTATAAATAACCGGATTAACGCCGAATTGAAAGGCATAAAGATTTGAATCTCCGCCCAACGCAGAATCTTCGTCCAGCACAAATTGACCTGCCGTCGCATAACCGTTGATTCCAAAATCAGGCGTATCCAAAAGTTTCAAATCCACCTTCTCAAAAACACCTTCGGGTTTCACATCGCGGTCCCAAATCATGTCCGAAGATCCTTTTTCAAAAGGATTGTTAAATTTACCAGCCGTGATTTCGGTTTTATCCAAAATGCCGCGTTTGGCTGCAAAGCCAGGCGTATACGTGGCATAAACCTTTTCAATATTGATTTGCTTGAAGTTGAAGTTATTGTCCAGCGTGCTGTTGGTGGAAGTTGGATCAACGTTCAAACCGTTCGTACCGGCAGTACCCGTTTCGCCGGAAGCAAGACCAAAACCAATCTTGATATCGTCGCTGAATTTCTTTTCCCAGCCGAATCTCAAGCGGTAACGGAAACGATTGCGATCATCGGTTTCATTAGGATTACCAGAACCATAATGAAAGGCTTCGTAACGGAGGCGAACATCGCCTGCAAACTTCAAATCTTTCAGCCATTTCTGGGCACCACCGGTTGCAGCATCCAAGCGCTGATTAAATTCATAATCGCTCATGGGAGCAGCCACTGGAGCTTCGCCATTGCCCGATGCAATCTGGACTTGGGGCTCGCGGGTTTGAAGTTCACGGATCTGGTCATTCTGCTTGTTAATCGTTTTTTGCATGTCCTTCATCTGGCTCTGCAAACCTTTAACAAGACTAAGCAGCTCGGCATCGTCAGCAAAGACGACCCCACTCAGAGAAAAAGTTAAAAGAAGCATCCCGCTCGCCCATTTCATTATTTTTAGTTTCATCCTAAATACCCTTTCTGATTTTGATTGATTGCTACAGTTTTAGAAACTTCTTCGACAATATAACTTCTCAAGGTGCGTAACCGTTTTTCAATTTGCTTAGTTGCCACGTCATACATTTGCAAATCTTCCTGGTCCAAAGCATTTTTTTCTTTCAATCTGGAGATAAGCTCTTCCAATTCGTCTTTATGCTTTCTTAAATTAGCTATAAAAAAATCCGTGTGCACTTCTTACCTCCATTTTCGAGCGGCATTGTAATGGCTTCAGATCATGTCTATTTGAGGATCATGTAAAGTCAGTGTAAATTCCGATATGACTCACAGGCCGGCTTGACTCGGGAGAAATTCCCGACCAGAGCACCCAAAAACCCCATTCCTTCGCCGGATGCTGGGCATTTTCCCTTTCATAAAAAACGGGCCGGTAAAGTTCGCTACGTTTGGAGATCTTTTTTTTACGCTTTTTCTCTATGACCGCAACCATAGGCGCCTCCTTTTTTTGGGAAAAGAAATCAGGACCTGATTTAGAAACCCCAGTAAAACACTCATTCCTTTGTATACACAGTATCTGAGCAGGCGGATAAACTGCCAAGGTCGAGATAGTCGCGATAACTTGATTTGATCTTTCTTAGTTTGCGAAGATTGTTGGCCACTTTCTTTGTTCTTTCCTCGCAAAAATTCCAATCAAAAAAATCAAGTCTCGGTTTGTTTTCAATTTCCAGAATGAGGTTCGAGAGAAGTTCCTGTTGTTTTTGAAGACCCGAAATCATCATTTGTCTTGCGAACATACCCACCTCCCATGAACTGAAACGTCGAGTTTCAGTTCGCTTATGGTCCCGAGACATAAGTCGCGGGGCAAGATTGAAACATCGCCGGAACTTATGTTCCGACACGCTACTTGTTGTGATGCGAAAATTGTAGGCTCAATAGATGATGATTGCGTGATGGGAAAGTAAAAAAGCTGTAAAACGCAGCCCAGAGCCTCTAACAAAAGTACCCCGTTGAATGCGACGCGAGGGATTTTGGCCCGAGACAAGAAGCGAGGAGGATGCGCGTATTAAAAACTTAATACGCCGACGACGAGCGACGCCGTATTCGGGGTAAAATCACCGCGTCCCTGCGGGTTGCGGCGCAACGCGTTCAATGCAGTGCTTTTGTTAGAGGCTCATTCAGGATTAAAGCGATAACCAATGCTTGGGACAGTAATGATGCGGGAAGATTCGTTTTTGATTTTTTTCCGGAGTTGTCCGATATGCATGTCCACAGTCCGGGTTTCGATATGGAAAGCATTTTGATATCCCCAGACTTCTTTGAGCAATGTTTCGCGAGACAAGGCCCGGCCCCCGGATTCCATCAATATTTTAAGCAAACTGTATTCTTTAGACGTCAGTGTAAGTATTTTACCGTTGAAACTCGCCTGATATTTTGCGGTATCGACCTCCAAAAGGCCTGCCCGCAAAATCTCATCTCCGGCTTTCTTTTCACGCCCGCGCCTCAGCACAGCCTTGACCCGAGCGATCAACTCCCTGGGACTGAACGGTTTTGTCATGTAATCATCCGCTCCCAGCTCAAGACCGACGATCTTGTCCATTTCTTCAGCTTTGGCCGTAAGCATAATGATGGGGATTTGGGAGGTCCTGTAATTCTGTTTCAAAATTTTGCAGACTTCAATGCCGTCAAGACCTGGAAGCATTAAATCGAGGATGATCAGGGCTGGATTTTTTTTTCGCGCATCTTCAAGCCCGTTATCGCCGGTTGTTGCGCAAAAAACGGAAAAGCCTTCCTTTTCGAGATTGTATTTTACAAGCTCTAAAATATTTTTCTCGTCTTCAACAATGAGGATAGATTCTTTGGCCATATTCTTAAGGCGAATTCTATCCGCAGAAAGTAAAGGCCGGGTGAGGAAGGTGTAATTTTTAGGTAAAACGCCGCGGAAGGGCTTAACGGAAACGAGGGAAGAACTTTACGAAACGTGATTGCTGTTCGGTGGAGAGAAAATCACTTCTTTTAACCAAAATTTACTAATGGCATCAATCATGTCAAAAAACTCCTGAAACTGCATGGGTTTTTTCAGATAACAACTTGCACCGAGAGCATAACTTTCACGGATGTCTTTCTCGGCCTGGGAGCTTGTTAGAATTAGAACAGGAATATGTTTAAACTGTTGATCGGTCTTTAGTTCTTTCAGAAAATCTTTTCCGTTTTTGCAGGGAAGATTGAGGTCTAAAAGGATAATCTGAGGCTCCGGCTTTACGTTGCCTTGCTTCAAGTAGTGCATGGCGGCATCCGTATTTTTCACAAAAATCAGCTCGGGCGCAGGGTTGGACTTCTTGAAAGCTTCCTGGATAATACGTTGGTCGCCTTCGTTGTCCTCAATGATTAAAACTTGCATCGGTCACCTGCTTTCTGGCAATGTAAAATAAAAAATAGATGCTTTCCCGTGGCCGAATTAAATTTAACCAGGAAAACTACTAATATATTTTATAAGCTCGCTTCCTGAAAAACCATTCTTTTCTTCAAAAAAAAAGGGCCACCCAAACGGATGGCCCTTTGCTTTATGAAAACTATTTTTGCGTATGTTTGCTAGTTTCTTTCGTGTTCCCCGCGCTCTTCAGAATGATGCTCGAAGCCTTCCGGCTTCCATTCTTTTTTCAGTTCTTTGAAAGCGGCCCACTGTTTATCACTCAGCGAGGTTTTTAATTTAACGAAGGCTTCCGTTGTGGCTTTTTCTTTGGTTTTCTTAACTTCATACTTCTGGTCGATCAATTTCTGAAGGGTTTCAAAATTTGGCTTATCTGCATGCAACTGGGATTGAATGTCTAAATCCAAGACCTCAATTTCAGCTTTTTGACGGATCAGATTTTTCTTGGTTTCCGTTTTCAAATCGCGAATGGCCTGCGCCTGCTCATCTGAAAGCTCCAGTTTGTCCTGCGCCTTTAAAATTGCATGCGCCTTGTAAAAAAACATGCTTTCAAGTTTTCCTTCTCCTTTTTTTCCACCCATCTCGGGACGACCACATGCAAAAACGCTCGGCACGGTCAACCCTAAAAACAACGCCATCAATCCCACGACAACTATTTTTTTATTCATTTTTTTCTCCTTGGAAAATTGATTTTTATTTCTACCGGTTTAGACGGGGCCCGGATTTAAAAGTGTCATCTATTAAACAGCAATAACAAAGCCTAAAAATTACGAGGAGTGATTTATATTTGAGAGTAAAGTCTGATTTGAAGGATATTTCTCGAGTTGATCAAGCAGGGTCTTGGCAGCCTCTACGGTTCCGAGTCCAGCCAAAGCACGCCGCAATTTTCTTGCCGGCTCAAGCTCTCCAGCTGCAAGCAAAAGCTCTTCTTTGCGTGTGCCACTGCGGGAAATATCAATGGCTGGATAAATCCTACGATTAGAAATTTCGCGCGATAGAACAATTTCCATATTTCCCGTACCTTTAAATTCTTCAAAAATGACTTCATCCATACGGCTACCGGTTTCAATTAAAATGGTCGCAAGAATTGAAAGCGACCCGCCGTTTTCGATTTTGCGGGCTGACCCAAAAATACGCCGGGGAACTTCAAGCGCGCGCGCATCCACTCCGCCGGAAAGAGTTCTTCCGCCGGAACGCATTTCAGCATTATGCACGCGTGCAAGCCGCGTCAAAGAGTCGATCAGTATCATGACATTTTCACCAGCCGCGGCTTCGCGATAAACTTGGCGCATGAGTTCATCCGCGGTTGCAATATGATGGTCATAATTTTGGTCCGAAGATGACCAGCGCACTTCAGCCCGCACGCTGCGCCGAAAATCCGTGACCTCTTCAGGCCGCTCATCAATGAGCAGGCAATAAAGTTTAACGGCCGGACAACTTTGCGCCACAGCCTGGCAAAGATGCTTCAAAAAAGTTGTTTTGCCTGATCCCGGTGGCGCTACGATCAGGCCCCGCTGTCCCATGCCAATCGGGCAGATCAAATCCATGGCTCGCATGGTCAATTCTTTGGAACCATCTTCAAGGCGTATGCGCGGTTGAGGGTCAATGGCAGTACTGGAAAAAAAGGAACTTTCAGATGGGTCTACCGCTCTTCGTGATGCCTGCGGCTGGCTGGGCCTGTGAAAGGGTTGACGAGGGCCCGAGTGATGGGGTCTAGGATTGCGGCGAAAGTCTCTCATTCGATTTTAATGCTCATGGCCTTCAGGCCCATGGGCATGTCCATGTTGCAATTCATTTGCAGTGGCCTCACGAATTTCCGTTATCTCAACGTCAAAAGTCAAATCTTCTCCGGCCAAAGGAGGATTGCCGTCAAGATGCACCCTATCGCCTTCTATCTGAGTGACGGTAAAAATAGGACCGTGGCCATGGCCCCCGCTGTCGCTATTGTCCGTGCTAAATTGAGTGCCTATTTGAATGTCACCTTCCGGCAACTGATTTCGCTCAATTTTTATTTTTAACTTTTCATCCACGACTCCGTAAGCTTTCGCCGCAGGAACATGCACCTTTTTTTTATCACCCACATTCATTTTAAAAAGTTCTTCCTCCAGGCCCGGAATAATTTGCTTTCTTCCTTCCAATACCCGAAAAGGTCCGCGATCTTTCGAAGAATCCAGGACCTCCCCCTGCTTATTGGTTAGAACATAATGAAAGGAAAGAACACGGTTTTTCATAACATCTCCTGGGATTTTCGAATTGAATTAATTTCTAAATGGAGTTGAATGCCAGAGGCATGGAAAAATTAGCGCGGGTCTTAGTTGTAAAAGCCACCCATTGCCGTTTTCGATTCTTAAAAAAAACTCTTCTTTGATGCAATTTGGTCAAAGCCGCGGCCTTAAATTTGGATTCGGTGACGCTTTGATATTCACGCGCCGCAATCTCAAAACGGACCAGCGCTTTTTGCACAATACCGTATTTTAATTCGATTTGTTCCCAAATTTTAGTAAACGCGGGATTTAGACCAAAAGAAGTTGAGAGGGCGTTATGTGTATGTTGTTTATCGGCAGTCAAACGCGCATGCAAAATCCGAAAATAAGGGGTTTGATGCAAGTCGTAAGCAAGCCCAACGGTTCTGAGCAGCGTAATACCCCATTTGCTAGGGTCCCAATGATACCAGCGTATGCCGTTGCGATAATCGCTCGGAAAACGGTGGTGAAAATTATGATAGCCTTCGCCAAATGTGAGAATTGCAACCAACCAATGGTCTCTTGCCGTGCTTTCCGAATCATAAGTTTTATTGCCCATCCAATGACAAACAGAATTAACACAAAAAGTGGTGTGCTGAACAAATGCAATACGAAAGCAAACGGCAATAATGAAAGCCGCAAGGGCCTCTCCAGCAAGAGCCCCGAAAAGCATCGGAACAACGACGCCGGCCACAAGAGCCCACAGACCGTAATATTTGTGCTGACTCATCACCATGCTATTTTTCTGCAAATCATGGACATTTAAATAATGATTCGGCTGTTTCCAATTCACGAGCCAGCCGATATGCGCATGCCAAAATCCCTGTTTCACGCTATAAGGATCTCGTTCCGTGTCGAGATATTGATGATGGTCGCGATGCTGCGAGGACCATTTCAACGCGGATTGTTCGAAGGCTGCAGCGCCGAAAAATAGAAAGAAAGATTGGGCGAGTGGATGGGCTTTATATGTGGAATGAGAAAACAAACGATGATAACCCATTGTGATCGAAAGGCCGGTAGCCGTTAAATAAAAAAGGGAAAGCGCAATCATGAAGGGGCTGATCCCATAATGGGAAATATAGAATGGAGCGCCGAGGGTACCTACAATGCCTGTAAAAAGGAAAAAAGAAAAATTTCCCCATGTTCTTTTCTTATACGGCAGATCCATTTTTCCTCCTTCTGTGAGGACGGGCGGCAAAGTTTTCATTTTTAGAGTTTATCGTCAAACCGGTAAAAATCCATTAGTCTCGTTGTTCGCGGATTTATTTTCAAAATTTTTAAAGTCGTGCGGTCTTGTGTGACCAGGCTGATGTCGAGTGCTTCGTCTTTCGTCGGACATTGAGGCCGGCGGTCACGATGAATATAATAGCATAATATAAAGATTTGCGGCATTTTCTGATTCTCTATTGCGAAATTAGGCCAATCCTATAAGATGTCCCCGAAATGGCCACCAAAACTGAAACCCCTCTGACACGCAAATCTTTCCCCAGTTTTCCGGGTCTTTTAACGGCCCTGGGCCCCGGTGTAGTATGGCTCGCACTCGCTCAAGGCAGCGGCGAGCTCATCTGGTGGCCTTATATTGTAGCGAAATACGGGCTCGCATTTCTTTTTCTCATGGTCCCCGCCTGTCTGATCCAATTCCCGGTCAATTATCAAATCGGGGCTTACACGCTTCTCACCGGCGAAAGTATTTTCCAGGGATTCATCCGGCTGAACCGCGTTTTTGCTTTTTTACTCTGGATCCTCGCGACCCTGTCTTTTCTCTGGTTTGGCGCGTTTGCAAGCGCGGGCGGAACATCGCTGGCAGCGATGACTAATTTCCCCGGCGGCTGGCCAGCCAAAGCACAAACTCTTTTCTGGGCCTATTCCACTATGGCTGTTTTTCTAGCTGGAATGCTCCTCAGCAAATTCGTTTATCAATTCATCGAAAAACTCATGGCCTTTGTTTCGATCGTAACACTCACCGGTCTTATTTTAGCCTGTACGCATCCTGATGTTCGGGCCGCGGCAGGAAGTTTTTTTAAAGGGCTTCTCGTGCCGACTTGGCCGCCTCCGCATCCTTGGGATCCGCAAGATTCCACAAAACTTTTGACGGCTATTACATTCGCAGGGCTCGGCGGTTTCTGGACGCTTTTTTATTCTTACTGGCTCAGAGAAAAAGGTTCGGGTATGGCAGCCCACATGGGCCATATCACCGGAGTGGTGACGGGCAAGCGTGAAATTATTCCAAACACAGGTTTTACTTTTGAAGGTACAGAACAAGAAATTGCGGAAACTAAAAAATGGAAAAGATTTTTAAAAATAGACATCAGCGTCGGCATTCTCGGCAACACAGCAACCACGCTCATGACTTGTCTTTTGGCTTATGCGCTTCTTTTTCCGAAAGGAATTCTCCCAGACAAATATGAAATTGCCGTGGTTCAGGCAAAGTTTTTCGAATCAAGCTGGGGCGTTACAGGGCGGATGATTTTTCTTTTTGTGGCCGCTTGTTTTCTTTGCGACACCTGGATCGCCACACTCGATGCCGTAAGCCGCATGCACACGGATTTTGTGCAAAACTTTTTTCCTAGCACAAAAAAATTCGGTTTCCAAAAAACTTATTATTTTTTTGTGGGCGTTTTTACGGTGATCACGGCGGTCACTATGCTCTTCAACGAACCGGGGCCGCTTATTCTCACAAGCGCTGTGATTGGTTTTATCGGGACAGTCGGTTTTACCTTTGCGCTGCTTTTCCTAAATTATAAAGTCCTGCCTAAACTAGTCCCGCAAGAAACAACCCCAAAAAAAATCGCTTTTGCACTACTTCTTTTTTCAGCGCTTGTTTATTTAGCTCTCGCCGTTTGCTACTTCGGCACCAAACGCTAAATATAATTCCTCCACAAAGCCTACGGGTTCGAAGCGGTGATGTCCTGCAGAAGTTTTTCAGCTTCGGGATGATGCGGCGATAATCGAAGCGTTTCCTGATAATAAGCGGTGGCTTTTTCAATGTCACCCATTTGAGAATAGGTTTTTCCGGCCTGCAGATACGCCAGACTAAAATTAGGATTTCCCGTAACCGCCCTTTGATAAAAGCTAAGCGCTTCCTGATATTGACGATTTAAAAATAAAATATTTCCTAAATTATAAGCCGCTTTAAAATGCAGCGGATTGATTTTCAGGGTTTTTTCGTAATAGCTGCGAGCTGCCGCATAATTTTTACGGCCTATTTCTAAATTCCCTGCCATGTAATTGACTTCTTCATCTTCTGGCGCAATCAAAAGTGCCTTATCTAAATAGTTTTTTGCGAGATTATAATTACCGCGCGTGATTTCAATGTTGGCAAGACCCAGGATGGCCTTGATCCGACTAGGATCTTTCTCCAACGCACGTTTAAAATAATCCTCGGCGCGACCCCATTCCTTTTTCTCCGAGAATACAATCCCCAGATTCACAAGCGCTTGCGGGTCTTTTTCAGAAGTTTGTTCGATCACCGAATAAATTGCTTCGGCCTCTTCAAAACGCCCCATGCGCAGCAACATATTCCCTAAATTGTTTAACACGTTTGCATCGCGCGGATTGATTGCGATCGATTGGCCGTAATGATAAGCAGACTTCTGCAAATCACCTTTTCTCTCGTAATAAAGCCCAAGGCTCGCATGAGCAAAATAATTATCCCGCGTGACTTGAAGGGCGTGCTCATTCAAAGTCAGACTGGAGCGCCAATATCCGGTTTGTTTCCACGAAAGAAGCGCAAGAGTTGCGAAAACAATTGAGGCGAGCACAATGCCTCCCGTTTTCAAATTTTTAAAACGGGGCGCGCTAAACCAAGTAAAAATTTCCCAAGTTAATGCCAGAAAAAGCCCCATATGTGGAATATAAGTAAACCGGTCGGCCATAGACTGCGCGCCAACCTGAACAATTCCGATCACAGGAAGCAAAGTGATCAAATACCAAAACCATCCGACCAGTAAATGAGGTCGCTCTTTTCTCGAGCCAATGACAATCGTAGTGATCAGAATCAAAATAATCGTGGCCGTTACAACGAGAAGCACCGGATGGCCATTTTTAGGATAAGGATAAAAAACCGCTAAACGGATCGGGACAAAAGTTTTTTCCAGATACCGAACATAGGACACCACAGCATTTTCAAGACGGATCCCGACAGGAAATAATTCGCGACTTGTGAGCCCTTCGCGGGCCATTTTCGCGGCACAGGCAAGCGCGGCATTTGCAGCTGCGATAATCCAAAGAGGGGTCTTTTCCAAAACAAGCTGGCGAAAAGACTGCGCTCTTTCAAGCGGCCAATAATCAAGCAGCATCAAAATAAATGGAAGTGAAATCACCATAGGTTTTGCCATGGACCCCATTACAAAAAAAACAGCAGTGAGCGCCATGAAAAATCTTCTGTCTTTTTTAACATATGAAACATAAGACAAAAGCGCCGCCAACCAAAAAAGTCCGCTTAAAGTATCTTTGCGCTCTGCGGCCCACGCCACGGATTCCACGCGAAGCGGATGAAGCGCAAACAAGAGCGTGGCAAAAATCGCTTTCGGCACCGAGTCTGTTATAGCCCGCATCAAAAAGAAAAGAAGGATGACATTCGCCAGATGATAAAAAACATTCATGAGATGGTGCCAACCTGAATGCATTCCAAAAATCTGGCAATCCGTCATCCATGAAATCCAGGTGAGCGGCTGCCATTCGCCGTTATCCAAATTTTTAAAAGACCACAGAATTCCTTTGAGTGTGAGGCCTGCCTGTACGATTGGTTTTTCCGTGAGATAACACATGTCATCGATATCCACGAATTCATGATGAAAAACCTGGCCGTAGATGGCGAGCGTTAGCAAGGCCAGACCGGATAAAATAAGAAAAGTTTGAATGCGGGATTGCCAAAGACGAGAAGACTGGCTGGTTGAAATCATAGGCGGATCATTTTACCTCAAAGAGAGAAGAAATGAAGCGCGATGTAAAGATGGAGGCTATACGACGTTGAGCAAAAAAAAACCCCGTCCGTTTAGGACGGGGCTTCTCTTTAAATTAAATCAAACCTTCGAAACGTTCGAAGCCTGATCGCCTTTAGGGCCTTGGGTCACATCAAACTGAACGCGATCACCTTCGTTCAGGCTCTTGTAACCGCTGCCTTGAATTGCAGTGTGATGTACGAATACATCTTTTCCGCCGTTCTCGGGAGCAATAAACCCATAACCTTTTTCGTTATTGAACCACTTAACAATACCTTGTGTCATGATTTGTATTTCCTTTCTAGGAAGTAAATGAAGGCGCTCAAAATAAAAAAGCCGTAAGCGTTAATTGCGCTTACGGCCTGATAAATTTACGACCTTACAAGCTTAACTTCACTTCAATTAACAACGAGAGAATGATAGCTGATTCTAACAGGATGTCAATAGCTAAAAAATTTCTTTTACGCACCGGCGATCACTCACCGTCGTAACTATCTTTTAAAGATCAAATTAAAAAATCATATAACAGGCCGCTAGAGCGCCTTCCACTCATTAAATAAAGCCGCCTGGCCCGCATACCGCCCCTTTTCATCTATTAAATTCCAAACCGTGGCTTGCCGGATCTCGAAACGCCGGCCCGTGCTCGAAACACGTATGCCCCGGTAATCATCGATATACCCCTGGGTTTTTACGGTTTCAAGGAATCGCTGGCGGTCTTCACGCTCCATGGGCTCGGCCGTATGACGCCCTGGCGTGCGGGTGAATAGCTCCCAGTCCATTTCCCAAAGGTCCAATGCTTTTCTATTTCCGTAATTCAAAATAGGGTCGTCTTCCCTTCCCGCCGAAGCCAATACAAAAGGTGCAAAGAAAACCTCTTTGACGAGAACATCGTCGGACCTGTCTTCCGGCCACAAGCTTTTTTTCTTCCAATGCCTGTAGCTCGAAAGAATCAGTCTTGTTTGCTTCGCCAGTAAATCCAAATTACATTGAGGGAGGGCATTCATAAAAAGTATTTTAGCAAATCTTGCCCTTTCGTACATCCCCGATTCAAGGCAGCACATTTCACGCACTCCATGCAAATCAGGGCATTTTATGCTATATTTTCCTGTTTATGAGTTCGAATTTATTGAAGCAAGCATGGCTTTGCTGTCGAAATTTTGGCCCTGACGAAGCCTTCTTTCGCATACTCAAACGATTAAAGCTGATGACTCAAGCCAATTCTCTTGATCTCATGATCGAAGACCTGGAATCTTATTCGGCCCCGGATCTTCCCCAAAACCCGGAATTTGTCATAAGGGAACTCCAGAGATCGGAGCTTCGTAATTTCAAAATGGCGGACGGATTGCCTGCGGAAGAAGACTTCCAAAAACAGTTTGAACAAGGCTCAAGACTTTTTGCTGTGCTCCACAAAGATAAAATCGTCGGCGTTAATTGGGCCAATACATCTTCGGCAAATCTGGCCCATATTAACAAGCCGGCCCAGACATTTCAAAATGGAGTGATTTATTCATATTCATTATTTATTTCACCCTCATTCAGGGACCAACATTTGGGGAAAATATTGAAGCATTTTCTTTTAAGCGCTTTCAAAAAAGAAGGTTTCCGTTTGGCCTTGATTGCTATTTTTCTTAAAGACGTCAGGGTCCGGCAATGGCATGAAAAAAATGGCTTCAAGACATGGGGTCGCGTATTTTATTTTAAATTTGCTGGTAAAAAGTTTTGGTGGACCCGGCTGACCGAAACAGGAAAAAAACTCCCACAACTCCTTAACTTCCATGCGTAACTTTTCACAAACCTATCCTCAACTTATGAATCAGGCGGCCCTGGACGGTTGGGACGCCCCTTCGATCGAACGGCTGCGCTGCGCTCATGAACTTGCCATAAAATTTTTCGATGGATTTTACCGCGCCCAAGGAACTCCCTTTCTCTGCCATTTGGTCCGCACAGCGAGCATCGCATTGGCCGAAAAAGAATCGCCGGATGCTGTCGTGACAGCCCTTTTGCATTCCGCTTATATGTTCGGAGATTTTTTTAAACAGGGAAATAAACGCATGCAGGCCGTTCGCAAAAGGAAAAAAGAGCTTTGCGAAATGCTCGGAGAAAATGTCGAGGCACTCATTCAGGGATATGCCGCATTACCGTGGAGAGAGACGGGCGCCATCGAAGATCATCTGCAAAAATCTTTCCAACTTTCACCGCAGACAAAACAATTACTTATTATCAGACTCGCCAATGAGCTCGAAGACCATCTGGATTCTGCCATGCTTTATCGCGGAAATTTTCCTTATAACGAATGGATCGAAACACGCGGCAAGCAGCTCGTTGAGCTTGCGGGCAAAATCGGCTCTCGGGAACTTGCCATGGAACTTGATTCCGTTTTTCAGGCGACGTTAATGGGCCATGTTGCAGAAAATCTCAAGCGTCATTGCCGCGATGCATACGAGCTTCCGGAACATGTGGCGCTACGGCAAGGTCCGATCCAGAGAGCGAAATCGAAAATCAAAAATTTGGCGCGGCGC
>OBEQ010081815.1_pt1 | contig 13940 bp, 12 predicted proteins | sample 1670901 | NCBI WGS metagenome assembly OBEQ01 (sample SAMEA104232315, study PRJEB22302) | groundwater metagenome | biome: forest; feature: aquifer; material: groundwater | place: USA | collected 2011-08-07 | depth 5.4 m
CGAAGTCACGGGTCGAGCCGGGCGGGGCGACGTACCAGTTGCTCCGCATGGTGACCTGGGTGATGGCGCTCGACGTCGTGCTGTTCGGCCGCGTGCGCTCCGGACCGTTTTTCGCGCTCTTGGTGAAAGAGCAGTAGGCGGTAGGCAGTAGGCGGTAGGCGGTAGGCGGTAGCGCTACCGTCTATCGTCTACTGTCTACGGTCTATAATGCTATCTCCGTTCCATCATCCTCGTACAGCTTAATCGCGAAGACCGGACAGGACCGAGCGGCCTCGATAATCGTTTCGCGTACGTCCATGTCAGATGTCGAATCGGAGATAGTGACGTCGTTCATGAGGCCAATTTTTGACTTCTCTTTCGACTCGTTCAGAATGTAGGCCTTGCCTTCTGCATTTAATCCAAACGTCTTCGCGGCGATCACGACGCACGATGCCGCGCCAATGCAAACATCTTGGTCAACAACAATTTTCATACGAAAATTGTACCAAATATCGCAGCTTTCCGCAAGGTTCAATGGAATGGTACAATCAACCAATGCCTGCACACGCCGCCCGACTTTCCCAGCATCTCCGTCGCTTTTGCGAATATCTCGAAATCGAGAAAGGCCGGTCGCCACTTACGATTCGCAACTACGAATTCTATCTCAATCGCTTTATCGAATGGGCAAAAGATCCGAAGCCGTTCGAAGTAACGATGGAAGTTGTGCGTCAATTTCGGCTTCATCTGAACCGTCTCGAAACAAATCGGAAGGAGGGATTGAAAAAGTCAACGCAAAATTATCATCTGATCGCCTTGCGATCCTTTTTGAAATATCTCGCACGGAACGACGTACACACACTCGCGTCTGAAAAGATCGAACTGGCCACACAAGAAAGTCGCGAGCCGTCGTTTCTCGATGCGATGGAGCTTGAGCGTCTTCTCGATGCGCCGTCACAGAGCAACGCGCCGCCGATGATCAAAACGCGTGATCGCGCGATTCTCGAACTTTTTTTCTCGACAGGGCTTCGCGTCTCCGAACTCGCGGGTCTCAAAATTGACGCGATCAATCTCGGTCGCGACGAATTTTCAGTGCGCGGCAAAGGCGGCACGGTGCGCATCGTGTTTCTTTCGCATCACGCGCGGCAATATCTCAAGGAGTATCTCGACATGCGGAACGACGTGTGTCCGTATATATTCGTAAGGCAGGATCGAGCAAAGTCCAGCGCAAAAAACGTTGGCGCGCTCACGCCTCGATCCATCGAACGCCTCGTCCATCGCTATAGCGTCGAAGCGGGCATTTCAACGCACATCTCCCCGCATACGCTTCGCCATTCGTTCGCGACAGATCTTCTCGTAAACGGCGCGGACATCCGCAGCGTTCAAGCATTGCTTGGTCACGCATCGATCACGACGACGCAAATCTACACGCATGTGACAAATCGTCAATTGCGCGAAGTCCATACCGCGTTCCATGCGACGCGGAGGGACTGACAACCATTGACGAATCTGTCACAATGCGTCATGTTGTATCGGAACCTTTGAAAAACGATGAGATGCGACGTGTTGCCTGCCCGCTAAATCCCGAGAGGTACAGGCAGGCGGGGAGCGAGGAAACAACGCAGACGTATGTTTAACTCTACCCCCTCGGTCCCCCTCCTCTTAAATTAAGAGGAGGGGGAAGGGGGAGGAGTTATAGTGAAGCGCAAGTCCGCCTTAGGCGGACGTTTTTCAAAGGTTCCCATCGTGAGCATTGGCCCTCGTAGCACAATAGATCGTGCGCCGGACTTTCCCGCCTGCCAAAGCCCATGCCTCGGTAGCTCAATGGAAGAGCACCGGACTTCTAAGCCGTGAGATGTTGGTTCAAATCCAACCCGAGGCACCATGTCAAGCCACATCGCAATTGATGCCTGTATCGGACAAACGTATTGGGAAGAAAAAATTTTATTCCGTCTGTATTCCCTTCTCTTTCAACAGTTTGAGGATTTTTCGATTCTTCATTAGCGCCGCAATAGAATCGCGATACTCTGGCGAGGCGACGCGTCCGCGTGTTTCTTTGTCGCCCTTCGGGAGCGAATCGAGAATACGATCTTGTTCCGCTTCGACTTCCTTGTCCGTCACGTCAACTTGCTCGTGTTTGCCGATTTCCTTGATGAGAATCGTGGTCTGAATCCGTTCGATCGCTCGCGGCACGAAGTCGAGTTTAAGTTGATCCGTGGTCTTCTTGATGCTCGAAAGGTAGTCCGCCATTTTCATCCCGCGTTCTTCGGCGTTCGCTTCAAGTTCGTGGATCATTCGATGCACCTCTTCCTGGATGAGAATCTCCGGAATTTCGCTCAAGCGCGATCCGTTCACGAGCTTCTCCAGTAACTCGATCTCCGCGGCGTCGTCGGATTTTTTATCTTGCTCCTCCTGGAGATTTTTCCGAAGGCGATCTCGAAGCGCCATGAGTGAATCCTGTCCGAGCATCTTCGCAAACGCGTCGTCCAGTTCCGGCAAATTCATCTCATACACCTCTTGGACCGTCACGGTGAATTCGATTTTCGCGCCCGCGAGACCTTTGTTGTAGTGATCTGTTGGAAATTCAAGCTCAAACGTTTTTCCATCGCCTCGGGCGAGTCCAATGAGTTGGTCCGCAAAGCCGGGGATCACATGCGACTCGGCGAGATAGAGTTTGTACCCTCGCGCGTTTCCACCCTCGATCGGCACGTTCCCTTTTTTCATCTCCAGATCGATCACGACTGCGTCGCGATCGATCGCGCGACGATTCACCGCCGTTTCCGTGTGACGCAGTTTGCGCATATCGTGCAACGCACGATCCACATCCTCATCCGTGACCATGCGTATTTTTTTCTTCACGAGCGGCTGCGTGTAGTCGAGCAGGTTTGTCACCGTTGGCATGAGCGATGCGGTGAGCGTAAAGACGAGCTCCTGGTTCGGGACGAGTTTTTCGACGGCGATCTCTGGCGGACCGACTGTCTCGAAATTGTTGTCGAGAACCGCCTTCACATACACCGCGCGTACAATCCGTTCGAGCGCGGTTTCCCAAATCCGCATTTCGCCGTAGGTGCGTGTGATGTCGTTGTACGTCGCTTTGCCCGGACGGAATCCCTTGATTGGTTTTTGTGCAATATCCTCAACCGCTTGGTCGATGTAAGGTTTTGTTTCCTCGGGCGTAATGACAAATTTTAATTCAACACGGGAACGAGGAAGTTGTACGATGGATTTTGGGCGCATTTATCGAATGTATTGAAGTGGATTTGTTCGCCGGTCATTCACATACACCTCGAAATGAAGGTGCGTGCCCGTGGACCGGCCAGTTGTGCCGACCATCGCAATCACTTGACCGCGCGTCACGGTATCACCGGCCTTGACGAATAGTTTCGAGGCGTGTCCATAGCGTGTTTTTACGCCATTCGGGTGATCGATGAGAATCATGAGGCCGTATCCGCCGCTATTCCAGCCGGCCTTTTCGATTACGCCATCCGCAGAGGCATAGATAGGCGACGTGTAGTCGCCGTCGATGTCAACGCCCGTATGACGCCATCCGTAATATTGCGTGATCCCATGATCGATCGTGGGCCAGAAGAGGTGTTTCGTTGGCACATCGCGGACATCCGCGTTCGGTGGCTTTTGGGCGATCCTGTGGGGAAGACGCGCGGGTGGCAATTCTGGATGCGCCGCGATTTGAGTGAATGTCCGTTCAATTTCCGCTGGCCGACCGCCCGGAACGATGAGGATCGTACCTGCGAAGAGCGCGCGTTCGCTGGAAAGGTTGTTGAATGAGGCGATTTCATCTTCATCCCCGTCGAATCGTTTTGCGATCTTTGCGAGCGTGTCGCCGGACTTCACTTTCACGAGAAGTCCAGACACGGGCGGAATGACCAGCGTGTCGCCCGGACGGATGTATTCACGTTCCGTGAGGTTATTATTCCACAAAATCGTTCCGACGTTGACGCTAAAGCGCTGCGCGATCGAGCTGACTGTATCGCTGTCTTGAACAACATAGGTTTCCGTTTTCATTCGTGGCGCGCGCGATGTTTCTGACGGTTCGCTGTATGGCTGAACCGCGATCGTACCGGGTATGGACGTTGTCGGAAGTCGCTGGTCCTCGGTGTCGTCGTAATCAAAATCCACATGCGGAATACTGCGGATCGTCGCCCCGCCCACATAGCCCGGCTGTGTCGCGCGCGCGTTTGATCGCACGTGTTCCTCGACAATATCGCCGCGCTCCTCGGATGCGAGCGCGAAGAGAATGCTCGCGTGTCCGATGTCCTGTGCGCGCACTTGTTTCCCATGGAGGTTCATGGCGATCGTGACCATCGCAAGCACGCCAACCGTGACGTGGAGAAGGTATCGGTTTGTAATGAGAAAAAAGATCGCGCCCCGAGCCGGAAGGGCTAGACGCCGGAGTTTGATCCGCGACGTGACTCCGAAGCTATAAAATGGCAAGACGGCGTACCTCAAAAACAGTCGCCCGATCGGCGTCAAGAGATGCCAGAGTCCCAAGAACAGGGGACGCGCACCGTGCTCTGCCCACCGGAGAAACCGGAGGGAGCGGAGTGCGAATGCAGTGGCAATATAGAGGATTTTTCGTTTCACACGATGTGATTTTAGCCCAGAAAATATAGCATTAAATGGAAATTGTGTCAATCGGGGCGTCATGTTCGCTCTTCGCTTCTTACGCTTCGCTGATTTGTCGATACTGGAGCGCTTCGGCCACATGCGCGAGTTCGATCGCATCCGACGCCGCGAGATCCGCGATCGTACGGCTGACTTTGAGAACGCGGAAATAGGCACGGGCCGAAAGATGGAATTGCTCGATCGCTTTCTGGAGGAATTCCTGCGCATCCGGCCTCGGCCGAACGAGTGTCCGCACGAGGTCGCTCGAAAGTTCCGCGTTCGTCACGAGATGAAGTTCTCGATAGCGTTGGGTCTGCCGATCACGCGCCGCTTGGACGCGCTTCCGAAGTTCGACTGACGATTCGCCCGGCGTCAGGTCAGTCAGTTTTTGTGTCGGCACTTTTGGGACTTCCATTGAGAGATCAATGCGGTCGAGAAGCGGTCCGGACAGCCGTTTTTTGTATCGTTGAATTTGGATCGCGGCGCATGTGCATTGCCGTTCCGGATCCGTTGCATAGCCGCACGGGCACGGATTCATCGCGGCGACGAGAAGAAAGCGCGCGGGGAATGTGAGCGTCCCATGAGCGCGCGACACGGTGACTGATCCGTCCTCGAGCGGTTGGCGGAGATTTTCAAGCGCATTTCGCGGGAATTCCGGGAACTCGTCGAGAAAGAGAACGCCGCGGTGCGCAAGCGAGACCTCGCCGGGTTTTGGGATCGATCCGCCGCCCACAAGCGCGACTGCGGACGCGCTCGAGTGCGGGGCGCGGAAGGGTCGTTCGGACACGTAGCCGTTTCGCGGCAGAAGCCCGGCGACCGAATGGATGCGCGTTGCTTCGAGAATCTCCGAGATGGTCATGCGCGGAAGAATGCCTGGGAACGATCGCGCCAGGAGCGTTTTGCCGGAACCAGGCGGACCTTGGAGCAAAATGTTGTGGCCCCCAGCTGCGGCGATTTCCAGCGCGCGCTTCGCCTGCTCCTGTCCGCGGACCGCGTTCATATCCGGGATGCCGCTCACGCCGTCTGGGATCACAATATCGCGAGGTGGGATTGCCGCAAGCACCGCGGTGCCGCGGATGTGATCCATGACGTCTTGAAGCGTATCCGCGCCGCGCACGATGAGTCCGGGCACGAGCGTTGCTTCATCCACGTTGCAGAGCGGAACGATAAGTTCTCCGATTCCGATGCGAGCGGCGAGCAGTGCGGTCGAAAGCACGCCCGGCACGCCGCGAAGATGGCCGTCAAGCGCGAGTTCGCCGACGAGAAGCCGCGTGTTCGGATCGCAGACGTCAATTTCACCGCAGGCCGTGAGCACCGCGGTCGCGATGGGGAGATCAAACCCAGCCCCCGCCTTTTTGAGGTCTGCGGGCGCAAGATTAATCGTCACGCGCGTTCGCGGAAATGTGAGTCCCGCATGGCGCATCGCGCCCTTCACACGTTCGCGCGCTTCCTGCACGGCCGTATCCGGGAGTCCCACGATCGTGAACGCGCCAAGGCCTTGGGAAATATCGGCCTCCACCTGCACCAGGGACGCATCAAGGCCGACAATTGTGGAGGTGAGTATGGTAGAAGCCATGTGTGTGGGGTAGACAGTAACAGTAGACAGTAGACGGTAGACAGTAGACGGTAGCCTAAGAGGAGGTCATTTTGTTCAGCATACGCATGATCTCGTTGAGCAACGAACATGAGGGTTCAAATAATAGAGGAGTTCCATACTTCAAGGATTGCGCAATTTCCAATTGCGTTTCTATTTCCGCAGCTGAACCGAAGGCATTTCTCAAAAAGTGTTTGAATTCCACCTCACTCCCTCGTCTTCGACCTTCCGCAATATTGCTTGGGATCGAGATTGCGGCTCTGCGTAATTGATCCGTGAGAGCATAGCGCTCTTCTGCTGGGAATGTTTTCGTGAGTTGATAAATCTGCACCGTCAATTTCATGGCTTTTTGCCAAACAATCAAATCTCTATGTCCCTTGGTATTCATATATGTTGGGGAGATGGTAGATAGTAGACGGTAGACAATAGCTTAATCAGAAGAACACTACAGATCAGGCTACCGTCTACTGTCTATCGTCTACTGTCTCCCTTATATACCGCTGCCCTATTTCGCGAAATACGTCAAGGATGTGCGTTTTTATTGAAGCCAACTAGCAGAAAATGGCTTTGTTTAGCTGTTTTTGGATGGGGGGCTTGACAAAAAACTCTTTTTGTGGTATCTTGTTTTGTTGATCAAAAGCCCGAATACCTCGTGCTTGCTGCTCAACCCTTGAAAACGAGGTACTAAAAGATGAATCAGCTCCGTATCGTATTCGCACTTCTCGCCAGCGCGTTCATCATCACGGGATGCAATTCTGCTCCACCGTTCGAGATCGATACCGCAAAAAGGATCATCGTCCAGGTGGGCCAAGGTGACAGAGTGAACGATGGTGATTGGACAAGTGTCGACAGCACTAAGCCGATAGTGGCGCAGTGTCTGGATAGCATGAAGAAAGCATCCGAGGTCGCCGCGCATAACGCGACCATTGAGACGAAGACGGCTTTCGCGCAGCAGGTCAAAGATCAAGGCGATGGCCTTTTTCAGGCCTTCTACGTCAGTGTGAACGGGTTCTTGGAAGTTGCGAAGCTCCGCCAATCTTCAACGATGCCGACGCCTGCCGACGGTAAGGGCGTAAGCGTCACCAGCTCCCGAGGGTATCTGACGCTCTTCCCGGAGGAGGCAGAAGCGCTTCGTGTGAAACTTCGCACGTTGCAGTCCCAGCTCATCGTTCTGCTTCCGCTGGGCTATAAGTTCGTATGCCCGGGTCTTCAACTGAATTCGGAAGATTGCAGGTGGCAAGAACAGAAACTGGCAGCTGGCCTTCTCAAGTAGTGTCGAGACACTTCAGCGCCCGTCGAGACTTCTCGGCGGGCGCTATTCATTTTTTGAGACAGGAGGATTGCGAGATTGTTCGGTGCGTATAAACGTACCATCCAATGCCGATGGCAATGGCGATATCCGCGACATTAATCACAGAACGATTGAAGAGCAATATCCAATCAAACACGTATCCCATCGTGAGTCGGTCGAAGAGATTGCCGAACGCGCCGCCTGCGATGAGAGATAGGGCGTAGACGGTAGACGGTAGACGGTAGACCGTAGACGGTAGAGCTTCAATGATTTTCCAGATGATGACCACGAGGATGATGGTTGTGAAAGTGAGAATCATCCACAACGGCATAGGAAAATTTGCGATGAGGCCAAAATTTTGATGATACGTTGTTTCTAGGATCGCAGGAAAAATCTGCCGCGTCGTCTCGTTCAAAAAAAAGAATTTCGTCACTCGGTCGATTGCAAAAACCGCGATCATGATCGCGGCATTTATCCAGATCGCGTGACGTCGCGTCACATCTCCTGTGTCAAAATCTTTTTGCAATCGATACAACTCGACGATGCGGGGCGCGCATTCAGACGTTTTTCATCAATCTCTTTTTCGCAATATTTGCAAATACCGTAGGTGCCTTTTTCGACCGCCGCGAGCGCGTTTTCCACATCTTTCAATTCGGATTCGGTTCTCGCTTCGATCGAAAGGTCGTCCGCATACTCCGAAACTTCCTGCGCATTGTCGTCTTCGGAATTCCCACCCGACTCGGGATAATTTGTTTCAAAATGCCCCCGTTTATTTGGGTCTTCATGCCCAAGATCGCGCAGCTCTTGCGCGAGTCGCTCCTTCTCGTCGAGAAGTTTCTGTTTGAAATAGGATTGTTTTTCTGGGGTCATATAATGACAGGTCACTCTGTGGCTGGAGCGTATCGTAAGGAGAAAAAAGTGTCAAAGAGAAAGAAAAGAGGCCGCTGAACCCCGAGATGCATGGTGGCAAATATGGGACGCGGCCTCTTGGCCGAGACACGGTCGAGCGTGGGCTCGATGGTTTGAACCGTCTGACGTTTTGCCTGCGTTTCACCGCGAGGCGTGAGGCGACGGCCCTGAACACGTCTGTGTCCTGGTCAACGAAAAAGAACTACTGCTCCGACCCAATCCTGGCAGGACCCCTGTGAATCCAAGGACTCAACTGGCGGGGATGCCGAAATTTTTTTGGATTTGTTTTTTGATTTTGTGTCCCGAGTATGACGTCGGGAGGATCGAGTCAGCGCATGGAACGGTATCCCATAGGTGTATGGGAATCCGCTCTATCTCGTAGTTATGAAAGGTGCGGTGAGGTTGTCATCCCGATTTACGGGATTGCGGAAGAACAGTAGACCAGTTGCTTAGTAAGCTTCTTGATCCAAAATGGCAGATTTCAGACAAAGCCGACGGGAAAATATTTTTTGTTTAGCTTAAGCTAAGCTAAAAATATTTTACCTAGAGTTTGGCGAAATATGACGTTTTGGGCTGGAGCTTATTGAGCAACTGGTCTAGTTATGGCGCGGGTACCGCGGCCATTGTGCAGAGAGAGGAAGGAGCATGTGCATGACAATGCACGATTCAAGGATACAGAGAGAATCGTTTCCAAACAATCTCTCTGATTGGGGATAACAAAAAATTTTGGCTTCATTGAGCGAAATTTGATCTGTTCAAGATGTGAATGAAAGAGGGATATTTTGTGGATAACGTTTAGCGTAAGCACACATGCATTCGTTTTCCTGATTCTGCTATTTCAAGTGTCGTGAAGTCGGATAGAGCATCAAAGCCAAGAAGAAGGAAAATTTGATGAAGCGATTCGTGCGCAAGCCGAAACACCGGCCTCCCGTCACGACAGGCGCGAGCGGGAAGGGCATTCTCAATTCGTTCCATCGCAATATGTCGATCCGTGAGAAGAATGGATGAAGTCGTCGGAAACGCATGAGGAAGCCGCAATTCATCCACAACCACGCCGTCGGGGAGGCGATAGGGAACTGCGATCGAAATACCCGCGGCCGACGCGATGGCGAGTTGCGTCGATGTTGAGATCGGCAACGCCCATTCAAGATCAACAAACGGCGCCGAATTTGACGCGGGTGTCCATCCGATTCGGATCGGCCGTTCTTCGAACGTGAGCGGAAACCCCGCGTCTCGAGAAACGGCTGTGAGAATGGGCCACGCTTCTGGAAATGTTTCGAGATCGAGAGCAACGTCGCCGGGCGGAAGTTCTGTGTACGGTTTTGACGGGAGTCGAATGTCCGTCGTCCAGACGCCGAGCTTATTCACAGGACCTCGCATCTGATCCAAAAGACGCGTATCGAGCGCATGCGAATCAACTATGAGATACGCGGGTGACGCGAGTGTGCGAAGCGCGAGGAGAAAGGTAGCGCCGAGCGTCATCGACGACGCGCGCGGAAGTTCTCGGTCGCTGACGAATGCGAGAAGTCCAGATCGTTCAACACGCAGCGACGGATCCGTGATGCGATGCATTGTGAGCGCGAACGGATTTGGACGTCCATTCTCCATCGCGATACCAAGAAGCGTTGGCGCAATTGTGTGTTCAATGGCGCGTTTCCAGACGTTCGGTATGTCAGAAGGGAGCTTCGTTCCACCACGCACCATCGCAACAAAGACCACTCGTTCAGGCATCGGAATGCGAGTTCGTATCAAGAGAATTCCAAAAATCACGAGCACGGCAAAAACTCCTGCCAAGATGGCGAGGAGTTTTTGGGTCGGGTTCTCGTCAGGAGTGTGTGTCCGGATGGTGGACTCCATGCTGATTCAAAAGCGACGGGGTCGCGGCGGACCGCTTCGGAGCGGCCGATTGTCGCCCTGTTGCTCCACATAGTTCGGCGCCGCGCGTTTGATCGAGAGGTTGATGCGCCCCATCGAATCGATCTCGATCACTTTGACCGTCACCATGTCGCCGATCTTCACGATGTCCGATACCTTGTCCACGCGTTGCGGCGCGAGTTCGCTAATATGAACCATTCCTTCTTGTTTCGGTGAAATTTCGACGAACGCGCCAAAATCGAGAGTGCGCGTCACGGGTCCCGTGAACACTTCGCCGACTGCGACTTCGCGCGTGAGCTGCTTCACCCACTCGATGGCTTTTTTCATCCCATCCGGATTCACGGCGGTAATCATCACAAGGCCATCATCCTCGATGTCGATCTGCACGTTGCACGCATCGATGATTTCGTTGATGATTTTGCCGCCTGGGCCGATGACGTCGCGGATGCGATCTGGATTGATGTGTAAAACCTCAATACGCGGCGCCCATTTCGAGAGTTCGGTGCGCGATGTGGAGATCTTGCGTTCAATGGCGTCGAGGATTTGAACGCGCGCCTCACGTGCTTGCGTAAACGTCTGCACGACAACATCCCAGGGCAATCCGGATGTTTTTGTGTCCATTTGGACCGCCGTAATTCCGTTGCGTGTGCCAGCGATTTTGAAATCCATTCCGCCATCGCCATCTTCAAGATCTTGGAGATCTGTGATGACACGATAGGTCCCTGTGCGTTCGTCCGATGCCAACCCCATCGCGATCCCGGCGACTGGGGCCGCAATCGGCACTCCGGCATCCATTAACGCGAGGGTTGAGCCGCAGGTCGCTCCCATGGAACTGGACCCATTTGATCCAAGGACCTCGGAGACGACGCGGATTGTGTAGGGGAACACTTCCCGTGTCGGAAGGACGGGAAGAAGCGCGCGCTCCGCGAGCGCTCCGTGTCCGATTTCACGCCGGCCCGGGCCACGATTGCTGCGCGTTTCGCCGACAGAATAACTCGGGAAGTTATAGTGGTGAAAGTAGCGTTTTTTCAGCTGAAACTCCATTGTGTCGAGTGTTTGTTCCATACCCGGAGATCCCAAAGTTACGGTGGAGAGGACTTGTGTCGATCCGCGCTGGAACAATCCAGATCCGTGCGTGCGCGGCATCACACCAACGGCGCAATCAAGCTCGCGGATTTCGTCACACGCGCGGCCATCCGCCCGTCGTCCGGATTCAAAAATTTGACGGGTCACGGCTGCCTCGATGAATTCGTCTACAACATCCTCCGCTTTTTTCCGATTGTCTTTGCCGATCCCAATCTCTGCAAGGTGGCTATTCAGCTCCGATTTGAGACGCGCAACAGCCGTTTTCCGGTCAGCTTTTGTTTTGAGCGGTTCTGCGAAGAGCACCTCATTTTTCGTCTCTAAGAATGCACGCACTTTTGCGTGAATCTCTGCAATTTCCGCGCGTTTCGTCGCCTCTTCCTCACTCGCAGGCGCGGTCGGATCAAGTTTGTGTTTGCCGTTTTCCGCAACAACGGTATTGATCAATTCAACAATGGGTCCGAGATTCGCGTGTGCGAATTTCATCGCCTCGAGCATCTTCTCTTCGGACACGATATTCGCGCCCGCTTCAACCATGATCGTTTTTTCGCTCGTTCCCGCGACGACGAGATCAAGCCCGTCCGTCACAATTTCCGCGTAGGTTGGCATGAGCACGAGCTGCCCATTTTTTTGTCCAATGCGAACGGCGGCGATCGGCCCCTTCCATGGGATGTTCGAAAGCATGAGCGCGCACGAGGCACCAATCAATCCCGGCACATCCGCGTCATTTTCTTGATCGTGCGAGAACACGGTCGCAACAACGGCGATTTCATTTCGGAACGTGTCGGAGAACAGTGGACGGATCGCGCGATCAATCAACCGTCCAGACAGAATCGCCTCGTCCGTTGGACGTCCTTCTCGTTTAATGAAGCGGGACCCTTTGATGCGTCCAGCGGCATACATGCGTTCCTCAAAATCCACGGAGAGCGGGAGGAAATCCACACCTTCGCGCACGTCGCCCATGGTTGCGGTGCAGAGGACGACCGTGTCGCCGTAGCGAACCGTGCACGAGCCGTTTGCTTGCTGCGCAAGTTGACCGACGCCAATCGTGAGCGTGCGCCCGCCCCATTCGATTGAGTATTCTTTTTGAGGTTGCATATATTGGAGAGACGATAGAAAGTAGACCCTAGACAATAGCTCTGATTGGAAGAATTTTTCGCTTGAGCTACCGTCTATTGTCTATCGTCTACGGTCTCATATATACCTCATCCGGAGACGAAATCCCGCTTTGGGATCGATGTCTCGGGACAAGGAGATTAAAAGTGATGCATGTGTTATAGCGGAGATGGAGATACGTGTCAATGCGAAGAAACCCTCGTGCTTGACGGGTGAGTCACATTCTGGCAGCTATGGAATATGGGGCAAAAAGATTTTCAGAGATGGCATCTCAAAAAGAGCGCAATTCACAATGAACGCATACGACCTCACTTTGTCGAGAGAGAAGTTTGGTTCTGTTATCTTGGAGAGAATATCGGATTCGAACAAGATGGAAACGGTGTTGATTTTTTGCGGCCTGTTGTGATACTCAAGAAATTTAATAACGAAATTTTTTTATCCGTTCCTCTCACAAAGAGGCGGAAATTTCATCACCAATACTATTTTTTGTGTTTTTTCCGAAAGAACGTCATGAGTTCAGCAATTCTCTCTCAGATCAGACTTTTGGATTCAAAGAGATTGAGATTCAAAATTGGTTATGTATCGAAGGAAAATTTTATCGAGCTTAAAACAAATATCAGGCAATTGTTTGCCTGATATTTGTAACCCCTTTCGGGGAGGGCCGAAGCCGTTTGTACATCTACACTACCATGCTGTCGGAGGATGTCAAGAAAAAAATTTTCAGAGCTCAAAACGTCACGCGAATTCGTTTTTTTCCTTTTTCTGGCGATGCGGGTTTTTGAACGGTTTCTTCGAGTTCCGACGGAACGCCGTAGGCCTCTGTCTCATCGGGCGGTCGAGCGGTTGGCCGTTTCGCATATTTTGCGCCGATGAGGAATTGGCGTCCGGAGGTCGAGATGTCGAAAAATCGATCCGCGATCGCTTTCAGTTGCGCATTTGTGGATTCGGCGAACGCTGCGACTTCAACAATCACGCCGCGTCCGTGGAGGAATTCCACGAGCGGCACGAAGTCGCCATCGCCGGTCATGAGAATGATGACATCCACCTTCTCGCCGAGTTTCACCGCATCTACGGCCATCCCAACGTCCCAGTCCGCCTTTTTTGCGCCGCTTGAAAATTCCTGCACGTCTTTGATTTTAAGTTCAATCCCCATCTCCTTCAATGCATCGAAAAACGCCGTTTCTTCACCAGTTTTCGACTTCGCGACATACGCAATCGCGCGGAGAATCGTGCGGTCGCCTGCGATGGCCTCGACGGCCTTTCCAAATGCAAGCTTCGCGCCGAACAGATGCTTTGCCGAGTGGTACATGTTTTGCGTGTCGATTAACACCGCCACACGCTGATTGAGTTTAAGCATAGAAAGATTTTTGCGTCATAAAAATTTATTCAAAATTGACGCTGATATGTAAGGAAGAATACTGGCACATGTCGATTCTGTCAAGCAACGCGGGGGCAAGCCCCCGCGCTTGCGCA
>OBEQ010941236.1_pt1 | contig 13938 bp, 18 predicted proteins | sample 1670901 | NCBI WGS metagenome assembly OBEQ01 (sample SAMEA104232315, study PRJEB22302) | groundwater metagenome | biome: forest; feature: aquifer; material: groundwater | place: USA | collected 2011-08-07 | depth 5.4 m
CCCTGTTAACTACGACGGTAAGTTCCACGGTCCAATTCAAATACGTTTTGCTTTAGGTAATTCACTAAACTTACCGGCCGTTAAGATGTTGGCCCGAGTTGGAATAAAAGACACAATGCAGAAAGGATACGACATGGGAATTAGAAACTGGCAGCCAACCCAATCAAATCTCTCAAGCGTCGGACTTTCCCTAGTCCTTGGAGGACGGGAAACTACACTTTTAGATGAAGTCACAGCTTACGGAGTTTTTGCAAACAAGGGTATTAGGCAAGATCCCCAGGCAATTCTTAAAGTTACAGATCCAAAAGGCAAAAAAATGTACGAGCTGAAAAAACAGGACGGTCCAAAGGTTTTATCGCAAGAAGTTGCCTTCCTGATTTCCCATATTCTTTTGGATAACAACGCAAGAAGTATGGAATTTGGCCCAAGCTCGTATCTTGTCATTCCAGGCAAAACCGTCTCGGTTAAAACAGGCACAACAGATGAAAAAAGAGATAACTGGACAGTCGGGTTGACGCCCTCTTATGTAGTCGGAGTAAGGGGTGGAAATAATGACAACACTCCGATGAAGCAGGCAATAGCTTCAGGTATAACAGGAGCCTCCCCTATCTGGAACAGAATCATGTCAACTGTTTTGAAGGGAAAGGCAGACGAAGGTCCTAGCAAGCCTGACAATGTATTGGCAATACAGATAGACGCTTTGGGCGGAGGTTTGCCGGTTGACGGTCAGGCGCAGAGATCCGAGTATTTCATAAAAGGCACAGAGCCTACGGGTAAATCTACGATATACAAGAGCAAAGACGGAAAAACGTACATTCTCTTCAGGGAGTCCGACCCTGTTTCAACAGACGGACAAAACAGATGGCAAGCAGGAATCGACGCTTGGGTTAAAGAAAATCACAATGGGGACTCTACCTATAATCCGCCTTCCGACATTAACAATACAAATAGTTCTTCAAGCAGCAGTCCAACTCCAACTTCAACTCCGTCTCCTACTCCGACTCCAACCCCCACGCCTCAGGCCACACCTACTCCCGTTGCGCTAACACCAACAATTTCCCTACCGAGTATATCCTCTCCAACACCGCACTAGCGGATTTTAGCGGCAAACTTCCCTTCGAGGTCTTTTACTATCTTTTCCCTTACTTTGGAAATCTCGGCAGTTGTTAAATTTCTCTCAGGCGTTTGATAAATGACATGGAAGGTCTTGTTTGCTCCATACTGATCAAGAAGGGAAACTTCAATAATAAGATTGCTTTGGGATTTAATTTCAGCTATTAGATCCTCCGTGTTTACTCCTTGGGGCACTTCAAAAGAGAGATCCTCAATTACCGGTGGAAATTTAGCAATGGGTTTGTACACCTTTTTAAGAGTCGCGTAAGAGAGAGCTTTTTCAAAATCGAATTCAAAATCTACAACTTTATCATTGAAAACTTCGATATACCCCAGTTTCTCGGTTCCTTTAAAAACATCTGCTCCGATTCCGTCTTCTTTCTCCTTAAATTTCAGGCTTGTTACTCCTATGTCTTCAAATAACGCTTCAATTAATCCTTTTGCCTCAAAAAAAGAAGCCATTGGTTTTTTTATTACGCCTGCAAAAGTTAAGCTTTCCCTAGGCAGGTCGCGATTGTTTTTATGGTAAGTATTTGCTATTTCAAAAATTTTGATACTCTCATGTTTTTTATTCTCCTCAAGGACTTGTAAGAGGCTAGGAATTAAGGAAGAACGAAGAAAGACCATATCCAAAGACAGGGGATTTGAAAGCCTTACAGCCTCTTCAGTTGGCCCTTCGTAAATGTCTTCGGATACAAGCGAGTATGTATAGACTTCTGTAAAGCCCAAGTATTTAAGCGCATTTTTGATTTTGTTCTCGAAGTAAAAATTATTCAAGAATTGATAAGGCTTGTTATTTAGAAATGTCGGGATAATGCTTGGGAGTCTGTGATATCCGTAAATCCGCGCAATTTCCTCAATAATATCTTCTTCAATACTAATATCCGTAAGTCTTGAAGATGGAACCGTAGCCATTAATGTTTCCCCCGCAATTCTTACTTCAAATCCAAGTCCTTCGAGTATCTCCGAGGTCTTTGCTCTGGGGATCTCAATGCCTATTACGCTTTCTATTTTTGTTAAGGGAACGGAGATTGTTTTTCTTTGTGGCCTGTTTGGATATATGTCTAAAATTTCAGAAACAATTTTACCTTTTGCAATTTCCCCGTAAAGTTCTATTCCTCGAAGAAGCGCTTTCATGGAAAGCTCCGGATCCACGCCCTTTTCGTTTATCACAGCTGCCTCGGTTCGAATTCCTAGATTCATTGAGGTATTTCTTACATTTACAGGATTTACATTGTCAACAAAAAATAAAACCTTACGGGTTTGGTCGGTCACAACGCTATTTTCAGTTCCCATAACACCTAAAAGGTCAACAATTCTTCCGTTTGAATCAGCTGCAACTATGTCATCTCCCATTAAAGTATATGTTTTTCCATCCAGAGTTTGGACTATTTCCCCTTTTTCAGATCTTCGGATGACCAAGAGGTCTGTGTTTAATCTGTCAAAATCAAACACATGGGTTGGATGGCCAACCTCCCTCATTACGTAGTTTGTAACGTCTATAAGATTATTTATTGACCTTATTCCCGATGCTTCGAGCCTTTCGGAAATCTTTTTTGGAGACTTTTCAGCATTAACTTCCATGACTACCGCACAAATTCTGTTAACAAGCTTTGGATCATTTTTGATTTCAATTGGGAACTTTTGGTCCGTCTTTGATGGTTCTTTAATTTTAACTGGAATAAATTTTGACTCAATTCCTGCCGCTTTAACCGAAATGGCGCCTTCTCTGGCAATTCCTTCAATCGACATCAGGTCCACCCTGTTTGTAGTTACTTCGACTTCAAAAACAAAGTCTGTTCCAACTTTTTCCGTTCTTTCAACAGAGACCGAAGTAAGAGAAAGAATTTGGGCAACTACCTTCCCATCTGCCTTTGTCTTCAAGTGTTCCTTAAGCCAGGAATCGACTATTTTTATATTCATATTTTAAAACTGCTCCAGGAACTCAAACTTGTTTGAGTAAATCATGCGCAAATCGTCGATCTTAATTCCCTCCTTCATCATTAAAACTCTTTCTATCCCCCAACCGAAGGCAAAACCATTATATTTTTTGGGGTCAATGCCTCCATTTTTAAGTACATTTGGGTGAACCATTCCTGCTCCTCCCATTTCAAGCCAGCCTCCTTTACAAAGCTTGCATCCTTTGCCAAGGCAGACTCCGCAGGTCACATCTACCTCAAAAGACGGCTCTGTGAATTCGAAGTGGTAAGGCCTTATTCTTGCGTGTCTCTTTTCTCCGAAGTAACTTTTGACAAAGAAATCCAAAACGCCTTTAAGATGGGTTATTGAAAGTCCCTCATTTATAGCCAAACCTTCGAATTGATGAAACATCGGGGTATGTGAAACATCCGATTGCCTCCTATACGTTTTTGCGATATTTAACATCTTGATTGGAGGCTTATTTTTCTCCATTTCCCTTATTTGTCCTGAAGAGGTGTGCGGAGTAAGAAGCATCGGTCCGTATTTGTCGTGTTTTTCCTCCGAAACAAAAAAAGTTTCCCAATCGTCCCTTGCAGGGTGGTTTGGAGGAAAATTTAATGCTTCAAATGCATACCAATCCCATTCAACCTCTTTGTATCTGACTCGAGTAAATCCTATTTTTTCAAAAATGTCTGTAATTTCCTCAATTGCTTGAGTTACCAAATGCAGATGGCCAATCTTAGGGCGAATTCCGGGAGCTGTTACGTCAATTTTCTCCCTTTTCGTAGCAAAGGTTTTGTGCTCAAGTTTTTTTCTTTGGTCATCAAGCGTAGATTCAATTGTTTCCTTAACCTCATTTGCCAAAGCGCCTACTTCCTTTCTTCTTTCCGGCGGAACTTTGGTGATGTTTTTTATTGCGGTAGTCAGTTTCCCCGAACGACCGAGGAATTGAAGCATTATTTCATTGACCTCTTTATCATCTTTGGCATCTAGAATAAGGGACAGAGCATTATTTTTAATGCCAATTAATTCATCTTCCATACGCTAAGGATAGCAGATCCAGGCTTGATTTTCATTAGTTTTGCGTATAAACTCCCCTCATGCAAATAGAAATTCAAAAAGATAATGTTGAGGAAAAGCTAAATATTGGAAGAAGAATCGTTAACCTTATGGGTCCTGAAGGGTCTGGTAAAACAAGTATTGCAAAAAGATTAGCAGTTGAGTCAGGGAAGCCTTATCTGACAGTTGGGGAATTACTTCGGGACTTGGCAAAAAATGACCCGGGTCTTTATGGAGATGAAGCCAGGTCAATGTTTGCTGAGCATAGGTATTTTACAGACAGACAGATGCTCTTGGATATTTATGCCAACAGGTTTGCTAGAGAAGATTTGGCAGATGGATTTATTCTCGATGGGGGCTTAAGAAGTATTGAAGAAGTAATTGGATTCCAATCCACTCTTGATAAAGCAGGAAGATCAATGCCTGTGATTAACATATTTTTGCGAGTTCCAGGCTGGATAAGCATCCAAAGACTTTCAACAGATCCTAACGCAAGAAATAGAGATGATGATACAGTAGAAGGGGTGTTAAGCCGCCTTTCCCGTTATTATGATCAACTTGGGAAGCGGGCTTCCTTAGTTGGAAAACAGCCAAATTGGAGCTTATTGCACATAAACGGAACTAGAACTCTCGAAGAAGTCTTTGAGGAAGTACAAAGCGCATTGCTTGAGGTTAAGAATCTAAAGAGTTGAAGATGCATAAGCCTTTTCGAAAGACTGTTCTCACATTTCCGTCCGCTCCAGTAATTGCAACTTTTCTCTCTGTGCTCATTTTGGTTTTACTCCGAAGGCTATTAAATCTTGCCTGACTCCGGACGGCAAGCCGACAATATTTAGATAATCTCCCTTGGTATACTGGACAAATTCTCCGGCTTCTTCCTGTATTGCATATGCTCCTGCCTTATCAGACACTTTTGCTCTTTTTAAATAATCCTCTATCTCAGAATTAGATATCTTTCGGAATTTAAGTTCAGATTTGATTGTTTTTTGAAGTTTTTTGCCCGATTTTGTATCCATAATTACATAGGACGTATAGACAGCGTGTTTATTTCCGGATAAATCTTTGAGCATCTCCCGCGCGTGTTCTAAATCCTTCGGTTTCCCAATTATTTTCCCTTTTAAGTCTACGGTAGTGTCTGCGGCAAGAATTATCGAGTCAGGGTTATCTTTTATTGAATGCTGTGCCTTGTTAAGAGCCAGAAACTCGGCGAATTTTTTTGGTCCAAGATCTTTGTATTTCATAGATTCCGTATCTTCATCATAAGGGCTTACTTTTACAACAAAATCAAAACCCATCTTCTTTAAGATCTGTTTTCTTCTTGGTGATTGCGATGCAAGAACTAATTTCTTCACAAGAGGATTATACCAGGAATTAAATCTGATTCCTCCTATTAGGCGGAGTTTGGGAATAGCCTGCATTTGAGAGGTCTAGGCGAATTTTTTGGCGTAGTTTTTGCAGATTATACTATACATTAAAGCATCCTCAGCTACCTGCTGATAATCATTGTCTAATAATTTCGCCGGTAGATTATCTAAAATTTTGGCAAAATAATGTTTCACAGCTGAATCTTCAATTTCGCTTCTTCTTTTTAAGGCTTCTTGCAGAAATTTCTTTGCCATTTTGTCTGAACCTCGGTTAAAACCTAATGCAACTCTTAAAAGATCCATTGACAAAGACTCTATCGCAAATTTATTTTTGTTCATAAAATTGCCTCAAAAAAATACCTAGAAAGCTTACTATACAATTTTCGCTTATCTTCATCAAGGATTTCATTGCTTTCATTAATTCCTGGCCTGATATTAATAAAAGAATTAAAATCTATCTCTTGTGTTTCCAGGTCAATTCCACCACCCCAAATATCCGATTGTCTTGACCCTTTGTCAAGAAGTAATTTTTCTGATTCAAAATGTCTATCGGATCCTGCTGAACAAATTTTTCTTTCTAAATCAATTACAGTTTTGATGTAGGTATCAAATTTCTTCTGAAGCTCTTTAATCTCATCTTTGGTAAATGGGCTAGATTTAGTAATAACCATTGCCTAATTCTAGCACACCAATTTCCGTCATCGTATAAGTATCGGGTCTAGATAGGATAGGTTCTAACATCCTCTGTTGGGCGGAGCTACGAATTTGGGGGAGGTTCTGGTGTTCTTGGGAAACTAATTATATTTGCGGGGGTCGCAGAATCTCCTTGCTCCTGAGCTCTACTGATAGAATCTAAGTAAGATTCATATGTTCCAGGATTGGGATGGTTAGGATCATAATCTACTTCTTCATCAGGGTGAAGATCATAATCTATTCTTCCAAGAAGGTATTCCATTTTCCCTGTACAAGCACTAGAGAAAAGCAAAGAGTCTATTAATTTTTCCCTGTAAGCATTATATCTTGCTTCTTCCTCCGCTGTTAATTGGTTTTGTCTATCTATTTCGGCCTGTTTTACTGGGGAAACTAACAATCCTACTTTTTCTCCAACCCTTCTAAGTAGTGGTATCCTTATTTGTGGATCTCTTTCTGAACCTCCGCCTCCCATATGATGCGGATATTACTATTAATTAAATACCTCTGTCAACTGAATAGGTTATGACTTCTTCTATCAGGCGGAGCTAGGTTTTCCAAGTTGTCTGGAAATATCTTCTAATTCATTTATCACAACTGATATGGCTTCATTATTGTTTGCTACTCTGTTATGTCCTCCAGCTTTAACATTGATATTTTTTGCTCCTTCTAGGTAAGAACCTTTATCGTGTCTTATCATAACGTCAAAAGAAGGGATAATGGATATTATCTTTTTATTAACCTTCGTATAACTATTAAGCTCTTTTATAATTTCACTATCAGGAGAAAACTCGTTGATTCTTTTGAGTGGAAGCAGTTTAACAAGATTTGATCCTGAAAAAGGAGCCGCAATTGCAATCAATTTCATTACTCGATTTTCTGAGTTAAGATGCTGTAGCAAATACTTACCGATTAAGCCTCCTTTACTATGCGACACTAAAACTACATTTGCTAAATTATTCTTTTCAATGAAATCTTTCACGATCTTTGCAGAAGAAGGAATATCTTTAATGTTATCTCCTAAAGTATGAACTACGTATACGGGATGCCCTTTAAGAGAAATCTGATCTAGTAAGGGTTTATAGAAAGCCCACCTATTAAAAATGCCCGTAATCATTACAACTGGAACTTTGCTGTCTAAAACATATCCTAAGTAGTGGGAGGGGGTTTTCTTAACGATATGCATCCTTGTTAACCCAACTAATTCTGGGAACCAGTCTTTTATTTTGGGAATAATGTGTTTCACTAATTAAATTATACTATGTTGTGGGTTCTAACTTCGTGAGTTCTCAGGCGGAGCTGGAATTAGCTTCAATTCTAGATGATATAATCTTCTCATGGCAGATGAATTAAAAGATGATTCAAATGATGAAATTCCTCCACCTCTTTCTGTATCTGAAAATGTCCTAGATCCAGAATTAGCAAAACAAGAATCCGTTTTTCTAAATAAAGAGATCGTAGAAATTGCTAGGTTAATTCATGCAAGAAGTAATCCAGGGCCTGAAGACTCCATTGAAGAGGAGATTCAACCTGGCGTTAATGTACATAATTCTAATGGAGGTGTTTCTATAAATTCATCTGTGGATGCTCAAGGAGGGTTAGGCCTAGGAGGAGTATATCTAGGCTTCAATCTCGGAATGGAAGGTCCAGGTCAACACTGGCTTATTGTTCGTAGTTTTGGTGAAAGGAGCGCTATGCCAGAAGCAGAGGCTTTAGTAGAGGAGCATCCTGAATATAAAGAACATTTAGAAACTACCTATCAATTTCATGCTGACGGAACCTATAACAAAGAGGTAACAATACCTGATGACGAAAGATTCCTTATTGATCCAAGCTGGGAAAAAGTAGGATGGGTTAGAAATTATCGTAAAGATTTTGAGGAAGATACAGATGCATCTAAATTTGTTTACACTAAATATAGTGTTCCTATGACGCCTGATGATTTTGAACATGCTGGACATTTACTTGCAAGTCTAAAGAGTAGGTTAATGGCAAAAATAAATCCTTAAAATCCCATCCCAGAATAGGTTCTGACTTCCTCTATCAGCGGAGCAAATTCTAGCCTTAAAATATGATATAATTCCCTACTATGAATGAACGTGGCCAGATTGATTTTGGAGCAGTGGGCCAAGAACCTAAACAAACAGTTTTTTCTTTTACGGAACTATCGGATAAAAAGCCTAGTAGTATATCTGTACCAGACAACCTTTCAGATAAAACAAAGGAATTTTGGAAAGATATCATAAGATATGAAACATACATGGCATTAGATGAGCCAAGCAGGCAACTCGTATTCAGATATTTCTTCACAATAACGCCCTCCACTGTACTAAGTGAAAGCTTGAGAACTGATTATAGGAATGTTGCTGCAAAAATTCGAAGAAGAATGGTTGCTATGTGGAACAATTTACCTGCGGACATTCATACCAAATATAAGAAATCAGAGGTTAGAAGGCTGAAGAATATTCATAGAGCAAACTGGATTTCGGAGGTTAGGGAAAAAAGAGTAAGCCTAATAAAAAGGGTTCATCAAGAATATCTACAAAGGGAGCGAGAATCAGCTCGTGTTGACTATTCTGAAGCTCGCAGAAGTCACGATCCCAGAAATGGTGCGATAATGAACCTAGCTTATGCTTTGGGTCCGAATTTTCCTTCAAAAATTAGAACTTTTTATTTGAATAATCCTCAAGCTTTTATGGAATGGTCCTATCAAAAACCTCCCTACAATAGGATAGTCTATAGGTTAGACAGGTTTTACTATGTTGAGGGATTGGCAGAGAATTTAAAATCAGAAGAATTAACCCCTGATCTAATTAATAAGCTTTGGTTAGACCTGCCAGCTATGGTAAGAGTGTCAACTTTAAGTGCATTTGGTAAATTAACAAAAGAGGAACTAAGAAGTACGCTTATAGAGGCTCAATTGCCCAAAACGCCAATACCGAATGTAATTAAAAAAAGGAGACCATGAGAAGTATCAAAAGAATAAGCTATATATAGTAGGTTCTAACTTCCTCCATCAGGTGGAGCAAATAAGCCACAGAATTACCTTTGATATAATGCGTTAAAGTGTTTAAGAATCTTATAGGAGAAATAGCTCAAAAGGCCGAAAAAAAGCGCAGGTTATCTCAATTAATAGTTCTTGTTACCTTTCTAATAACTTTTGTTTTCATTCGGATTGTTACTCATTTGCAAAAAGCCCACTTAATTCCGGATCAAAATCCCGGAGTACTTCACATCCATCATATGGTGCCTGGAATAATTCTTCTGATTATCAGCGGATATTTGAGTATCTCTTTCTGGAATAACAGTAAAATACGATTAACTGTTGCATTACTGTTCGGAATAGGAGCTGCTCTCACGCTTGATGAATTTGCTCTATGGCTATTCCTTTCTAATGTTTATTGGGCTAAGCAAGGTAGGGATAGTGTTGACGCAGTAATTATTACAATAATTATTCTTACACTCGTATTTATAGTAAGCGAGATATACGACCATAGGCATATTAAGCGGATATTTGGTAAACAGTTTATGATGTGAGTTTATTTGAGAGAGGAGGGTATATCAGAGGGGATTATTTCCAAGCTATTAATTATAGGTTATTTAACTGAATTAATGAGGGATTTGAAGGTTTCCGGGTCCTCCTGGACTAGCTGATTAAGTATTTTCCTGTCAAGCTCGATCTTGCTGTTTTTAAGTTTACCCATAAGTACTGAGTAGGAATTTCCTTCTTTTTTTGCAGCCTCAGAGATGTGGTTGATCCAAAGTGCTCTGTTGTCTCTTTTTCGAAGCTTCCTTCCATGATAAGCATACTGACCGGCATGAAGCGATGCCTCATGGGCAACTTTTGTCAATTTACTCTTTGTTCCCCTGAAACCTTTGGTTAGACCCAAAAGCTTATTGTGTTTTCTTCTTGAAACTGTTCCTCTTTTAATTCTTGCCATACTTTATAAGTATCCCATCATTTGCTTTATTTTACGAGCAAATGGTTTTGCTAAGATCCCAGGTTCCTTTCCCCGTCTTATCTTGCTCTTTGACATCTTGGCCTTTTTATGTCCTCGGTTTTGATGTGAGAACATGACTTTACCGGTTTTCGTTACTTTAAACCTATTGCTTACTGATTTCTTTACTTTCTTTTTTTTCATTTTCCTGTCCTTCCTGATCTTTTTGTCCCCCGGTTTTTCGCTCGGGAGACACCATTGCGATCAGTTGTCTCCCTTCAAAATGTTTCTCCTTGTCAACCTTTGAAACGTCCGAAAGGCTTGTAATTGCCCTGTCAAGTATTTGTTGTCCAAATTCAGGATGTGTTATTTGCCGACCAGTAAAACGGACGACTAATTTTACCTTATTATTCTCAGAAAGGAAATCCCTCGCCCGTCGCAACATGGTTTCCAAATCGTGGTCATCCATGAAAGGGCCAAGTCTGACTTCCTTGGTCTCCGAGGTTTTTGCTTTCTTTTTTTCGTCCCGTCTCTTTTTCTCTTCCTGATATAGGAATTTTTTAAAATCTATTATTCTTGCTACCGGCGGCTTTGCCATCGGCGCAATTTCTACCAGATCCAGTCCTTGTTCGCGGGCCTGTTTTAATGCATCGAACTTGGACAAAAGTCCTATTTGTTTTCCCTCAGAATCTAGAACCCTAAGTTCACTTGCAAAAATTCTGTCGTTAGTTCTATAAAATTTCTTTTGACTCTGATTTCGATTAAACTTTTTTTTCAATTTCCTCTTTGACCTTTTCCAAAAATTGGGAAAAGCTTTGTGTTCCTAAGTCCTCTCCCAACCGGTTTCTGATTGAAAGCGTGTTTCCCTCAATTTCCCTATCGCCTATTATAGCCAAATAAGGCACTTTTTGCAAAGTATAGGATTTTATCATGGAGCTTAAGTTTTCTCCTTTTCTGGATACTTCAACTCTTACTCCTTGGTCTGAAATTTGTTGGGCTATCTTTAAAGCTTCTTCAAAGTGTTCTTCTCTGACAGGAATTACAGCAACTTGAATAGGCGAGAGCCAAGTCGGAAACGCTCCCTGGTACTGTTCTATAAGAAATGCAATCATTCGTTCAAGAGTGGAAACAATTGCCCTATGCACCATAACTATCGGATGCTTTTTCCCGTCCTCACCAGTGTACTCAAGCCCAAATCTTTCCGGAAGCAAGAAATCTATCTGAGCCGTAGAAACGGTCTCATCTTTACCGAGTGCGTTTGGAATCTGTACATCAAGTTTTGGACCGTAAAACGCAGCATCGCCTACGGATTCTTTGTATTTCAATCCCAGTTCTTCTAGGGCCTCCCTCAGAGCTGTTTCAGAGGATTGCCACATTTCAGGATTATTAACGAATTTTTCTTTGTCTTTTGGGTCATGAAGGGAAAGCCGATACCAAAAGTTTTTGATATTCAAATCCTTGTAAACCTTTTCAATAAGTTTAACGACTTTAACAAACTCATCTTTCATTTGGTCTTTTGTTGCAAAGATGTGGGCATCATTTAAGGTCATGTTTCTAACCCTCATGAGTCCAAACAGCTCTCCCGAATTTTCCCAGCGATAAATGGTGCCGAATTCAGCAATTCTCAATGGTAATTCCCTGTAGCTTCTTGGTTTATGTTGGAAAATTTCAATATGGTGAGGACAGTTCATCGGACGGAGGACATATTCTTCGTTCTCCCTTTTCATCACAGGAAACATAGCATCTTTGTAATGTTCCCAGTGTCCCGATTTTTTATACAGATCGACTTTTGCAAGATCGGGGGTAATAACGTGCTGATATCCTTGGGCTTCCTCCATATCAATCATGTAGTCTTCCAACGCGCGTCTGATAACCGCCCCTTTTGGAAGCCACATTACTTGACCGACACCTACATCGTTACTAATAAAAAACAATTCTTGCTCTTGTCCTATTTCTCTGTGGTCTTTTGCTTGTGTTTTATCCATGCGCGTTATTTTACCAGATGAGGATTATTTTGCAAAACGAATGCGATAACATCTGCTACGAATTTCCCTACAAATGGTACAAGGTTTATATTTTTTGCCACAATTCCAAGAACAACAACTATTAAAGTAAGCCCGATTGTTGCTCCCAAAGCCCAAGAAATTCCTCCAATAAAATTATTCACAAATATTTGCTTCCTGTTTGCTTTAACGGCGTTATATTGCTCCATAAATTGAGTTTAGGAGAGGAAAAGAAAAAAGTCAAAGGCCAAGTTCTTGGGAAATTGTCTGCATTGCTTTAAGATTAAGCTCTACAAAATTCGCAACTGGAATTCCCAGGTGTTCTTCGCAAGCTTTTATTTGTTCCCTGTTCGCTCCTTTAGCAAAATTTGGTTCTTTAAACCTATTCATTATGAAATCAACAGTAACACTTGCAAGTTTTTTATCCGGATGGATCAGGGTTGCGGCAACAATAAGCCCTGTGAGTTCGTCGCAAGCATAAATGCTCCAGTCCAGCGCACTTTGCGGCTCTATTCCTGTTTTTGCGAAGTTATGTGCTTTTATTGCGTGCATTTGCTCCGCATCAAGTCTATTTCCAATCAATTGCTCAAGTACCAGGGTATGCCTTTCGGGCTGATCTTTTGTCTTTTCATAGTCTGCGTCATGAAGAAGGCCCACAATTCCCCATCTTTCTTCCTGTCCCGGATCAGGACTATCGGGGTTGAACCTTCTGTAGAGCGCTCTCATCACTGCTTCGCATGCCAAATGATGCTTTATGAGATTTTGGTTTTGAATTAAAGAGGTAACCTCACGGTATGCTTCGTCTCTAGTCATACTAGTAATTGTAACAAATTATGGATTCTCTGCGATTTTCCAAATACCTTTTTCTCGAAAAGCAGGAATTGTTTGGCGTTTTGCTGCATTTATTATTGTAGGTGCTAATTTTCCTATTTTTTGAGCATACTGCGTGAGGGGAATGATTGCCTCTCCTTTAAGATAGGCGATGCGTTTATGTAAAGACTCGAGGAGTCCTAGGTAGATAACTTTTTCCATGGCCTTCGTGTTTTTACTATCTCTATATTCCTGAAACCCTATATAATATTCCTTTTTTTCTTTATCGCGAATTATAATGGGTGGAAAACCCAACCTTTGTAGTTGGTAATTAATAATTACCCGGCCTATCCTTCCATTGCCGTCATTAAACGGATGAAGCGTTTCGAAATCGAGATGATATTTTGCAATCTTGTCGGTAAAATAAGCTTCGTGTTCGCTTGTATAATCTAGGAGAAAATTTTCCATCATTAATTCAATATGTTCGGGGGCAGGAGCAATGTGCGTACCGACGCGAACGTATTCGCCGCTTTTTCTATATCGGCCGGCAATTTTATCGTCAATGTTTCCGATAAGCATCTGATGAAGAAGTAAAATCATTTTTTCAGATAGCTCTTCTTCGTTTGCTTTTCCTCTGATATATTCGATAACACGAGCAAGGTTTTTTGCTTCGAAGATCTCCCGAAAGGATACATCTTTAGAAACATCCATTTCCAGGAGAATTTTTTCCGTATCGCGAAGTGTGAGGGTGGAGTTCTCAATGGCGTTGGAGTTGTATACCATTTCTGGAATTTCTGTCTCTTGAAGAAGCGTCAGGAGAGATTCTTTATCAACCCTTGCCCTGTCATATTCTTGCTTAAGCTTTTTAAGCTTATCCTTAATTGGAGTTGAAGTGGCCATGAAAATATATTATCATATTCACGGTATTTTGTCAATATTCCGTGAATTACTAACGATTTTCGATTCAGATTCACGGTATTGTGGGCCCTAGAAGAGTCGAACTTCTGACCTTTGCAATGTCAATGCAACGCTCTAACCAAC
>OBEQ011670410.1_pt1 | contig 13938 bp, 12 predicted proteins | sample 1670901 | NCBI WGS metagenome assembly OBEQ01 (sample SAMEA104232315, study PRJEB22302) | groundwater metagenome | biome: forest; feature: aquifer; material: groundwater | place: USA | collected 2011-08-07 | depth 5.4 m
CGCGCGATACGTGAAAGACTACGGCGCCGGCCGGCCGCCGCAGCCGTTCGTGCCGACCTTCACGGTGCAGCTCTACACGGGCCGCGAGGCGCGCTCGCCCATGGAGCTGCTGGGCGTCTACGTTGCGCACATCCGGCCGGAGGAGTTCGCGCTCCATCCGCAGGAGGAAGAGTACGGCCGGAGGATCTGGGCGGTCTGCGTCGTGAAGGCGTCGACGACGAGCTTCGGCATCGCCACACCGTTGCGGCGGAAGATCTACGCGACCGAGGCGAGCGGGGTGATCGCGATCGTTGAAGGCGTCTCGACGCTGGCTGAGTATCCGGCCGACAGCGCGCGATTCGACGAGGCTGTGGCGGGCGCGCGATTCGCGAAATAATCGGTCGATCGAAACAACACGCCCAGGCGCGAGCGCATGCACCGGGGCGTGTTCGTCACACGCAAGAGCGTGCCGACTAGCGACCGTTGCTCCCGCTGCCGGAGTTTTTCGAGGAGCCGCCGCTGTCACTCATCGATCCCGACGACGATGAGCCGCTGCGCAGGTTCGCGGACCCGCCGACACTTGGCGGCGAGGAAACCCCCGGATTCGTCGACGAGTCGAAGTTGTGGAACCCCGTCGAGTTCTGGTCCAGCGAGCTGCCGCCGCGGGAGTGATCACCCGAACTGAGGCTCGCTTGGCGCAACTGGTCGATCTCGCGCGTCAACTCCTGCGCCCGCTGCATGTCGTTGTTGCGGCGCGCCGAATCGCGCTCATGCTCGAGCGTCGAGATGCGGTTCAGCGAGTCCGTCGAGCCTTGTCGGCCGCGCAGGTCGCTGAGTTCACGGTTGATCTCATTGACGCGGCCGGTCCGGCCTTGCCGCTGTGCGTCGGCCAAGTCCGACTCTAGCTGGCGGATTCGACCGTCGATGCCGCTTTGGGAGCCGGCGAGCGAACCGGCGCCAGTTGTGGTGTTCGACGACGTATTCGACGCGCTGCTCCGGTTGCCAAGGCCGCCTGGCGAAGTGCCCATTGCGCCCAGACCGGTGCTGCCCGAGACGCCCGTCACGCTCGACCCCGTCCGCGAACTCTGAACCGTGTTGCCAAGCCCGCTCGACGTGCCGGCCGTGCCGGTCGCGGCCGAACGGTCAGCCGATCCGCTGCTCGTTGATGAATGAAGTCCGGTCGAAGAGCTCGTACCCGCCGTGGCGCTGCTGCCCGGCACCGTAAAGCTGGGCCCACTCGCCGCGCTGCCTCGGCTACTCGCATCGGCGGATCCGTTCACGCTGCTCATCGAGGATCCACCCGAGCCGCTACTTCCGCTCGAAGAGTTTTCCGCGTACGACGTGGCGGCCACCGCAAACGTCAGCAATCCGAGCAGCATCACAATACGCAGTTCGGTATTCTTCATGTCAGAACCTCCGCTGCTTCCAGTGTTGGTGTCGCATGACTCGGTCGACACGCTCGTGCGGATATGCAAGGCGCCATGCCTCCCGCCATCCGTGCGGTGGACAGCATCATTGTGCGTGATCGGTGCGAGAGAAGCTGTCGACCCATTCGCGCAGCGCCCACCATGCGACCGCGGCGCCGACCGCCAATTGCAGCCATCGCCGGATCACGAGCCACACGAACTCGCTGCCGAGCGTATCCGGCTTATTGCCGGACGACGGCGCGGGCGCCAACCCCGGTTTCGCTTCAAGTTGATTGTCGATGGTCTTCACGCCGGGCACGCGGCTGATGTGCAGCAACAGCCGCTCGGTTTCGCCGGCTTGCACCGCGCCGCACAATCGCACGTGGCCCTCACTGGCCTCGACCTGAATGTCGCGCGCGCGAGGGGCCATATGCCCGAGCCGGGCGCGCACGTGTTGCACTAACATCTCGTTATCCGGTTCGTCGCCCGAGCCGTCGGCGCGCCGGCGCGCGAAATATCCTTGCGAGCGATGCGTGAAGTTGAGCGCCAGCCGATCCGACGTCTCGCGCAGCTCGTGCGCCGCCCACGTCAACCGATTGCGGGCCCGCGCACGCCGGCGTTTTCCTTGTCCGGGGTCGAGAAAGTACGTCGAGGCGGCGCCAGCCGTGAGTCCGGCGAGCAAGTCCCGTGCGCGCATGCGCTCCCCACTCTCAGATCGCTCGTTACGTCGATGCTCATGAGACCCGGCTGCCCGAATCCCCCACTCCTTCAGCGTACCCGAGGCAAGATGGCACCGCGATGAATTTTGAATGACAGCTTGTTCATGCTCGTCGCTGCGACGAGGCGGGGCATCGCGCGGCCTTTTTCACCGTCGCACCGTTCCGGCGATCCCGTTCTGTGCCATGAGCACCAACGGTGTGATCGGGGGAGTCGCGCATCATCGTTTCTATGCAAATTCTCGTCGAGGTTTTCACGACCCGGGCGGGAAAAGGAATTGACTAGGATCTAGTTAAGCGTAAAATCTACTACGTGACGTCTGATACGTCATCCAGCCAGGTTTGCGGATGGAATCAAACCCCCTTGTCAGGTACGCAGTCATCTGTCCGCCGGGCTCCTAAGCCGTCAAGCGATCCCTGAGGCGAGTGATCGGCTGTTCTGTCAGCCGGCGGTGGATTGCGAGTGGCGGACGCAGCAGCACCTCCGTCGCCCACGATTCGCGCGCCGCGCGTCGGTTGCACGCGATCACATTTTTTCCACGCGGTTTGTCATTCTGACCGGTCGCTAACCGATTGGTAAGCTGGAACATCCAATTGGCCGGCACAGTTTTACATAACATTACGTAATCTTACTTAGTTTTTTGCTCTAGCCTTAGAAGTCGCCGCCGGGCATACTTAGTTTTGTTGAAAGCGCGCGGCGATTGATGTCGGAAGCACTAGGGCTGACGACCGATTCGGCTGCGCGTGGGACGCTGCGGCAATCATTCAGCCTCCATCGCGATGCGTGGCGATCGGAGCGGCTGAGCGAGACGCCGAGCTACCACAGGGTAGCTCGGCATATTTTTTGTCCGATCGTGTACGTCGGCTGGGAAGAGGAGGAATGCACGATGCAGCATCCGCATACGCAATTCCCGGGCATCATAGCAGCCATGCGGCTTGCCGTGCTGATGATCGCGGCCGTGGTCGGTGCTGCGTGGTCCGCTCGCTCCGCCGAGGCGGAACCCCGCACGCTCAGCCCCGCGATCAACGCCGTCGCGAACCTTGACGCGATCAGCGTCTACGCGACCTACGTCGGCGACGACAACAACGACAACAGCGTCCGGCTCGAGTATAAGGACGTCGGCTCCTCGACGTGGCTGCCCGGCATGGCGATGCACTCGATCCGCGAGGAGAAACGCGCCGCCGGATTTATTTTCGCGAAGCCCGGTGTAACTTATTCGGTTCGCGCCGTGTTCACCGATCCCGACGGGTTGTCGACCACGACGCCCCCATCGATGACCGTCAGTGCGCGCACCGATGTGGTGCCGGCGGGATCCGGCAACAATTACTACGTGTCGCCGCAGGGCTCCGACGCCAACCCCGGCAGCGCCGGCTCGCCGTTTCGCACGATCGCCAAGGCCGTCTCGCTCGTGAAGGCCGGCGACACCGTTCTCGTAACAGCCGGGACCTATCGCGAATACGTGAAGCTCGGCCAACGTTCCGGCACCGCGTCGAATTGGATTACGATCCAGGCCACGGGCGATGGGCCGGCAATTCTCGACGGCGCGGACAAATCGTTGATCGGCGTCGGGCGGAATCGGTGGGCGCTGTTTGGCGGATCGATTTATCGCGTTCCCTTGTCTTACGCGCCGCAATCGTACCTCGCGATCGACGAGGTGCGCCTGTATCACTACCCGTCGCTCGCCGAGCTCCAAGCGGGGATCTCGGGCATCGTCGGCGGGTGGGCGTATGAGAGCGGCTTTCTCTATGTACGCACGCCTGACGGCTCGACTCCTGATCAGCACGCCGTCGCGGTCGCAAAGCTCAGCTATGGGCTCGAGCTCAGCGGGACGAGCTACGTTGAAGTCAAAGGATTGACCTTGAAGCACTATGGCGGCGCGGCCATCCGGTTGACCGGAAAGGACTCGTATATCCAAATCGAGCAGAATACGTTCCAGAACAACTGCTTCGGCATCCGGAAAAGCGACCAAGGCGGGGGGTTCTACACGGTGCAGGACAATACGTTCACGGAAACCGGAGTCTTCGCGTGGCCGTGGGGCAGTGTGAAGCACACGGAGCACGAGGCGGCGGGTGTGGCGCTCTTCGCCGTGGATCAGGGCACCGTGATCCGCCGCAACACCATCACGGGGTACTTCGACGCGATCGACGTGAACTATTGGCCGCCGGCGTTGGGCTACGTCAAAGATGTCGACATCACCAACAACACGCTCGCCGACTGCCTCGACGACGGAGCGGAGCTTGAGGGGTCGAACCACACCAACGTGCGGTTCTGGAACAATGCGGTCCGTCGCTGCAAGAGCGGCGTATCACTCGACCCGGTGCTGCGCGGGCCGATCTATGTGTTTCGCAACACGATGTTCCAAATCGCCGACGAGGGCTTCAAAGTCGGCACCGCGAAGCTGAGCAAGGAGGGGCTCGCCTCCGTCGGCGCCGCGTACGCGTATCACAACACCGTCCATGCGGTCGGCCGCGGGACCAATGGCGACGGTGTCGCGTGCACCGACGCGCCAAGCTATGCCTCGCAGACCTATCGCAACAACATCTGGTACGTGGGCCGCTATGTGATCGACCACGCCAACTGCACGTCCAATGGCGTGACGTTTGATTATGATCTGATGGGGACGACGGACGGCACGCGCTTCGTGCAATGGGACAAGCAGACGCGCTACGCGACGCTCAGCGATTTCCAAAAGATCGGCCAAGCGAAGTCCGCACGGCAAGGCATCGCGATCTTTGTCGATGATTCCGCGGGCGATCTCCACTTGGTGCCGGCGAGCCCGGGCATCGATAGCGGGGTCGCCTTGCCGGGCTTCAATGATGCGAATTCGCCGTGGCCGGCGGTCGGCACGGGACCGGACGTCGGGGCGTTTGAGTTGATTCCGTAGGCAGGTTAACTCGAGCACAGGCGGTGGCTCGCTCGCCGCTGAAGATACGCGTGGGGGTGCAGCGATCCGGCTGCGCCCCCATTTCGGTTTGCACTGAGGAGTGGAGCAAGGCCGGTCGATTTTGCTACCATACATATAAGGTACGTGAGACATCTATGAGCATCATTCGTTGTCCGATGTGTCAGCGCGCGCTCAGCCCGTCCGACCGCTCGCCGTATGCGCCGATTTGCTCGGAGGCGTGTCGCCGCGAAGCGCTCAGGCGGGCGGGGTATGCGCCCGAAGAGGCGCAGCAAGAGCCGCAGGCGCAGTTCGAGCAGCTGCGCGCGACCCATCTGTTTTGCCCGACGTGCAAGCGCTCAATGCCTACGCGTGAGCGGCTGCTGTTGACCTTATCGACCGGGGACCTGTACGGCTATACGTGCGCACAATGCGGCACGGACGTCGGGACGAAGACCGACTCGCGCCAGCCGTCCGAGTGATGAATCGACGGCGGCGCGCGGTCGCGGGCGCAGTGGCGCTCGCGATGGTCGTATGCCTGTCGGCCGGCTGCGGCTTCGATCGCCGATTCGTATTCCAGCCAAGACCGTGGAAGCTGAACAATTTGGCGAAGCGATCTGGGCTGCCGATCGAGGACGTCGAGCTGCACACTTCGGATGGTGTGATGCTGCACGGATGGTTCATTCCAGCGCCGACCCCGCTCGCCACGCTCTTATGGTGCCACGGCAACGCGGGCAACATGACCGACCGGCTCGACAAACTTGCCGAATTGTACCGGCGGCACCTGTCGATCTTTATCTTCGACTATCGAGGCTATGGTCAAAGCCACGGCGTGCCGTCGGAAGACGGTCTGTATCGTGATGCGCAGGCGGCCTACGCCTATCTGATCGACGGCCGCCATCTCGATCCGAAGCGCGTGGTGCTCTTCGGCCGCTCGCTCGGGTGCGCCGTCGCCGGCGATCTCGCCACGCAACGTCCCGCGGCGGGGCTGATCCTCGAATCGCCGTTTTCGTCCCTCCAAGAAGTGATCCGCACGCGCTACGGCAACTGGCCGCTCGAGCAATTCTTCGATTCCAATTTCGACCTCCTGGCGAAGATGCCGCGGATCCATATGCCCGTGTTGATCATCCACGGAGACCGCGATGAAGTGGTCCCGCTCAGCCTCGGTCAACGGGTCTACGACGCGGCGAATCCTCCGAAAGATTTCTATCTGATTGCCGGCGCGCATCACGATGATATGTCTCGCGTCGGCGGCAAGCGGTATTTCGAACGGTTCGTGGAATTCGTGCAGAACATTACGCAAGACGCCCCAACACGTGAAACGGAGAAGGCGCGATGACTTCTATGCCAAAGATTTTAGCGTTTGCGGGAAGCCTCCGGACCGGATCGTTCAACAAGAAACTCGTGAAGATTGCCGTTGCAGGCGCGCGAGCCGCGGGCGCAGAGGTCACCGAAATCGATTTGCGCGATTTCCCGATGCCGATCTTCGACCAGGACATCGAGACTGCCGGCGGGCTGCCGGAACCGGCCAAACGATTCAAGCAATTGATGCTCACCCATCACGGGTTGCTCATTTCCTCACCGGAATACAACAGCTCCATTCCGGGCGGGCTGAAGAACGTGATCGACTGGGCTTCGCGGCCGGAAGCCGGCGAGGCGCCGCTGGCATGCTTCGTCGACAAAGTCGCGGCGTTGATGAGTGCGTCGCTCGGTGCGCTGGGCGGGTTGCGCGGATTGGTGCACGTGCGCGCTATGCTCGGCAACATCAAGGTGTTGGTCTTGCCGGATCAAGTCTCGGTGCCGAAGGCGCACGAGGCATTTCAGCCCGACGGCTCGCTGAAAGACGCGAAGCAGCAGGCCGCGGTGGAGCAGCTCGGGCGGTCGCTGGCAGAAATGCTGATCAAGCTGCATTCGTGAAGTAGTAGACACAAGTATCCTTCAAGCTCTTCCGCTTCCGTTTATATAGCCCGCCTCAATTTATTCCTCGACGCTGAGCAGATCATTAGCCAAAATCCGCTTGACTGGGATACACATGTCTACTATACCTGTTAGTGCGATGCTTACCTCAATCAACGAGCCGATTCGAGTGGGTGCGGTATTCGAACGGGGCCAGATCAAGCCGGCATGGTTTATCTGGCAGGGCCGACGCTACGAGCATTGCCAGGTCACGATGCGTTGGCAAACCAAGCTCGGCACGGCCAGCATTCTCCACCTCAGTCTCTCAGACGGGCTCAACTACTTCGAACTCACCTTCAATCAGCACACCTTGGCATGGCGGCTGGCCGCAATCACAGGACCCGGAGGATGAGCGACATGAGCGAGCGGATCATTTTTCACGTGGATATGAACGCGTTCTTCGCGTCTGTCGAGCAGCAATGCAACCCGACGTTGCGCGGCAAACCGATCGCGGTCTGCGGCAGCGCCCAGCACCGCACGGTCGTGGCGGCGTGCTCGTACGAGGCGAAGGCGTTCGGCATTAACAACGGGATGTCGCTCGGCGAGGCGAAGCAGCTCTGTCCGCACGTGATCCTGGTCGGCGGCGATCCGAACAAGTACGTCGACGTCGCCCAGCACCTGTTTGCCTTGATGGGACACTTCACGTCGGAGCTGGAAGTGTTTTCGATCGATGAAGCGTGGCTCGACATGACCGACACGTACGACGCGTTTGCGTCCACGCCCGAAGGCGTGGCGCAGCTGATCAAGCAGCGGATCCGCGCGGCGTATGGTTTGACCTGCTCGATCGGCATCGCGCCGAACAAATTGCTCGCCAAGGTCGCATCGAAGCTGCGCAAGCCCGATGGGTTGGTGCGCATCCGGAAGGTCGAGGTCCCGGCGTTTATGGAGCAGCTGCCGATCGAGAGTTTGTGCGGCGTGGGACCGAAGCTGAAGGCGGCGCTGAACGACTTCGATATTTTCACCTGCGGGGAGCTGGGCCGTGCGCCGTCGCATTTCTTGGCTCGACGGTATGGCCTCGTGGGCCAGTCGCTCATTCGCATGGGCCGGGGAGAAGACGAGAGCCCGGTGATTCCCGTGCGCGCCGAGGTGCCGGCGAAGTCGATGAGTCACGCGTACACGCTGCCGTATGACACCGCCGATGAAGAGGAAGTGGCCGGCACGATGCTGCGCTTGTCGGAGCAGGTGGCCCGTCGGCTGCGACAAGGCGGCTGCCAAGGACGCACGGTCGGGTTGACGATTCGCTACGCCGATTGGATTACGATGACGCACCACGAGACGCTCGCCTATCCGACGGACAACGGCTATCAGGTCTACGAAGCCGCCATGGCGCTCTACCACGCGCGATGTGGGATGGATTGGCAACGCGTGCGGTTGGTGGGGGTGGGGGTGTCGAGCCTGATCCATCGGCAGCGGCAGCTCAGCTTCCTGGAGGACGACCTCCAACGCGAGCGAGTAGACCAGTGCCTCGACCGCGCGTGGGATCGGTTCGGCGACTTCACGCTCGTGCGCGCGAGCGCGATGGAACCGCTCGTGTCCAAGACGCACGGGTTCTTGCTGGGCTCGCAACGGTCAGTGTCGTCTTCCGCGGATCGCGATGAGACTACACATGGAAGAGATCGGTATCAGCACCGCGATGCGCTGCTAACGGCGACGGTGTGAGGAGGTTTTGGAGCGGCGGATGGCATAAAAAATGGGCCGTGCGCGAACACGGCCCTGAAGTCCATCGTGGGGTACACGGATGACAGCCTTTCGGCTGCGCGACTTCATGTTCAACTTAGCACGAGCACCACCACGCGTCAACGCCCGACCTTGGCCGCGGCCCCGTCTTGCGCATGCCCGTGAGCTGGCTCGCGATGGCGTGATGGACAGCAATCGCCTTCATGCGCATCGTGAAAGGCTCACGGGCAAGCGAGGCGGAACAGAGCAAATAGCCGCGACATGGTCCGGCGTGAGCTACCCGACATGTGCAATGCATGACTGGCGCGGGTGCGATGGTAATGCTCGTGCGCTTGACGAGCTGCTGACGCGCTCGGTGAGCGGGTAAACACCAGCGCTCTCCTCAAGCGGCCGCGGCCTTTTCAAACGCGGCGGTCCAGTGAAGCACTTCATCGGGCGTCATGCTGCCGGGTGGCAGTAGTCGAGCATCCTGGTAGCCCCACTGCGTGATGTCCGCATGGTATTGCACCGGCGACAGCAATGTCCCCCGGCACACGCGCTCATTCGGAGCGGACCGGCTGGTCTCGTGCTGCAGCGCATCGATGAGCACGTTCATCACGGCATTCGGGACTTTCTCCCGTTCGCCGGGATATGCGAACCGGAACAGCACGAGATGAACCAGCAGAATATGCCAGTACGACTGGAAGCGTCGAAGCACCCGGTCCCAGTCCATCGTCGGACCACACGCGCGGAGTACATGCGCGATGTCTGCGCCGTCGAACCGGTCTCGCGCCATCACGAAGCTCTTTGACCACAACATTTCCTCGGGCGGGACCAGCTTCACCGGGACACCGAGCACCGAGCCGTCGGGTGCGTGCGCGAACCATTCGTCGTCGACGCGGCACACTCCATTGCCCGACCCGTAGATCAAATCCAGCACGTAGTCGCCGCTGAAGGCCTTGGCCAGCCAGTGCGAGAACGTGACCTCCGTCCGATAGCCGGCCGCGCCGAGTGCGGCGAGCGCGGGCTCGCAGTGCTCTTGGCGCAGGAAGATGTCGAGGTCTTTCGTGTGGCGAGCGATGCCGGTGTAACAAGCAAACGCATACGCGCCGCCGAGGAGAAACGGGATGCGCGCGTCCAGCAGGATCGCCAAGGCGTGCCGATAGAAATGGTCGGGCGATTCAGCGACCATCGTGAGCGCGTTCGCCGGATACCGATGTGGATGCCGTTTGAGCGGGCTCGGTCGCGGCGGGTTGATCGTCGAGCGTGAAGACGCGAAACGGCGGATCGTTTGGGGCGAGCCGCTGCAGCAGCGGCAGCGCGACGTTGTACACCGGGATGCCGGCGCTCGTGCGGCCCTCCGCGCTGCCATGATGCGCGTGGCCGTGGAACACCGCTGCGACATGATAGCGATTGATCGGCTCTTCGAGGCGGCTTGATCCCAGAAACGGAAAGATCGCGATCGGCTCGCCCTCGACGGTCTCTTGGATCGGCGCGTAGTGGAGGAACGCGACCCGCTGCGGCGTGCGCAGCTTCGCCAGTGCTGACTCGAGCTTCAGCGTCTCTTGAACAGCTTCGTGGACAAACGTTTTGATGGTGGCTTCGCCCCATGGTTGCAGCGCGCGCTGCCCGAAGCCGCCGCAGAACCCCTTGACGCCGGCGAAGCCGACCCCTTGGTACTCATAGCCATCACCATCGAGCATGATGATGCCGGCGTCCCGCAAGATTTGCTGCACCTCGGCCGGTTTGCCGCCTTCGAAATCATGGTTGCCCAGAACCGCGAGGACCGGGATTCGGGCGGAGGCGGTGATCAGCTTGGCGAGCGCGTGCGCTTCCTCCGGCAGGCCGCCGTCGGTGAGGTCGCCGCAGAGCAGCGCGATATCCGAACGCTGGCCAAGCTCGGTGAAGAGCGATTGAAGGCGACTGGCTGACGCGAGCGTGCAGTGCAGGTCGCCGACGGCGGCGATACGCATGCGATTCCTTTCAGAGATGGCCGGCCCTGATGCACCAGCTCGATTGTACAGCAAACATTCCTAGCATACGCATATCGATGTGACGGCTCGATGAAATTTGGATGACGGGGCCGTCATTGATCGTCAGCGAACCGCATGCTCAGTTCGCGCCCCGGAGCTCCGTCATTCGAAAACTACCGTCCACCAGTTGAATCGGCTCGGTATGAGCCTATGATGGCTATCGGGGTAAATTCGGGTGCTGGGCGCCCGCAACGGAGGCGCAAACCAGCGCCAGGTGGCGGATTTCAGCGTGAGTAAACTATGCGCATTACGCTTCGACTGATTCTATCGCTCGTGCTGGTTGCGACGGGCGTGGTGTGCCTGTCGGCCAGCTTGCAGGCGCGCCACGAGCAGATCCGCTTGCAGGATGAGCTGCAGAAGCGAGCCGTCATGCTCGCGGAAAGTCTGGAGCATTCGGCGGAGCCGCTCGTTGCGCGCGGCGATCTGGCGGGCCTCGGCGAGCTCGTGGATCGCTTCGGCGATCGCGAGCGTCTCGCCGGCGTGGCCGTCTACGCGATCGATGGCGAGCCGATGGCGATGACGCAGAGCTTGCTGCCGGTATTTCGTTCCGCCCCCTGGGTGGCGCGCGAGGTCATGCGGGCAGGGGAGGCGCGCGGCGACTTCGTGCTGCAGGACCACCATCGTTGGCACCTGCAGGCGGTGCCGCTCCGCGTCGACCGCGGCGTCGCCGGCGCGTTGATGCTGGTGCACGACGCTAGCTACATCGAGGCCCACGGCGCGCGCGTCTGGCGCGAGCATTTCCTGCCGCTGTTGCTGCACGTGCTGCTCATTTCGCTGACCACGTTGGCCGTCGTGCGCTGGAGCGTGGTGCGGCCGATGGCCAGGACGGTCGAGTGGATCAAACGCATCCGCAGCGGCGAGTGGTCGGAGCCGGCCCAGCTGCCGAAGAGCGACGTGTTCGGGCCGCTGGCGCGCGAAGTCACACAGCTGGCTCGGAGTCTCTTGGCCGCGCGCAAGGCGGCCGAGCAAGAGGCGCGGTTGCGCTACGCGCGGCAGTCGCAATGGACGCCCGAGCGCCTCAAAGAGCACGTGCGCACGGTCTTGCAAGGCCGGCAGATGCTGGTGATCGCCAACCGCGAACCGTACGCGCACGTGCGGCAAGGTCGGCAGATCCGCTGGATGATGCCGGCGAGCGGCTTGGTCACCGCGGGCGAGCCGATTCTGCGCGCGTGCGGTGGGACGTGGATCGCGCACGGCTCCGGCGACGCCGACCGCGAGACCGCCGACAAGCACGGGCGATTGCGCGTCCCGCCCGAGTCGCCGGCGTACACATTGCGCCGCGTCTGGCTCACGAAAGAGCAAGAGAACGGCTACTACTATGGCTTTTCCAATGAAGGCCTGTGGCCGCTCTGCCACATCGCGCACGCGCGGCCCGTGTTTCGCGCGGAAGACTGGGCCCAGTACCGCAAGGTCAACGAGCTCTTCGCGCAAGCCGCCATCGAGGAACTCGAAGGCACCGAGGAGCCGTGCATTCTCATCCAGGACTATCACTTCGCGCTGCTGCCGCGACTGATCAAAGAGCGCCGGCCCGACGCGAAGATCGCGCTGTTTTGGCACATCCCCTGGCCGAACCCCGAGGCGTTCGGGATTTGTCCGTGGGCACCGGAACTGCTCGACGGCATGCTCGGCGCGGACCTGCTCGGATTTCACATCCAGTTCCACTGCAACAATTTCCTCGACACGGTCGACCGATTGCTCGAGTCGCGCATCGACTGGGAACAATTCGCCATCAATCGCGCCGGCCACACGACATTCGTGAAACCGTTTCCGATCAGCATCGCGCCGGATGAAGAGACGGGCGCGCTTTCACGTGAGCAGGCGCGCGCTCTCGTGACCAAAGAACTGGGCATCACTCCCCGCTGGCTCGGCGTGGGCGTCGACCGCATCGACTACACGAAGGGCATCGGCGAGCGATTTCGAGCGATCGAGCGCTTGTTGGAAAAGTACCCGGAGTTCCGCGGACAGTTTACGTTCGTCGATCTTGGCGCGCCGAGCCGGACGTTCATCCCGCGCTACGCGGACCTCGGCAAGGAACTGGCTTCCGAGGTCGAGCGCATCAACCAGCGCTTCCAAACGCGCGGATGGAAGCCGATCATCTTGCTCTACAAGCACCACAGCCACGATGAGATCTTGCCATTCTACCGCGCCGCGGATGTCTGCGTGGTCACGTCGCTGCATGACGGGATGAACCTGGTCGCGAAGGAGTTCGTCATGTCTCGACGAGACGAGCGGGGTGCGTTGGTGCTGAGCCGGTTCGCGGGCGCGTCGCGCGAGCTGACCGACGCGCTGCTGGTCAATCCCTACGACACCGAGCAGGTGGCGGATGCGATGGCGTACGCGCTGCGCATGGACGCCGACGAGCAGGCGATGCGGATGACCCGCATGCGCCAGGTCGTGCAGGATCGGAATATCTACCGATGGGCGGCCGGCCTCGTGGGTGAGCTGGCGAGACTGCGCTCCGGGGGCGAGCAAGAAGCACCGATGGCGCAGGCCGCGACCGGCTGAGATGAAACGTCGCGGCTGGTCTGGACAGCGTTTGGATGAGGACCTATGCTGAATCGAGGAGCAGACACGCCGATGAGACGACGAATTGCGCCGATCAGTCTGGGGTTGCTCGCGTGCCTCTGTCTCGCGCCGGTGGCCGCCTCGGCCGATGTCGTGCAATTCGCGGCGGGCCGGGAGCTGGAAGGCATCGTCGTTAGCGAGTCGCCCTCGCAACTGCAAATCCGCATCGCGTGGCAAGGCTACCTCACCGTCGACAAGAAATGGGTCGTCTCCATCGTCCGCAGCGACGAGCAGAGCCGCCGGCGGCTGCTCGATCAGTGGCGCCAAGAGTTCGTCGATGACCAACAGCGCGAGCAGCAGCGACGGGCGTTCGAAGCGGCGCAGCACGACAAGGGCCTGGTGCACTATCTCGGCCAATGGATCACGCGAGACGAGCTGGCCGCCATCACCGCCTACCATCAAGCGCAAACCGTCAGTGATGAGCGTCGACGGCAATCACAGGAAATCGAGCGTCTCACGCAGCGCATCACCGCACTCGAGGAAGAGAACCAGCGCCTGCAGCAACAACTGACCGAGCGGCCGTCGGTCGTCGTGGTCCCGCCAACCACGGTTGAGTACGGGGCGCGCATCGACCGGTTTGTCGTCGATGAGCACGGCAACCGGCTGCGCGTTCGCTGGCACGACGGGCACGAGTGTTTCACGGGCCCGCACGGGACGCATACCACCATTCGTTTCAACAGCGGTCGATGGCTGTTCAATGATTCCGATGGCGTCGCGCACGAGGTCGTGCCTGCACAACCCTGAG
>OBEQ012009914.1_pt1 | contig 13938 bp, 16 predicted proteins | sample 1670901 | NCBI WGS metagenome assembly OBEQ01 (sample SAMEA104232315, study PRJEB22302) | groundwater metagenome | biome: forest; feature: aquifer; material: groundwater | place: USA | collected 2011-08-07 | depth 5.4 m
AAACCCCAATTTAGGCAATATGCTGTCCCACAGGGTTGGCTTTTTAAAAAAATGGTCATTTTCTATGGGATGGCTGTGAAATTATTTCTAAACTTGGTGGCACAGGCCTCTGTGCCTGTGAGGTTTTCGACACAGGCACAGAGGCCTGTGCCATCAATCCAAAAAGATCCTGAAAATAGTTCCTAAAACAAATCATATTGCTTTCGAGGCCAGATGGAGCGACATGATTCCACCTGTAAGATTCATACATTCGATCGAGGAAAAGCCAGCTTCTTGGAGAAGATGGGTTACACCTTCCTGAGCAGGATATCGCATCAGTGATTCATAAATATAGCGATAGGTATTGCGATCACGGAAAAACAACCAACCAAGCGTAGGCTGTACGGTTCGAAGAAATGCATAGTAAAGGGGACGTAAAAGAGAGTTCGTTGGTTTACCAAAGTCTAAGATAGCAACCCTACCACCAACTTTTAATACCCGAGCGATCTCATGAAGAGCAGCGAGAGGATCCGCCATATTCCGCAAACCATATGCCATCATCACGACATCGAAAACTTTCTCTGGAAAGGGGAGCGAGAGAGCATCCAGATTAACCCAGCCCTGAGGTAGTAACCGATGTCGTTGCGAACGGTTCCGAGCCACTTTCAACATAGGTAACGTAAAATCACCCCCAACGATATGCGCTTGGGATTGACTGTTGAGTATCCGAAAAACAAGGTCTCCCGATCCACAAGCTAGATCCAAAACCCAATCTTTGGAACGGATCTGGAGTGCCGAAACCAGTCGCTGCTTCCAAACACGATGCATCCCCGCACTTTGCAAATCGTTAATGCAATCGTAATGCCGCGCAATTTTGGTAAAAAGATACCGTACCCCCTCTGCGCGTTCGGAACCTTCGCGATAATAACTAGTCATATTGAACCCAAAATTTGCGTTGAATCCTTCTTGTACAGCAATCATCGATATCACAGGCAGAGACGCCTATGCCACCCATTGTTTCTGCTTAATCTTTCGGTGGTACAGACGTCTCTGCCTGTGATCGAAGAGCAGCCAATTTCACCGGCCCAAACGAACGCCGGTGAAGAGGACAAGGCCCCAATTTCATAAGGGCTTCAAGGTGTAATGCGGTTCCATAACCTTTGTGATAAGCAAAACCGTAGCCAGGGTATTGTCGATCAATCTCATCCATCAAACGGTCACGAGTAACCTTAGCAATAACACTCGCAGCAGCAATGGAAAGCGAGAGAGCATCTCCTCCCACAATAGGGGTTTGTCTACTTCCGAGGGGTGGCACACACAAGCCATCTACCAAGGTCCAATCCGGAGGAGGCTGTAGGGCATCACGCGCCTGGCACATCGCCTTCCATGTGGCCCGCAAAATATTAATTCGCTCAATCTCTTCAACATCCACCGATGCTACGCTCCACTGCAAATCCCGATGCGCTGTCAACTTCTCATAAAAAAACTCTCGCTTTTTTGGAGTAAGCTTCTTGGAATCGGTCAAGCCAGGAAAGTCGGAATCTCGAGGAAGGATCACGGCTGCAGTGACAACAGGACCCGCAAGAGGCCCTCGTCCAGCTTCATCAATTCCACACACTCGCATGACTCCTCGATTCCAAGCCTCTCGCTCGTAATAAAGAAGATCCTGAACCGATCTGCGGCAAAATGTCACCTTGCCGTTTGAGTTTTGACTTTGATAGCCCCTTTGCCAAGACGATCCCGGAGATAATAAAGCTTGGCTCGACGAACCTTCCCACGATGTTCTACCTCGATCTTTTCAATCCGTGGTGAATGAATTGGGAAAACACGTTCGACTCCTTCACCATAGGAAATACGACGCACCGTGAAAGATTGTTGAATCCCTTTTCCTTTACGAGCTATGACCACACCGGAAAAAGTCTGGAGACGCTCTTTATCTCCCTCAACAACCTTCGTATGAACCTTCACACTGTCACCAACTTCAAACGAAGTAATATTCTTTTTGAGCTGCTCTTCGCTAATTTTAGAAACGATTGGGTTCATGGCAAACTTCTATTTCTTCACTCTTCCTATAGAGTGAGCTGTGGAGGATAACATTCCATTTTAAATTCTCAACTCTTAAATAAGGGGGAGAAAAGCTCCCTTCCTCTATCAAATTTTCTTGTTATTTAGACATAGCCACCCCACGTTGTGGAGTTTATTTGGGAGGGTTTTATCCTTATTGATCGGGCCGTAGCGCAGCTTGGCTAGCGCGCTTCCTTGGGGTGGAAGAGGTCGCGGGTTCAAGTCCCGCCGGCCCGACCAGCCTTCGTCCTGTAGAGCTTCACAACCGGTATTTCAAAACTTGCTGGGACAGACGTCCCTGCTTGTTAAAAACAACACACACAGGCAGAGACACCTGTGTCACCGGACCTAAAAAGGATTTCTGAAACAATTTTTAAGAAGTGAAATATCGCACCAAGAGTCGTAGGAACCGAAGAGTATCTCCAGCTATACGAATATGGCTGGATTGACCCTCATAAATCGTTGAGATAGGGACCGATTGGATTTTGAATCCTAAACGCCCTGCCTGGATGAGCATTTCGCTTTCGAGATCAAATCGACACGTGGTTGGACGAAATCGCTCTGCAAAAGAACGAGACACTAAGCGGTAACCACATTGACTGTCTGGAATTGTCTGACCCGCTAACCGGCTAATCATCCACGACATCACTTGGTTGGTCCATCGTCTAACCCAAGGCATCTTCACTTTGGATAACATTCGGTTACCGATGACAATACCAGCTTTCGATTCACGTACTCTTTCGATTAATGCTGGAATATAAGCCGGATCGTGCTGTCCATCGGCATCCATTAAAATAAGATATTCGTGATCAGATTGGGTAAATGCAGTAAAAGCCGTTCGGATAGCCATTCCCTTGCCCAGGTTTTGCTCGTGAGTAATGACACGCGCACCTGCCTTTCGGGCCTTGTCACCTGTACCGTCAGTAGACCCATCGTCAATCACCCAAACTTCAGCACTCAAAACGCGACAGGAAGAAATGATCGAACCGATGTGAGCTTCTTCATTGCAGGCTGGGAGAACAACAACAAAAGAAGAACTTTGAATTGCGAATTGCGAATTGCAGATTGCAGAATTCGTAGTGCCTCCCACTTCTTTGGATGAACGAAAATTTGTGATAAATGGTAGTCAGAGGTTAGAAGTCACAATTCAGAGAGGATCGACCGCAACGACTTGCACAAATTTTGCATCACGTGCGTGAAAGCGCAAAACCACTCTCACAAAACATAAGCTTTTAATTGAAAACATGCTGGTTCCTGACTTCTGACTTCTGGCTTTTAAATGCCCCACTTAGGTTTATCATTTCTCTTTCCTTTTCTGCAATCCGTAATCCACAATCGAATGAAGCGCATTCTCTTTCTTACTCAAGGTGATGCCCAAGTATCTTCAAGTCGACATCGTGTTTATCAATATCTTCCTGTGCTGAAAAAAGCCGGCTACGAAACAGTGGTTCATCCTGCGGTCCGTCAGGAAGAATTTCAGGAAGCTTTTATGACACGCTCGTGGTGGGGTAACTTTCGCCGTGCATTTTACACCCTCAGCCGGCGTATGAGTGATCTCCATCAACTTCGTGATTTTGATTATGTTTTCGTCCAAAAGCCGATTCTTCCCCCACCCCTTTTCAATATGGAATTAAGGATCGCTCGTGAAACTCGCATGATTTTTGATTTCGACGACGCCATTTTCTTAAAGAAACCGGGCGGTGCTTTCTTAACAAACCTATGGGCCCCATCTCAACGAATTGCTTTGATCTGCCAGTCCGCTCATAAGGTGATTGTAGGAAATCATTATCTTGCTGATTTTGTTCGCAAAACTAAAGTGGAACCTATTGTCCTGCCCATGGCGATTGATACCGAGGCTTTCGCCGCAAGCTCCAAGGTGGTTAAGCACACCAAGAAAATTCCTCTGATTGGCTGGGTGGGCAGCCCGAGCACACAATCCGACCTGAAACATGTTATTCCATCCTTAATCGACCTTCACTCAAAGACCCCTTTTGTGGTTCGCGCCATTGGGGCTACTCCGTTTAGCATCCCCGTTCGTTTCCCTATCGAATGGAAATCGTGGAGTCTAAAAACGGAAATCCAAGACATAGCTCAACTTGATTATGGTCTTGCCCCTCTTGAAGACACGCCTTGGAATCGTGGGAAATGTGGGTTGAAAATATTACAATACTGGGCAGCCGGTATCCCCGTCATAGCTTCTCCAGTTGGTGTTTACAAAGAAATGATTCATGATTGGGAGAATGGTATGCTGGCCTCTACGGCTGCGGAATGGACCGAGAAACTTCTTGCCATGATTAAGAACCCCAACCTTAGACACAAAATCATTGAGGGAGGTCGCAAAACCGTATGCGAAACATACAGCCTCAAAGCATTGACTCCACAATTCCTGAGCCTTTTTGAGTGAAAGGCACCAGGTCGGTGACCTGGCCTACATCTCCGATTTATGGTGTTGTAGGCTGCGCGACTTCACGCGGCGTCATCCAATTTTGGTGATCCCATGCACTGCTCTAATCATCAGAAACAAAACACAACCTCATCCCGCGGCTGCGGGAGATTCACTGACGAAAGATGACGTTGGCTGCCGCTTGCCGAGCATGATCTTCATCAGAACATGGCGCATTGGTTGGCACGGCGATGGAAGCATCCGACTTTTGCACGTATCCCTTAGAAATAAGATATGCTTCCACCTCTTCTCCACTCACATCAGCAAGCATATGTTCACCGATCTCCACGCACGGAGAAAGCTGTTGCCCCGACTTACGAATCATCTCTTCCCGCTGAGTGTAGTCATTAATGATATCACGATCTTCATACGGTAGATTGTACTTCTGGAGAACCGCGCGAACGCCGTTGCTCCAACCACAGACTGTCTTTAAATAAGCAATAATTTTGGGGGGATTGGTAGGTGTCATGTTCTTAAGATACTCCCTCGCAAAAAAAAGATCAAGAAACAATCGGATGGCAAAAGGGGATGAAGGGCAAGGAGAGGTCGAGTAAGGGTGATGCAGTGATTGCAATCATAAATATAATAACAGCAAAGCGTAATTTCGGCGTGCCGTATAAGGCTAATCTATTTTAAGACAAAGCGAACATTCACCGGTCGACGATCTGGATATTGTTGCAAAACCTCATAGAGACCTGTTTCACGTAGACGTCGCACATTTCTCACAATCAGTCTAATCGCAACTCTGGGAGAGATCTTCTTTGATGGCAGGTCAGGAATGTCAAATTTCGGTAGTCTCAGGTTTTTCATTGAAGTGCCTTTTCCAGTTTAGAATAAATTCCCTCCGGACCGTATTTCAAACAAAGATTGTTAATCTCACTCTTTGAGAGGCTGCCGGGATTATTTTTTAGAACTGTAATGATATCAGCGAGATCGCGAAGTTCTCGGTCAGGATTATTTTTGACTGCGTGCAGTTTGAGCGCGATCAGATGGCTCAGACAAGGCACTCTCCATTGAACCACGCCACTCACAAAGTTGCTACTCATTTTTATCATTTCGTCAAAGGTGGATTCATCCACGAGGAGGACATCAACGTCCTCAAGAAAAGCAGATGAGTGGGTGAAGCGGATGAAATTTGATGTTCTAGCTTTGACTCTGTATCCTAGTTTTGAAAGAATGTTTTCCAGATTTTTTGAGCTACTTTCTGCGATCAAACAATCCACATCCAATGTTTGACGAACTACGCCGTGAGCTTGAAGGGCATAGCCGCCGATCAGAAGAATAGGAAACTTTCCTTCTATGAGAACTTTGGTGAGTGTTTCAAGTGCGGTTTTCAAAAGTTAGCGCAACCTCGTGCTAAAAAGCTGTATGGCCATTGAAGGATCTAAACTTCGAAGTATAGTGCACCTTTTACATAGGTTCACCTCAATATTATTTACAGTAGACCAACGGAACATTCCAGTAAATGCGCAATCCGACCAACGCAAACGCATCTCAATGTTAAAGGAGGAAGATTTCGCAACCAAAGAGGAATGAAGAGCGAGGAGAGTCGAATAAGGGTGATTAAGGGTTTAAAGATATTGGCCGTTGGTTGAAGCGCTTGTCATGCAGAGCGTGAAGCGAAGCATCAGCGTCCTATTCGATCACAAAAATAGCGATGTTGATCTTTCAACCTTCAACATTCAACATTCAACCTTCATCTCTTTTTTCATCTTCATGAAACGCATCCTTCTCACCACAACTTCATTCCAAGACACACCGGGAGAACATCATCAATTGTTGGAAAAAGAAGGCTGCGAACTGATTCGCGAACGAGGTCCACTTCCAGAAGCTCAAATGCTTAAACTGGTTGGAAATGTTGATGGAATCCTTTGCGGAGATGATGTTATCACCCGTGCAGTCCTCCAAAAGGCTTTACCTAAGCTTAAGGTCATTAGCAAATATGGCATCGGGCTTGATAAGATCGATCTTGCGACAGCTACTGAATTTAAAGTTCCGGTTACCTTCTGTCCCGGGGTCAATCACACGACGGTCGCGGAACATACCTTCGGGTTGCTTCTTGCCATTTATCGCCACATTGTTACGGAATGTAATTATGTAAAAAAAGGCGAATGGAAGCGGCTTACTGGTTATGAACTCATGGGGAAAACAATTGGAGTCATTGGCATGGGCCGCATTGGTAAAGAAGTAACCATCCGGGCGCGGGCCTTTGGAATGCATGTTCTGGGATATGATATTTACTGGGATGAAACCTTTGCCAAACAATCTTCGGTCAAACGCATTGAGAGTCTTGAGCAAATTCTTCAACAATCTGAGATTATCAGCCTTCATACCAACCTCACGGAACAGACTCGGAATTTGATTAACTCCCAACGCCTAGCGCTCATGAAAAAGGGAGCTGTCCTTCTCAATTGTGCCCGCGGCGAATTGGTCGATAGCCAGGCTGTAGCCGCAGCACTTAAAAGCGGTCAGCTCCTTGGTTACGGCACTGACGTCTTAGAAGTAGAACCACCTCCTCCTAATCACCCACTCTTTAGCTGTGCCAATGCTGTGATCACTCCTCACATTGGCTCTCGGACATATGAAAGTGTAGCACGGCAAGCTAAAATGGCCGCTGAGAATTTGATCTTGGTTTTCAAAGGCCAGAAACCTCTTGCCCAAGCTAATTCGTTTTGAGGAAATTCTGGAAATGAGCACAATTCCCAACAGGTCAGCATTCGCCGACGGCGTCGGCTCCTACAATTTTTATAAGATTGCCTTTTGTAGGAGCCGACGCCGTCGGCGAATGGTTCAATTTCGGGTTCAATTCGTTTTCTATGACAAATCCAATCTCTGAAATTGGCCTTGTCGGATTGGAGGTCTTGGGCGAAAACCTCGCCCTTAATATCGAACGTTATGGACTTCCCATTTCCGTCTACAATCGCACGGTCAGTAAAGTCGATGATCTCCTGCAAGGCCGCGCCAAGGGAAAGAAATTTTTTGGAGCTCACACCGCTCAGGAATTTGTGGCTTCCTTAAACCGTCCTCGCAAAATCATCATTCTCGTAAAGGCCGGAAAACCGGTGGATGAAACGATCGAGCATCTTCTCCCCTTTTTAGAAAAAGGCGATATTCTCGTCGACGGTGGAAACAGCCTTTACACCGACACGGAACGTCGTTGTGCAGAACTGGAAGCCAAAGGAATTCGATTCATCGGTACCGGCATTTCAGGTGGCGAAGAAGGCGCCCTCTGGGGACCCAGCATCATGCCGGGTGGATCCAAAGAGGGCTACGACGAAGTTGCGCCCATTCTCCTTAAAATCTCTGCAAAAGTAGGAAAGGACGATTGTTGTGCTTATATCGGAAAGGGAGGTGCAGGACACTACGTGAAAATGGTTCACAACGGTATCGAATACGGCGATATGGAATTGATTTGTGAGGCTTACCATATTCTTCGCCATGGACTAGGACTCACTGTTCCCGAACTCCGCGATGTTTTCAACCAATGGAATCAGGGTGATCTCGACTCTTTTCTCATCGAAATCACGAGCAAAATTCTTGGCATTCAGGATCCGATCACTCACCAGCCCATGGTCGACATCATTCAGGATCGCGCTGGTCAAAAAGGGACCGGCAAATGGACCATCATCTCGGCCCTTGATATGGGGATCCCTGCTTCCACCATTTCTGAAGCGGTATTTGCCCGCTGTATTTCAGCTTTAAAAGATGAACGTGTGAAAGCATCGAAAATTCTCAAAGGTTCCGCTTCCACTTTTAACCTCGACAAAGATCGCAAAGCAGCCATTCAAGCAGTTCAGGATTCTCTCTACGCTTCTAAGATCTGTTCCTATGCTCAAGGGTTTGCACTCTTGCGTGCTGCTTCTGAAGAAAAGAAGTGGGCCCTTGATTACGGTACCATCGCCATGATCTGGCGGGGTGGCTGTATCATTCGTGCCCGTTTCCTCCAGCGAATTAAAGACGCCTTCGACCGAGATCATCACCTCCCTAATCTTCTGCTGGATCCTTATTTCAAAGATATTATTGAACGGACTCAACACAACTGGCGTGCCATCGTTTCCCAAACTGCTTTGGCTGGTATTCCGATTCCTGCTTTCAGCGCTTCACTCGCTTACTTTGATAGCTACCGGAGTGAACGATTGCCCGCCAATCTCTTGCAAGCTCAACGCGATTACTTTGGGGCTCACACCTACGAACGTGTGGATCAACCTCCTGGAAAATTCTTTCACCTCGATTGGGTGGGAGACCATCAACAACATGCTGTTTAAAACCATCCTCGCTCTCCAACTCAAAATCGAGCATGAGGACAAGAAAAAACGAACTTAAATTCAAACCGTGTGCGAAACTTATTACATCGTCCCCGAAAAAATCCACAACCATTTGGTTGAAAAAGCATATCGCCATCGTGGTTATACCCTCGAGGAAGCTACTGATGCAGCACGTTTCTGTGCTTCAGCTGCTCAACATGGAATTCGCACTCACAACGCTATCAAAGCTCTCCATCTCGACTCTCTTTTTGGAAGTAAAACCGGAGGCTGCATTCCAGGGGCCCAGATTCGGGAAATCCCAACCCATTTCAAAGCTGCTAGAATATGGGATGCTGGCCGTAAACTCGGCCCATCGGTGGCCTATCGTGCCATGGATACGTGTATTCAACTTGCCGATGAATATGGCGTTGGAATAGTGAGTGTTGATAACTGCTTTCACTATCTTTGGGGTGGAGGTTATGTGATGGAAGCCGCCAAGAAGGGTTACCTTGCTTATACCGCCTGCACTTCGATGCTCGCGGAGGTGGTTCCCTTTGGAGGCAAAACGCCCACCCTCGGAACTAATCCACATTCTTGGGGATTTCCTACCACAGAGGCTATTGGTTATCCTATTGTCATCGATTGGGCTACTTCCACTGTGGCCATGGGGCGCGTTCAACAACTTAAGCGCGAAGGAAAATTTTTACCCCCTCATACCGCTGTGGATGCCGAAGGCCGCCCGACCACCGATCCCAACCAAGCCGTAGCTCTTTTACCATTTGGAGAGCACAAAGGCTATGGTTTAGGACTCATCGATGAACTCTTAGGCGCCTTAATCGGCGGTTCCCTTCCAACCATCCGCGGTAAACATGCTCAAGACGACGAAAAACACACAACAGCTTTCTTCTTCCAAGCCATTCACCCAGAAGCGCTAAATGCGGGTGCTTTTGCAAAAGGCCGCTCTCAGAAAGAAAACATCCGTGCTGTGATTTACGATATCTTGGAACACGGAAATGAAAAGTGCTTGCTTCCAGGCCAAATCGAAGCAGAAGCCGCAGCGACTTCTGCGAAACATGGAGGGTTACTTTTCACCCGTGCTGAGCTGGAGGCGTTCCGAAAAATCGCTCAAGAATGTGGCGAGACTCCGTGGGAATTAAGCCAATTTCATTCCGTTAACCTGGAATAGACTAACACTGCTCAGCCCTCACGGATTTTGGTGCTTGGAAATGAAGGGCAGACCGCATTTGTCTAAATTCCGAAAACCTCTCTTGCTTTAAGACGTTATTGAGGCGATATTAAGCCGATATGAAGACGCTTACCATTACCGAAGCTCGCACAAATCTCTCGGCTGTTCTTGATCAAGCAAAGCATGGTGAAGATATTGGCATTATTTCGGGTAATCAAGTGATCCAACTCAAACCCGTTGAAATCGTTTCCTGGAAGGAAAGCTATCTTTACCAAGAATATGGAGTGGCACCGGAAGAGTGGAAACAATTTAAAAAGTGGATGCATCATCGACGGGCGAAAGAAAAATACACCGTATTCAAAGGTAAGTTCGATCCGAAATCCTTGCCTTGAAACCGGTCCATATCCATTCCGATCTCCTTAAAGAAATACGTGCGAAATCGGCAACGGATCGTAAAGAAATCGGTGAGCGTATTTCCGAAGTCCAACGTTGTTTCGGCCAACCCCATCTCCACAAAGGAATTGGGCTACGCAAATTGCATGATGATTACTTTGAAATCCGTATCGGCCTTAAGCATCGACTCGTTTTTGAAAATACACCGACGGCCCTTGTCTACGAGTTTCTTGGCAATCACGATGAAATCAAGCGTTTCCTTAAAGCTCGCTGATATTCATGGTAATTCAGCAAAAGTATGCTAGAAGACAAGGATATGTCCGGGGACGTTGAAAATTATTATGTCTTTGCCGAAGACCATCGTATCTACGGCCCGGCCAGGTCCGAATTGCTGCAGCAGTGGGCAAAAAATGGCCTCATCTCTATGGAAACTTGGATCTATCATGAAAAGATAAACCTATGGAATAAAGCAAAGGAAATTTTCGTTTTGAACGGTCTCCTGGCTGTCCCAACACTCATTCCGGAAGCGTCGCGCAGTGCCGTCGGTCTCCATGGGGGTCAGTTGCGTCGAATCCGACTTTTTGCAGACATGACCAATGAACAAGCAGAAAGTTTTGTAAGCCTGCTTAAAAAGGTTAAAATCCCCCCTTTTGCTACTATTGTCAAACAAGGTGAGCATGGCGATTCCATGTTTCTCCTCTTGGAAGGAGAAGCCCGAGTCACGGTTAATATTCAAGGGAAGGAAGATATGATCGTCGTGCTAGGTGTAGGAGATTTTTTTGGTGAAATTGCACTTTTAGATCAAGGACCTCGTTCCGCAAATGTTATTGCCAATAAAAATTGTACCTTACTTCAACTCTCCAAAGACAATTTCGAGCAAATCGTACAAGAGCAACCTGAACTTGCCAGTCGATTTCTCATCGCAATGAACCGTTTCTTGGGAAGCCGAATCCGCACCACAAACGAACGTTTTTCCAAAGCCCAAAATCTTTCACGCAGTATGTTAGGGCAAATTATTCCACCCATTCCAATAAAGCTGAAGAAATGAACCATTTACAAGTCATCGCCCTAAGCCTCGGTGGTTTCGGTATCCTTTGTGGATTATGGGCATCCTATTTTCCACAAGAAGCCCAGCAATTTTTCCGGGAGTTTCCGCGCAACGAAAAAATTGGCCGTGTGCTCATGCTTATTAATGTCGCATGGTCTCTTTATCTTTTTAATCAAATGGACTTGGGCCCTTGGGAAAAAGTGTACCCCTTGGGGATCGAACTAAAAATAAAGTCCATCGTTTATATCCTAAGCCCTTTGATTTACTGGTTCATCATTCGATACATCAATCACTACTTAGGAGCAAGAGGCCTAGCATGGCTTCTGATCCTTGCAGCAAAACCGATTACAAAAATTTGTTTTCTTCGAGATGAACCTTCACGTCTCATCATCACCACTCTAGCGTACTCTTGGGTAATCATAGGCATCCTAATTTTCTCTGCACCACACTGGCTGCGAAATTGGCTAACTTTTTGGCAAGCAAATTCCCAACGTTGGACTTGGGGTTGCCGAGCCAAAATCATTTTTGGATGCGCCCTCGTCGCCCTCGGGTTGTTTGCCTATGGATCTCACAATCCCTAAGACTCCTTTTTATTCCTCTTTGAGCTCAATTCTGATCATCCGAGGGGGAGCTCTTGGAGATTTTATCCTCACGCTTCCTGCACTTCATGCAGTGCGAACTCACCAACCAAAAGTCCGGTTAGAAATCATGGGATACCCTCATATCGCGGAACTGGCTCGAGAACGTTTTTATACCAAAACAATACGGCCTATCGATCACCGCTCCGTAGCAGGCTTTTTTACAAAAGGTGGAGATTTGGACGAAAAATTGTGCCGTTATTTTAAGTCGTTTGATACGATTGTGAGTTACCTTTACGATCCCGACCAGATTTTTTTTGAGAATCTGAAACGTGCTGGCAGTAAGCGGATGATCACCGCAGAAAGCCGTCCGAAAGGTATGATACACGCCAGTAAACACCTAGCTCAGTGGCTTCCGGAACTCGGTATTCCTCTTCACATCGAGCCGCCGAAACTTTATCCCACAACAAAGGATCGTGAAGAAGCAAGTCACCTCTTCCCACAATCTTCCAAATCAACCGTTGCATTACATCTGGGTAGCGGATCACGCTTGAAAAACTGGCCGATGGGAAGGTTTCTTGAACTAACCGCCTGGCTTAAGGAGAAAAATTTTAATGTGATGATCGTGACTGGCCCAGCAGATTCCGACGTGAAATCTCAGTTCTGGAAAGATCCCGCCTCTATGGATTGCATCCGCTGCCACAACATAGCTCTACCTGTCCTTGCAGCAGCTCTTCAAAAGTGCATTGCTCTTGTTGGTCATGACTCAGGCATTAGTCATCTCTCCGCCGCTGTGGGCACACCAACCATAGCCATCTTTGGCCCAACCAATCCGAAATTCTGGGAGCCTCAAGGAAAGTCTGTAACTGTTCTCCGCCGCGGAACAGCTGTTGCTGCTGTCACCCTTCAAGAAGTTCAAAAAGCACTTGAACATTACCCTTCTATCAACCCCAATAACGAATGACAAAATTCATTAGATATTGATCTCTCCGCCGGTTACTCCAAGCCCTGTGATGCGATTCATTATTCTTTTTCATCCCTCATCTTTCATCCTTCATCCTTCATCTTCACCCCTTTCCTGCCATGATTGTTGTTCTTAAACCCAAAGCCACCAAAACTCAGATCGACGCGGTCATCCACGAGGTGCGAAAGCTGGGCTACAAAACACATCCAATTGTCGGTGTGGAACGTACTGTTATTGCTGCCATCGGTGATGAACGTACGAAACATACGCTGGAAACCCTTACCACCATGCCAGGCGTGGATCAGGTGATGCCGGTCCAACGCCGTTATAAGCTGGTAAGTCGTGAAGCCAATCCCAAAGGATCGCAAATCGAAGTCATGGGTCAGATTTTTGGCGGACGCAAGTTTCAAGTTATCGCCGGCCCATGTTCCGTGGAAAGTGAACGGCAAATCCTCGAAACCGCGAAAGCCGTAAAAAAGGCTGGGGCAACTTTCTTAAGAGGCGGCGCCTTTAAACCCCGTACTTCACCCTATGAATTTCAAGGACTTAAGGAAGAAGGCTTGAAACTACTGGCCAAAGCCAGAACTGAAACAGGCCTTGGCATTGTCACCGAAGTCTTGAGTGAAGTCGATCTCGATCTCGTAGCAGAATACACCGACATCCTCCAAATTGGCGCACGAAATGCACAAAATTTCGCCCTCCTCATCGCTGCCGCACAATCCAACAAACCTATTCTCCTCAAACGCGGAATGAGCATGAAAATCGAAGAATGGTTCCTTTCTGCCGAATATATTTTAAGCCACGGTAATCCCAACGTCCTCTTGTGCGAGCGCGGTATTCGAACTTTTGAAACCATGACACGGAATACTCTTGATCTGGGAGCAGTGGCCCTCGCCAAAGCAGAAACGCATCTTCCCATCATTGTGGATCCGAGTCAGGGTGCGGGACGCGCTGACCTGGTGAGCGCATTAAGCAAAGCTTCCCCTGCAGTCGGTGCCGACGGCCTAATCATTGAAGTACATCCTAATCCTGCAGAAGC
>OBEQ010563497.1_pt1 | contig 13937 bp, 17 predicted proteins | sample 1670901 | NCBI WGS metagenome assembly OBEQ01 (sample SAMEA104232315, study PRJEB22302) | groundwater metagenome | biome: forest; feature: aquifer; material: groundwater | place: USA | collected 2011-08-07 | depth 5.4 m
AAAAAAATCAAAACCTTCATTAAACTAAATCTACCAGCTGGCGAAGCCACTCCAGCTCAACCTGTGGGTCCAGCATTGGGGCAACATGGCTTAAACATTATGGACTTTGTCAAAGCCTACAACGATGCCACCAAAGATTTGAAAGGTAATACTATTCCAGCCGTGATCACAGTTTACGAAGATCGAACTTTTACCTTCATCACCAAACTACCCCCGGTTTCGGCCATGATTAAAAAGGTCCTTAACCTACCTAAAGCCTCGCAAAAGCCGGGACGTGAGATAGTGGCTACCATTACTCCAGATCAGGTCAAACAGATTGCTAGTGAGAAAATGAAAGACTTAAACACTGACAATTTAGAATCAGCCATCCACTCCGTCGCTGGTACCGCCCGCTCCATGGGCATCAAGGTTCAATAAACTTCTCCCTGATGCTTAAATCTGGCTAGGAGTTTTAGGAAACCCTAGGTGATCTTCTATTTTAACAGTTCTCTTTTCGTGATCTAATATCGGCCGATCGAAACCTTTAATAATTATATTTAACTTACCAATAATTTTATTTTCGAGTCTTTTGAGTCGAGTGCCCGTTTTTTTATCTAGATCTTTTATATCCTGTTTAGTTGCTAAATTACCTATATCCATGTCCTTAGTTTATATTTTCCCAAATACAAGTCAAGATGATATAATCAGCTTCGTATGGGTAAAAAGCGCATGGCCGTGCTCGGCTCGGAAAACGAAACTCAAGTCAAAGCTAAGTCTGACGTCAAACGGGAGCAGAAAAAACTGCGGGAAGGTAAAACCGCCAAAGCCCCGGGTTTAGGTGGGGGTCAGAGAGTCGTGGATACAGCTGAAGAATCCTTACGGGAGTTGGAAGTTATTAAAGCCAAACAGCAAGAAGCCGAAAGCACTGCTGCTGAAGGTGAGCTTAAACCAAAGGCCAAACCGGCGCGAGTGCGCTCTAAAAACTATCAAGTAGCCAATGCCAAGGTTAACCCCGAAACTACTTACTCAGTTGCAGATGGTTTAAAACTGTTGCGCGAAGTCACCTATAGCCCCACCAATGACACAGTGGAACTTCACCTAACTTTGAAGGAAAAGGGCTTTGCCCGGGAAGTTAATTTACCCTTTGCCACCGGAAAAGTGCGCAAGGTAGCCGTAGTAGATGATGCGATAGTTAAAGATATTGAGGCGGGCAAGATTAACTTTGATGTTTTAATTGCCTCGCCTGCAGATATGCCTAAATTGGTTAAACTAGCCAAAGTCTTAGGCCCCAAAGGCCTGATGCCCAACCCCAAAAATGGGACTTTAGTTGATAATCCTGCCACTGCTGCTAAAAAACTGGCTGGTTCAAACTTAATTTCCGTCAGAACCGAAAAAGATGCTCCCATCGTTCACACTGTGGCGGGCAAGCTCTCCATGGATAACGACCAATTAAGCAAAAACATTCAAGCCATTATGGATGTTTTACCGGCTGGTAAAACTGCTAAAGTGGTTTTGAAATCTACCATGAGTCCGGCAATTAAGCTCAATTTGTGATATAATTTAAGCCAGTTACCTAAGACCACAAGCAGCCAAATAAGTCTTGTCGAGGCCAACTATGAACAGAACTTCTATTAATCCCTCCAAAGCCGCCCGGGTTGAGGCACTAAAACTTGCCCTCTCTGAAGCCAAATCAGTGGCTGTAGTGGACTACAAAGGCTTAAAAGTGTCCCAAGCCACAGAGCTGAGAAAAGCCCTAAAAGCGGTTGGTGGAGAAATGAAAGTGGAGAAAAACACCTTGTTTAAACTAGCCTTGGGCAAAGCTGATATGACCCTCGAAGGTTTGTCGGCATTTGTCTTCTCCAATGCTGATGAAGTTGCTGCTTTGAAAGTCTTGGCTGATTTTATGAAGAAAAACACCGTGGGCACATTTAAAGCCGGCTTATTAGGTGATCACTTGCTCACCGCTAGTGAAATAGAAGCTTTGGCCAAGATTCCCACTAGGGAAACTTTAGTTGCTAAGTTAGTCGGATCGCTTAATTCCCCTACCTACAAACTGGTCTATTCTTTAAACTTTAACTTGGGTCAATTGGTGCGAGTTTTAGATGCAATTAGTAAGAAGGGGGTGAACTAAATGTCTGACAAAGTAAACAAACTATTAGACGATATTTCCCAGCTTTCAGTCCTGAATTTAAATGAGTTAGTTAAAGCCTTAGAAGAAAAGTTTGGCGTAACAGCAGCAGCTCCTATGGCCGCAGCATCCCCAGCAGGAAGCGCAGCAGAGGCGAGCGCAGCTGATGCCTCTGAACAAACTGCCTTTACCGTAGTTTTAAGTTCCGCAGGAAGTAATAAAATTGGAGTCATTAAGGCTTTGCGCGAAATCAATCCGCAACTAGGATTGAAAGAAGCTAAAGACTTGTCGGAAAAAGTTGGAGCTGAAGTAGTGACTGGAGTAAATAAAGCTACGGCCGAAGAAGCCAAAGCTAAATTAACAACCGCTGGAGCTACTGTTGAGTTGAAGTAAACCAACATTGGTGCTTGACACTCAAATTTAGCAGTGCTAGTTTGATACTAACAAAGTATATCTAAGAATTAACTAGTAATACTAAATATCACAGATGGCTGTCCCCAACTTAAACGACTTACCCGACTTACTCACTGTGCGCGAAGTGGCCCAAATTTTACGGGTGTCGACCTTAACCATTAAACGCTGGGGTAAACGGGGCAAATTAACGCCCATTCGCATCAACTCCCGGGGAGATCGCAGGTACAAAAAAGAAGCGGTGTTGTGGTTGCTGGGCATGACCCCCAAGACTACCTAATTACTCTTTCTACTGCTTTGATTAAGGGTAGTTGTCTGGATCTAGCTAACTTCATGCCTAAGTAAATGCCTAAAGCCAGAATAATTACCGCTACCACTGGCAACAAAATATTGGTGACTTGAGCAGGGAGACCCCACATTTGAAAGTATCTAATCTTTATTTCTTGGGCCGGTTTAAATTCAAACAAGCTGTCTCCCCCAAACCACCATTTACCACAACGATCACAGCGTTTAACGATAATTTGTTGCGGCACGCTTTCACCCGTGTATCGTTTCAAGGGCAGACCATCGAGGGGACACATACCTCTACCTTCCCTTAAGGAGTCTACTGGGGCACTAATACGCCGCCAAGGGACTAATGACTGGGAAGTTAATCTATTCACTGCCCAGGAGTCTAACCAAAAACCACCGCACTTGAAGCAGCGAAACCCTTGATCCGTAGCCGACATCTGAATTTGGGTCAAAACCGTACCACAATCCGGACAGTGCATACATCTAGATTAGCGTATAATCTGCCTATGTCAAACCTCCTTATAGCTTCAGGGGTATGCATAGTCCAGAACCACAAAATACTACTCAGGACTAATAAATATTCCCGATGGCCGAACCTATATTGCTGTTTTTTACTCAGCAAAAATTGTCGGCTCGAAGCTAATTAAAATTGATCCCAAAGAAGTTGACGAATTTGTGTGGGCTAAAGCTGACGATATTAGAAATGGAAAATACAATTTCAGAAAAGCCTTTCTTAAAAGTGTAGTTCTTCGAGGAATCACCTCACCTTCAGCACCAAAAGATACTTTTCTGATAGTAAATACCGAGTGATTAGGCTACTCGCTCTTTGAGGGATTGATAGAAACGTTCTAAGTACCATTTGGCTTTCTCCCAGTTACTATTGTCCAGTTCGGTATTAGCCAAGTAGGCCAGGTGAGCCGTCTTCGAAGCTTGCAGATCTGACACTCTAAATTTCTCGGCTAACAGTTGCCGCAAGTTTGCTTCAGTCCCCCCTTGGCGCCACAAATTTATTTCAAAATTAGCAATCACTTTAGGTTCAAAGGCCAACTTCAAGGTCTTTTGCACAATTTCGTACAACCCTTCTAAGGCATCTTTGGCCTTCAGCCAGTCTTTGTGCTTACCATAAACTAACGCCTTAGCCATGCCAATACCAGCTTCTTTAGCCAACTCTTTGGACAAGCCATAATGTTCTTTGACATAGCGAATGGCCAAATCTCGTAATCGCTCATCTCCTCCAATGGCCAATTGATGGCGCCAGCGCACTTCTAAATCAGCTACCACTTTGGGATTAAATTTCAAATGTTCCTCAATGTCATTGCCACCAAAACGGCGGCGCCGGCGCGAGTAATCTAGTACAGCCTGCTTTAGTTTCTCTGGCCCAAAGTCAGGAAAGTGATCTATCTCCCAGTACATTTCCGCATAGGCGGCTTGCCACAGTAACAAGCCAGACACACGCTGTTCACCACTGGTACGAATGGCTAAATCAACATATGGATAGGGTTGGTCGTGGGTATCCAAATATTCCATCATCACCTTCTCATCCATGGGGCGAGACTCTCGCCCTTCGATATGAGCTTGGGAATATTTATTTACCGCCCTGGCCATATCATCCCGGCCGCCATAGTCCAAGCAAATATTCAGCACATATTTTGTATTAGAGTAAGTCTGTTTCTCGGCATCAGCTATTCTAGCTATTAGGCTTTTGGGTAACCTATCCTTTCTGCCTAAGTGAATGATTCTCACACCATCCTTTTTAGCCTCAGCCAAATGGCGGTCCACTAGCTTCTCATACAGCTTCATTAGGTAGCTAATTTCCCGTTCGGTGCGATCCCAATTCTCAGTAGAAAAACCCCACAAACTCAAAGTGTGGATTCCCATGTCTCGAGCTGCTCGAGCCAGCTTAGTCGTTATCTCAAAACCAGCTCTATGGCCTTCTAAAGTGTCTAACCCTCTAGCCCGAGCCCAACGCCGGTTACCATCGGGAATTATCATAATATGATCTGGAACTTTAGTTCCCGGGGGAAGGGCTATTTTGGGGTCAGATTTGGACACAGTCTGACTATCTTACCACGCGCTGGATAACTTCGGCTACTTCCAGCAACTCAGTCTGGTCTTGACCCCGTTTCTTCCATTCCACTTTATCCCCGGTCTTTTCAGACACCACCAACCGGACGGGAATACCAATTAAGTCGGCATCGGCAAACTTTTCTCCGGCTGAGCGGTCGGTATCGTCATATAACACGTCTAATCCCGCTTGGAGCAACTGGTCGTAGACGCTGCTTGCGTCTTTTAAGCCGACTAAATGAACGGCAAACGGGGCTATCGCCTCGGGCCAGATAATCCCCTTCTCGTCGTGGAATTTCTCCACCATCACCCCCATTGTTCTACTAATACCTATGCCAAAACATCCCATTACTGGATACTTTTTTTGACCATCTGAATCAATGAAAGTTAGGTCAAAGGCTTTAGTGTATTTTTGGCCCAAATCAAAGACATTACCTACTTCGCAGGCTTTGGCGGCTTTTAATTTGCCTTTGTGGCAGTTGGGACAGTCATCCCCAACTTTAAACTTAGTTATGTCGTCAACATTGACGCAGTAGTCACAGGCTTCGCAGTACAAGATATTGGCCGCTCCAGCATCGGTGGGAACCTCGAACTCATATGAGATTTTGTCGCTAAAATTGCCTCCTGAAGCCTCAGTCACTTTAGCCGTTAAACCCAGGTGTTTAAAGATCTTGATGTAAGCAGCTTTGACTTGGTCGTAATAGCAATCAAAGTCGTCTTGGGAAGCATGGAAACTGTACATATCTTTCATCAAAAACTCTCTCCCTCGCATTATGCCTGATTTGGATCGAAGTTCGTCTCTAAATTTCCATTGAATCTGGTAGATAGCCAAAGGTAAATCTTTGTGGCTATGGATAAATTCTCGCGCCAGTGGGGTAACTATTTCTTCGTGGCTTTGGCCCAAAGCGAAGTCTTTATCAGAGCGACTTTTAAGCTTGAATAGCACCTCGACACTATCCCATCCCCCACTTTGTTTCCAATTAGCTGCCGGGTGCAAAGACGGCATCAACACCTCTTGTCCCCCCACCTGATTCATTTCCTCCCTGACAATTTGGGAGATGTTATTTAAAACTCTTACTCCCAACGGGAGGTAGCTATATACTCCAGCCATAACTTGGCGCACATATCCGGCTTGGACCAATAACCTGTGGTTAGTAGTATCCGCGTCTTTGGGAGCTTCCCGTAAAGTCTTGGCAAACAACTGACTATATCTCACACTGGAATTATATCTTGTGCAGGACTGAATTTACCAGGGAAACAATAAAACCGAAAAGCAAAGCTGGAATAAAGCCAGTGACAATAAACCCGGGCACTAATCGACTGACCAACAAAATCAAAGCGGCATTAATAATTAAGGTAAACAAACCTAAGGTAAGGATAGTTATCGGCAGAGTCAGTAAGACAAGAATTGGTTTGAGAATGGCATTGACAATGCCCAAAACTATGGCCACTACAAAAGCGGTCCAGAAATCTTTAACATCAACTCCAGGCAAGATATATGCCGCTACCAATACTGAAACCGTATTCGTCAACCAACTAACAACAATATTCATAGCCTTATTATTATCCTACAGTTCAAGTACTACAACCATATGCCTTGATATTAGCATCAAGAAAATCTAAACTCCGGCCATGGCAGTGAGACTTCTAGGTAGAGAGGTAGAGGCGTTCGTTTTCGATGTGGACGGAACATTCTACAATCAACAAATTTTGTTGAGTATTTTTACCCAAGTTCGCTTGGCACTGGCTAGCCGACTTCTACATCTTAATGGAAATACGCAACCCTCCCAAGAGGAGCTTGCATCTATGAGAAATACGTATGTAACACTAGCTGATAATTTAGGTTCCTACACTCAAGCGTTCGTCACTCTAGGAGGCACTGGGGCTGAATATAAATTCACGGCCGAGAAGGTGGATAGGAGCGGCTACCTTTCTCCAGACCCAGATCTACGCCAGATGTTAGAAAGGCTAAATAGCGTAGCCAGCGTGGCGCTGTTCACCTCCACCCTAGAAGAAGTTACCAAAAACACTTGCACTAAGTTGCTAGGTGCTGATTGGCGAGGATTATTCCAAGTTGTAATGTGCTGTGACACTCCCGGTCGCAGGGGCGAAAAACCAGAGCAGGTCGCCTTTGAGCATATTCTAGAAATGCTGGGAACCCCACCCCATAAAGCAGCCATGGTTGGCGACTTAGGATCAGCTGATCTCAAGATACCTGGTGAACTGGGCATGCTGACTATTCAAGTGGAAAGAACTGATTGGCAGGATGCCCACTTGTATATCCCCTGTATCTATAACCTAGTTGATCATATTTCTCCGCTTAGCTAAATCTGTTAGAATTTAGGCATGAATGATCTAGCCAAGAAAAAATGCGTGCCGTGTGAGGGGGGTACCCCCCCTCTTGCGCTGCGCGAGGTGGACGAGTTGTTGAAGTGGGTAAAAGGCTGGGCAGCCTTAGGCAATCAGCAACTTGATCAGGAGTTTAAGTTCAAAAACTTTGATGCCGCTATGACTTTTGTCGACCAGGTGGCCAAAATTGCCCAAGCAGAAAATCACCACCCAAACATTTACTTACATGACTGGAACCAGGTCAAAATCACCCTTATGACTCACGCCGTGGGTGGTTTGTCAGAAAACGACTTTATTTTAGCCGCCAAAATAGATCAGTTACTGTAAGATAAGCGTATGGGCAAAATAGACGAATTACTGACTCGGGGTGTAGCCAATATTATTCCTAACCGAGAGGAAGTAGAAAAGGTATTACGTTCGGGCAAGAAGTTGAATGTGTACTGTGGCTTTGATGTCACGGCTCCCCAATTACATATTGGCAACGCTGTTCCCATGCGTAAATTACAACAATTTGTCGATTTGGGGCATCAGGTCACCTTTTTGATCGGTGACTTTACAACTCTGGTGGGAGATACTTCCGATAAAGACTCTGAACGGCGGGTGATTTCCGAAGAAGAAATAAATAAAAATTGGCAGAACTTCTCCTCCCAGGCTGAGAAAGTACTAGATCTGAGTAAAGTTAGTATTCGACGTAACTCAGAATGGTTATCTAAGTTAGATTTCAAAGAGGTCATCAAACTGGCCCGGCGATTTTCCCTAAATGACTTTATTTCCCGGGAATTGATTAAAAAGAGGTTAACCTCTGGCGGATCGGTCAATTTGTCAGAAGTCCTCTACCCCGTCATGCAAGGTTATGACTCGTATTTCATGGATACCGATATCCAAGTTGGGGCCACTGATCAAACATTTAATATGCAAGCTGGGCGAATATTGCAAAAGCAACTGAGAAACAAAGAGTCTTTTGTAATTACCTTTGACTTCCTCATTGGTACCGATGGCCGGAAGATGAGCAAGAGCTGGGGGAATGCCATTTGGCTAGATGATTCCCCTAATGACATGTTCGGCAAAGTCATGTCAATTAAAGACGACTTAATTGACCAATACTTTCTCCTGGCTACAAACTTAGATCAAGATGAATTTCCCCAAGACAAACAACCAATGGAAAGAAAGAAAAAATTGGCTTGGCAAATTGTATCCGAGCTGCATTCGCCGACTTTTGCCGATGTAGCTCAAAAACAATTTGAATCTACATTTCAGGAGCGAGAGACTCCTGAAGACGTACCTACCTACCACTTACAACAAAAACGACCGCTTACTGACATTCTAGTGGCCACCAGCCTGGCGAAGTCTAAATCTGAGGCCAGAAGACTAGTCGAACAACACGGGGTAAAGTTAAATGGTGACACTGTGACAGAATTGGCTGTTGCTACAACTTCTGGAGATCTGATTAAAGTTGGCCGCCGCTTTGTAAAATTAACTTAGCCAGACTTTAACTGCAAATCTGGCCAGGTTCAACTGTCTTTTGAAGCGCCAAGGTTCGTGAACTAGTCTCCATGCCCATTCCAACCCTATAGCATTAAGCCATTCTGGGGGCAATTCAGCTTTGCCAGTTAAGTAGTCAAAAGCCCCCCCTACTCCTATCACTACCTTAGCTTTTAAGTTGGCACTATTTTCCCCCAGCCATTGTTCTTGAGCTGGAGCCCCATAGGCCACCAATAATATATCTGGGGAATATTTATTAATCTTTGCCACGATTTCAGTATTGCGCTGGGGATCATTAATATTAGCTTCTCCGGGATCTGAAGCCCCACCATACTTGCGGGCCATCTGAGCAGCTCGGTCACCTACCCCTCCCAGAAAAAATATCCTGTAGTTATGGTGAAGTAATTTTTCCACTAGCCTCCGCCCAGGCACGATTTGTAAACTTGGGTCAGCCAATTTCAAACCCTGCCCATCAGCTAAGGCCAAGTCAGCCCTATTTAAAACAGCTCGATAAGCCTTGTCTGATTGAGCTAGCATCACAATCTCGGGATTAATAGTGGTAATGAAAAAAGGTTTTTCGTGGCTAGCTGAGCAAATTTCAGTGATTTTCTTTAGCACTTCATCTAATCTAGTGCTAGCTATATGGACCCCCAAGATATTTACCATATTATGGGCCAAATTACCCATCACCTTAGTCTTGTTAGCTTCAGCATTATCAGAGGACATATCCACCAGTCATTATTTCATAAAGCCTTAGCATCAGCAACTAAAATAGCCTCGTTTACTACAAGACACTAAAAATGTGTTAACAAGCTATCCACAAAGCCAAAAATAATATACTACAAGTAATTTACATTTCCTCTAGGATATGCAGAGTCTGTTTAGCGGCCTTTTGCCAGCTAAAATCTAAAACTCGTCTCCGACCCTTAGAAATTAATTGCTGGCGCAACTTGCCATCGGTAATCACTTGACTAATTTTAGCTGCCATGTCCTCAATATTGTAAGGATCAAAAGTCAAACCAGATTTAGCAACTATTTCTGCTAACGCTCCTCCATTGGAAGAAACTACTGGAACTCCTGCCGCCATTGCTTCCAAAACTGGCAATCCAAACCCTTCAGTGATGCTGGGTTGCATATATACTAATGCATTCTGTAACAATATATTTCTTTCTGCACTACTAAGATATCCTAATATTACAATCCGATTTTCAAGATTTAGTGCCTTTGGAGTTGCTAGTATTTCATCGTACAACCATCCCAGTTTTCCAACTATAGCCAGTTTTAATTCGATAGAATCTATTTTTGCGAAAGCCCGCATTAATCTAATCAAATTTTTGCGGGGTTGGATGGTACCGATAAACAATAAATATTTTTTTTGTTGCAACTTGTATTTTTTCAAAATTTTCCTTGAGTCAGCAACAGTTTTTCGAGAAACTTGATGGGCTACGCCCTCATATACCACAGTAATTTTTTTTGAATTAGCATGCAATCGCTTTAGTAGTTGATTCTTAGTAAACCCACTCACGGCTATGATTCGACTAGCGCTCATCACCGCATAGTGCGTACTAAGAGGTAAATACAGCTTCTGTAAGGGATTTTCATAAGCAGGTAACCACTCATATTCAATGCCGTGAATGGTCACTAGTGTGTTAAGAGTTGGAAGTCGCAAAACGGGTAGCGTATGGGCAGGTATCCATAATAAGTCTAACTTGTCCAGCCATGTCCTCAGCGCCAGTCCAACCTGTGTCCAAAGCCGTGTCATAGGGATAATTTTAACTTTACAATTCGAATTTAATTTTAAGTTCGAATTTCTAAATTCGAAGTCAGAACGGACATAGAGCGTCCACTGGTGATTGGTCGCTCCTGGCAGTTGTAATATATGTTTGATAATCTGATATGAATACTCCTCAGTACCGGTTCTTTTATCACTAAATGCTCTGCTAGCATCAATTCCAATGCGCATTAGACTCCTAAATATACTTCCACCTTGCCTAATAACACCCGCATGACGCCATTTTGGATATTCATTTCTTGCTTACTTCCATCATTTTTATGCAAAATCAATTTCTTTCTCAAAACCGTAATGAAGTTAGAGTGAATGGGAAGCACATCAAAAATACCTTTGGCATTATAGGCTGACAATCCCCGGACTGGACCAGTAAAGACAATTCCCGTACGGTCAGTGATAGTCAAGTCGATTTGCTTAGAGTTGGGAGCCATATTATTTTTGCACGGCTAGTTCAGCCATACCACCGATATACAACAGTTTGTCTTCCGGTACCTGATCGTGCTTGCCCATCATGATATCGGCTATGTCTTGAACCGTAGTTTTAATGGGCACGTATTGACCTTTCTTACCCGATTGGTCCTCAGTTACAAAGGAGCTTTGAGTTAAATAGTTGCGAATCTTTTTTGCCCGGCGATACACTAGCTGATTGTCGGGAGATAACTCCGCCTCGCCGACTAGTGACACCATCCGTTCTAAACTCTCGGCCTTTTTTAAAGTGGCCTGGGCCTGGATGGTGGTCTGGTAGTGCAAATCGCCCACAATGGCTGCAGTTAAAGCCGATGAGCTTGACGCCAAAACGTCAATTGCTGGCAGCAGGCCTTTTTGATATATGGCTCGAGACATTGTAACTACCGAGTCTAAGTACGGAAAAATTGCTTGCACTCCCTGATCCAACAAATCATCTGACGGAATGTAAATCGCTTCAACGGCTGAAATGGCTCCTGAGGATGTAGACACTAGGCGCTCATGAAATGCCGCCATCTCCGAAGTCAGAGTGGCTTGATAGCCATCTTCAGACGGAATGGTGCGCATAATAGTGGCCAATTCATTACCGGCTTGGGCAAAACGAAAGACATTATCGATAAAAAACAGGACATCCTTTTTCAACTCATCTCGGAAGTATTCTGCCAGAGTCACACCACCCAGAGCGGTGAGAAACCTGACCGCGGCATTTTCACCCATGGTGCCAAAAATTAAGGCTGTGCTTTGCAAAATGCCTTTTTCCTTTAACTCCAGGTACAGCTCGTGACCCTCACGTGTCCGTTCCCCCACTCCAGCAAAGACGGACAGGTTTTGCTCCTTTTTCAAGGTGACCACATTGTGGAGAATTTCCGTCAGTAAAATGGTTTTCCCTACTCCAGCCCCACCAAACAGACCCATTTTCCCGCCCTTTAACAGGGGCGAAAACATATCAATGGCTTTAATGCCCGTTTCCCAAACCTGGGTATGGGTAGAAATGTCACCGTAACTGGGCGCCTCCCGCCAGATAGGCCAGTGAGCTTGGGCTTGAATGGGTTGGCCGCCATCTAGGGCATCGCCAAACAAATTTGTGACCCGACCTAAGACTTCTTGACCCACCGGTATCTCAATCGCCCGTCCAGTATCCACCACCGTCATCCCCCGCTTCAACAGTTCACTTTTGTTTAAAATCACGCAGTAGAAGCAGTTCTTTTCTGAGGAAGAGTAAACTTGCAATTTAATACTTGCATCTCCTTGGACCTCCAGCAAGTTATATATAGCTGGACTGGAGGCTGTGAATTCCACCTCGGCTACTTGGCCTCGCACGGCAATAATTTTGCCTGTTACAGTGTCGTTTCCCATAATCCCATCCCGCTTAAGCGCGCTAACTGTTTACGGTTGTCATTTTTGTGTCGCAACTGTTTCAGTTCGTAGCTCAAGCGTTTCAGCCGTTTATGAATGCTCTCCAAAGACCGATCTAAGTATTGCAAGCGCGAGGCAAATTTGGCCAACAGTGACTCATGTAAGGTCTGTTCAAAAATTGACGACAAAATTTCACTTTCAAATACGGCTAGAATTTCCCCGAGCTTGGGTTCAAACAAATACAAGTTTTGCGGCTTAGTAGCCAGATCTACTTCCGGCAAATTGTCACCAGAAATTGAAGCCATGCTGGGATTTTGGGTCAAGACGCTGCTGAATTTGCCATAAAAGACCATGATTCTTTCAAACTGTAACAAGTAACGCATAATCAAGCGTAAGCTATCCACATCGACAAGCTCATCTGACAAATCAAAATAGTTGTACAAAATTTCCGGATGGCGCTGTTGTATCAGGCGTAAACCCAGTTTGCCAACTATCACCGCTTGGGCCCGTGTTTGGGCTGAATACTTAATAAAGCTATCAAAAGTCCGGTCGACAATGTCCCCATACAGTCCGGCATTAGCCGACAACAATACTGCCACCGTTTGGCCGTTTTTATTGAGCTTAGACTCTCCGCCAGCCGGCGGACCAACTTCTTTGACATAGGCTAACTTGACCTCAGTAAATATTTGGGCCAGTCCGTCCAAAAACTGGCGGGTTTTCAGCACCGCTTGGCGAACTTTTTGCATCCGGCCCGCGGCCACTTCTTGGTAGACCTCGACAAAGCCTTGCAAGCCTACCAAGCTTTGGGATTCGTCTTGGAAAACTTTGGTAGTTAACACAGGTTATTTGAGCATGGTTAGTAACAATTCTGAATTATTGCTCACATTAGCTAGCAAACTGGCCACCGAATCAGAATTAACAACCAAGTTATTGACCCAGCTACGAAAATGAGCGTCGCTTTGGTACCGCTTGACCAAGGTAGTCGTATTCTTCCCTGCCCAGGCGCCGTTCCAAAGTAAGGCCCACAGCACTGTTTGGACATCGACCGGGACCAAAATGTCGGCAGGTTGGTCAAAAAAAGTCAGCAACCGATCTCCTAAAGCCAAGACTTGGCGCGAATTGTCCCCCAAGTCAGCTCCAAAGCGGACAAAATCTTGGACTCGAACATAGTTAGCCATTAAGTCTAGGGTGGTGCGATGAATCTCCCGCCGCAGCCTAGATTGGGTCTGATGACCAACTCTGGTGACTGAGACAAAGATATTGACGGCTGGCCGCCGGCCGGCAAAGTATAAGTCGGCATCAAAAAAGACGTGGCCATCAGTCATGGACATTAAATTGGTTTGGATGTAACCGGTAAAATCACCTTGATTAGTCTCCACCACGGGTAAACAGGTAATGGCTCGCTCTTGGCCGGCAACCAAAAAATTACCCGCCCGCTCTAGCAACCGGGAATGAGTGTAAAAAACATCTCCGGGATATGAATCCCGTCCGGGAAACTTTCTGCCCAACAGTGACACTTCCCGATAAAACTTGGCATGGGTGGTGAGATCATCTAGGATCACCAGCACATCCCGGCCCTGGTCACGGAAGTATTCCGCCATGGGCATGGCCGTAAAAGGTGTT
>OBEQ012876434.1_pt1 | contig 13937 bp, 12 predicted proteins | sample 1670901 | NCBI WGS metagenome assembly OBEQ01 (sample SAMEA104232315, study PRJEB22302) | groundwater metagenome | biome: forest; feature: aquifer; material: groundwater | place: USA | collected 2011-08-07 | depth 5.4 m
CCCCAGGACGGGCCGGCGCCGGCGCCTGAGAGTAAAACATTGTTCGCGTCGCCGTCCGCCAGGCGCGACAGCGTGGTTGCGCCGCTGGCCCATAGCATGTCGCCGATGCTGTAGGCCGCGATCCCAGTCCCGCCGCGCTGAACCACAAGCGTTCCGGTCGTAACATCGCCAGCATCGTGGGTATGACTCGGCAAATCGGTGGCAATGATTCCGCGGAATGCCGGTGGTACTGGCGCGCCTGAAATTGGGCCGGCCCAAAAAAGATGGGCGGCTTGATCGACTTTCGTGAAAGTGAGCGTTCCGCTGCCTGTCACCGGGCTTCCTGAAATTGAAAACTCCGGCGGCGAGGCAAGCGCAACCGAGGAAACTGTGCCCTTCGCATTAATTTGAGTCTGGATCGCGCTCGTCACCCCATCCAAATATCCATATTCCGTGTCATCCACCGCGCCACCACCGACTTTGATTGCCGCAATACCGGATGGAATATCTGCTGCGACAAGCGAGCGAAACGTTGGAACGGCCAGCACCCCGCTGGCCGGCCCTGCATAAATTTGATTGGCGGATTGAGAGGCTTTCGAGAATGTCAACGTGCCGGAGCCTGTCACTGGTGATCCGCTGACGGTAAACTCCGGCGGCGAGGCGAGCGCAACAGAATTCACCGTTCCCTTCGCGTTGAGCTGAGTTTGAATCGCGCTCGTCACCCCATCAAGGTATCCGAATTCAACATCATCAACTCCGCCGCCGGCGATTTTAATTGCGAGAATTCCAGTCGGCAAGTCAAGAGGGTTGATTGCCCGGAAGGCCGGAGGAACGGCCCCTCCCGAAGTCGGCCCAGCGTAAAACAGATTCGCGGATTGATCCACCTTTCCCAGCGTGATTGTTCCAGCCGTGGTGATCGGCGAGCCTGTCACTGTCCATTCCGCGGGTGCTGAGAATGAAATTGAAGTCACCGTTCCGGCATTGCCGGAAGCCCATGATGTGTCCGTGCCGTCCGTTTTCAAAAACTTGCCCGCACTGCCGCCCTGCGCGGGCGCGAGCGCGTTGAAAGCAAGATTGGCCGTACCCTGGCCGGTGCCTCCATCCGTAATGGGAATCTTCGTCCCGCCCAACCTGTAGATGTACGCCCCAGCTTTGGTAACAGCTTCATCCAAATCAAAAGTCGGAGTCGGATTTGCCGTCAACGTCGCGAATGTTTTGTAAAGCAAATCGTCCGTGTCATAGGCTTTTATCTGCCAGTTGTTCGTGATGATTGTATCGGTTCGTATGACCCCGTTACCGCTGAGTGTGATCGTTGTAAAAACGTTCAGGTTCGTAATGAGCGGGCCGTTCGTGATCGAAATGAACAGTCCAGTCGGATCAAATTGCGTCGGGTTGAAAGCGGACCCGGCCCCCCCGCCAAGACCTATTAACATTCGCACAGTCGCCGCGTCCGCAGCGTTGATGATGTTGGAACCAAGCCCGGTGATCGGCGGGTTGATTGCGAACGGCTGAGCCTCGACGCTGAGGCAGCAAGCGATAAGGAGGAAAGCCGCAATGCGTGTTTTAGTACAGGCGAACATACGAGATTGTGGTGTCGAGTGAGTTGACCTGGCCGCGTGCTGCGGTGGCGTTTTTCCCGTAAAGCTGAATGGTCTTAGAGGCTGTCACCGTGATGATATTTTCAACGATCAACTGAAAGGTTTTCAGTTCGATGCTCGAAGAAACTGTCCGTTCTGAATTTGGAATATCAACAGCATCGGTCGAATTGTAAAATTTGCAGGAGTATGAATCTTGCGCGATTGCTCCGGCGGTCACGCTAACGATTGATTTGATAAGATAGGTGCCCGAAGTCGGCAAAGTTATCTGCGGGTCAGTACCGCCAAAGTCCACCCGTGCGTAAGCGGTGGAAGGAAAGGCATACACGCTGCCAGAGCCGACCACTTCGGCGGCCCGGTTGTGCAGGCGATTCTCGGCGCCAGCCCCTTCGCTTGCAGCTGCTGTGCGGTAAAAAACTTCGCCAGATGCAGCGTAGAAAGCCGCACTGGCTGGATCGCCACCGAGCGCACTACCGTTGCCCAACACTAGCCCTTTCGTGATGCTACCCGGCACAACGTCCGTGCCGATAAGCAAATTATCCGGCACAACTACATCAATCGAAGCGGCGTCCAGGCGACCGAGTAGCGTCTGATTGTGCGCTGTATTCGTGGACTTGTAGCCCAGCGCCGTCGAATTCGTGAACAAAACATTGGAGGCTTGATAGCCGATGGCAACACCGTTAGTATTCCCCAACGCCGCGCTGCCAATGGCTATCCCTCCAAAGCCCGCGTTCGTTGCTTGGAACCCTCCCTCGAACCCGGAAGAAATTGTCGAGTAAGATGAAATCGCGCTGCCGACATGCGTTGCGGATCGCAGAGTAGTATTCGCAATCAAACTGGTCGTGATGAGCGAAAACGTGTTGGTGCCAGTCCACGTATTCCCCTTAACTAGCTGGCCGTACCGATAATCGCCGATGCTGGCGTTTAAAATACTCTCTGGATTTGGAGTGTAATCCGCCGGCGTTGTCAGGCCCGTATTCGCGAAAATGTTGTAGAGCGAAGGATGGCCGTCGGAATCGGGCGCGATGGCATAGTCGCGATTTCCATTCAGATCGAAAAACCACAAGCCCACATTTGTGGTTGCATAATTGATGCTTAGAATTCCAAGCGTGGAGTTCGTGATCCATGATGCACTTAGCGTCGCATTGGTCAGGGTCTTGTTTCCGACCGTCTGCGCGATGGAAAGATTGACATGATTTGCAAGAGCCGGCGAAGCGGCGGAGAACGCATTCGTGGAGTGATCGCTCTGCCCCTTGACCAGCAGGCTCGCGATATTCGTCCTGTCACTCGCCACGGGCCGGGCGGTAAGCGGAACTGAAACGTTCCACTCCGCGGTCACAGTCTGAGTCGAGAGCGTGATCGTTGCCCAGCCGCTCGAAGCCGTAGCCGAAAGCGGGCCGCCTACCGTTCCGATCAAAGCGATTTGGTTGGTCGCTTTCCAAAGCAATGTCAGTGGGCCGGAATAGGGGGCTGTAGCGATTTGCAGGAACAAATTGGTGGTTGACCCGCCAATGCTCGCATTCGTCAAAATCTGGCTTGCCGGCGTGACAACAAGATTCGTCCAGGTCCGCACATCGCCGTTGAGCGTTAGTGTTTGGCCGTTGACCGTCGGAGCATTCGTGATCGTGACCGTGGCTGTTATTCGGTCGGCGGCACTGCTGACTTTGGGCAACCAGGCCACGATCACAAAAAGGAAAATCAAAAATCGTTTCATGGAACGTAGGGCATTGTTTCAGTTCGCAGCGTGCCGTTTTCGTCAACGCGGAAAATTATTTCCCAAGTTGCTTCAGCGTTAACCATGCTGAATGTCTCGCCGGGCAGGCCACGTTTTTTAACAAACGTCGCGTTGGCCTCGGCCCGGCCAAGGGCGGAATCCCCGGCCACCGGCACGAGTGCAACATCCTCAATCAACTCGGCCAGAATTGTGACCGGCCCCTGAAACATCGTTTCATAAAAGCCGCTGGCGACAACCTTCAGTTCAATCTCGAAGGTCAAGTCCTTCGATGAAACCGCGCCCATCGCAGTGTTCAAATCCGCGGTGTTCAGCGCAAGTGTGCCAGTGAATTTCAGAGCGGCTGAATCCCAAGTCCAGACAGTTTGCAGGACAACCGGCGAAACAGAAGTGCTGGCAATTGGAGTGACCCCAATACCAACGCGCATTGAATACGATCCACAATCAACCTTGGTAACGCGCCCGATACCCAGCGACGGCGCCGGCTCAACGAAAGTGATCTCGACGGAATAGGTGTCCCCTTGAACCAGCCGCGGCAACTGAAAATCGGATGCGTTAACATCCGAAAGCACGAACGACTTTCGCGAAACGTCAACGAATAATTTCAGCAGTGCCATGTCGCACTGGCGATTAAGTCAACGCTTTGCAAATTGAGGGCTTCACTCCCATTTATCCTTTGCCTTAGCGGCGGCGATGGTTTGCCATTGCATATTCGATGGCGCATCCAATCCACCTTCCTTCAACGGAATGACGTGATCGACAACGAAGCCTGGTCTCCCGTGCGGAAAGCCTGTCATCTTCTCAAAAGCTTTCTTCGCCGCGAGACTCCGCTTAATTCGTCCGTGAGAATCCCGCGCGATACCGGCCTGTGCACTTTTCGGTTTGCTCAATTTCTTCCCAGCCATCGCGGGTATGGTAGCAAACAAGGCCAGAAAACAAAACACGATAATCTGAAACGGTAAAAGTCGGTTGAGATATGCCTGCCTCTGCGGACATCGACAATCAATTCCAAACGAATCGTAAGCGCGCTTGATAACTGCCGCGGCGCCGGTCACAGCCAAAAAGCTTGCAAGCATGTCGCCAGCACCGCGGATGGGCGTCGAGTCTTTTGATGGAATGCGAACCGGCGAATGGTCAATCTGAAAGCTCATGACTTGTGTTTGTCCATGTAATCAGCTATTTCCCTCAATTCATTCGAGGAAAAATCACCATCCAAAGCTATCTTGGAATCTTCTATGTTCCACGAAATATATTCCGGGGGTTCGTCATCTGGATTTTGTTCAGAAGGACGCTTGGGCATGAGACTGTAGATGCCTCCATTGTCGGTTAAGTATTCGGGTTTCAATAAGCTCATGCGACAATCGGGATCGTGATGAACGCAGTCGGCTGGGCAGCGAATGGCTTGAGCAAGCGCAGGATGAAATTACTGTCCACGCACAGCACCCCGCCGTTCCGACCCGCGTAATAATCACTCGACGGCAATTCGCCGGCGTCGAGGCTTCCGCTCTGGAAAAGCCCGCACGTTACCGCGGTCGAAATATCGTCCACCTTGAAACTGTATCCTTTCGGCGTGCTCCCCGCATCAAAAAAGAATCCAGCAGCGCAAGACTCGTCGATGACAAGACAGCAACCTGACGCATCGCCCGAGTCATTGACCGCCGTCCGCTTGATTTCGTGTTTGTAAATCATCGACAACGCGAGGAAGCCAACCGCCGCGGTGTTCGCCAACTCGCGAAGCTTTTCCGGGATCGCATTGATGGCCAGCGGATCGTCGAGTTGAAACTGATAGCGAACAACATCCTTGCTCGCCCGCAGGTTGAATTGAATGCTAGCGCATGAGCCGTCGAAGCCGGCCTGAGTCTTCGCGGAAATCACCGCGCAATCTTCGACCGGGCCGATTGAGTCAGGCGTGCCGCCAACGGGGGGCGCGCTGCCTGACCACGAGGCTTTGAAATTGCCGGCATCGAAGCAATCGCGTTCCGGCGAGGTGCTCGGCCAGTCCGGCGTGATCACCGCCGATCCGCTGTAGTGATCTGTCTGGCAGCGCAAGAGGTGCGGTAACATGAGCCGGGCCTTGTCCAGCTTGTTCACCGACTTGGCAATCTGGTTGATGATTTCCGCGTAGATAAACACGTCGGGAAGTGGGCCGAATCCCTGCGGCTTATCTTTTCGGATGGACGTTGGCAGCGTGTTCAACCAACGACCGCCGAAGGCGTCAAAACAGAGATTCGGAAAAGTGTAATCGAAAAGCGTCTCGTCCGGCGCCGTCCCCGTCCGAAAGTATGTCCGGCAAATCGTATCGGAAGATGTCTGCCCGTCAACGAAGCCTTCGCACATCGCCCGCAGATAGAATTCCATTTGCAAGAAGCGGTCGCTCGTAATCATCGTGTCAGTTGCCGCCTCCACGGTGTCATTATCATCTTCGTACGGGACCGGGATCAATCTGGTGAAAAAGAAATGCGGGAAGCAACAGCCGCCCACTCCATCAAAGTCCGTCCAGAGATTTGAGTTCGCCGCCGTGTCGCCGGGGCGTTGTCGCGGACACCGTTGGCCGAGAGTCTGAAATACCAAATAGTCACGAAGCCCATTCTCGAAAGTCCGATAAGGCTCCGCCCGCAGAGCGTCGATGTTCCACATGGAAACGTCGCGCGGTACTGCTGCTGGCGCTTCAGCGCAAGATGGTAGCCGGGTCTTCATCGTCAGCTTGACCACATCTTCGCCGGCCTCATGCACGATCGTCGCCGATTCAATTTCGGAATCCGGTTCGTAAACCCGGCAGGATTTGTAAAATGCGATCTTCTGGTCTTCGCTCAGAAAGCGCATCGTGTTGGACGTGCCGGCGTAGTTGTACCCCGGTGGCGCTTCGGGCGCGAGCGGTGGCCGCAGACCTTGCGCGAAGTGTTGAAGCAAGTCAGGGTTGAGATTCGAGGTTAGTTGCGAGTTGTAAAATTGGCAACGGTTCGCCCAGGTAAAATAGTCCGCATGTTTCTCCGGCGCAAATTGCGAGGAAGCTTCGCCGTGCGGCTTGAATTGAGCGAACATCAACCACTCGTTGGTAAAACCTCGCGTCTTGGCGGTTGCAATGATGCCTTCGCCGGAGCCATCCGCCGGCGTGATCCCATCGAAAACATCGAATACCAACCCGCCGAGTGGCTGGTATCGTTTGAAATAGAGGATGCTCTTTCCACCGGAAACCTCGTAGCCTACGAATTGCGAACGCTTCACGATCCTCGTGTTGTCCCGAATGAACTTGCGGGCCGACTCGAAGACCGGATTGACGTTTACCTCGTCGAGACTGTCCGCTGGCATGTCCGTGTTCGCGTTGAAAATGATTCCATCTGCGAAATATGAGTCTGCGATTGCACGACTGTCCACGTCGCCGCCGCGTTGTCCGATGACCTGCGCCCCCGCCGTTGCGGAGGCGCAGCGTGTCACCAGGTAGGCATCGTGGATTTCCGGGCGGTAATCCAGCAATTCGGTGCATTCAATCGAAATTGACCCGGTGGCACTTGTGAAATTGGCCGCCGTCTTGAGCCTGAATTGCAACGGTTTAGGAGTTGGAGAATCGTCAAACATGCGGATGAAGTCAGACCCGCCTGAGACGCCGAGAGTGTCCAGGATCACGCCGCCGCCGAGCACTTCGACTTCAACATTCCCGATCAAGCCAGCCGATTTAACGAAACAGGAAGCGAGGACGTACCCGTTCGCGTAGGCGTGCGAATCTGTGCCGCTTTGGGAATGGGCCGCCATCGCGCCAGGTGGCAGGCTGGGCGCGCCGGAGAACACGAACAATGGGTAATCCTCTTGCAAGATTCCCGACGCCACATGGGCGATATTTGGCGCAAGCAGGTATTGCCGGCGAAAAAAGGCATCGTAATCGAAACCGATGTTCTCAATGCTGAACGACTCGCCATCCCGCTGGGCAGCGCTGCCTCGGAAGTCCTGAAGGAAGATGTTGAGGAGACGAGGGAGTTGTCCGCCGTCATCGCGTCGAAGACTCCCGCCGGCGGTGTATGGCCCCTCGATGTAGTCCTTCAGGTCGAGCCGGTCGAAGTCCAGCTTGATCGACCCGTCAGCGTTTAGAGATTTCACAAACCAGACGTGATAGGCAAATGGGAGATACGAGATTCCAACGACCTTGCCGACTTCGGGCGACAGCGGGCAATAGGTCTGATAACACCTCGCCGCAAGGCCGGCCTTCTCGCAATTTGTGGCCGGCAGAACGCCATCATGCAGCGCCGTGAAAAACAGCTCAAAGACAGGCGTGGCCGAGTTCGTCGGAGACTCGTCCTCGCAGTTGCCTACGATTTCAGGGACGGGCAAATAGCTACCATAGCTTTTCCCGTGCGGTGATCTGGCCGGTTGCTGAATTCTGAAATATGCCTGAGCCGCCTTGAACGCCGGAATGTTTTTCAACCCCGTTACCGGATCGTAAACACCGCGTTGCTGTTTTCCGAGAAGCCACTTTTCTGCCGGTGTTGCCGGCGGGCGAACACCGTTCAACCATAGCGGAAGCCCGGCCAACCGCCCCGCTTCACTATCCTCGCCCGCATTGCCGAAAATGAACGCCATCATTTGAGAGGCCAGGGCCGGGCCGTCCGGCAGGCCGGGTTCCACGCCGGGCCAAGTCAGCGAAGTCTCGGCGGGATCAATGTGAATTAAGCGCTCGAAAAATTCTCCAAGTGCGTGAAACGCCAGGCCGTCGGGTGAAAGAACTTGCCGGAATGAATTGAAAAGAAGCTGGTGAATGCGGAACGTGCAATCCCCGACGCCAGACCTGAGCCGATCATTGAAGGCCGCGGAGAGCTTGACGTGTTCTGTCGAAGTGACCAGTTGCCCCGGCGCAACCGTAGGCGCGCGCGTGAACGTCAAGGCCATAGCCGCTAGGCGTATCTCGCCGGACCGCCGCTTATTGTCTGCTGACTAGGCCGTTGCGTGCTTCGGCGGAATATCCCGCGCGTGGTAACGGCCAATACGGTGTCGGGGGAAATTGCAATCGTTGATGCCCGCTGGCGTTCCATGTTCCGATTGTGCGTGAAAGTCTCTGCGGAATTACCAGCGAGCCGTTTCGGTTGGCGAATCATGGCTGGACAGCGTAGTAGAGCGTCGACCAGTTGTCGAACCACCATTCTTGAGTGACTTCAATTTTGTTGCCGGCCCGCTCCGTGATGGTTGGAGTTTGCTTTAGCCAGCCGCTCTCGAACCCGGTTTGCTCGGCTGGCTTTTCGCTTTCAATTTGGTCAACTGAATATTCAATTGCATCAGTCATGCTCACTTCCGCTGCCTTGACCTGCGCAGTTGTCCAAATCTTCATGATGCCGACATGCGCAAGTTTAAGTTGGTATTCTCGGCTGACAGTTTGCGTGTGTCGCAGTACATATTGACCGTGATAAAACACATCCTGGCCCAAAACCATCAGCCGCCAAAACTCCTTTTGATCACTGGCAAGCGCGACCGTGAATTTCGTTTTGTCATTAGCATTCTGCCATGTCAGATAACGTTGATACTCGCGAAGGATATTTTGCTGAGTATCGGCAGCATAGGCCATGAACGTAGGATGCTGAGTTGATTTGTTCTGGATGTTGTTCCCAAGCAATTCCCAAGCGTTGACCGGCTCCTCCTTGGTGCCATCTTGCGGCGAGGAAAAAATAGCCTCCAGCGTGGCCACCGGGCTGTTCTGATTGAACTCAACCTGAGCGCCAAGCCTGCGGAAGTAGTATTCGAGAGCCGCAATGTCGCGCGCGAGGCCTTCATACGTGAACACTGTTCTATATCCATCAACCGGATGATGGGTTCGCCGGACATCGACAAGCGCGCTTAGTTGCTTTGCCTTTACAATCATTCGTACTTTGAGTTTACAATCAAACCGCCTCGAGCTGCCATCATTGCCCGCATTGCCGCCAGATGCCCTTCGGAACGTCGAGAGACATCCAGCACTGGATCGGTCGCGTGGAAGAAGGCTCCCGCGCGTTGATGCTCCGTCAGGCCACCATGTTCAAGCGGCATTTTCCCTTCCTTGTCCTCACCGCGCGCTTCCATAATCGCCTGCATGTTTTTAAGGTAACGTTCCCGCCGATCTTTATCCGCGGCCTTTTCCTGCTCATTCGTGTAATCGACCTGAATATCGGCAATGTCTTCTAGTATGCCTTTATTTTCTCTGTTCAGCAGAAAAATTCTCTCTTGAGCGGAAAGCGTTTTCATGGCTGACTTGTAGGTGATGTCAGCTACCTTCTCGGCCATATCTTTATCGAGATGCTTCCCCATCGTCTCCTGAATCTCAAACCTCTCTTTATCTAGTTTTATGGCGTTGCGCACATCCATTAAAGAGGTTTGGGCATTCTTCACATCCTGATTTGGTTTTGCATCCAGCCAGTTTCTCAAAATAGCTAGGCCCATTCCCGTTTTCGTTGCTACTGACAGAAAGTTGACACCCTGCCGAAGCGCAAGTGTGCCGATCAAACTGAGATTGCCCATGTCCTCTTTTAGTTTTGAAAATGATTCTATCTGGTCATCGGTCATCGCCTTCATTTGCGATCGTGGATCATCCAATCCCTTTGCTGCGGCTGGTATCAATTGATCCGCGCCGCGCCCCATGATTTTTATGAGCGCCGCCATTTTTCTGGCTGACACTTCTCCTCGCCCAAGTTGATCCATGATGTTCTGGAAAACTTTCTGACGTGAACTTTTCTGAAAATCATCCAAGGTCAAACCGAGTGCGTTGGCCGCACCGGCCAATTCAGTGAAAGATACCTTCCCATCCTCGCCCCATTGATCCTGCTTTCGACGAACCGATTCTTGCGCGACAGCAATTTTTTTGAGCGCCATTTCAACCGTTCCAATGGTGCCGCCGGTTGATTCCATGACGTTTTTCCAAGTCTGAAATGTCTGATAATCCACGCCGAGCAACTTTGCGCCGAGCTTCGTTTCCTTGGCTGTAGCCATATCAGCCTTGAACTGGCCTATCACATCGCGGAATATTCCGCTCAGTGCATTGGCGCTAAGATATTGCGAGAACATCGAAGTCCCAAAATTAGCCATCGACTTCTTCATCGCCCGCAATCCAGCCTCGAAGCCTTTTGCATTCAGCACACTTTCGACGGAAAAGCTTAACATGCTTGTGCCTCCTGAGCAGGCGCCGCTGCACTCGCTTCCATCGCATCGGCCATCCGTTTCAACTCCGCGTCCTCGTCCGTGTAGAACAGTTTTGTCTTCATCTCGAACTCTCGGTCCGTCAAATAGTCATGCCACGCGAGCGGAAGGTACTTGTTGAGGGCCTCGCTTTCCGAAAAGCCTATCGCCATCAATCCAAGCTTTAGCCGCTGCTGCCAGGGTGCACCCGTTTCAATGCGGCGGCCTTCATGAATCCATATCTTCGGTTGTTGCAGGCCGGCCTCCAAGTAGTCACGGAAAATTGAGACGGCAATTCCGAAGTCAACCTTGCGCGGAAAGAACCAGTATCGCCGCGAGATTTTGCGCTCCCATTTTGAAATCTGACAAGTCGAGTTGCTGTCAGCAAGGAATTGTTCGCCATCCTCGAAAGTCTGGGAGCACAGCGCGACCGCGATTAGTAAATCTGGAACGGTCGCGGAAGCCTCGACACTCGCAACAAACGGCGAACCGATGCGTTCCAGCAAAAGGCGATGCCCGAGACAGAAGGGCCGCAGTTTCAGACCCAAGCAAACGTGCGGCGTTGGAACAGCCGCCGCGAGAAATTCGGCGTGCGGCATAAATGGAATCGGTTAAGCGGCTACAATCGTCTTCAAATATTTCTCACTGCGTTCCAGTTGGAACGTCAATCGGATTTCATTGTCTGTCGATTTCTTGATCGTCCCTTCGAGAAACATCCAGAATCCAGTTCCGTCGACTTCGCCTGTGCCGATTAACGGGGAGCCCGTTGTATCTGTGATCGCCACATCTGTTCCGCGGGCCGGCAAAACACTGGCCGTGTTCGCCAGCGCCACAGTTGCACCAGTTGGAATAACTTCGAGTGTCAACTTTTCAAGTCCATCAAAAAATGTGCGATTGACGGTTACGCCGTCGAGGCCGCGGATTTTCTTTTCCTCGCCCCCGCGGGTATAGTCTGCGCTCTGCCCGACGAACGTGCCCATGCCGCTGGCCGTTGCTCCGACAGAAGTTGACCACGCAACGCCGACTGTGCCCTTTTGTAAGCTCATGCCTTCGGCGTTAAGTCAACGTGTCATTGATTCGGGCAGCACAGAATTTCGTGCGTCATGACGCTGACAAAATCGTTGAAATCGGAATCCAATGCGCTGGTCGTTTCCAGTTCAGTCTTGACCCCTTGCACAGTCAAATCCGGTGTCGCTTCGCTTAACTTCGAGGCAAGCGTTGAATCTTGAAGCACATCGCGCACGTAGGCGAGTCGCGTGCGGTGATCTATCAGGATAGCCTCAGGAAAATCGGCTGCCTCGTCGGCATTCGTTCGGACTTCAATTTCGACATTCGCAATGTAGTTTCCGGGCAATCCGCGAAATCCTTGACAGCGCGGAACCGTGACGACGATCCTCGGAAGGGTGCGCATTCCGGCTGACATGCCGGTGAACACCGTGGCGCCGGCCTTTTGATCCGCTGTCAAATTCAAGTCCAGAACGGTCTTGTAGGCCGCCTCGACTCGCGATTCGATGTCATGATGTGGAGGGTTCATCGAATGGTTATTCCGGCCTTCGCACCGGCTTCCTTTGTTTTGCGATCAAGATAAGCCTGCATATCTCGCATCACCGACACAAGCGCAGCCTTCGTTCCGGCTTGAATAACTTTCAGCGCTTTCAAGTCAGCGCCTGATTTCACGGAGTGCTTTGTGCTGATTGAAGTGGTTGTTATCACAGCCTTCGGAGATGAATCGCCGAGGTGAATGGCCGGCTTCGCTGTGCCTTTGGGTTGTCCTCGAATCACAGCGCCTTCGCGTTCCACTTTTGATCGGTCTTGCGCGACAACGTAAGGCCACAATTTTTTTATACTGCCAAGCCAGCCTGATTTTAAGTATGCTGCCGACCGCCGCCTGGCCGCAACAAACCTACGAACGTAGTCAGCAAATTCTGCCGTATCCATACGTGGCTTTACATGCCGCTTACGCCCCACCGCGATTCTGAAAGCAAGATTTCCCCAGCCAAGCCCAGCAAAGAAAGCCCGCCCTTTTTTGCTTTTTATGCTTCTTACTCCACCGGACTTTGTTACCGCGCTTTCTCCAAGCAATTCAAGAGTGAATTTGTTAATATCAGCCTTGCGAGTTAAGCGAACTGACTCCCTTGCAATGTCGAGAGCCTTTGCATTCACGATGTCGTTGAACGTCCGTTTATTCACCCTGGAATATTCAGCCAGCGTTCTATCAAACGCGGTCGTATTTAACTTCCATTTAACACCATCGCTCATCGTGCAATGTCGGTTAAGTCCAATTCCCAGTGACTTCCGGCAGCAGCGTCGCGCACAACCGAAACGCGATAGGTGATATTCCGATGTATGAGCCGGTTTCCTGTGCGCGGCGGCGCCGTTGAGTTGGACGTATCCGGCAGCGTTGAATCGACGGTGATGATTGTGTTATCCGCGGTAACGATTGGTGGCAGCACTTCCTTGCGCACGATCAACGTTAACTGGACTTCCGGGCCGACTTCAAAACCCCCGTGCATCAACATCAAACCGCGTCGGAGCGTAGAGACAATGCATGGTAGGTCGAGACTTCCATTGAACTTGATGCCCTTCCACCTGAAGGTTGTTGCTAAATCGCTTTCAAGCTCGCAAAGTCCAGCGGTCAATTCAGCCGACAAGCTCATTAGTTAATGCACAACACAAACTGGATCAGGATCAGCGCCAGTTCTATAAAATGTTCCGGCAGTTAATCCACCAGCAATAGCAGCGGCATTATTTGCATATACTGGAAGCCCTACTACCTGCAAGCCAACATTTGTGATTCTTAGCCTTTCAGACAATGTGCCGTTATTGATAGTTTTGAAGGCTAAATATCCAGATTCAGTACCACCGCCGGCAGCATAAAAACCCATCGCAATTCTGCCATAAACAGGAGCAGCTACGTTTGCACTAGAAAAATCCAATGCACCTGTATCAATATTTTCGGCAAGTGCAACGCTTCCGATTCTTAATATTGTTGGATTCGTTGCACTATAGAGTTCAACATTCGCGACCGGATATGGAGTCCCTAAGCCGAGGCGCTTATTCGTATTGTCCCAAAACAGATTCGCGTTGTCCTGCGATAGCAGCCCATTCGCCCCGGCGAACAACACCGATCCAGATGTCTCTGCTGAGAACATCGGCGCGAGGCTGAACGTATGTGTCCCACTCCACGTAGGCGCAATCGCCTGGCTGAGCGCTGGAGCGCCATCGCTGCGAAGTGTAGTCGTAGCCGTTCCGTTTACCGCCGTCAGACCAATTGAGGTAGTCGGATTTCCAACACCAGAGAAAGTTCCAAAAAAAACTCCATTCGTGATTTTTACACCATCCATTATAGATATGTTCGTGCTGGACGTGGTCGAGAACTGGTTTGTGTTGAAAACTTTCCCGGCATTCGTTCCGCCGACACCCACATAGCTGTAAAGTTCAACGAAGTTAGTTTGAGTCTTGCTGGCGAACGTTCTAAGGGAGTCCCCGTTGAAATCGTTCTC
>OBEQ011777481.1_pt1 | contig 13936 bp, 16 predicted proteins | sample 1670901 | NCBI WGS metagenome assembly OBEQ01 (sample SAMEA104232315, study PRJEB22302) | groundwater metagenome | biome: forest; feature: aquifer; material: groundwater | place: USA | collected 2011-08-07 | depth 5.4 m
AAGGACTGAAATTCCTCGGGTTCGAGCTTCTGTAATTAAGTTATCCCATATCGACCCAAATATTAAAGCGTTCTCCGGAGCTTCTAAAAAGCCAAAGAAGGCCTCTCCGGACGGCAATCGTTTGTCGACTATGAGAGCAAGATGAGCTTGCATTTCGTTACCTTCATAAGCGGCAATGGGTACGAAAACAACATTCTCATTATCAATACAAAAATCAAAAGCCTTGTGGTAGTCTCTAACGAAGTAATCAAAATTTTTCGACTTACCGTATTTTCTGTGGAGCAGATCAATAAGTTCTGAAGAGGGAGTCTTATTTGGTTGGTATTTTTTGATTTCCATATTAAATAATTTTAATTGCTCCAGTTGATCCATTAATTTCTACGATTTGATTATTTCTAAGGTAATCGACTGCATTAGTTGCCCCAATCACTGCAGGAATACCTAGTTCTCGAGCCACTATCGAAGCGTGAGACAATACACCTCCATGCTCAATAATAAGCCCTTTTGATAAAGCGATCAGTGAAGTCCAGCCCGGGTCTGTATGCGATGTGACAAGGATATCAAAATCGATCTTTGTAGGCATGGAGAATTCTTTGAACACCTTTACTTTGCCGCGAATGATACCGGGTGATGCGGGTCTGCCTTGTGCGATTGAATCCTCTGATTTTACAGACTGGATTGATGGCAAGGCATTCTCTGATGTAGCAAAATGAACCGGGGGTTTTACATTCTTAAAAGAATTATAATCTTGTTTTCTTTGCAGTACCAACTGAGATATTTCTTTATTCTTTATTGACTCTGGATTGAGGATCTCATCTAGCCGGAGATAGAACACATCGTCTGTGTGTTTAAGTATACCCTCCTTAACCAATAGCTCACCCATACGCCTAAAGAGACGGCGGACTACAGCAAAGGTATTGGAACGGAGTAATCGAAATTCTTCTCGTCTAGAGGCATATTTTTTAAATTTGCTGAGAATAAAACGCACCAGTATTTTCTTTAAAAAAGGTAGAGGAATATCTTTGTTTGATTCGTGTGCTTTTGGTTCGTAATTGCTATACACCTTTAAGACTGACAATAATTTTGTTGCATCCTCATCAACACCGACAGATTCCAGTTTCAATTCATTGGCAAATCTGCCTCCAAATTTGATCAGGTAAGCTTCGAGAAGTCTTTCAATACTAGGATTTTTAGTTAGCTCACCGTTAAAAGCCTTGAGGTCATTAGATTGAATTGAGTCCCAGAGTGGTTTTATAATTTTTGCTGTTTTACTTATTGCGGTTAATGCTCCAGTTTGTTCTGTAGCCTTACTTTGAAAAGTAATGAGTTCTTGCAGAGACTTTTCGTCAAGGAGTTTTTTAAGGACTCCCAAATAAGTCATAACAAAAAAGTCATTCTCGATGGCTATATACCACCGGCGCAAAAGCTTGCTATTTAATTTATTGAATAACTCTATACACTCGCTATATCCTATGCTTGTGAAATTATGAGCCCTTAGCTTGCGAAGCTCACTCTCTACAATGAATTTAAAATATCGAGAAGTTAAACCGAATAGACATACTTTTATGAGTACGAGGAAAGGATAAGAGATCTTCAAGCTGAGTGAAGGAGAAATAGGAGTCGTAATGTTTTGTTTTACATTGCTCGTTATCATAAGCTCAAAGTTCGCCTTATTTCTTTTGTATCCGGGCACGAAAGCGGCCATGTGATACCAATTGTTCATGTTGTAGTACATTCTTCCGTAGAAAAAACCGAGCAGATTTTCAAATATCTTTGAGTATTGTTTAATCTTATCTGCAGATACACCAGACATCCTAAGCAAATCCTTATAGACTTGCTCGTATACCAATTGAGCGAAAGAGCATGTAAGAGGTAGAACAATACCAGAGTAACTTTCCGCAATATTCGCACTATCGAAGTATTCTTTTCCTTTAATATCAAAGGTCTGGGTAATCGGGCGAGATTGGAGAACGTATAATTTATCTTTTAAGAAACACCATTCAACATCCTGGGGAGTTCCAAAAAAATCCTGAATCTTTTTAGCTAAACGGATCAACTCTTTAATTTTTGTGTCATCCAAAGATTCAGTGCTAATTTTTTGAGAAATTATCTTTCCTTGCCTAAAAATCTTCGCTTCCTTTTTGGTAGGTATGGTTTTGTCGATCAGACCTCCATTTTTATCAAATATATATTCATCACATGCATCACCATTAACAACAGACAAACAAAGTCCTGTGATAGCATTTATAACGACATGTGTTTTTCCTATTTCAGAGAACATGACCCCGGCTATATCGCTGGGAATAAATTCTTGAACAATTACTGATCCAGTCATTTTTCCGAACGAAAGCTGTACTTTAGAAATCTCCTTAAAGACGTCCTTTTTGGATATTCCAACAGCAGAATAAAAATGACCAGCGAACGATTTATCTTTGGAGTCTTCGTTTTCTGCCGAAGATCTGACGGCAAAATATCGGGTCCCGACCAACTCGGTGCTTATCTCCCTTAAAACTTCTTTTTCAGTCCATGAGCTATCACAAACAAAAAAGGGGGGTACTGAAAAACCTCCCTCTCGTAATTTGATCAGAGAGGGTGCTTTGCCACCGTTATCCATTTTGAGTTAGGCCAACAAAGTAGTCACTTGGTGTTGGAAACTCAGGCATATTTTTCTCGACCAATGAAGCTAGATCTGCCAAGTAACCTCCGTACTGTTTGATATGGGCGATGTATTTTGTATAAGTTTCTTTCTCTACTGCTTCACATTTCTTAACAGCATCAATAACTTTTTGAGGATCAGTTTTCATTTTTTCTGCCAGATATTTTCTGATCCAGCTTAAATGGAATTTTTCGTCATCTCTTATTTTCCCCATAACCTCTTTCAATTCTGAGTTAATTTGAGGAAGTTCCATATGCGTACCGAGGTGAAAAGGGACGCGTAATTCATAAATATGCACAGCCGCTAAAAAGTCTATCTCATCTTCTTGGGCGGTCATGAAATCAAAATAATCATTGCCACCCTTAGCCCCAGCGACCCCAATTTTCTTTTTATCCAAAAGTTCTGTCCAGAGCCAACAATGCCGTAACTCGTCCATCGCATGATAAGTCAGTTGTGAACGAATAAAAGGATTATCTGATTTAAGTGCGAAGTGGCCAAGTGCTAATCCGCCAGCCATTTCATTTATTGCATATTGTCTCACTAGTTTTATTTCGAAGGGATCCATAGTATTAAAGTTTTATAAAATAAATGATTAAATTTAATATCCCATAAGAAAGCAGAAAGGATAGTTGCAACAATTGATCGGTAAGTCGTTTCTTCTTAACCCAGTGAATTACGGCCTGCGATATGAGTATTATAACTAACAGACCAGCAAATATCAACCAAGTAAAGTGGTGGGTTGAGATCAAATTCGTGACTCTGAGGAAAAGAAAAACATTGGCTAAAGCAAGAATTATATAAATGACAATTGAATTACCGAAACCGAGATGCCAAGTATACGTATCCTTTCCAGTTCCATCGTCTCCGGGAATTTTTACCTTACGCACAAACTCAAAAATTATTGTGCCAACAGTAGTGAAAAGGAAGTGTGTAATCAGAAGTGTGTTTAGGGACAAATTGTTAGTGAAAATCAAATATACAAAAATTTGCATCAGGAGCATTTGAACGAGATTGATTGCATTGTAAAAGAAAAAATACTTTCTAATTTTCTCTCCTATAAAAAATTCCTTCCCGGCCAGATAAGAATAAAACAACATGAAAAGAGCTACACCTGTGGCGTAGACACCTGAAACGAGAGCAACTCCTAATAGAATGGCAATTGAGAGAATATCGATTTTTCCTAATTCCTTTTTTGATATCAACCCAGTTTGAATCGGACGACTAACGTGATGTGTATTATCGTGGTGAAAATCTCTATGTTCGTCGATGACCCTAATATGGAGGAGGTATGCAATAGAGGCCAGAACAGCTAATAGAGCCTTTAGGATACTAGGATGCGTGGCTACGATAGCTCCAGAGCTCAAAATAGCCGGAAAGAGACTAAGCGCCAGAATGATCATCGGGAATCTTTCCTTTTGATAGGAATAAAAACGTCTTGTAATTGTGGATATTTGTTTTGTCATTTCAGTATTGTATTTATATGAAAATTACCATAAAAGAAAACTCGATCCATTGAATGCAAATGAGTTGCTCGTTGAGCTTCATCTTTAATATTTACAGAGAGCTGTTGCGGGAAAGTCCGAGGTACAAGATTGTTCCAATAAACCACTCGAGCTCCATTTTTTGCTGTACGTACTATTTCTTTCCATAAAATATCATTTTGTTCAAGTGAGAGTGGCTCGAATATATCTGATAGATTAAATTTTGAAAAAGAGTCATTAGGCATCGATTTTAAATAACTCATGAGATCATTCACTACCATAGATAAGCGTGAGAGATTTTCTTTTAGAGATACGGTTTCTTTTGCTTCCAAATATGGGGGCACTGATTGTCCATAATTACCAGCGAGGCAATAATGCATAAAATAGTTATCCTTTAGAGGCACGGCATTAAAGTTCCGATCCAATCTTTTTAAATATTCTTTAGCAATTGCACCCGGTTCTGTATGCGTAAACATACCTCGTTGTCTCGCAAAACTTTTGAGCACAAAGCGACTCGTAATCACTCTAAAGAATAAACGCCATCTTTTAGAGTTCCAAACATTCTGATAAAAATCTCTTTGTGATTGAAGCGATTGAGTATTTAAAAAAGCTTCCACCGTTTTTTTGGAATGTATGAGCGGTAAGATATAGCATCGGAAAGAGTTTAGAAATTTCTCAAAACGACCGACATGAATCACACCTCGTTCAATAAGTAATCTGTGTTTATTCCACCAAGATGCGGCTTCAAGAGATAGGTGCTTCTCTACTTTCTCAAAGAGCTCTTTCCTGCGACAAGATTTTTTAACACCAAGAAATTCGAGCAATTCCTCGTGACTTAAAAACCCAATAGCGGCACCCTTAAGTTCAAGTAAATATTTCTGCACCGCATTGGAATCTATGGAGATTACTTTATATGGTTTTTTGAGTAATAAGACCAGTGAATTATCTCCACCTGACGTGACAGAAAGTACAATGTCTTGCGAATTAATCGCAAGTGCTTCGTTCAGAACGATTGGATCTTCCCAGCATTGGCTATAGTTAATAATTTGGTTGGTCATTGGATGAATTTTGAGACTTACGGAAATAGTCTAGCGTTTTTGTCAGATACTCCTCAGTTATAAGATTTTCAGTACAGATCGTTTCTGGAAAATTGTATGCAAGAGACCAATAGGGATTAAAGTGGGCTCCAAATTTATATAAGTTTCTTTCTACTTCCGTAAGATCAAGTTTGTCGAATTCTTCAAAAGAACATTCCAAAAATTCAATCTGACTATTTACCCCAAAAAACTCAAGAGTCTTTTGAAGTACCCAATCAGCAGTTGGGGGGTTGGGATTACTGACAAACAAAGTCTCTAGTCGAGCTTTTTCTATAACATTGCCAATGCTTTCTGCCGCTTGATCGACAGTTACCATGTTTGCCTTACCTGACAGTCTAGGGAATCTTAACTTCAGTCCTTGTTTTGTTGAATGTTCTATGGCTGAAAGAAAAGCCTTGATAACGAGATAATAACCATTGAAATTTCGTATTTCTCCAGTCCGACTGTTTCCAACCAAAATAGAGGGTCGAAAAATAGCATGGGGCACACCAGACTTAATGAGAGTTTGCTCTGCCTGCCATTTATCTTTTTCGTAACTGTTGTTGAAACCCTCATTTTCACCAGCCGGTCTGTACACAAAAGCTGTGCTTATAAAATACAGCGGTATTTTTAACCGCTGTGCGAGACTAACAATCTTAGTCATCATTTGCTCATTCGCATTGCCAGCATTTCGAAAGTGGACTATGCCAGCGCAATGGATTATACAATCAACTGTGCCGTCATATTGAATCTCATCTGCACCGGTCAGATCGCTGTAAACTATTTCGTCAAAATTTCCCCTTAAGCTAGAGACATCTTCTTTCCTACTGGGTCGAATAATAGGAACGACAACAAAACCACGTCTCACTAGATCAGACGCTATCTCATAACCTAAATTTCCAGTAATGCCTGTTAGTAGTGTCTTCATAAGAAAAATACATGCCAGAAACCAGCTCTGTCATTTAGAGCCTCACCTGCAAAAGCTGGCCGGACATGTTGGCTAGCTCAGTTTGTGCTCCAAGCTTTTTTGCTAAAGAGCAGTGTAGTCCAAAGAAGAAAGTAAGATAATCCGATGATCCAGCCGACAATATAAAGTGCTTGCGAGTCCTTGCTGGTAATCAGCATAATGGCACCAGCTATCTGAATTATAAATCCATAGCGGAAAAGAGCGGCATACCAGGATTTAAATTTAGAAGCAATTGCCTCGATTGCAGGCAAACTTGCTAACATTAACCCAAAGATATAGAGCATTTGTACCATAGGCCCCAAGTTAAAGAAAACTAGGCCTTCGGGAGAAATATAGGCTGTTTCAGTAGCAATATGTCCAAAATAAAATATGCCTAATGCGACTACGATACCTAGAATTGTTAGTGACCAGCGCATGCCTGTCGATTCAGTGGAAGCTCTAAACATAAATACCAAAGAAACCAAAAAGAAAATTGCTCCGATAGTAACGGCTGAAAGCAGGTTTGTTGGACTCAGAATTCCAAAAGTCCACGCCGCAAAAGCAACGCCATCCAACAGAAGTGCGATCCCAAAATTCTTTATCACTGAATCACGCTTGGAAACAAATTTGCCACCCAAGAGGACAGTGGCTAACACATTATGCAAAAAGAACAGGATTACGGATAGATTCATAAAAATTTGCCTTTATTTGATTAATATTTTTGATAAAGTTGGACACACGTATTATACTATAATATGCACCTATATGCATAATACAGTTGTGCACAACCGGCTCTTGACTACTTTTTCAAGATAAAATGAGCATAAATCGAAATGTACGAAATTATACCCTCAGTTCTACAGCGTATTATATGGGTCCCTATACGGATATTGCTCACAGTTTTTTGTTCGCTTGAAATTAAAGGTATAGAAAATTTAGAGAGAATCAAAGGCAACGTTATTATTGCGAGTAATCACGCAAGTGAGCTAGACCCTGTGATTATCGCCGGATGCCTACCTTTTTTCTCTCGACACCTCCCTCTCTTCTTCACATCCCGTGAAAAAGAATTTTACAAGAACATGGGTTGGAAGAAAATTATCTATGGTGGTGCATTTTTTAAAATGTGGGGAGCTCACCAGGCGTATGTTGGACTAAAGAATTATGAGCAAGCCCTTAAACATCAACTCAAAATAATTCGCGGTGGAAAAACGGTATCCATTTTTCCATCTGGTAAAAGAGTTTTGAAGGGAGAAACTATTAAAGCGAAAGGTGGGGTAAGTTTTCTTGCTAGAGCGACTCAATTACCGATCATGCCAATACTTATACAAGGAGCTGAACGAATTACGACTCACGAGTTTTTTCTTCGGAGACGAAGAATCACTGTAACATTTGGTGAACCCATTTATGCGAAAGATATATTCAAAAATTCTGAACCAGTCGTCATGAATGATGTGAGAAATGATTATGAGACTGCATCAGATATTGTAATGGAAAAGATTGCTCAATTGGCCTAAGCGGACTAATTTTTTGTTGTTGAATATCGACTGACAATGAGGATGATGTAGATCACAACTATAGCTGGTACAAGTAAGCCAAGACCTCCAAAACCACCACCTAGCCCTAACCCACCTCCTCCAAATAGACCCGGGATGATTGCTAGGAAACCACCTAAAAGTGCGAGTCCAAGTAATTGGATGAATGGTATAAAGTTGAGTAAAAAAATAAGATTTCTTATTACAATAATCATGGATATCCATTTATCCACAGATGAAGTGCTATTAGCAAACCTTTTGCGAAAGACAAAATTTTCAAGACAATAGAAGATTGCAAATACAGCAAGAACGCCGAGCATAATGTACCAAAATGGACGCAAGTCTGGACTTGAAATTATTATAAAGAGATCGAGGCCAAAAACGAGCAGAAGAGAAATAACCATAAAAACATTATTGGTTCTTGGTATACCTTTTGCCCAGATACTAGTTGGGGTTGTTGTCGATGTCATAGATACTTTTTCATTTAAAATTGTGACGGGTTGAACAGGTGTGAATGACTGCACCGGAGAAATTGGGATTGGTGCTTGAGGAACAGATGCTACTGTGGGTTTCTCAATCGTTACAAATCCTTCCGAAATATCTTGCTCTGACCACCCCTGAGTCAGTAGGTTTGCTTTAATAATATCTCGTGCAACTCCTCCTGTGAGTTGCTGGCGCATGTAGTCGAGGAGCTGTTGATTGATCATGGATTAAATTAATTAATGATAAGTTTATTTTAACACGTTTCTATTTAAGTCTCGACAGACTAATCTTTAAATTTTCTAATATCTAAAGAATAGCTTGGCACATCTCCCACTCGCTCTGACGCCTCATTTACTGAATACTTTTCTCGAGCTTGTTCGATAGAAAGATCAGTATCTAAAAGCCCATGCTTCAAAGCTAGTTCATCAGCCGAAGCAGTCAGCCACAACTGCCAAGAAAAAATAGAAACTCGTCCCGGAGTAATTTTGTTTACATGCTTGGCAATACTCGAGGTGCAATTAGCGAAAAGAGTGTTGTACCAAGCCGGTCGAGTGGACACCAACTCATTCATTCTTGTAAGCATATCAGTAAGTATCAGTCTCGCATTTTCCGGTTTCTCCAATTTTACTGGGTAAACGTAGACTTTGTCTTTTCTTATATTGGCACGTAGAAGTAAAACATCTCTCTCGTCTGCGGCTATATAAACAAGCAGATAAGTGCGGAGCATACCTTTCCAAATACTGTAAATTTGGTCTTTAGTTTTACGTGCCTCTATGCTGATGGCTAAAAAGTCCCCATTATTAAATTCAAAAGAAACGAAAGTGTGGGCGGCTGACTGATTTTCATTGAACGGCTCCGTCACATACCACACCTTTTTTATTTGTGTTAGATCATACTTTTTATCGTAATAAGCCGGGTGCATGTCTTTCTCAGTTGGAGAATATCGGAAGTTCCGTACATTTTTTACTGTAACCAAATCTCCGTTAAATTCCGCCGTAGAGATTACTTTCAATTGTTCCTGCCAATCTCCCTCCATAGGTACTTTCTTTAGTCCTTGCCATGCGACAAAAATTATCAAAAGACATCCGAGAGAAAGTAGAACCTTTTTAATAACTTTTTTCGACATAAATTTATTTTGAATTAGCGATCTGGCCATGTGCCTTTTGGATCGCCTCACGAGCCCTAGCCGCCTTATCAGCTTTTTCTTTCTGTATGATCTTCTCGTCGAGTATTTGCTCAATGCCGATCTTGACCGTCTCGAAATACTGTAGGCACTCGTCCTCGGTGAGCTCGTGTATGCCCTTGCTCAAGATCGCATACAGCACTTTATTTTCCACCAAAAAGCTAGGGAGATGATCTTTCAGTATCTCGATCTTTTCATCCATTCGAGCTTTCTTGTAGACATCCTGATCAAAGCCAGTTTCCTTTTGTGCAAGGGCGTGCGCTTCCTCAATCAAATCTTCAAAAATACGACGTAGATAGACAAATGATCCGATTCCTACGCCGTGAGCCGCGAGTCCAATCCCGCGAGTCATTTCCTTGTATTGATCTTCTCCCAACACTTTTCTATATTTTTCAGCTTGTGGGATTTGGAAATCGGCAACGGAAGGCCATTGTCCAACTTTAAGCAGATTTTCTTGAGTCTTAAAGTAATAGATATAATATTCATGACTATTGTCTCGAGAGCATCGGTACATATTCCTTCTGAAACCGGTATCTTTTCGCCAACTCGCATAGGTAGTTCCATAGACATGCTCTTGTGTATCAAAAACACTTTCCTTATCACACCAAATACAGTAAGCATCTATCGTTCCAGAAAAACTTAACAGTTTATAAATTTTTTCGGCAATAGTTCCAATAGATAAATTAAAAGCATGGTAAAGAGGCATTTCTAGATGAAATGCTTTTGGTGATTCCAAGTAAGGATCGGTTTGAACTATATTCTCTTGTGTGGCGATTTCCTCAGGCATATATTTTATTTACTCGGTTGATACTTAAAGTTCTCCGGTATCTTCCAGACACCTTTCTCTCGGAATGCAGGAATCTTCTGTCGACGCGCGGCATTGGAGACAGCCGGTCCCGACAGAGAATGTTTCTTGGTGTAGTCAGATAAAGGAATAATGGTCTCACCTTTGAGATATGCTATACGTTTGTGAAGTGACTCTGTAAGACCAAGCACTAGAATTTTTTCTATCGTTTTAGTGTTCTTACCATCTCTATAATCACCAAAAGCCTTGTAGTAGTCCTTTTTTTCACGATCCCGAACAATGATGCTTGGAAAACCGAGTCGTTGGAGTTGATAATTAATAAGCACGCGACCAATACGGCCATTGCCATCATTGAACGGATGGATAGTTTCAAAATCTAAATGGAATTTACCCACCTTATCGAGGAAATAAGAATTGAGATCGCTTGTATATTCAACGAGAATTGCTTCAATCATTCGTTCAACATGCTCTGGAGCCGGTGCGATATGTGTACCTACCCGAACATATTCTCCTTTAGTTCGGAAACGTCCGGCGATACTATCATCAATACCACCAATCAACATCTTGTGAAGCAATAAAATTATTTCCTTATCTATTTCGCCTTCTTGCGATTTAGTTCGGATATACTCCACGACTCGAGCAAGATTTTTTGCCTCGTAAACTTCGCGCACGGAGACATCTCGTGAGACCTCCATATTGAGCAAGATTTTTTCTGTTTCCTTAAGAGTTAGTGTGGAGTTCTCAATAGCGTTAGAGTTATAAACCGCTTCTGGAATCTCCGCTTCATCAACCATTACTAAAAGCGACTCCTTGCCCTTGCGAAGGGAGTCGTATTCCGCCTTAAGCTCTTGTATGCGCTTTTTTGTTGGGTTATTGATCGCCATATGCCTTACAGTATAGTCTTTTAACACTAAAAAGTCAATAACCTGTGAATAGAGATAACAAATGAGTCTTATTCACCATATCTTGCATTTCCGAAATATGACACTTTTGTATCATTACGAAAACGCCGATTTTGACCAGTTAGATCACTCTAGTGGACGATGCAAAAATAAATACGTCATCCAAACTTTCTGCACAACAGCACTATGGCGAAACGGCCAGAAGTGATAAAATAAATTTACAATCGAATAAGCGCCCTACGAGGCAACCTGAAATGTATTCCGGGCCCAAGAGTCCGTAAACATAATCGCCATCGCGATAATTGTTTACGGACTCTTTTCAGTAAGGTAAGGCAAAAATGACTATGAAAATAAAAACACAAGATACGAGGCGGGTAAGCATGGAAACAGAGTATCGTTTTTCTATTGGTAACATAAAAGAAAAAGTAAGTGACGCACTCGTTCCTCAATATGGAATCTTGATCCAGACTATTCTCCAAGAACAAGTGGAAGAAATAAAATCACTACACGATCAGATTAATGTCTTGAGCAGAGATGTACGAAATACGAGAGAAGAATTTAGAAATCTCATCATTCAATTTTTGCATAGTATGCCCGGAGTAAGGAATAAGAAGCAGGTGGCTCTACAAGTAGCTGATGATTTGCTTGAGACAGGTTCAAAACCAGAAATTGAGGTCTGCGGTTTAGCTACATTTTCCGACGGCACAATCCGCTACCGAGGATCGGTCATCCCCATGCGAGATCAGCTCAATGATCTGTGTCGAATATTTGTCTCTCGGCCGAATCAACTGGTCTTATACGATGATATCAAAGAGGAAATTATCCGAGCCACGAGACGCGAAACGATCACATTTTCAACCATAGCTAAATATGTAAGCGAACTGCATAGCCTGCTTAAGACCTACTTCGGCAAAGATGTGCTTTTTAATCACAAAAAAGAGGGTTGGCGATTTGTGCCGTAGGTCCTAAATTCAGAACTGAATATTGAATGAACCAGCTCTTACACAATGAGAGTAGGTTTTTTAAGCGAGGGAAATAAATGCAAACAGTATGACAATGATACACAACGATCCAGAATTTTATAAAACCGCCGATCTCGCATTGGTAGCGGTTCTTTTGCTGTTTACTCCAGATTCACTTCATATCTGCGATCGATCAAATCCACACAAGGTCCTCTTCGCTTTTCGAAGAAGTGTTGAGTTAGACGAGTTGGTCAATCAATACTGGAGGCGAGAACTTGCGGTCGAGCCTCAAGACTTTTTCAATCAACTCAAACAGGCAAAAGTGAGGATATACGGACATGATTAATTTTATTGTATGAAAAACGATCTCTTCAAAATCATGGACAGGAGCGGTGACCGGAAATATTTCACTATCATTCCAAACTATATCGTCAATCATTCGACGGTCTACGAACAGGCCATTTATCTCTACATGAAGCGAGTAGCTGGCGAGGAAGGCACCTGCTGGATGTCGGCAATGGAGATCGCTTTACGGCTTGGCTGTTCAAGAAATACAGTGGCTAAGTATCAGAAAAAACTGGTCGAGCGGGAGTGGATCGAAGTCATAGGCAAACGAGCTACCGGAGAAACGAATCAGCAAACAATCGAATATCGGATTATCGATTTGTGGTCTCTGAATATCAGACATTACGAAGACAAGTCAAAGCGTTCAAATATTGAACGCTTATCTCAAAGCCTGCAACCAGTGAACGAAAGCGTTCATCTGGTGAACGAGAAGCATTCAACCATTGTGCATAAAGAAGAACCCATTAAGAAAAACAATAAAGAAGAAATTACTATCTCAATGTCTCTCAAAGAATTCGTGGAGTGGTGTAGCAAGAGCAAACACCGCCATATTCAGATTATCGGTAACTGGGCTGACACTATCGAACTGAATCTGGAAACCAAGGGTCAATGGGAGGCATTTATTAAACGCAATGTGAGAACTGCCAAAGACTTAGAGCCATTTGATGACGAGAAGATAGTTCAGGGATTTAGGAAAATTCAGAAAGCAGTCAAAGAGGGCTGGTTAAAAAAATACACACTGGAAACACTCTTCAAATTTATCGTATGAAATACAACCACCCGGCGGAAGCCGTAAAAACCGAATACGATCTGAATAATCCGGAGGAAAAGAAAGCCATCAGGGATTTTGAAGCTCTGCTCGAAAATCTGAAAACCGTACCGCTTAAATATCTGCTCTGGGTCTATGGAGAACCGAAAGAGGTCATTTCTGCATTCAAATTCGGCAAGCGGGAATTTCCGGAAAGCATAAATCCAAGGAGAGTCCGCAATGACATCGTTGGTCTTACCGATGCCGGTATCGTTCAACACCTGCTCGAGGTCAAAGCCATATCCCGTCGCCATGTAAAGAAAGAACATCCGAATTATGGCTGGGCTGTGGGTCCCGATCTGAAAGCATACGAGGGCTTTTATCAGAAACAGCGAGCTCTCGAGGAGCTCAAAGATAAACGTGCGTATGCCGAGCAAAAGAATGATGAATCATTTGGAGCACTCGTCGATAGTCGAGAGGAATTAATAGAATCAATGAAAATATAACATTATGAAAAAAGAAAAAACACCAAGAGAAAAAGCTGATGAGATTTTCAAGAACAATTTAGTCAAAGCGGCCGAGACAATGATCTCACTCCTCAACAGCAAAGATGAAAGAGTTAGAATGTCAGCCACGAATTTCATCATCGAAAAGATAACCAACCAACCGATTGTCCTTGTGGTTGATAAAGATAATCACCTGAAAAGGTCTACTTAACCCAACTTTTTATGGCCAAAATTAAGCATCTATCTGAGTATCACAAATTGGCATTTGAGCTGACATACAAAGGTAATTCATACCAAAGTATTGCTGAAAC
>OBEQ010979727.1_pt1 | contig 13935 bp, 14 predicted proteins | sample 1670901 | NCBI WGS metagenome assembly OBEQ01 (sample SAMEA104232315, study PRJEB22302) | groundwater metagenome | biome: forest; feature: aquifer; material: groundwater | place: USA | collected 2011-08-07 | depth 5.4 m
AGGATCACGCGGATGTCGGCCGCCATGGCGAGCAGCATCTTGCGGAAGTTCTCCGCCTGCGCCTCTTCCTGGCTCTGGAACTCCATGCGCGTGATCTTCGACACGCCGTCGACCAGCTCGGCGACTTCGACGCCAAACTCCTGTTTGATGCGCGTCAGTTCAGTGCCGGTGTCTTCGACAACGTCGTGCAACAGCGCTGCGCACAACGTGCGTGCATCGAGCCGCAGCGAGGCGAGCAGGTGCGCGACGGCGAGCGGATGGGTGATGTAGGGTTCGCCGCTGACGCGGCACTGACCTTCGTGGGCGTGGGCGCTGAAATAATACGCGCGCTCGACATCGTCGATGTCAGACGCGGGGAGATACGCCTCCAGCAGCACGCGCAGGTCCGAGAGCTCGACGCTGCTCTGGATACCGACGCTGCCGGCGGCGGCGCGGTCGGATGCGCCGCCCGGGGCGGCGCGAACCTTCGCCTTAGGCGTCGGTCCCGGCTCCGGGGGCTGGGATTTCGAGCCCGAGCGCTTCCGGTTGGTTGGCTGTATCTTCATTTGCTATTGCCACGGAGGTGATGACCTCCTCGTCGAGAATCGCGTTCGTCACATACCCACCCGCGATTTCACGCAGCGCGACTACCGTCGTCTTGTCATTTCCCCGCGCGACGTGCGGCTCGGCACCGAGCGTGAGCTGACGCGCGCGCTTGGATGCGACCAGCACCAGCTGAAAGCGGTTTTCCACGTTATCCAGACAATCTTCTACAGTGACACGGGCCATAACATCCTCATTCTGAACTTGTACTTACATTAATCAGGAATTTTTGCGAGCGCCAACACGATCGGCGGGGTACGGCGCCTCCCGGGATAAGCACTGGCCACCGGGAGGAGGAACAGCTCTATAGTAGCCGACCGGGATGGGGGTTTGCCAGCGACCTGGCCGATATTCCGGCAAATGCGTGCGCTGCCGTAGCACGGGGGAACACTTACTCGCGCAACAAGGCCTCAATATCGACGTGCGAGACGCGCGGGTCGCCTTGGCCACGCACGATTCGCTGCAAATCGGCCAGCGCCAGATCGAATTCATCGTTCACGACGATGTAATCGAACTCCATATAGTGGCTCATCTCCGAGATCGCCTCGTGCATGCGCCGCGCAATGACATCGGGGCTATCCTGACCGCGATCGACCAGCCGCTGCGCCAGCACCTCGCGTGACGGCGGCAAAATGAAAATGCTCACCGCCTCGGGCATCAGGCGCTTGACCGACCGCGCACCCTGCCAATCGATGTCGAGCACCACGCCCTTGCCCTGGCGCAGGCGGTTCTCGACTTCGTTGCGCGAGGTGCCGTAGGAGTTACCGAATACCGTGGCGTGTTCGAGAAATTCGCCGCGCGCGACCATGGCGTCGAAGGCAGCCCGGTCCACGAAGTGATAGTGCACACCGTCCTGTTCACCGGGACGCGGCTTGCGCGTGGTATGCGAGACCGACGTTTCCACGCCGGACACGTTCTGCACCAGCGCCGAGGCGAGGCTGGTTTTGCCGGTGCCGGAGGCGGCGGACAGGATGAATAGTTTAGCGTGTGTCACTGGCGCGCAATTACACCCCAAGCGTGCGCGGTTTTAAAGCGAAACCTCGCGGTTCGAACGCGCCGTTTATTTACCTGCCGCCGAGGGCGCCGCGCAGCTGTTTGCCGGGACAAACACCACGCGCGTGCCGGGACCGCCAAATTCGCGAAACGACCGTTTGTGGGCACCGATGGCGAGCACCTGTGGCTCCCTGGTGGCAACACGAAACGCAATCGCGCCAAACCGCCGCTCGATTGGCAGGTCGGTGTCGACGGCGCCGTCGAGCTCAAGGTATTCGAGCACCTTCGGGCTGGACGAGCGCACCGTCATCAAACGCAACTCGGTTTCTGTCACCACGAACGACTCGGTGACCGGCGCGTCGTACATCGAATGCCAGTAGGTCACGCTGAAACGGGCGTCAGGTTCGAGCGGGAAGCGGAGCGTGGGACCCGCATCGACGTTGATCTCCAGCATGGGTCCGCAAACGAACGCCAGCGCCATGGAGACCAATGTCATGGGTCAATGCAGGCGCGGATCAGCGCAAGATGCGCAGGCCCTGTTCCTGAAAGTACTTCTTTGCACCGGGGTGGAATGGGATCGGTGATCCGCCTTTGGCCTGCGTCTTCAAATCAATGTTCGCCGCATCCGCGTGTGCCACCACCAGATCGGTTTTGTGTTCGAACAGCGCCTTAACGACGTTGTATACAAGCCCTTCGTCCATGTCGGCGCGAACGATGAGCAGATTCCACACCTGCGATACCGGCACGGGTTTGCTCACCCCCGGATAGACATTGGCGGCAATGTCACCGTCGGTATAGACCGGACCGTACTTGCGCAACATCGAGTTGACCACGTAGGCGGTGTTGAGCAACTGAATTTTGACAGTGGCATCCCGCGCCAGATCGGTGATGGCCTTAGTCGGCACACCGCTCGACCAGACGAAGGCATCCAGCTTCTTTTCCTTGAGCGCTGCTGCCGATTCCGTCGGGCCAAGTGAATGGCGTACCACGTCCTTTTCCGGATCGAGGCCCGCGGCCTGCAACATGCGAAGCGCCCAGATTTCGGTACCGCTGCCTTTCGGTCCGGTGGAAACGCGCTTGCCATGCAGGTCGGCGATCCTGGCGATCCCGCTGTCGCGTAACGTGATGAGTTGCAAACTATTCGGATACAGAACCGCAATCGCGCGGATCGGTTGCCGCTGGTCGAACTTGCCGTAACCCTTATAGCCATCCCAGGCGGTATCGGCCTGAGAAAAAGCGATGTCGGCCTTGCCGGCGACGACCATGCGGATGTTGTCGGCCGAGGCGCTCGTGGCCTCATGCGTGGCGATCGTATCGGGAAGGTTGCCGGTTAACACCTTGGCCATGGCGCCACCCAGAGGAAAATACACGCCGCTGGCGGGGCCGGTCGCTATCGATAAACGTTTTTCCGCGCTGGCGCTGCTGACCATGGCGACGCCCAGCATGGCGAGCACCGTACACACGACTTCCTTTTTCAACGACACAAAACGCATTGCACACCTCCGCGGATAACTAAATTGGTTCGCGCTCACTGCCGCGAACGGGCGACCCCCGCGTCCGGTGCCCGATGCCGGGCTACCGGTTTATATTTTTTTTAACTTCTGTAACGAATTGGAAAAAATTGGCAATGAGAGCTTAGTGCACGACTGGGGGAAGACAAACCTGCGGAAAATACGTAGACAATTTACGCTGCCACAACGTCGCCATCGTCCTTATTCAATATTTTGCACCTGCTCACGCATCTGCTCGATCAGCACTTTGAGCTCGACCGACGCATTGGTGACCCGAAGATCAGCGGATTTCGAGCCCAGGGTATTGGCCTCGCGGTTAAACTCCTGCATCAGAAAATCGAGTCGCCGCCCGACCTGGCCGCCGCCGTCGAGCACGCGCCGCGATTCCTGTGCGTGCGCCGCGAGACGTTCGAGCTCTTCGGCGACGTCGGTGCGATTGGCGAACACCACGATCTCCTGCTCGACGCGCGCCGGATCCAGCTCGGCACGAAACTCCGCCAACCGTGTCTTCAAGCGCTCGCGATACGCCTGCACCACCTCCGGCAGTACCGCCGTCACCGCCTGCACATGCGTATCGACCGCGGTCAGGCGCTCGAGCATGAATTGTTTCAGGCGCGCGCCTTCGCGCACGCGCGTCTCGCGCAACTCATCGAGCGCCTCACCGAGGAGCGACAGCGCTTCCCGGCTCAGACCGTCGACATCGAGCGCGGCGGCGCGGATGACACCAGGCCAGCGTAACAACTCAAAGGCATTCGGCTGCGCGATCGACAAACCGAAACGATCTAGCGATTTGACCGCCTGCATCAGGCGCGTGACCTGCGTCGGATTGAGCTCGATGGCATCGGTACCGGCCTCGGCCGGCTTCCAGTACAAGCTCGCATCCACGCGCCCGCGCGTGACCCGTTCGGCCACACACTCGCGCACCTTGGGCTCGAGCGCGCGCAGTTCTTCGGGCAAGCGCAGCGCCACGTCGAGATAGCGATGGTTCACCGAACGGAGTTCCCAGGCGAGGTTGCCCCACGGCGTGGAGCGCTCCCGTCGGGCAAATGCGGTCATGCTAAGTGTCATGTGGCGAACCGGGCGTGTGAGAACGGTCCGGATGGTAAACCTAAAACACCGGCCACAACACCGTTCAACCGGCGGCTGCAGTCCTGGGTATATAATGGTGTGACTGGTATCGACATCGACCGTATCCGCTCCCGTGGCCATCAAACTCGAAAACGCACTGCCTCCGGGCTACATGCTGCACCACTACCGCGTCGTCCGGACCCTCGGCGGCGGCGGCTTCAGCATCGTCTATTTAGCCGACGATACGCAGGGCAAGCGCAAAGTCGTCATTAAGGAATACCTGCCGAGCAATCAGGCCACGCGCCTCGAGGGTGAAACGGTCGAGAGCATCTCGGCCGAAACCGACAGCACGTTCAAGCAGGGCATGCGCCGCTTTTTTGAAGAAGCGGCGGCGCTCTCGAAGCTGCAACACCCGAACATCGTGCGCGTCACCGACTTCTTTCGCGAGAACAACACCGTGTACCTCGTGATGGAACACGAAGACGGCATGGACCTGCGCGGCTACCTCAAGCGCCACGGCGGCCGGCTGTCCGAGAAATTCATCCGCACCGTGTTCCTGCAGTTGCTCGACGGCCTGCGCGAAATTCACAAACTCGGCCTGTTTCATCTCGACATCAAGCCCTCGAATATCTGGCTGCGTCCCGGCGGGCGCCCGCTGGTGCTCGACTTTGGCGCTGCCCAGTCGGCGTTCAAGGGCAACAAGCACGCCGGCGCGCACACGCTCACCCTTGGCTTCGCGCCGCTGGAACAACATCGGCGCGGCCACATCGGGCCGTGGACGGATCTCTATGCCATGGGTGCCACCATGTGGTCGTGCATGACCGGCAGGGCACCACCGGCGGCGCCGGAGCGCGCGGCACGCGATAAACTCAAACCCGCCGTGAAGCAGTTTCGGCGCCACTACTCGCGCCAACTGCTGGAGGCGGTCGACTGGTGCCTGCTCATGAACCAGATCGAGCGACCGCAGAATGTGGATGACCTGGCGGCAGTGCTGAGCCAGCCGTACACCGCGCCGCATCTGGCCGGCGGTTCATTATTAGAACGCTTGAAGCTCAAGTGGCCATGGTGGAAAAAGCCGACCGATACCGTGACGTGACATGAACTACGAGGTTTCTTATCACAGCGAACGTGGCGCGCGGCCCATGAATCAGGACCGCGTCGCCATCGCGGAACGTGATAATGCAGTGTTGTTGGTAGTGGCAGACGGGCTCGGTGGACATCGCGGCGGCGAGATCGCCGCCGAAATTCTGACGCAAACCATCGTGCACGCGTTTCAAACCGTGCGCGGCCCCGTCATCAATCGGCCCTCGGCGTTTCTTGCGCTCGGCATCCTGCAGGCACATCAGGCGATCCTGCGCCGTACGATGGCGAGCGTGGCCGACATTCAACCGCGCACCACCTGCGTCCTGTGTCTGGTGCAAAACGGTTACGCCTACTGGGCCCACGTCGGCGACAGCCGCCTGTACCACTTCCGTCACGGGCGGCTCGTGCAACGCACGCAGGATCACTCCACCGTCGAAGAGCTGCGCAAGGACGGGCTGCTCACGGAAGAAGAGATGCGCAGCCATCCGCAGAAGGGCAAGCTCACCAAGTGCGTCGGTGGACCGAACAAACCGACCATCGCACTCGGCGAGGAGACCTTGCTCGCACGCGATGATGTGCTGCTGCTGTGCTCCGACGGCGTGTGGGAAGCGCACGCGCCAGAAGACCTGGAACGCTATTTCAGTCGGCAGCGCTCGCTCGACGACACTGTGTCCGAAATGCTGGGCAGCGCCGAACATAAAATGGCGGATGGCTGCGACAACATCAGTGCCGCCTGCCTGCGCTGGCTCGAAGACCTGCCGCTGGCGTTGCCGCTGCAGGGCAACGCCTCCATGCACGTCGATGAACACACGTTCATCGGCGGCACTGCGGCCAACACGAGAAATGCGCCGAAGGCGCAAGAAAATCCGGCCGCCCGCAGCGACAGCGAACCGGAACGCAATATCGCCGATGAAATCCGCGAGCTCGAACAGTATCTGCGCAGCCGCGAACCGAAACCGTAGTGCACCAGTACCGACCGGAGTAACTCTATGCGACCCAGTGGCCGACAGCCCCACGAATTGCGCGCCGTGCGCCTGACACGCAACTTCACCAAACACGCCGAAGGTTCGGTGCTCGTCGAGTTCGGCGACACGCGCGTCATCTGCACCGCCAGCGTCGAGGAAAAAGTACCGCAGTTCCTCAAAGGCAAAGGTCAGGGCTGGATCACCGCCGAATACGGCATGCTGCCGCGCGCCACGCACACACGCACCCATCGCGAAGCCACCTCCGGCAAACAGGGCGGGCGCCCGCTCGAAATTCAACGCCTGATCGGCCGCAGCCTGCGCGCCGCGGTCGACCTGAAACTGCTCGGCGATCGCACGTTTACCGTCGACTGCGATGTCATCCAGGCCGACGGCGGCACGCGCACGGCCAGCATTACCGGCGGCTGTGTCGCGCTCGTCGATGCCATCAGTCGTCTGCGCGAACGCAAACTCATCAATGCCGATCCGCTGCGCGGCCTCATCGCCTCCGTCTCCGCCGGCATTTACAAAGGCGTGCCGGTGCTCGATCTCGATTACGCCGAAGACTCGAACGCCGAAACCGACATGAACTTCGTCGTGAACGACAAGGGTGGCTTCATAGAAGTCCAGGGCACCGCCGAAGGCCAGGCGTTCTCGCGCGAGGAAATGCTGGCAATGACAGCGCTCGCCGAGGCCGGCGTGCGCCAACTCATGGCGGTACAGAAACAAGCGCTGGGCATGGCATGACAAACAAGGTCGTCCTCGCCAGCGCTAATCCCGGCAAGCTGCACGAGATCAACCAGATCCTCGCCGACCTCGAGATCGAGGCACAGCCGCAGTCGCAGTTCCACGTGCCCGATGCAGAAGAAACAGGGCTAAGCTTCGTTGAAAATGCGATTTTAAAAGCGCGCCATGCCGCCCGGCACGTGCATATCCCCGCGATTGCCGACGACTCCGGCATTGAAGTGGATTACCTGCAGGGCGCCCCCGGCATCTATTCCGCCCGTTACGCCGGCGAAGGCGCGAGCGATGCGCAGAACCTGCAAAAGCTGCTCGATGCGCTGCGCCACGTGCCGGACGAACAGCGCACGGCGCGCTTTCAATGCGTCATGGTTTATCTGCGCCACGAACACGACCCGACGCCGATCATTGCGCAGGGCACCTGGGAAGGCCACATCCTGTCGGCCCCGCGCGGCACGCGCGGCTTCGGCTATGACCCGATATTTCTGGTGCCGACACACCATTGCTCGTCAGCCGAACTCACCTCGGAAATTAAAAACCAGTTGTCACATCGGGGACAGGCATTAAGGACGCTCGTCAGCGCAATACGTAACCAACAAAATATGAAGAAATAATTTACCGCTCAATCACTCTCATTTCGCGGATAGCTCGTGACAATGTCTCGAACGCACGAGTCGCAAGTTCCGCCTGTCCCTGGTCCACCGCGGTGGCACCGTAACGGGCGAGACTGAATACACCGGTCAGTAGCGCCACCGGGCCCTCCAACCGCGGCACCTGAGCATAGAGATGGCGCTCGTACTCGCGCGGAGTCCACGAAGCGTGTCGCGCCCACCCAAGACGGGCAAGCAAACGTTCCATCGCGGCATAGTTGGCAAAGACGACGGCGGACGGACCCCTGCGACGTGCGCGCCAGAGTCGAAATTTCTCCACCAGCAACGCAAGCATGTAGCTACGTATCACCCGGCGCGCCACGTAACCGATCGCTGCCAACGACAGCACGGCAGCGCCAAACAGGAGTCCGTGGCTCTTAAGTGCCTTCCAGACGATATGGATCATCTTTCCAAGCACGCGTAACAGCTTGCGCCATAAATCGCGCGCGCCGTCCCACAACCGCACGATCCAATCGCTCACCGTCGTCGTCCAATCCGTCATCCTTGCCAATTGATCGTAGCGCACCTTGTGTCGCAGTTGTTCGATGAGGGTGCCGAGCGCCGTATGCGCGGACGCAGCACTGGCAACCTCGTAGCCCGGGGTGGGCTCGAAGCTCACCCAGCCTTTACCGTCCACGTAGGCTTCGACCCAGGCATGTGCGTCCAGGAAGGTCGCCTCACACTGGTTTGTGAACGGATCGCACTTCGGGTTGGCAAACCCGGTGACAAGTCGCGCTGGTATGTGCACGGCGCGCAACAGCAGCACCATCGATGTCGCGAAGACTTCGTTGTGCGCCTGGCGCCCGTCGAAGAGAAATGTGGCGACCGGGTCGATGCCGCGTTTCGTCTCTCGCACCTGAACCGTTCGGGCAAATGAGCTTTGGAGGTAACGCTCGATCGCCTCGGCCCGGCTCATATCGCTCGAACCGCCGCGCGTGAGCTGGCGCGCCAACGACGCCACACGGGCATCGGCAGCCTCCGGCAGTTGGAAGTGACGCAATCCCGGTAAGTCGTTCGACCCACTGGAAACTATAGGATGGGTATCTTCATCGACGTAGCGCACTGTTAACTGCACTCGATACACCGCTCCAGACCACAGGCGAGTTGTCGATCGAAACGTGCCGTCGTCGCCTGGGTCGATGTGCCAACCACCGTATTCCACTCCGACCGCACCTTGACCCGTCGGCATGAACTTACCAAGCGGTTGGTGAATCTCGATTCGCTGGCGTCCGGCGGCGGAGCCCTCTTCGTGCCCGACCGAATCCGCTGCGAACGACGACGTTGCAGGATCGCCAATCGTGGACTCTCTCCAGCGCTGCCCGTCAAACTGATCGAATGTCCGCGCACGAAGGTACACCGCATGCGTGGAGTACCACGACACCACCGTCTGCTCGGAAGAGCCCGCCTCCCGCTCTCGACCATCCCACGGCTGTTCGACATCGAATTCGTCCTGGAAACCCCGGTATGGCGACACGGAAGGCGTTCCGCCACCATCGGCAGGCGAAGGTGTGCCGCGCGAACCGCGCGCGCCGTGACCTGACTCCGGCGTGCCAGGTCCGGAAGCTTTACGAGACGCACGGGAGTTCTGGCGATTCAGATCACGCCACCCGCCGTCGGCAGGAAACATTTCCGCCTGGGGACTGGACAGACGCGGCGTTACCAGAAAGATGCCGGTCGCCAGAATGAGCACGGTGATCGCGGTTGAAAAGAGCGCGAATGGAAAAAAGAACCGTCGCGCCAGTGCGTCCCGATCGCCGCCGCGGGCAACCGCCATGCGCGAATCGACATAGTCGGACGTAAACGTAAACAGCGTCGCTAGCAGATACGCCACCACATAGATAAAAAGTCCGTCTTGACCGCGGCTGTTGATTCCGTCGAAAAATACGATGAATGAAATGACCAAGGCAAAATAGAAATCGCGCCGCGCATGCAATGTAAAGTTGCGCGCCACCTGCATCGATAACAGAAAGACCACGAACATCGTTTCGAGGTTATCTGATGCTAGCGCCGCCACTGTCACCAACAGTGAAATCACCATTAATAAGTGACTGAGGTGCACCGGCCAGCGTGCCCCGGACTTGCCGTGGGCCCGGCCACTGGCTAGCCCGATCCCAAACAGCGCTCCCCAAAACACTAACGCCGGTAACAGACTCGGTCCCAGCGGGTTTACACGGAAAGCCGCGAGCGCGGCCAAGGTCAGGCTCGCCCACAAACCGACATACGCCGGGAGATAGGCGATCGCGGTCATGCCCCGGAAAAGATCCGCTGCAGATCGTCGCCCCGGCGAACGAGGTAAACGGTCAGACCCTGATTGACCAGGGACGGCCGCCCAGTGGTCTCCGGCGTGGCAGGTTTGTTGGCGTCGAACGATTCGGACTCGAAAAGTACACAGATCGGCCGAATGTGTCGCGACTGCAGCAGTGCCAGCGCAGCCCAGAGCGGGGCCACGTCTTGCCCGGCGTTGAAGAACAATACCGCAGTCGAACCTTCGCTCATCCATGCAAGCGCTTGCTCAACCGATTTCACATAAGACAGTTCACCGTCGGCCTGGACGCGCGCCAGGGTTTCGAGCACACGCTGAAAATGTGCATCGCCACTTCCGGCCGGTACCCAACGAACCTCGTTGCCAAAACCCATTAGTTGCACACTGTGGCCGTTATCGAGCGCGTAGGCGGCGATCGAGCCGGCGATCTTGACCGCATACTCGAGCGTGGTGTCACGCTCGACTCCGATATTTGATGTCATGGCGAGATCGAGCACGACATTCACTTCTGTCGCCGCGCGTTGTTCAAATTCTTTGACGATCAGTTCGCCATGGCGTGCCGTCGAACGCCAGTGGATATAGCGCGGGCTGTCACCTTCCCGGTATTCGCGGGTACCGAAAAAATCCTCGTGCCCGCCGGCGCGCGACATCGTCTCTACACCGCGCAACGGCAGATTCGCGCCACCTCCGAGACGAAGCTGCGCCACGGGAAAGATTTGCGGATATATCAAAATCGAGGAAATGCTGTCGGCGAGTTCACGCGTACGACGCGATATTCCAAGTGGAAAACCACTCCCCAATGTCAGCGGCCCAAGCTGGTACTCACCGCGCCTGTAGCACTGGACGCGCAACGTAAATCGCCGCGAATCCCCGCCCGCCAGTCGCGCCACCAGCAGCAACGGCTCGCGTGCCGTCGGGTCAGCCAGCGGCACACGATCTACGACTTCGAACATGCGCCGCGTACGCAGTCCGGGATTGACCAGCGCCACGACGATCGAAAGAACTTCGCCTTCAAACGCCATCGGCGGATGCAGGCGTCGCGCAGTAATTCCTGCGAGCGCGGAGCGAGGTTGCACGTGCGCGACAACAAGCGTGGCCAACAGCAGGGCGAAAACTGCGTAGAACGACGGCAGGCCGCGATTCCACGCGACCAGAAACACAATCACGGCGAACGCGAGTAACAGCCGCCGCTTTGTGAGCCAGCGCTCCATCAGCAGACGTTCACCGGCACGCTGACGCTGGCGAGGACCTCTTCGAGGATGATCGCGGGATTCTTGCCTGCCAGCAGTGCCTGGGGTTTGACCAGTAATCGATGCGCGAGCACCGGAAGTGCCGCTTCCTTTACAAACGCAGGGTCCACAAAATTCACGCCGCGAACCAACGCCATGGCCTGCGCGGCGCGCATCAAGGCCAGCGAGCCGCGCGGACTGGCACCGAGTTTGAGATCGGTGTGCCTACGCGTGGCTGCCACAATTTCAGCCGCGTAGCGCTGCACCGCCGTTTCCAGGTGAACGGCCTTGACCGCATCCATGGCGGCAATGACATCGGCTTCGCCCAACACTGGGCCAATCTGCTCGATCGGATGATTATGCGCCTGCATCGTCATCACGCTCATCTCTTCATCCACGGACGGATAACCCATCTTGATGCGCATGAAGAACCGGTCCAGTTGCGCTTCCGGCAACGGATAGGTTCCCTGAAGTTCAATCGGGTTCTGCGTTGCGACCACCATAAAAACGCGCGGCAACTCATATGTATGTCCGTCGGCGGTCACCTGATATTCGGCCATGCATTCGAGCATGCTCGACTGCGTGCGTGGCGTGGCGCGATTGATCTCGTCGGCCAGCAGGATATTGGTAAAGACCGGCCCCTGTTTGAACTCGAATTCGGCGGTCTTCTGGTTGTAGATGGAAACGCCGGTGACGTCCGAGGGCAACAGATCAGGCGTGAACTGGATGCGACGGAATCCGAGCGCCAGTGAACGCGCCAACGCGCGCGCCAGCATTGTTTTGCCAAGCCCCGGTACGTCTTCGATCAACAAGTGGCCGCGACATATAAGGGAGATCAGAACTAGTTCAATGATATTGCGTTTGCCGACGATGACCTTTTCGATATTGTCGGCAAGCGCGTTCAGAACACGCTGAGGTGAAGACATAGAAAGAACCTCCCTTTTCTGCTTTTTTGTGTTTGGCCTGAAGAAGGCCGCAATTTTTTAGCATAGCATTCGAGATTCGCTCTGCGCTATGGCGACTCGGGCATCCCCGTACCGGAACAACACGCGACAAACAATAACGGCGATACCGCCGAGCGGCAGCGCTGCGGTCAGCGGCTCCCGCGTAAAACGAAACGACTTACCGACTGGTGCGCGACGACCCGCCGCGCGTGGAGCCCGGCGCACCGCTCTTGTCCGTGGTCTTCTGGCCGTCCTCGACTTCACCACGCCATGCGCCGGTTTCACTGCCGCGGCTCTCGATGAATTCCTTGAACCGTTCCAGATCGCCTTTCACCCGGCTCGACACGACGCCGAGCGTATCGCCGACATTTTCGGTGGCGCCTTCCGGGTTGTACTCCAGCACCAGATCGATGCGCGCCTTGTCCGGACCAAGCGGCTGGAAGCTGACGGCGCCGGAATTCTCGGCACCCGAGACGCTGCGCCAGGCGATGCGCTGGTCCGGCACCTGTTCAGTGATCTCGGCATCCCATTCCTTTTGCTTGCCACTGATCTCCGCTGCCCAGTGAATGTGTGTGTCATCGAGTTGACGCACCTCACGCACGCCCTCCATGAAGTGTGGAAAATCTTCGAACTGGGTCCACTGGTTATACGCGCTTCGAACGGGAACGCTGACCTCAATCGACTTTTCAATCCGTGCCATGATTCGCTCCTTCAGTAATGAACGGGTGCGGTGAATCCATTCGTCCGACCTCTTGCGCCCCGCCACGCGGGCGCACAAAACGCAAACGTTACCCAGGCTGTATAAATTTCGACCCACTGGTTTTCGCCCGGTTCCATGCGCGACGACACCGCCAGGCGCAGCAGTGCCATAAGTAAGTCGTCAGGGCAACTCGGCGGCTTCCCACACCAGCATGGCCTGCTTGCGCGCGGCGCCCCAGCGATACTCGCCCAGCACGCCGGTCTTGCGGATGACGCGATGGCAGGGAATCAAGTAAGCAATTCGATTGCTCGCCACCGCACTGGCGACGGCGCGGGTTGCACGCGGCATGCCGATAGCGTGCGCAAGGTATTCGTACGCGGTCACGTGACCGGCCGGTATGCGCAGCAGTGCTTCCCACACCTTTATCTGGAAGTTGGTGCCGCGCAGATGCAGTGACGGCGGTCGGCGCGCCGGGCGCATCGGTTCGAACAATTGCGCCACCACCGCCCGAGTATGTTTCGGCTGCTCTTCAATCGTGGCCGCGCTCCAGGCCGTCTTCAGTTGCTTCAATGCGAGCCGGTGACCTTGCGGCGGCAAGAACTCGAGGCTGCAAATGCCGCGCTCGGTGATCGCGATCAGGCATTCGCCGAAGGGGCTCTCATGAACGCCGTAGTGGATGGTCAACCCGGCGCCGCGGTTCTTGATGTCACCTGGTGTCGCCGCGTGCACGGCCACCATTAGGTCATGCAGACGTCCGGGGCCGGACAATCCCGCGTCGACCGCCGCCGTGAGTACACTGCGCGACGATTGCAGCAACGTGCGTGCGTGCTCGGCGGTAAGAAATTGCACGAAGCGCTTCGGGCTCACGCCGGCCCAACGCTGGAACAAGCGCTGAAAGTGGTACTCGCTCAAACCAAGATGCGCCGCTACCTGTTCAAGAGACGGCTGCTCGGAGGCATGCGTCACCAAAAAGCGAATGGCCTGTTCGATGCGCTGATAGTCACGATTGCTCATAGGCTGCATCTTATTAAGATCTGGCCCGCGGACAACCCGATTCTTGCGCTACGCGGTGTTCGCGGCGCGCGCGGGTTCCCGCATAAACGATGCTAGAATGCGGCGATCCGTCTCCCACGCACCGCCGATGTTCCACTTCGACGCCCCACCACCGCTGTCGCTGTACGTCTACCTGCCCTGGTGCGTGCGCAAATG
>OBEQ012645822.1_pt1 | contig 13935 bp, 8 predicted proteins | sample 1670901 | NCBI WGS metagenome assembly OBEQ01 (sample SAMEA104232315, study PRJEB22302) | groundwater metagenome | biome: forest; feature: aquifer; material: groundwater | place: USA | collected 2011-08-07 | depth 5.4 m
GAGCGCGCGTCGGCCAGAATGGAACGGGCGCCGAGCGCGCGCGGGCCGAACTCGGCGCGGCCGTGGAAAAAGCCGATGACCTCGCCCGCTTCCAGCCGTTCGGCGAGGCGGGCGGCCAGCGCTTCGGGCGTAAGCGGCTCGACGGGCAAGCCGCGAGCCTGCAAGGCCGCGGCCATATCCGCCTCGGAAAATTCCGGCCCGAGAAACGCGCCGCGCATGGCGTCATTGACGCCGTCGGCCCGGCGGGGGGTGCGGTGGCACAGGTGATGGAAGGCCAGGGCAGCGCCGAGCGCGCCGCCGGCGTCGCCCGCGGCGGGTTGTACCCAGATCCGCCGGAAGGGGCCTTCGCGAAGCAGTCGGGCGTTGGCCACGCAGTTGAGCGCGACGCCGCCGGCGAGGCAGAGATTTTCCTCTCCGGTCTCCGTGTGGAGCGTGCGGGCGAGCCGGAGGACGATCTCCTCGGTGACCTGCTGGATCGAGCGCGCGAGGTCGCAGTGCGCCTGCGTGACCGGCTCGTCGGGCCGGCGCGGGGCGATGCCGAAGAGCGCGGTGAAACGGCCGTTGGTCATCGTCTGGCCGTGCAGGAAGCCGAAACAGTCGAGGTTGAGCCGGAAGGAGCCGTCGGGCTTGAGGTCGAGCAACCGGCCCAGGATGGTTCCGGCCAGGCGCGGCTCGCCATAGGGGGCGAGGCCCATGAGCTTGTATTCGCCGGAGTTGACGCGGAAGCCGCAGTGGTAAGTGAACGCGGAGTAGAGCAGGCCGAGCGAATGGGGGAAACGGAGTTCGCGGAGCAACTCGAGATGATTGCCCTCGCCCCGGCCGAGGGCGGTGGTGGTCCATTCGCCGACGCCATCCAGCGTGAGGATGGCGGCGTGCTCAAAGGGCGAGGGAAAGAACGCGCTGGCGGCGTGCGCTTCATGGTGGCCGGCGAAGTGCACGGGCACCCGGCCGCAGCCGAGCGCGCGGAGTTCGTCCTCGATCACGCCGGGCAGCCAGAGTTTCTCGTGCAGCCAAGCCGGCATCGCGGCCGCGAAGGCGCGAAAACCGCGCGGGGCCACGGCGAGCGAGGTGGCGAGGATGCGTTCGAATTTCAGGAGCGGCTTTTCGTAATAGACCACGGCATCGAGCGGCCCGCGGGCCCGGGTCAGGCACCAGGCGGCGGCGGCGCGGGGAAACGCAGGGTCGTGCTTGATCCGGCTGAAGCGTTCCTCTTGCGCGGCGGCCACAATTACGCCGTCTTCCAGCAGGACGGCCGCGGAGTCGTGGTAATAAGCGCTGAGGCCGAGGAGCCGCATCAGAATTGCCGGTCGAAGCGTCCCGGTGCGGGCGGCGGCAGGGGCCGCAGGTAGGTGGCGGCGGCGGGGTCGGGCCGGCGGTGGAGCGGATCCTGCCCGGTGAGCGCGCGCCAGAGGCGCAGCGGGACGAAGACCCCGAGATAGATCAGCGCGAGCAGCAGCCAGGTGAGCGCGGCGAGCATCCCGTGCAGCATCCGGTCGAGCGCGCGTTGCACCGGAGCGTAGTGGCGCGGGCTCAGCCACGCCAGCAAGGCGAGGCCGCCGGCGAGGGAGGCGAGCGCGGCGGCGGCGGCCCCGCCGATCCGCCACCACAGGAACAGCGTGGCGGTGCCGGCCAGCGTGGCTTGCAGGCGGGCGCGCTGGGAGGGGGCGAGGTGCATGCGGGAGGATGGGGCCGGGAACGCGGGTGGGGCCAATAAAAAGGAGGGCGAGTTGCGCTCGCCCTCCCTCAGCTTACCTAACACACCTTACCAATTCGATGACTACAAATCGATGCCCCAAGTGAGTGAGAACCGCATGGAGACCGGCGCCGTGTAGCGCTCGGTGGCCAGCTTGTTGGAACCGGTGGGCTTCCAGCCGACATAATCACCCTGCTCGGTCAGATTCCTGATGTTAAACTGCAACAACTGGTTGCGGCCCCACGCCTTGAAGCGGTAGGTGCTGAACGTGTCGAGGTAGAGCGTGCTCGGGTTATAGCGCGCCATCACCCTGTTGGTGGAGGCGTCGGTGGTGTAGCCCTGCAGGGCCTCGCCGGCCGAAGCGAGGCCGAAGCCGACGGAGAGGCCCTTCATCGCGCCCGTGCTGAACGTATACTTGGTCAGGATTGAGAACTGCTGCTCGATCGTGCCGGGATTCGACTGGCCGATGATGGCCGCGTTGAGCGCCGTGACGTTCTCGTTGCGATTGTTGGCGTAGCTGAACTGGATCGCCCAGTTGTGGGTGGGTTGATAGTTCAGATCTACCTCATAGCCCTTCGAGGTCGACTTGCCGCCCGGGACGTTGTCGCCGAGTGTGCTGGCGCGGCCGGCCGGGAACAGGGAGTTGCGCTGGGCGATGGACGCCGGCGTGTTCGTGGCCGTCAGCCGGTCAAACAGCACCGTATTCGCACTGACGGCGGTGGGGTCGTTCTGGAATCCGCCCGTCTGGTCGATGATGTAGTAGGACACGGTGCCGCTGAGCTTGCCGCCCTCGGTTTCGAACTTGGCGCCGCCTTCGATGCTCTTGCCCTTGACCGCCGGGAGCGGAGCGCCGAAGGAATTGTTCACGGAGGTCGGGAACAGGGAGCTGCTGTGGACGGCGAACAGATTGACCGACTTCGTCACGGCAAAGACAACTCCGACCAGCGGAGAGGTCGCGGAGATATCATAGGTCGTCGGTGTGACCGAATCGAGCGTGCTCCAGGAGGTGTTTTTGACGTTGGTCTTATTGACCGCGAGGTTGGTCTTGAGCCGGTCATCGAAGAAGGACGACATCAACGCAGCGAAATAATAGTCGTTGGCGTTCTTTTGATGGCCACCGGCGCCGTTGAGCACCGTGCGGAGATCGCCCGGCGGGTTGAAGGGCACATCGATCGACGAGCCCGGCGCGAAGGGATGGGAGATCGTCGCGGTCGAGGCCTGTTGATGGGAGATGAAATTTTCCGCCCAGGCGGCGCCGCCGAACGTGAAGAGGTTCTTCATGCCGGTGAAATCCAGCTTGTAGACGCCGGTGGCGCCGTAGGCGTGGACCGTGTTGGTCCAGTCGCGGTAGCTATAGCCGGACTCGATCTTGTCGACCCCGTTCTCGGTATACCAGCCGCGGCCGGCGACCTCCCAGCTGTCGGCGCCGCTGCTGCCGGCCTGGTCCCATCCATTGCCGTCGATCTGGTCACGGGAACTGGACTGCACATAGGCGGTGAAGTTGAAGTTGTCGCCCACCTTCTGGGTGATGCTGCCGCGATAAGACTTCACATCGAGGGAGCGGAGGTTTTTGCCGTTGGACCAGTTCCAGTCCCACGGGACCTGGGGGCGGAGGATCTGCAGCGGGATCGAGGCCTGGTCGCCCGTGGTGGTGCCGCGCTGGAAGGCATAGCTGTTGAGGCCGTTGGGCTTCGCGCGGTAGCCTTCTTCCAGGATGAAATTGAGCTCGGTGTCGGGCAGGGGCTGCCAGTTCGTGGAGATCTGGAAGAAGCGGATGCTGCCCTCGGAATGGGCGCGTTCGTCCTTCGTGTTTTCATTGGCCGCGTTGAAGCGGACCCCGGCCTTGCCGCCGGCGAGCTTGCCGCTGAAGTTGCTGTCCAGGCCGACGCGGTAGCCGCCTTCGCTGCGGGCGGTGAGGCGCACGCGGGAAAAGTTCCCGCTGTAGTCGACCGATTTGTTGACGCTGTTCAGCACGCCGCCGGGGTAGCTGACGCCGTAGAGCGCGGCGACCGGGCCCCTGACGACCTCCACGCGGGCCAGGCCCTGGGTGTCGACCGGATCGTATTCACGGGTGCCGTCGCGCAGGCCCCAGTTCTGCGTGAATCCGCGAAAGAGAAACGCGTTGTACTGCTGTTGGATGGCGTTGTCGGAATAGTTGTCGGCGCCGCCGTTGATCAGGGAGGCGTTGTAGCGCTCCATGTCAATCTGGCTGTTGAGCGACAGATCCTCGTAGAGTTCCGGACTGAACACCTGGATGTTGACGGGAACGTCCTTGATTGGCGTGTTCGTCCGGGTGGCTGAGATCGAGTTCGCCGCGCGGTAGCCGTAGTCGCGTTCGGTCGTGACGCTGAAGGGGGAGAGGATGACGACCTCTTCAGTCGCCGCGGGACTTGCGGGCTGCGCGAATGAGATGGCTCCGCATGCCGGAAGCACGAGGAAAAAGCACGCTCGGGTGAATCCCGTTCGGCTCGCTATTGTAGGTGTAGGGTTGGGATGGTTCATTTCGACTGTCGTTGGGTTGGGACTGATGACTGATACTAGAGGCGGGGGGAAAATTCGGTGAACGGCGTGGGACCAGACGGGGCGGATTGCGTGGGCAGAGGGGGTAAACGGGGCGGAAGAGCAGCGACGTTGCCGGATAAGGGATCGCGCAGCCCCAGAGACAAAAGCTTCCCAGCTCTATCTGTAGAGTCTTCGCTCTATCAATAGAGGGGGACGAGCAAACCGGACGAAAAACGCCGCTGCCGGGCCCGTCGTGATCAGGCGGGCGCGGAAGCGCGCGGATCAGGACGATTGCCGCCGGGGCTTCGGCGGCGCGGTGACTCCATTCTGCCAGAAGCCGGGAATGTAGGTGATGGACTGCGCCTCGGGCACGCCGCGCTGGTAGGCGGCGGTCATGATCGCGAGCTGCTCCATCGCGCGCTGGCCGACGAGGCGCTGGTTTTGCACGACGCCCGTGATGTGCGGCATGCTCGGCGGCACGTCGAGCGAGGCGAAGGCGACGTCGTCGGGCAGCTTGATCTGCGCGGTGGCGAAAACGTCGAAGAGCTCGTTCCAGTTGGAGATGATGACATCGACCTGATGGGCGCGCATCCACTCGGGGATGAGGCGGTGGAGCATCGGCACCTCGGCGAGACTGAAGATGAGCGGCGGCACGCACTCGCCCTCGGGCAGCGAGGCCTGCTCGACGAGCACGCCCATGCCGAAGGATTCGCCGAGGCGCGTCTGATCCTCGCGCGCGGTGGCCAGGCCGATGCGGCGGTAGCCGAGGGCGCGGAGGCGGCGCATGGCGAGGCGGGCGACCTGGAGCTGGCCGTTGGAGAAGGCGTCGAGGTTGGGCGCGAGGTGGAGGCACTCGATCTTGACGGCGCAGAACCGGCTCCAGTCGAGGTCGAGCTGCTCGATGTCGATCCCGAAGGTGGAGAGCAAAATGCCGGTGATGCCGCGCACGGTGAGGATGGTGTTGAGGCGCGCCGGGGCGAGGTGGCCCTGGCCGACGACGAAGATATCGAGCGAGTGGCCGTGGGCCTCGGCGGCGGCCTTGGCGCCGGCATAGACGAGGGGCTGGCAGGGGTTGCCGCTGAACAGCCGCGTAGTGGCGGCGTGCACGACAAAGGCGGTGCTGGCGCGCCGGGCGTGCGCGCTGCGTTGCGCGCGGTGGAAGTTCAGCGCATCGAGCAGCGGGTCGCGCTGGTAGCCGAATTCCCGCGCGACGGCGCGGATGCGCGCGCGCGTGACTGGCGGAATGCTGGGATGGTCGCGCAAGGCGAGGGACACGGTGGTGACATGTACGCCCGCCTTGGCCGCGATATCGGCCAGGGTGCAATAGCGCTTGGGCGCGGGGCTGCCGTCAGCGACGCGGGGGGGCGCTTTGACCGTCTTGCCAGACGCTTTGGAGATAAATGGAGGAGGCGCATTCGGGCACGCCCCGTTCGTTGGTTTTCAGCTGGGCGACGACGATCGAAACCGCCCGTTCACCGAGCAGGTGAAGATGCGGCCGCACGCCGGCCAGGCCGGGGGGCACGGGATCGCAAAGGCACAAGCAGGCGCACGCGACCTTGTCGGGCACCTCGAGCCCCTCCTGTTCCAGCATGGTTTGGATGCTGGTCCAGTTGCAAAGGACCACGTCAATCCGGTGGCGGCGGACCCACCGGCCGATCATGCCCCGGAGGGATTGTGTGTCGATGTTGTAGGGAAACAGCAGTGGCGGCACATGCCGTTCCACGGGAATCGATGCCTCCTCCATCAAGTATCCCGCGGTGTGCCGGTGTCCGCAGGCATCCTCATCGGCCCGGCCGATGGCGAGGCCGATTCGCTGGTAGCCGAGGTCCGACAGCCGGTTGAAGGCGAGCCGCACTTCGCGGATGTGATCGTTGCCCACCACGATCGCCTCCGGTTCGGTGTGGCGGGAGTGAATTTTCGCCACGGCGTAGTCATCCCAGTTGAGCGCAATCTCCGCGAAGCCCGGCACAAACGCCGCCAGCACGACGCCCTCGATCTTCTGTTCCTTCAGATACTGGGTGAGGCTGTGGGTGTCGTGGTCGTCCTCGCCCACGGCCAGAGGATCGAGCTGGTAGCCGAGCAGTTCCGCCTGGCGCCGGGCCCCTTCCAGCATGGCTTGCAGGTGCGGGGAGCGCTCCCGGCCGGAGCCGGAGCCGTAATTTTCCAGATACGCGATGCGCGGCGACGGACCGCGCACGCAGCCCTGCTCGCGGAAACGGCTGAGCGCATGGTAGACGGGATTGCGCTGATAGCCGAGGCGGTCGGCCACGTTTTTTATCTTGGTGCGCGTTTTTTCCGGGATGCTGGGGTGATCGCGCAGCGCCAGCGAAACGGTCGTGATGTGAAAGGCCGCTTCGCGCGCCACATGCTTGAGCGTGGGTCGCTGGAACGGGTTGGAGCTGTCGGATTTGGGCGCGGGGGTCATCGAATGTCGGCCCCGAAGCTGTGGCGGGCGTCAAAAGTGCTCAACGGCGTGTAAGTAGACGGCGGCGTGGGCCGTGCTGAATGCCGTGAGGAGAGGAGAAGGGGGAGGATTTTGTTTTTCATGGTTTGGGAGGCTCGGTTATCGCTGGTGCCATGCCAGTCGATTGCGGTTCAACCCAAATTAGTGTTTGCCAATGAGTTAACTATTCAGCGGCCAAAGCACTGCCGGAAGGCGGCTCCCACCGTTGGGGCTATTCCACAAATTTCGCGCGCCGGTGGCCGGCGCGGTTTGGGGTATACCACAAATCGCTGCGACCCGGCGGCGGGTTGGTCGGGCCGGTATTTCCAGCCGAGCTCGTCTTCGAGCATCGGGAAAAGTTGCCGTTGGACTTGGTGGAAAATCGCCGGGAGTTCGCGCACACCCATTACAACACCAGCTTGCCGCGTAGTCCCTGCAAATCTCGCGGCATAATCACCCCGCAACCGGGGTTTTGAAAGAGGCTCCATCGTTGTTCATTTCCGTCGCTTCATTCACAGGGCTTGTCGCAAGTCTCTTCACGTCGTTTTGAACTGTCGGTCAGACAAGAGGGTGCTTTCGATCTGCCTTCTTTGCCTGGATTTTCGACGCCGGCAACCGCGGCGGACCTTGAGAAAAGCGGATAGCCGTAAAATCCCAGGCTCAAGAGCAAAGCCGCCCACAAGAACACTTTTTGAAAACGAAGGGTTGAAGATTTTATTGGCGGACACTCGCACGATAAACCGGTTGAGCAGTTCTCGGCTTTCGTTTTACGGAAATACAAATTGTAAAAAACATAGCCGAACGCGATGACACTCACCGCGATGAACGCGGGTTGCCATTTATGCAGGAATGCCCCGGTCGCTCCAGAGCCCAAGCCAAACAATGTCGTGGCCGCGGAGCCACCCAGGGAAGCGCAAGCACCCGCGCACGTCCCGCCCGCCAATCCGCAGGCGCTGGCAATGGCGCCCACGCCTCCGGTCAAAAACCCGACAATGCTTCCAATGAGGGAATTGTTGTTTTTCATTTTGTTAGCTTGGCTGACGCTCCGGTAGAGCCGCTGGTTATCAGTAAAGACGAACGAACTCGAAAAAGGACGCAGACCGTAAGATCGGCTCGGTCGGCGGGGCCCCATCATCGCTCAAGGGGCCGGGCTCGTCTTCGAGCATCGGGAAAAGTTGCCGCTGGACCTGATGGAAAATCGCCGTGAGTTGGCGCACACCCATTACAACACCAGCTTGCCGCGTAGTCCCTGCAAATCTCGCGGCATAATCACCTCGCAACCGGGGTTTTGAAAGAGTTACTCTAACGTTTAGTGTGGAAGGAAAATCCTTCGTCTGGCCATGTTTGTTTTGCGGCCTATGGAAGAGAGCGCACCCCCCGGAGCGCGGGGCAATACCCATGGCAGTATCCACGCAATTCTCGTCGTATCCCCGTCCGTCGTCCTGCCGCTGGCTAGTGCTGGCGGTGGCACTCGGAGCGGGCTGGGGCCCGGCCGCGGGCAAGGAGTCGCCGGCCGGACTGGCCGGGGCACCCCTGGCAGCCCGATCCGGGCCGCGCGGCGCAACGCTTTTTGCCACCCTGCCGCCGGAACAGACCGGCATCAAGGTCTTCAATGCCTACGATGATCCGAAGATGTGGTGGGATTATTACCGTGAGTTCACCCTCGGTTGCATCGGCTCGGGGCTGGCGATCGGCGACTACGACTGCGATGGCCGGCCCGATGTCTACATCGTGACCAAGACCGGACCGAACCGCCTTTTCCGCAACCGCGGAGACTTCAAGTTCGAGGATGTGTCCGTCGCGGCCGGAGTGGAGGGCCCGCTCGGAGCCTGGAAACAGGGCGCGGCTTTTGCCGACGTGAATAACGACGGCCGGCTCGACCTCTACGTCTGCCGGTTCGGGGCGCCGAACCTCCTCTACCTCAACCAGGGCGACGGGACTTTCCGCGAGGAAGCGGCGGCGCGCGGTCTCGCGCTCAGCGACGCGTGCGGCGTGGCCGCGTTTTGCGACTACGACCGCGATGGCTGGCTCGATGTCTATATCCAGACCAATGTGCTCGACGCCGAGCGCCACCCCAACGGACAGCGCGACCGGCTCTACCGCAACAACCGCGACGGCACGTTCGCGGAGGTTACCGATGCCGCCGGCATCACGGGGGAAACCCAGGGCCACTCGGCGACGTGGTGGGACTACGACGAGGACGGCTGGCCCGATCTTTATGTAGCCAACGATTTCAAGGATCCCGACACGCTTTATCGCAACAACCGCGACGGCACCTTCGCGAACGTGCTCTCCCGGGTGGTGCCCCACACGCCCCATTCCTCGATGGGCGCTGATCTTGGCGACGTGAACAACGACGGCCACCTCGATCTGCTCATCGCCGACATGGCGGCGACCACGCGCTACAAGGACCATCGGGGCATGGCCAAGCTCCGCGGCGGACTGACCGACAACGAGCAGCGGCCCGAGGCGGCGCCGCAGCTCATGCGCAACGCCCTTTTGTTGAACACCGGTGCCGGCGTCATGCTCGAAGGCGCCTGCCTCGCCGGGCTAGATGCCACCGACTGGACCTGGACGGTCCTGCTCGAGGACCTCGACAACGACGGCCGCGTCGACGCCTATTTCACCAATGGCATGGTGCGCGAGCTGCACGGCACGGATCTCGTCAAGCGCGTCGTGAGCTTCGAACGGATGGCCGATCGCGTGAAGATCACCAAGGCCAGCCCGCCGCTTGCCCAGAGCAATCTTGCCTTCCACAATCGCGGCGATCTCCGCTTCGAGGAGACCGGTGCCTCCTGGGGCCTCGATCACACCGGCATCGGCTTCGGCGCTGCGTTCGGCGATCTCGATGGCGATGGTGATCTCGATCTCATTTTCACCAGCCTGGACGGCGAGGTCACCGTTTGCCGCAATGACTCCGCCGACGGCCACTCGGTGATGCTCGACCTGCGCGGCACGGTCTCCAATCGCTTCGGCGTCGGCGCCACCGTCCGCCTGGAGACCTCCGCCGGACCCCAGGTCCGCACGCTCACCCTCGCACGCGGCTACCTCTCCACGAGCGAACCCGTCATCCATTTCGGCCTCGGCGACAGCGCCACGATCAGCCGGGTCACGGTCGAGTGGCCGGGCGGCGCGGTTCAATCCTTCACCGGTCTTGCTGCGGACCGTCGCTATACGATCACCGAGCCGGCGACTCCCGCGGCCCTGGCGCCGCCGCCGTTGCCGGCCGGGCAGTTCACGGAGGCGGGGAAGTCGCTCCAGCTCAATGTCGCGAACCGCGAGCGTCCGCTCGACGAACTGGGCTGGCAGCCGCTGCTGCCTTTCCGGATGAACCGTCCGGGGCCGCCGGCGGCTTTCGCCGACATCGACGGCGACGGGGAGGACGATCTCGTGATCGGCGGCGTAGCCGGCGAATCCGGCCAGTTACTCTCGAATCTCGGTGGCGGGCAGTTTCTCGCCTATGGCGGCAGTGTGTTTCGTGACGCGGTGGCGGTGGCCGACGGCCCGATCCTGGCACTCGACGCCGATGTGGATGGCGACCTCGACTTGCTCATCACCAAGGCTGGCGTCGCCGCGCCTGCCGATGCGCCGGCCTATCAGCCGCGTCTGGTTCTCAACACGGGTCGCGGCCGGTTCGCACCGGCGCAGGCTGACGCCGTACCCGCACTGCCGGTCAGCGTCGGTGCGGCGGCGGCGGCCGATTTCGAACACAGCGGCCGGCCGGGGGTGTTTCTCGGTGGCCGCGTCGTGCCCGGCCGGTGGCCGCAGGCTCCGCGCAGCGCGCTGCTTGCGTGGCGGGAGGGACGCCTGGTCGATGTCACCATGGAAATGGCGCCGATGCTCGCCACCCGCGGGATGGTGACGGCGGCACTCTGGTCCGACGTGGATGTCGATGGCTGGCCGGATCTCCTCGTCGCCTACGAATGGGGGCCGGTCGCCTGCTACCGCAACGCCGCCGGGAAAGGGTTCGAGGAGGTGTCCGAAAAATCCGGTTTCGCCGCCGCTGGCACCGGTTGGTGGCGTTCGATTGCCGCCGCGGATTTCAACGGCGACGGACGGCCCGACTATGCGGTGGGCAACGCCGGCCTGAACACGCCCTATCGCGCCACCCCGTCCGAGCCCGCGGTGCTCTACGCCGGTGTCGTGCTCGACGGCTCCGCGCCGCAGCTCGTCGAGGCCATGGCCGAGGGCGGCCGCTGGTATCCGCGGCGCGACCGCGACGCGCTGCTGAAGGTTTTCCCCTCGCTCGCGGCGCGCTTTCCCGCGGCCGAGCCCTATGCCCGGGCATCGCTCGAGGAAGTGTTTCCGCCGGCGGTGCTCGGGGCCGCGACCAGATACGCCGCCACGGAATTGCGCAGCGGAATCTTCCTTTCGCAGGCCGATGGCACCCACCGGTTCGTCCCGTTCCCCCGTCTGGCCCAGATCGCACCCATTGCGGGGCTGGCCGCCGGCGATTTCGACGGCGACGGGCGGGCCGACCTCATGGCGGTGGGGAATTCCTACGCCCCGTATCCCGGCATCGGCCGGTTCGATGGCGGGGTCGGCTGGCTGCTGCGCGGCGACGGCCGCGGTGGTCTCACGCCGGTGCCGGCCAATGAAAGCGGCTTCGTCGTGCGGCATGATGCGAAGGCGCTCGCGGTGGCCGATCTCAACCAGGACGGCTGGCCGGATCTGTTCGTGACGCGCAACAACGCCGTGGCGCTCGCTTTCCTCAATCGCGGTGTGTCCGGCCGGCACAGCTTCGGCGTCGGCTTGCGCGGCGCGTCCGGCAATCCCACGGCGGTGGGCGCACGGCTCACGCTGCGGCTGGCCGACGGCTCGAGCCAGACGGCGGAAATCGCCGCCGGCTCGGGCTGTTTCACCCAGTCGAGCGCGACGGTGTTTTTTGGCTATCCCGATTCCGCCGCGCCGGAGCGGCTCGGAATTCGCTGGCCCGACGGTCGTGAATCGGAGCATGTCTTCGCTGCGCCGCCCCCGAAATTCCTGCGTCTTTCCGCTCCATGAAGAAGACTCCCTCCGCCGCACCTGTCCGCACCGCTTTCTGGCGTCCGCTCGCACTGTTATCGCTTGCCGCCAATGTCGCGCTCGCCGCCTGGCTTTGGCGCGCGTCGTCCCGTTCGTCCGCGCCGCCCCCGGCGGAAGCCGCCCCGGCGGGAAAGGCGGCGCCGTCCCCCGAACTCGCCCCCTACGTGGGCCTCGGTTCCTACATGGCGGAGAACAACCGCATCGCCGACCTGGGCTGGACGGAAGCGCAGTTCGCCGCGTTCATGGATGGATTCCGCGCCAGCTATGAGGGCCGGGGACTGCCGCTCGACGACAACGCCAAGCGCCTGCGCGACGAGATCAGCCGGCGGGTGCAGTCCATGCTCGCGGTGGAGCAACCTGATCCCATGGAGGAGTATTTCCGCACCTTGCGGGAAAAAGAGGGCGTGCTGCGCACCGCGAGCGGCCTGCATTATCGCATCACGGAGACCGGCACCGGACCTGTGCCCGGCCCGGAGGACCGGGTGGCGATCAGCTTCGCGGGCCGTTTGCCCGACGGCCGGGCGTTGCCGCCGCTCACCCGGGCGCGAACCAGGATGGTCGTGCGGGATTTGCTGCCGGGGCTGGCGGAGGGTGTCCAGCTCCTGCGCGTCGGCGGCAAGGCGCTGGTCTACGTCCCGCCGGCCCTGGCTTTCACCGAACAGGACTGGCCGCCCCAGCTGCCCAAGCATACGCCACTCGTGTTTTTCCTGGAATTGCACGAGATCGGGTCCTCCAGGGAATAGCCCCCGCCAAGGTTGCCACTTGCGCAGGTGCCTCGCCGGGCCAATGGCCCCGCCTCCATTCCGAAAAGGCCCGGAAGCCTCAGACCTCCTGATCCCCCGCCGGAGAGTAGCAGGGGGTGGGGAAGCAGGGTTGATTCGTTCTAAACCCAAGGTTTGGTGAGGAGGGCAATGGCCGAGGTGAGGCTTGGCGGCGAGGCGGCGGTGCAGCCGTCCGCCCGGCCCGACCGCTATCCACCGGACCGTAAGGAGCGCCCGCGACTGGAGGGAGGAAGCAGGATGCGTGACGGCTCCGCTGGCGCGCAGCGTGCCGCTTGGATCATTGACGACGTTGCCCACGGAAAAAGAACTGGACTGAAAGACCTAAAACCTGACCCTGTTTTCAGCTTCTGTTTTCAGCCCTCTGTTTTCAGCCCTTCAGAGAAACGGCCCCATTGCTTGGGGTCATGCGCCCAATTTGGTTTCACTCTGCTTCATGTTCGCCACCATCCGCACAAATTTACCGCGGTATTCGAATACTCCGAGCATGTGTTTCGTGCGCAGCGCAACAAAGTAGAGCGTCATCACAAAAAGAGCCCCGCCGGAAGCCATCCCCAATTGAAAGAGCCCGGTTCCATTAAGCAGTTTAAAGACGACATATCCGCCGACCACGACCGCGACAAGGTTGATGGACTTGGTGTCGATCAAAACAGATACCAGTGCAGCGACCTTCGCTGCCTCATAGTCGAGGCGGTCTGCGGTGAGAATCAGAGCTGATCTTTCATGCGTGAGCAACTCGGCAACTACTTCGCTCTCCGACCTAAGAGTCGTAACCAGCGTGCCTATTTGCGATTGGACCGGCTCGGTAAACTCTTTTCGGGCGCGCCAAATATCCGGCAGGACTGCCCACAAGACCAGACTCGCAAACGTTATTTGAGCCAGCAGCGTTGCGACCGTGATGGCGAGACGAAGCCAGGGAGGAGAAAAATACTGGCTCAGAATATAGCAAAGCAACATGAGCAGCATCACACCGATGCCCCACAGCACGAGGTATAGCATCCGTTTGTTGCCTTTCCGTTCTTCCTCGGAGGTGGGAACCCGCAATTTGTCGGCGTTCTTGGTGATGATTTCTAAAATAGAAGAAATCGTTTTTTCGTAGTCGTTGTTGGTCATGGTTGGATTGTTTTGGGGGTTATTCTAGGGCACGTCTTCAAAATCACATGAGCCAGAGGCAGACGCAGACCAGAGGGTATGAACCGGCGAGATAGGTAACACTTGATCCGGAGTGATGGGTTACACTTCCAGGCTATGCCTTGGAACCAAACAACCCACCAACGGCGTAGATGTGAATTGATATCACCGCCCGGAGTCAATCGGACAGGTAGCCAACTGTTTCCGGCTTCGCGGGGTGATGCACCCCCGCGAGCCCGGTCCCCACAAAACCCACGGCGAGGTCGCCGTGGCTCCAGCAAACGTAGGGGCGCAGACTTGCTGCGCCCATCGGGTAACAACATCACACTCAAGGGCGCAGCAAGCCTGCGCCCCTACGCCGA
>OBEQ011957330.1_pt1 | contig 13934 bp, 17 predicted proteins | sample 1670901 | NCBI WGS metagenome assembly OBEQ01 (sample SAMEA104232315, study PRJEB22302) | groundwater metagenome | biome: forest; feature: aquifer; material: groundwater | place: USA | collected 2011-08-07 | depth 5.4 m
AGGTTCAAGTCTTTCTAAATAACCTTACACCGCAAAAATCTGATGCCATACGAAAGGCCTTAGCACCAGACAACATAAACTTCCCAGAAAATCTTTCCGTGGAGATTGAAAATGTTAACAATTCTCTTGTTTTTACATTTCAAGGTAAAGGAAATATACGAACATTAATTTCTACTATTGATGAGGTCCTTGAACATGCACAAGTGGTACTCAGAGTGACTGGCTGATGCTTGATCCTAAAATTTTACGAGAAAATCCTGACAAAATTAGAAAAATGCTTAACGACCGAAATGTTGATTTTTCATTAGATGAATTGATAAAATTAGACAAGGAACGCAGAGATCTTATTATTAAAACTGATGAATTACGCAAGAAGAGAAATGAAATTTCGATAGAGATTGCAAAAAGGAAAAAAACCAATCAAGATGCAATATCACTCATTGAACAAATGCAGGAAACATCCCAAACACTTACAAATCTTGAAACCGTACAGACTCAAACAGAATCAAGGTATACAAAACTAGCGCTAACCATTCCTAATTTAGTTGATGAATCTGTTCCAATCGGAAAAGATGATACTACAAACAAGGAGATAAAAAAATGGGGAAAAGTTCCTCAGTTTGATTTTAAAGTAAAAGATCACATAGACATATCACAAAGTCTTGATCTTGTAGATTTGGAAAGGGCAGCCAAAGTAGCAGGGGCAAGATTTTATTATTTGAAAAACGATCTTGTAAAGTTAAACCAGGCATTAATTCAATATGCATTAGATTTTCTTTCTGAAAAAAAGTATATTCCAATTCAAACACCTTATTTGATAAATCGTTCATCTATGGAGGGTGCGATAATTGCACATGATTTTGAGGATGTCATTTACAAAATTGAAGGTGACGATCTCTATCTAATTGGTACATCTGAACATGCAGTAGCATCAATGTATTCAGACGAAATTCTAGAAGGAAAGATTTTACCTCTTAGATATGCAGGAGTAAGTCCATGTTTTAGAAAAGAAGCAGGTGCACATGGAAGAGATCAAAAAGGCATTTTTCGCGTACATCAATTTGAAAAAGTGGAACAGTTTATTTTTTCTAGACCAGAAGAATCTTGGAATGAACATGAACGAATGTTATCTAATGTCGAAGAGTTTTACCAGAAACTTGAGATGCCATACAGAATAATGATGCTATCAAGTGGAGATCTTGGAAAGATCTCTGCCAAAACATATGATCTTGAAGCTTGGATGGCGGGTCAGAATAGTTATCGTGAGATAGTTTCATGTTCTAACTGTTTGGACTTTCAAGCAAGAAGACTCAAGATAAGATTTCGTGATAGAACTAACGATCAGCCTCAATATGTTCACACATTAAACAGCACACTTGTAGCCACAACACGAACTCTTGTTGCCTTGATGGAAAATTTCCAGACAAAGGATGGTCATATTTCAATACCAAAGGTTTTACAAAAATACGTTAACAAAAATACAATCTAAAAAGTCGTACAACTTATAACATAAGCATACAAAATGTGCTTAAAACTAGGTATTACGTAACATTATGGTATGGATAGAAGTCTTGTAAGGTTCTACGCTGGTATTAGGTCGGAAATAACTAGGAAGACATACGAAAGTGATCTAAAGCGATTTTTGAGGTTTGTTAAGATAAAGGATGCTGGGGGTCTTTTGCAGTTAAAGGATTCTTACTTGCAAGAACTAGTAGAGGATTATACCATATTCTTGAAAAAAAAGGAATTGAGATACAATAGTGTAAATTGTGCTGTTTCCGCTTTGGAAACTTTCTTTTTTATGAATGATAAGATTTTGAACTTTAAGAAAATTAGAAAAATGATGCCAGAGAAGTTAAAGTTGCTGGGCGGGAAAGCGTGGGAAACTGAGAATATTAAGCGGATGCTTGAATCAACGACGTCATTGCGGAATAGAGCGATTATTCATCTGTTAGCATCAACAGGATGTCGTAAGGGTGCGGTAATTGGATTAAAAATTCGAAATGTATCAGAGATGCCAGAGGGTTGTAAAGCGATTTTGTTCTATGAAGGAAGTAAAGAGGAGTATACAGGATTTCTAACACCAGAGGCTACCAAAGTCTTGGACTTGTATTTACAAGAAAGAGCAGGAGATGGCGAACTACTGAAACCAGATAGTCCTCTCTTCAGGAACAAGTATTCTTTAGGGATTGGTAAAGTCAAGCCAATAAGTTATGCAGGACTTAAAGGAATGATGGGTGAAATAATTGGAAAGATTAGAGGTAAAGGAGATGGAAGTAGGCGAGAGATTTCTAGTTTTCACGGATTTAGAAAAAGGTTTAACACTATTCTAAAGAATAATAAGGAAATTAATTTGGCGATCGGAGAAAAATTAATGGGGCATTCTTCCAAACTAATACCATTAGATACGATTTACCACACGCCAAGTAAGGAAATATTGTTTGAAGAATTTTGTAAAGCGATTCCAAATTTAGTTATTGATTCTAGTGAAAGGGAGAGAATTAAGAGAATAAAGGCAGAGGAAAAGGTAGATGATATGCAGAAGAAGCAGACAGAAATTGATTATATGAAAGAACAGATTAAGGGACTTTACGATTTAATGAAAAAATAGGTTTAGAATCTGTTTTTGTTGATATTTCGGAAAAAGCGTGTGTTAGTGCTTTAAATTCTGTGCGACCTTTGTCTGTAATTTCATATTTCTTGGATTTTGGGTTTAAATGAACACCAACTAATATTTTAAGGAGAAAGTTTATTATTTCGTAGTTTAGGGCTAGTTTGCTTGCTAATTCTTGTGTAGTATGAGGTTTTTGTGTTAGTAATTTGAAAATATGGTAAACTATCCAATCTATTCTTTCTAGCGTATCTTCTGTCTTGTTAATTTCTTTGAGTTTTTTTAGATTTGTACCATATTCAGGAACAAATTTTGAAAGTTTAGATTTTGCTAATTCTTGACGTGTAGGCTGATTCCAATAATACGATTTACATTTAGGACAGATTATCGGGGGTTCTTTAACTTTGATTCGTGGTAGCCATACATGCTTGCATCTATCACAAATGTATGCTGAAACTGATGTTATGCCCATAATAGAGATAGGCATGGAATCGGTATTTACCTCTATTGCTTACTTACTATACTTACCTATATAGGTAAGTTATTTATGTAGGGTAGTATACTACTATACTAATGGAAAAAAAATACCCAGCATACAAAGGGTATGCGAAGATCAAAAAATCGGCTGATGGGAAAACAGAGGACATCTTTGAAGTGGTTCTCTGGAAGTACGAGCCAAGACAGAAGGTAGAGGAAAAAAATGAGTGATGAAAATATCTGCAAAAGCTGTAAGCGTCAGATCAATCCAACCGATGAAGATTCATATTTTCATTCGGCAAGGCAACGACAACTCTGCCAAGACGAAATCGTCCTACAACTCTATAATGAGTTTGTAAAAGGAATTAAAGGGACTACAGCTACGGCATGAATTTTTTGATTGCCGTCCCAATTTTTGATAAATTGCAAACTGATGGGTTCTTAGTTTTATTGGTTCATAATAATATTGGTGTTTTGAAATGAGTAGTGAATTAGAAAAGATTTACAAGGAAAATAAGCGAGGACGTTATACTTACTGGGTGTGTAGTATTGCGCTTTTAATTTTTGGCGCAATTCTCATGTTATTACATGCTTGGTTTGTGTCAATAATTTTATGGGGAATTTCTGGATTATGGTTTGTAATTCTTTTTAGAAGTTTGAAGGAGATTGCTGGAAACATCTGTCAAATTGCACAAGTAAATCCGACGAGATTAAACCCTGAAACAAAGAGGCATGAAAACATAGCAGAGAGAGTTTCCATAATGGCTTTAGTATTGCCTATCATAGAATATTTAGATAAAAAATTTAATTCTCACGTTTTGATAACAGGTGATAGTGGAATTGGAAAAACAACACTGATGAAATTTCTGATAAAGATGAAAAAGAAATTCAGTAAAGAAACTATTGTCGTTTTTAATTTTTCACCGCACGATTTGTATGTTAAGACAAGTGATAGTATAATTGATGTTTCAAAAAATGCTCCTGATCCTTTTAGAGACATTGGAGCGTTTAGCAGTGCCTATGCCACAGCGTATCATATTGCCCCAGACAAAGTCGGGTATATGGCGAGGCAGATTTCAAGCGTTCTAAATAACGCCTTAATGCGTTCTAAGAATTTTGCAGATTTAATTAAAAATTTGGATAATGTTCGAGGAGGAAAAGATGATGTTGCACAAGGCATACTTAATCAGATAAGACAATTAGAAACAAAGTCTAAGACATTAACTTCGTTAGACCTTTCAAAAGATGTAGTTTATGATTTTAGCAAATTTACTTTTACAGAGGGCAAGGTCTTTTGGGCTGAAACGATACTCAACATGATTTGGAATGTTGCCAAAGAAAAAAAACAGAGTTTGATTATAATCTGTGATGAGGCTCAGCATTTAGTTGTAATGCCGACTACAAAAATTAATGAATTTTTAAAAGAAGGGCGTAGGCTTGGAGTTTCTATTTATGCTTCGACTCAATCCTATGCTATGATCGATGGCGGTATACGAAGCAATTTTGCTACAAAGTTTGTTTTTAGAACTGATGACGACGAGGCATTGAATCAGTTAAGGGCACTCGGAGCGAATCTTGAAGAAGTAGCACATTTCGCACGGGGTGAGTTTACCGATGTCGGCTTTCCCGAATTAAAGAAATTCGTGCCTATATTTTACTTGGTAGAAAATGAAAAAGATTTTTCAAATATTGAAGAAATAGAAAGTAAAATTGAAAATGAGGAAAAAATAGAATGGAAAGAAGAAACTAGTAGTGAAGAAATAATCGTAAACGAAGAACCTGATGAAGCCTTTGTAAAAGAAGAAGAAACATTACGAAATAAAATACTTGGAGTTTTAGACAAGAGCGATACATCGCTAGCCATTAGCAGAGTTGCTAAGGCACTTTACAAAGAATCAATGGAAAAAGATGAACAGAACAAAGTAAAACTTCTTGTAAATAATGAGATCAACAAGTTAGTGAAAGAGGATATTTTAGACAAGCAGAGTTTAATTAATGAAAGAAAAAAAGGCAAAAAAGAAAGTCATGTTTTCAGAAGAAATGAAAACCTAAGCAAGTTTCACGTAACACTTCAAAATAGAAGTGTGAAACTTTTGAAGGCGAATAATATCACAATACTGAATGAGGCTACACATCATTCAGGCACGCAAGGCGTGGACATCACATTAGATTTTTGTGATGTGGAAATAGAAACAGGGTTGAAAGATTCTCTGGGCTTATTCGATAAATCCTTGATGGAAAATACAAAGCCCGTGATAATTGTCGTTCCGAATTACGAGCAGAAAGAAAGATACTCGTATCTCCCAAGTGTGCAAAATGGAAAAGCAAAATGTGTTTTGTTGCCTGAATTAATCCAAGCAGTGAAGGAGTTTATGAAATGAAATTTTTGTTATTCATTTCTATTTTTGCATTAATTAGTTTTGCACAAGCCAACGCTTTAGTTTATGATAATGGCGTTGAGCAGAAAGTACATAATTGTATGAAAGCAGTGCCAGTTAGCCCGACAAGCCAGAGCTATTACTATATTCCTTGTGATACAGCCCAGAGTTCAGCAGAGATGCAGAGTCAGATAAGACAATTAGAAAGTAAACAAGGCGGTTTTACAGAACAACCTAACCCGAATACAATAATTGGACATAGTGAAATCAGCCCAGAAGGACACGTAATAGAACCGATGAACACACAATCGCAAAATGCCGAGATCGTACAACCTAACCCACAGGTTAGCGGACAGCCGAATTATGCTAATTGGTATTGGTTAGGGCTTGGGGTTGCAGTGCTGTTTGTAATTGTCAGTAGTTCTATTGTTCATAGGAGAAGAAGCCATTATAGAATAAGAGATTATTCCTATTCCCAGCCATTAAGAAATTATACTAATGCAAAACTTGAAAGTTCTGAAACGAGAGTTGAAAGTTCTTGGGAGAACGGGCAACGGGTAGATACTACCATACAAGAAAATAGAGAAATAACCAAATGGAATGAAGCACTTTGGCTTGATGTTAAAACTAATTTTCCTCGTGACTGGCAGAAAATTCTAAAATGGATTGCTTTACATGTTGAAGATGTAAATATCATTATTAAAAATTCTACAAGTAATGAAGTTGCGAGAAGGAGAATAATCAAGGAAGCATGGGATAATTTGGACACGGAGGGATTGTTATGAGTGGAAAAAATGTTGAAATTCTTGTTAAAAGAAGATTGAAAATATCCCACAAAATAGAAATTGATTTGACGGATTTAGAAACGCAGGAGATAGACAAGGAATTAGGCGAAACAGATTGCCCGAAAGTTTGCGGACTTATTGATAGAATGACAGATGAAGAATTGTATGCGTTATTCCTAAAAATAAAAAAGAAAAAGAAGATGGAAAAAGAAGCGATCGCAGGCGTATGTTAAATGGCTGATGATTTATTCGGAGCAAGAATACCCGAAAAAAGCGACCGACCTGAGAGCAAAGTAAACACAGGGATAAGTTATACAAGCGGGGCAAAAGGCGTCAGGATCGCAAAAGCACACTCAGGGAAAAGAGGTGGAATGCCCTTTCCTATGGCTATCTTTTTTGTAGTTTGTTTTTTGTTTGCTGGTGCGGATATGTGGCTATCGAACTCACATTATCCTATACTTTCAAATGTTATTTTCTATGGTTGTCATACACAGGCGTACCAAATGGGCTATGTGTGGGTGCATACTGAAAATCTTGGAAATCAATTAGTTCCAAATTATGACTATCAAAATATTTGTGGCTGGAATGTTAAAAATTCTTTTTATTATTTGCTTGGTGCAGAAGTCATAAGCGTGTATGTTAGTTTCTATTTGTTAGTTCCTTTTTTGATACAATATGTCAAAGATAAATCAGTTGAAAATTCTTTTGATAAAATGAAACTCTTACCACTATACAAGCAGTGGATATTTTTAGCGTGTGTAATTGGAATATCTTTTTTTTGGATATTATTTTTTGTAGAATATTTCTTGTCGTCGTAAGTAGATATTGAAATAAATTTTAAGAAGGCATAGTCTTTTAGTTGTTTTCTTCCCATAGTATTTGGTGTAAATATGGAAAACCAATTTGAAGAACCGAAAAAATACAGAGTGATACGGAAGTACGAGAACAGGGACAAAGGAATAGAGTATTTTCTCTACATGAATTTGTCCAACAAACTGAAACGCATTACAGCAGTAATCCGAAAAAACATCACAGAAGGTGTGAATAATTCGGAGTTTGTTTCTGTCGTTGAGAATACGACGACAGGCAAGTGCGTGGTAGAGTTGTGGAAAGGAACGAAAGACGATGTTGTGGGACACATGCACAGCAAGAGGGTTTTTGAGAAATCCGTCAATATGGATATTGCCCACTTGTTCGTGTCCGAAACTACCACAAATTGTTTTGCTATCAAAAACAATACTGAGGCTGTCGCCCAAGTTGCAGAAAGAGTTTTTGAGTTTGCAAATAGGGAATACAAAAAGAGCCAGCACCCACTTTAAACTATGCGACGCAGGAAGTTTGTAAAGTATGCACTTGTAGTTATGCAAGTTGGAATTTTAGCAAGTGCATTTTTTTTCTTTTTTGGTTGGATTGCGATGGTGCTTTACGTACTAGGAGAAATCAGCATTGCGGAGATCGTGGATTATTTGTTGATAATGACATCTATGGAAGGTTTTAGTTTTCTGGTGTTTTTAGAGGGCTTGGCTTGGGTAGCGTTCAAGAAAAACAGGCGAAGAAAATGATTTCAGAGATGCTTAGCCAACTTTTAGGTTGGTTTGATGGGACGAATGATAATGACGAAGATGCTAATGAAAAATTGAAGGTGATTGAACGAGAGAAGATAAAATTACTAAAAAGAAGATGAGAGCAATAGACGAGGCACTATGTAAGCATAGTAGCGTAGTATACTACCGAAGGCAATACGCAAATGTAGTATACGAGTTTTGGCGTTGCGTACGTTGTGGTAAGTTGGTACGAAAAGGCATCTGGGCTGTTAATAATTGGCTTGGATAATATGTTGTATCTCTGATGTGAAAATTTGTTCTTTTTACTGCGTACTATCGATTTTTTCAATATTGGTTATTGATTGAATTACTACATTATAGATAGGTTCGCCGTATTGGTTCGCTTTTCCATATTTGAAAACCTTTGTAACTATAGGTTTAACCGTAATTCTAAATCCGCTAGTTGTCATGTATTCTTGTATTTTAACATCCATTTCTTCAAATTTTATTTCAGTTCCTTTTTCAACTTGAAAATTAACTGGTTCCATATTTGGTGGACGACGTTGTGCAACAGGTACTATTGCAGCCACTGCATTCATCGTATCAAGACCGATACTTGCAGGATAACCCTCTGGTGTTTTTTGTGGACTAAAGAAAATTTTTCTAACAACAACTTTTGCTTTAATTGTAGTTCCATCATTAAGAAGAAATCTGCTATAATCTTCACTCATAACAACAAAATCAGCTTCTTGACTATCTATTACTGACATATTCACTTACCATACCATTCTTGTATAAATTGTTCTCGTTCTATACCTGCTTCAGTGAGAATAATACCAAGTAATTTTCTATCCAACTCTGCATAAAGTGGTACTGGAAAAGATCTTTCGTTGTTTTGTACTTTTGCATGGTCGCCTCTTATACTAACAACAGAATATCCTTTGTTTTTTGTAAGGTACTTTAACAAATCTTTGCCTGAAATAATTGGAAGTTTAGACACTGAATATCTGTCTAATTGTTAGGCTAAATTCTTTATCAGATCCAACCATTAACTCTATTGCTTCAACAGCATGTCGTATTGCCTTATCGTTAGTTTTGCCTTGTGTATGAACATGAAGTTCTTCACAATGTGCAAGAATCCAATCTCCTTCGCCCTTCTCTAATACAAGATTATAGGATTTTCTTGGTTTCGGCTTATCCAATTCTTGTGGTTGTGTAACATCCACTTTTCTTGATATTTCGTTTCCCAATAATGGAAATATTATGTTACTCATTGATCGATATAATCTGCATTCTATTTATTAACATTTAGTATCATTATCAAGTTACAAAATCAGTAAGAATGTTCTAACTATGCCTAGAGAGTCATAATTGTGAGGTGTGGGCTTACTAAATTCAGCCCAACACGAGAGTTTACTTTCTCTTGGTTTGTCTTAGTTGTCTTTTGCACTCGTATGTTTCACCGAGTTCCAAAAGCCAGCGTTTCAGTGTTACTTGTCCTACGCTTTCCTTTATAGTCTGCATAGACGTTCCACTGCTAAGACCCGCTGATACTATTTCCGCTATTTCGTCTTTGGTTTCGTTATCCATTTGTTTCAACTCGCCTAGTTTCTTAGGCTGATTACAATACGGCGATCTTGCACATTAAGTTTGCCAACGCTAATACTCCACCTTGTTGTACATCATAACAACGAGCCGAAGGCTCGCTTGGACATTTTGCTTTAATATTTGGAATACATAGATGAGGTATTGCAACAATTGTTAATTTACTTAGGTTTTCTTCCGCAGTTTGTAGGTGTTTTTATCATTACATTTGTTGAAGTTCGAAATTTTGAGTGGTTTCTAGACAGAGTGAGGAAGAATAGTTTTGAGATGGTGCAGGTTGAAGAAGAAAGAAAATTCAAGAGAAGAATGACAGCCGTAGTAATTGGATTTGGTTTGATAATTGGTGGGATTGGTTTTGAAATTATTAACGCTGCTTTTACTTAGTGTCGCTACGTTGCAATTTACGTAAGTATTAAAACTCTCTTTTACATTTAGATTATTGGTGCTATTCTTTGGAAATTAAGGCAGATTCTAGTAAGGTTTTGGACTTGCTAGGGCAAGACCGTTTATACCAAGTACCAATTTTTCAAAGAAGCTATTCTTGGAAAGAATCTCAAACTGCAGAACTCTTTGAAGATATTCTAGCAATTATTGGTAAAGAAAATAAACATTTTATAGGTTCGATGGTTTTTGTTGCACCCGAAAGTGGAAATAGAACAAGAATCATAGATGGTCAACAAAGATTAGCTACAATAGTATTGATGTTGTGTGCATTGAAGCATGTTTTAAAGAATAAAGAGAGTAAAATATCGACTGCAAAAGATAGAATAAAATCGATTGATGATATGATCAGGGCACAAGATCCTGTAACCTTGGATAGAGATATACGATTAGAATTGAATCGTGAGGACAAAGATTTGCTAAAGAATATTATTTTAGAGGACAAATTTATACAAGAACAACATATTTCTATTTCTCACAAATTAATTAAAAATGCCTATGATTATTTTGTAGAGAAATTAAATGAAAAAATCAAAGAAGGTAGTGAAGTCTTTATTCAAAATTTCATGGATGCAATATTGCATAAATTATTATTTGTAAGAATTGAAGTAGATAATTATTCTGCCGCTTTTGAATTGTTTGAAACATTAAATTTTTCAGGATTAAAATTAAGTGCAGCAGACTTAGTTAAAAATCACTTACTTTCTATCAATAATGAAAATGTAACAGATATAGCAGAAACTTGGGAAAAGATAACAGATGATGTAGAAGAATATGGGGTAACTAAATTTTTGAGGCATTTTTGGTCTTCAAAATATGATTTGATAAGGAAAGAGAATCTTTTCAAAGTAATTAGGAATACAATTGTTAAGCAAAACCTTGAAAAATTCATGGAAGAATTCAGCACAGAAGCAGATGTTTATGATAATTTAAGGAAACCAGATCATGGATTTTGGAATGATCCAAAAATTGAAAAAACACTACAAGATATTAAGTTATTACGAGTGGAACAGATTTACGTAATATTGTTGGCAGTTTATAGTAAGTTCTACAAAGATGAAAAAAATAAATTCATTAAAATATTAAATGCACTTGTTAATCTTAGTTTTAGATACAATACCATTTGTCAATCAAATCCCAATAAACTTGAAAGCGAATATAGTGAAATGGCAATAGGAATAAGAGATGGTAGTGTTGGATTTGATGAATTATATGATAAAATAAAAAAGCTTGAACCAAGTAAGGATGATTTTATAAAAGCTTTTGACAATTTTGAAACAAAAACCGCAGAATTGGCTAAGTACATACTAATTCGAATAAATGATGATATGATGTCGGAGAATGGAAATCTTCAAGAATTTGAAGAGAACGAACAAGTAAACTTGGAACATATTATACCGAAAAAACCTAATGCGGAATGGAAAAAATTTTTCGAAAACAAAAACATAGACTATACAACACTTAATCATAAAATAGGTAACATGACACTTCTACTTGGCACATGGAATTCACGTTTGAAAAATAACTTTTTTACTAAAAAGGTAGAAGAGTATAAAGAATCAAAATTGCCTCTTAATGAAGATTTAAAGCGTTTGACCGAATTTGGTATTACTGAAGTAACGAAAAGACAAAAAATGATTGGGATGAGAGCAGAAAAACTTTGGAAAATCCAATAAAATACCTATTTCTCCATCTATTGATTTAGTAACGCTACGTCGCAATTCACCCCGTCATCTGACGATGACACCCCTCTTGCGACTTCGCTTTTTATCTAACGACGAAGTCCTCGCTCACCTCTATCACCAGGTTTCACTTGGTGATTTTTTTACTTCGTAAAAAACCGAGGCTCACCGAGGTAGAGCCGACCACTCAGTTGTTACACTCGCAATTCACCCCGTCATCTGACGATGACACCCCTCTTGCTCGTTTCACTTCCCTCGCCTTCGCTTTGCTCAGGTACTACCCTTGCGGGTAGTATAGTCCGCTCTACCTCGCTTCGTAGTGTCTTACGACACTACTTCGCTCGGACTTCGTAGGGGAGGGATAAGAGTGTGGGATTATAACGAAGTATGAAATTTTTAGTATAGTAGGGTTTTTGGGAAATTGTAGGATTGAAAAGTATTGATACAACTTATATTTTTGAGAGATATCACTCATAGAGAAACCTACGCCAGCTTTTTAGACTTGCAAGACCGAGTTGTATTGTCTTTTGAAAACTCTATATCTTTCAATAATTGCAATTCTGTTAATACTACTAATGCCTTACAACACAGCGTTTGCACAAAATCAAACGGAAAAACCACAATGTTGTGGTCCACCTTACATACCAAAAACTCTGGAATCACCATTAAAACAATTCAAATCAGGAATACCTGTACAAGATGTTAAATGTAATCAAGGATTGCAATTAATTTTCAAAGCAGAGGATCGTTCTCCTGCATGTGTAAAACCTGATACTGCTCAAAAGTTGATGGAGAGAGGATGGACAAAATCTGTCTCATATGGTACACTTTCAATTGGGGATGTTAAATCAATAACACACTTTACAGTTAAGGTGCCTTCTTATTTGCCATTAGGATATCAATTCATAGATGCTCAAGCCTCACCAATAGATGCAAGACTGCTATATTGGAACAAGGCAACAACTGAACACGACTTTGCAAGTACCCGGCAAATGGCAGAAGGTGCTATAGTAATATCATATTTACTAACAGACGAAAAATCAAGCCCGGCAAATCAGACAGAGAACAAGACTAAAGCAATGATATCACTTTACAATGAATTAATTCAAGACCATAGAGAAGCGAGACTTACTCACATAAATGGAAACTTGGCTCTAGTAAGAGAAGGATGTGGTTGTCTAACGGAATCTACTGCTTATTCTGAAAAATTAGAAACCGTGACCTATGTTCCTTTGACTACAAGAATAATGTATTTTGATGGGAATGTCGAGTGTGAAATAGAATCACTTCTTTCCTCTTCAATATTGGAACAGGTAGCGCAATCAATGAAATGAGATTTTGTTTTAAGTATGAAAAGTATTGACTAAACTTATATTTTGGCTAGAAACGTCGATTATAGTTGGCGCGTCAAAAGACAACCAGAGTCAAGGACAAATGGAGAGAGAAAAAATGGGTCACTGTACTTGCTCCCTCTGCGTTTAACAATGTGCCCATAGCATACATTCCCATAACTGACGATACAAATGCAATAGGTAGAGTGATAGAAGTTACTTTGTTTGACATAGTCAAAGGTGATCCTTCACAGCATCAATTCAAATTATATTTTCAGATAAACAAAGTAGATGGTGAAACTGCAACAACAATTTTCAAACGATATGAATATGCAAAAGAATTTCTTAGAAGTCTTGTAAGACGCGAATCTTCTTTGATTAGTTTCATAGGTGACTATAAAACAAAAGATGGAAATATTTTCCGTATAAAGATAATTGCTCTAACACAAAAGAAATTAAACACATCTCGTAAGCATGCACTTAGATTAATTGCAAGAGATGTTATGTCAAAAACAATTCCTGAAATGACCATAGAGCAATTCATTCAAGCTACCGCATTTGGGAAAATAAACTCAGATATTATGGCTGCTGTTAAAAAAATAATTCACGTACGACATGTAGGCATAGAAAAATCAAAGATAATTAGAACTGCAGAAGCTGAGATTACATTATTGCAAGCTTAATAGATTTATTGTTTAGTTATAATCAAAAAATATGGTAAATCATACAGAGATCACTGCAGAGATGATAATACATGCAACAGAAGATAAGAAAAAAATTTTTGATCCAATGTACGAAGTATTTGAAATAAAAGAAGAAGAATTTGTACACGAAAGATTAGAGGGTCATTTTGGAAATCCTATTTTAATGATGAGTATAAAATTAGGAAAAAAACGGGCTGAAGAATTCATTAAGAAATTAGTTTCAAAGATTTCAAAATCTCAGATGGACGAGTTTTTACAAAATATTGAGATGTATTTTGAAGGTTCTTCCTTGTTTATACGAATAAGTAAAAAAGATCTTGTAAGAAAATCTATTAGTTTACAACAAAACGATGCCTTGAAAATCAAAATTTCTACT
>OBEQ010140361.1_pt1 | contig 13932 bp, 13 predicted proteins | sample 1670901 | NCBI WGS metagenome assembly OBEQ01 (sample SAMEA104232315, study PRJEB22302) | groundwater metagenome | biome: forest; feature: aquifer; material: groundwater | place: USA | collected 2011-08-07 | depth 5.4 m
ACTTTTAATTTTTCATTTTTAATTTTTAATTTTCCATGCCACTGTCCAGCCTCTCCTCGTGAAGCAGTAACCAGATGAATCTCCACACCTTCCCTCGCGTATTTTGCGAGAGTCCCTCCAGGTCCCAGCGATTCATCATCAGGATGAGCGAGGATGCACAGAAGTTTCTTTTTCATAGTGTTTCTAAGGGCACGCTCCTAAATAACATATCCAATTATTTAGGATTGCGGCCCTTTGTGGCGCGAACATGTTATTTAAGTGAGCGCCCTAAGTCACCTAAGAAACTTAAGTTACCTAAGTTACTTAAATGATCTATTTTTTTAAAACAGGCTCAACTGTTCTTTCTTCTCTTCTTCCTCTTTCTTTTCTTCTGCTGAAATTTTTACTACACCAAATACCCCATCATACCCGGGATCCACATGTATATTTCCCTCTCGAACTTTTGTTATTGCAGTAGCAATTGCAGTCCCACTCACTTGTGCAATGTCTTCTTCAGTTGCATTGAGTAAAACAGGAAATTCTCCCCCAAAAGCATCCACTAATTTTATGTATTCATTTTGCACTTTTTGTGAAGTCACCATTGAATGTAAACACTCACCTATTATTTCCTGTAGCGGCACAAGCATCACGTAGGGAGGTCGCTTTGGAAAAAGGCTCGAAGAAATAGCGCGGACTTTTCCTTTCCCTAACTCCATGTTCCTAATTCCCAATTCTTCAACTGTTCTTCCGGCAAGTTGATCTACTCTATGCATCACACCCACGGTTAATTTTTTCCCACACACCGGACAGATCGTACCAAGTTTAGCAGTATCTGTCGGAGAATGTTTTACCCCACAACTGCGATGCCCGGTGTAATGGTATTTCCCTTCTTCGGGATAAAATTCAATCGTATACGCAATGCTGTTTTTTGACGCTTGAGGTTGGAAATTGGAAGATTGATTTTTTTCCACCTTCGATCCTCTAACTTCAAGTTCCAGCTTCAAGTTTCTATCATCTAGCGTCGTATTGGACTCCACAATGGCCCTACGTATATTCTTGTAACTTAATTCTTCCACATCGAAAATAGTTGCTTCCCTTCCCAACTTCGGCCCGCTATGTGCATCTGAAAAACTTACGATTTGTCTGGTATCGAGCTCACGGATTCTCCAATTCATAGCCGGATCACTACTTAATCCCGTTTCAATAGCATAAATGTACTTGGCATACGGCCCAAAACACTCCTCAATGGAGTCAAAACCGGATTCCGATCCAAACAGAGAAAACCAGGGCGTCCACGCGTGGGCAGGAATAATAAGACAAGTTGGATCAATCGAAAGCACAATCTCGGCAACGTCGATTGACGAAAGTCCGATAATCGGCCGTCCATCAGACATTAGATTTGCTCCCCTTCGCGTCAGTTCTAAGTTAATCTTATTAACTACAGCGATCGAGGGTGCCCAAATCAAGATATGGATTCTTCTGCCCTTACCACCCTGGGAGTATATGCAGCTTACTTCTGTGGCAAGAAGAAATAACGGCTCATCCCCGTCTGCAAAAGTCGTATCCGAAGCAAACTGATCAATTGCACCACCCCTTTCCTCTCCTTGCGCTAGGTGCGAGGATGAAGGGGAGGTTTTACTTTTGAGTTTCAATAACCCATTCCCCACTTCTTCCAAATGGAGTTGTATCTCGCGAAACCAAAGAGGATGTGTCCAGTCTCCAGTTGCCACCAACCCTATCCCCTTGCGTGCGGCCCACCGGGCAATTTCGGGTATGACCATTTGTGGGGAAACAGCACGGGCATATTTGGAGTGAAGTTGAAGATCAGCAATCACTTGCATAGATGATGTGAGCTGATTGTAGCACAATTATTTTTGACTCCTAAAATTAGCAATTTGATAATTTGAAAATTAGCAATTTAGTTGTTTTTCCTCTTCTCATTCGTTATCATCATGACGTCCATGAAGCTACAAAAACACTTAACTATCGGCCTTGTTTCCCCCTATGCACTTGTTGCAGGTGGTGTGCAAAACCATATTACGTATTTAAAAAAAAACCTAGAAAATTTAGGCCATACCGTCTATACCTTTGCTCCCCGCATAGATAAAGAGGCACCCCCCGATAGCAAAACATTTCTGCTGGGGAAAAGCCTTCTTTTGTATACTGAAGGAACGCTTGTCCCTTTAGGTATTTGGCCCCAAGAGGGAGATAGGATCAAAGAGATTATAGATTCAATCCCCTTTGATATTTTCCACTTCCATAGCCCCCTCATTTCCCCCACATCATGGCAGATTATGTCTTATGCACACACTCCCATCGTTATTACTTTTCATGAGGCCAGAGAAAAACCTTCTCCCCTCTACCATCTCGCGCGCATTCCTCTAAGTTTTATTAGTAAAAAAACACAAAAGATGATTGCCGTGTCCCATGCAGCTGCTAAAACTATCTCACCGTATCTGGATAACCCGCTTACCATCATACCCAATGGTATCGATTGTGCCCGATTTTCGCTGGCGGGCCCCACGCATCCCTGGTTTGACGACACCCGTTTCACTCTCCTTTTTCTGGGTCGATTAGAAGAGCGCAAAGGCATTCGCCAACTTCTCCAGGCATATCCCCAGATAAAAACACACATCCCCAATGTACAGCTTGTTGTAGCCGGACAAGGAATACTCGAGGCAGATGTGAAACAAATCATTAAAGATAAAAGCCTCTTGGACGTTCGCTTGGTTGGCTACGTACCCGAGGAGGAAAAACCATTGTATTATCGCAGTTGCCATGTCTACTGTGCCCCGGCAACACAAGATGAGTCTTTTGGCATCGTTTTACTGGAAGCCATGAGTTCTGGAAAAGCAATTGTGGCGAGCGCAAATAGCGGGTACAAGGAGCTCTTGGAAAAAAGTGGCGCAGGCATACTTGTTCCTCCCAGGGATATCCACGCGTTCGCTGACGCGGTCATACAACTTGCCGACAATGACAAAAAGCGTGAGACAATGGGAAAAAAGGGTATCGAAAAAGCCCGACACTACGATTGGAGCATACTCACTCCCTCTATTGTAGCAATCTACAATGAGGCGATCACTGTGTATAAAAGAGGAAAAAAGGAGGAACAAAAACCTCCACTCCCCACATTTGCAGATATGTGGAATCAAGTAGTCAATTCTCTCAAAGAGAAAGACGAACTGTTTGCTCCCAAGAATCAATAACTTTTTTTAACACATCAGGCTTACCGGTCTTAATTCCATCCACACCAAGTTTGATAAGTTTCTTCATTGCACGCTCACTTTCCGGCGGCCAGACATAGATCTTGACATCATGCTTGTGAAAGTACTGTATGAGTCCCTTGTAGACAAGTATATAAGGAAGTGACACGCCATATACCTGGTGTTTAACTGCGCGGCGGCGAAAACGTTGAAGGAGAAGTCTGCGTATGCCTATAGAAAGAGGTGTAAGAGGACCTGCCCACGATTTGAAGCGACTCCAATCAATACCATCAAAAAATGCATAGGACAATACGATAGGAGCCTCTTTCCAGTAAGAACGGACTTCTTCGAGCACATGTATTTTGTTGCTATTGAGAAAAACTGCATTTGTATTGAGTCCTGCCAGCTTTATGAGTTTTACCAAGCCCTCCTCCATACCAGCTTGTTTAATATCAATATCAAAAATAGCTTTTCCTTTATAACGAGCAAATACGTGTTTTAGAGGTAATACTGCCTCTTTTTCCGTGAGAAAATCACGAATTTCTTCAAGTGTCAGATGGTGCAAACGTTTTTTCTTTTTTCCTGCTTTAATTTTTGTATTATGTACCACAACAATCATGCCATCCCGGGTTTGACGTATATCCATCTCCAGAGCCTGGGCTCCCTGCGCCAGGGCCAAGTCAAATGCTTTCGGCGTATTGCCTGGCACATACGCGGAAGCCCCCCGATGCGCGATGATTAAACAGTGTGGCATAATAACTCTCCCCGATTATACCCTTATGCTACAATAAGCCGTATCGTTGAAACTCCTCAAGCTTACGATCGCATCCTATCATGAGTACAAGGAAACATAAAAAACTGCGTATTCTTATTTTTTATGCCGAAGTAGGCGGAGGCCACGAAAGCTTGGCAGAAGGACTCAAAGAACGCCTCGAAGAATTGTTTCCCCATCAAACCTCTATTCGCCTCATTGATCCCCTCACCTCTATCGCGCGTCCTGCATATCAACTAAGCGTTCTCGTTAGTCCTAAATTTTATGATTTATTTTACAGATTAAGTCAACGCACGCTTACAAAAAGGCTCATTAGCCGCATTAATTACTTTGTCCATGAGGAAAAAATAAAACACATTCTTGAAGCTCATCAACCGGATCTCATTCTTTCCACCCATTTCTTTTTCTCCAGTGAAGTGAAAGAAGTCATACTTAAAAATGGTCTTCAAATCCCCGTCGTCGTGTATATTGCGGACCCTCTTTCTCCACACCCGGCCTGGTTTTCGAGTAAAACAGATCTCAATCTCACCTTTGACCGCTCGTACCTGCCTGATCTGACCCCCTATGGCATTGCCGACAGCCGCGTCATTGCCATAGGAATTCCTGTTCAAAAATCCTTCTACGCTACCTACAACCGAGAGAAAATACGTAAAAAACTTGGACTTGATCCGTATAAATTTACGATTCTTTTTGGAGGAAGCGGGCTGGGCATGGACCACCTGGAACGACTTGCCAAGCCAGTCTGTGATTTAGATGGAGATTTTCAATGTATCTTCCTTTGCGGTAAAAATACTATCCTTTTTAAAACCTTGAAACTTCTCTTGCATGACCGGAAAAACATGAAATGTTTTAGGTATCTCCACAATGAAGAAGTTGCCCAGATCATGCAAAGTGCTGACCTTTTTGTAGGAAAAGCCGGTCCCAATGTGATGTTTGAATGTATTTTCTCCAACTTACCCCAAATTGTTACGCCACCTATGCTTAACCAAGAACGAGGAAATAGAGAATTTATCAAAAAAAATAGTTTAGGTCTCCTTTCTGTAAATACGCAACAAACGGTTGGGTATCTTAAAAAATTTCTCTCTCACCCTACTACCCTTACTACCTATAGAAAAAAAAGTGAAGACATGCGCAAAAAGCTTATTAAAATAGAACAAAAGGGACTCAAAGAGTTTGCAGAGTGGATTAAAAATCAAGCGGTCTTGGATCCTAAAAGAAACGGGACTGGTCCAGATACCAGGAAGCAGCAGGTACATTCCCCACAATGATGAAGAAATTGGCAAGCCGTCTGTATGCAATTTCTGATCGCTCAAGGCGCACACCCGCAATCGGCGTATGCGAGGACAATACATCAATTGGTTGAAAGTGAGATGTTTCTGGGTTTTGGAATTGCTTGTAAACTAAAACAATTGCCGTATTATCGAGGTAAACCGTTTCCCATCTATTGTCCCGTACAATGCGTGTCAGAAACGCTCTTCCCCAATCTGTCATATCCGCGTGACCAAAAATAATTGTCCGTATTTCATACCTTTCCACCATCTTCTCCCATATAGATGTCTCGAGCTGCATGGGAATGTAGATTTTTTGAAAAAATTCGAGAGAGTACGCCTCGGGTCTTCCATCTACAAATACCTTCTCTGATGGGTATAAACGAAAGAGTAGGTAGCTACCAATATCAAAATTATTAAAAATGGGCCCCTTGATCGCATTGTTAAGGATAAAATCAACTGCACCACGAGCACCCTCTACACTTCCCCAGCCCAGGCGTTTATCTATGCCATACCTTTTATAATAATCGCCACTTCCAATGTCTTTGAGAAACCACCCTACCCATACAATACTTACCATAAGTATCACCAGAGGCAGATACCTTGCAATTTTCGTGCGATTCTCTTTTTTCCCTTGGATATCTTGCCAGAGACGTTGTATTCCTATACTTGCCACAGGAAATGTGGTGAGTACAAAAAATGGCATATTGCGTATGGCCAAAAACGCAAGTATGGTAAACGTCACCCCCACAAAAAGGTCAAACCACACGCTCCTTAAGTTCCTTAAGCGACCTAAGCTACCTAGGCAACCTATCATTCCTATTGCCAGCAACACCACTGCTACAAAAAAATAGCCAATTACCGGATTATTGGTCATCTTCCCAAGAAAAAAAATGTTCTGATTTTCCACTATGGAGTACCCGTAGTTTTGAAATATGGCAAATGGCGCCAGAGCCCCGGTAAGTGTGTGTGGGTTTACTAGTGTTGCCAAGACTACGCCACTAAACAGGATAAAAAAAGTACCAAGAGTGGTACGACGTTTTTGAAACAGTGCATCTATGAGGTGAGACGTGAAAAAAAGTCCTGCAATCAGTACGCCAAACACAAAACTAATATGCAGGTTTACCCACAAGATTTCGATAAAAACAAGCCACAAGGTAACAATCATCCATCTTTTCCTTCTATTTCCTTCTACTCCTTCTTGTCCCTCTCCCGCCCAATGAAGTAGCAAAAGAAAGAGGCTTACGAAAAGATACCCAAAAATCTCCGGCCGCTCATCTGTCCGCTCCAGAAGCAAGGGCGCATACAAAGCTCCCACCACGAGAGCAACCCAAAGAGATGTTCGTTTTGCCGTGGAAAAAAAAGTGATACCCAGCGAAGTGAAGACTACCACCAACTTCAAGATGATTAGTCCATTCCACCCAGCAATTGTTTGGATCAAATACAATACCACCTCACTCCCCCAGTGGTGGTTGAGAAATGGGTGATCTGGTTGTGTGTAGGAAAAAAGATTTGTCCGGCGAATCTGTCCTGTCTGCCAAATGATTTCGCCAACTTTTAGGTGCCGTCCCAAGTCCTGCGTGATAGCCGTTACTGGATGAAAAAAAACGATAAAAGTAAAAAGAAAAAGGAAACTTGCAAGAACAATTGAGAGGAAAGCAGTGATCCTTCGCATGCCCCGATTGTAACACCCTTCTTTCTATCTTATCCCCCTATTTCCTCTTATCCTTCTTTTCCACCTTTTTCCTTCTACTTTGCGTAGCTTTCCAAATACCCGCAGGCTTTACAGCGGTATGTGTATACATCGCGGGCATTTTTTAACCCTTTACCAGCGATACTGAGACCGCTGATGTTCGTTCCCCACCTCTCCGCCTTTAGGACACTCGAGGGACTTGTATCAGCTATGACTCCCCCCTCCATCTCTCCTTCACACCTTAAACATTTTTTGCTTTCTTCCATTCTTATCACCTTCTTTCTATCAAAACTCCTTCTCCTTGGCAGGAGAAGACGAGGATGAGGTCTCTTTTTCCATACGATGCTTAAGACCTCACCCTACCCTCTCCCAAAAAGGAGAGGGAGAATAATAAATCCAATAATGTAGCAATTATTTTTTCTTTCCCTGTAACTTATACATCTCCTCAATTTCTTTAGTACTTGTCGCATCCTCGGGTGATTTATCTGTTCTAAACTGCTCCAGGCGGGGGAAGCGAAGCGCATACCCAGCCACATCCACGTCAAAGGCTGAACCCGATTTTGAAGGCTTAAGTTTCCTTCCTGCCGTATGCACCGAACTTCTGGTTATCTCATCCGCTCGAATGACCAGCACCATCTTGGGTTCTACCCAGACATTGACTTCCATCATGCGGTCCACATCGTAGCGCGCGGGCTTGTGAGCCACTTTTAAGTCATTACACCGTTTCTTCATTTCTTTCCACTCTTCATCCGTGAGTCCTGTACCAATTTTTGCAACAGTTTTAAATGAATCCGACACTTTATCATATATGCCAATAAGGAAATCTCCGATGCCAAATCCCACGCGTTTCCCCTGCCCATAGTCATAACCCATCACGACTGCATCGATTGTGTCTTCCAACTTTCCCGTGTAACTTCTTTTGTACTTTATCCAATTCCAACTTCGCGCTCCTGCTTGGTACTCCCCCGCCAACCGTTTGGCCATCACTCCTTCAAGTCCCCTCGAAATCGCATCTTCAAAAATCCGGTCAATTTCTTTGGGATCACTTACCACATGCTCTTCGGAAACGAGTAGCGTTTCGCCTTTTTTTATCGTTTGGAGGAGCACTTTTCTTCTCTTGGGATATTCTTGGGTGAGATACTCTTCTCCATCCTTAAAAAGGAGGTCAAAACAGATAAGTTTGAGGGGAATTTCCGATGCTTTTTCGGCAATGTTATATTTTCTTTTGCGTTGAACCGTCTCCTGAAAAGGTAAAAATTCTCCCGTTTGAATATGGTATGCGACCGCCTCGCCTTCAAAGATTGTCGTCTTTGCTGTCACTTGCCTTTTTACCCCGGCAACGACGTCGGGATACATAAAGGTAGCATCTTCCAGATTGCGGGTAAAAAGCTTTATATTGTCATTCCAAACGTGAATTTGCAGTCTGAATCCATCGATTTTTGGTTCAACCGCGCATGTGCCAATTTGCTTAATAATTTCTTCCCCACTTGATAGTCTTTCCGCTTTTGCCATGAGAATCGGCACACCAGGTTTAGGGATAGTGTGCCTAAGGCCCTTGATGCCTTTCTCCTTGATTGTTGAAGCGATGAAACCTAAATCCGGCCGCACGTTGTATGCCCGCTCAATCTCCTTCCTGTGCTCTTTTGTTCCTGTCATCATCCACGAGAGCGCATCCAATACGGTCATATCTGAAAAACCCAAGCGCAGTTTCCCCAAGGGGATACGCACAATATAGCGGACAGAAAGGGGATCAGCATCTTTGAGAAGTTGGGCCAGGAGTCCAATTTTCCCCTCCTGCGACCCCTCCCCCCCAGTCGTTGCAATATTGTAGAGAACTTTATATACATCAGGAATAGTTAATTTTTCCTTACTTTTGACTTTTGACTTCTTGTCCTGAGCGAATTTATCCTGAGCGTAGTCGAAGGAGTCGAAGGATTGACTTTTAACTTTCTCCGCTGCTTTCCCCAGATCTCCCTGTCTTCTAAATTCTTCTGTCACGACGGCCGGGGTTACATCAAAAGCAGAAGCGATTGCTCTAATCATCATTTTATCGGCGATACCAAATTCAACTGCTTCAAACAGAGGCACGACTCTTCCTTGCGTGAGGTAGACCAAGTAGCCAATCTCCGATAGGTCGGCTTTTTTAAAAAGTTCAGCAAGAATAACTACCATCTCATTGCGTGAGGTAGTTTTTTCCAATCGCTCAAGGTATTGTGAAAACGTTGTAATAATCATCGGAGAATCACAAAATAGGCTGTCACGACAGCTGAAAGAAAAACCACACCCAATCCGATACTGACCCACCCAGACTCCTTGCGCAACACTTTGCTTAAGCCTTCAGCGATAAGTGTTATCGCAAAAAGACTCGGCAAGACCAGAAGAACAAAAAGGAATTCAACGCTCTTCATGATAACCATGAGCGAAAAAGAATGCTTCTTCGCTCATTTGACGAGCACGTACCGAGCCGCTTTGGTAACCCCTTCTTTTTTCACAAGCCCCCGGTCCAAAAGACTTTTCAGATCACGAAGTATCGTGTCTTCCGATACCATCGGAAATAGCTGATTAAATGCTCTGTTTTGGAGAAATCCGGCTTTTTGTAAGTATTCGACAATTTTAATCTGTCTCTCGCTTAGGAAAATCTGTTCTCCTCCGAGCTTTTCCTTGAGATGGATGTCTGTCGATAACCCTCGTACTTTCTCTTTTACACGATTGAGCTCTATTGCTAATCCTTGAGTAAAATATCCGAGCCACGGAGTCAAATCAGCACCATCATCTTTGGATCCACCAGCAAGCGGGGAAGCAACACTTTGCAGCGCCTCGTAGTAATGGCTTGCATCCCGATCATAGTATTCCTCGAGAGAGAAAAACTTACGGATATCGTACCCGTCGATAAAAAGCACCAGCACAGCAAGCGCCCGTGCCACTCTCCCATTGCCGTCTAAAAATGGATGAACGCGCACAAGCTCGTATTGGCAAATACCCGCTTTTAATACAGGATGCATGTCATCGGGAGAAGTCGCATTTATCCAGTGAACAAACTCCTCCATGAGATAGGGAATCTCCACGGCCGGCGGCGGACGGAAGGTGATTTCTCCGGTGATGCTGTTTTTGACTACTACTTGCGTCTCTCTATATGTCCCGCATTGGTTGGGCGCAAGAATATGCTCTACAGTGAGCTTATGGAGATGTTTGACCACTGCCTCCGGTATGCCTTTGAGCTTTCCCAAAGATTCCTGCACTTCTCCTTCTGCATTTTCCCCAATTTTTTTCTCTTCATCATCTTTTTGATGCTGCTGCAGAATTTGGTAGTCATCGATAAATCGCAGAACATTTCTGTAGTTGATCACTTCCTGGATATCTCGATCTCTCCCCACTACTCCCGCACGTTGGGCTGCTTGGGAAGGAGTCTGTACGTCTTTTACCTGAAGAATTTTAGCTGCTTCGGTAAAATTTAACTCATTTCCTTCGATGTGCGTTCCATGATGAACCGTGCGGATAATTGCCTCCTCACGAAATTTTGCCTCCCAGGCAGGCACAAGCGGCGCATGGACGATCACTTCCCGCGCTCCCTCAATGAGCCCGACGTTTTTTAATATGGTATTGGTGATTTTAAATGTTGGCTGGTACATATAAGGCTATAGTAGGGAATCGTTCGTCTTTGTCAGCCGGACGATTCCGTCCTAATTATTGCTTAATTCCCGTATGTTTACAAGGTGAATACTGGGATACTACGGAATCGTCGGTGCGGGCGTAGAAGTAGGAGAGACGGCAGTTGGTGTAGGAGTATTTGTAGGCGCCCCAGTAGGAGTAGGTGTTGATGTCGCTTGTGGTTGTGGAGTTGGGGTTGGGGTTGTGGTTGGATACACCGTCACGATAGCAGTGGGTTTGGGTGTAGCAGGGGGAGCAATTGTTGCTTTGGGCGCTTTTGAAGGGGCTATTTTTACTGTTGGTGTAGGCTCTTTGGTAGGTTCAGGAGTAGGAGACGGCATTTTTGTGGGCGTTGGTGTGGGCGTGGCTTTGCCTATGTTTTGAGCAATGGGAAGGAACCAAAAAGGTGCAGTTAAAGGCAGGGTAATGAGGAGAAATAAAAGGACAACTACTCCTTTTTTGGAAATGCCGAGTGTTTCAAAAAATGCAAATATCCCCTCTATTTTACTTTTCATTTAAAAAAATACTTTTAACTTTTAACTAGACTTTTAACTTATCAACTCCCCCATCACCCTTGGAATCTCATCTGCCAAATCCGACGCATTAAAATAATACCCTACTTTGTCAAATAACCTTTCGCCTGCTTTTTTATTGATGATACTTGCTGCTATCGCTGACAAAAATGCATCATTTGTACAGTACAAAGCAGCAGTAAGTCCAGCAAGCACGTCTCCTGTACCACCCTTGGTCATACCCGCATTGCCTCCGTCTACTTTTTTACATTCAGAAGGAGAACATACTATATCTGTGGGTCCTTTCGCAAGGATCACAATGCCGTACTTTTTTGCCATGTCTCCCACTACCTCCTCGTTTCCCTCTTTGCCAAACAGTTTCACAAACTCACCATGATGCGGGGTGATGATTGCAGAGCGTGGGAGTGCGTCTGGCTCAATGACCTGCAGACTTCCTCCATCTATCACCCATCGCTTCTGTTTATACGTAGAAAGAAGATGCTCCGTGAGTTTTTTTGTATCATCATCCCCTTCATCTTCGCCTTCTTTTCGAGGAAGACCTGGGCCAATAAGAATACAGTCGGCTTCTGCGGCATACGCATCAATTTGATCACGGCGTATCACGATTCCATCATGAAATTCTTTTTTTGCGGCAAGTACAATGGCATTATTATCCGGTACCGAGGCATAATAGACCATATCAACAATGCGGGAGGCGACTTTCAGTGCCCAGAGAGAGGCAGCATGAAATAATTTTGATCCACCCACGAGGAGCAGCTTCCCATTTTGCCCTTTGTGAGAAGTAGGTGAGGGAATAAACAGTTTTCCTCTGATATCCTCTAAAGTAGCCTTCCTCATGGTACAATTTTAGCACAATGATCATCGACATCATCACTCTTTTCCCCAAGATGTTTGGCGGTCCCTTTGATGAGTCTATTATTAAGCGGGCAAAGGAAAAGGGGTTAGTTGAAATAAATCTTCATAACCTGCGTGACCATGCCCTTGATGCATACGGAACTGTCGATGACAAACCCTATGGTGGAGGCACAGGCATGATCCTGCGCCCCGAACCCATCGTTTCTACACTTCGACAATCTGTAGGGGTCGACCCACGTGTCGACCCGAAAGGAAAGTTGAAGGAGGACGGACACACGGGTCCGCCCCTACACAAATCCAAAATAATCCTTCTCTCCGCTTCAGGTAAACTCTTCACCCAACAAAAAGCCCAGGAGCTATCCAAACTTGACCATCTCATCTTCATCTGCGGCCATTATGAAGGCGTTGACCAGCGTATTGCCGACCACTATTGCGATGAAGAGTTGTCAATTGGTAACTATGTCTTAACCGGTGGCGAAATCCCAGCAATGGTCATTGTAGATAGTGTCGTCCGCCTTATTCCCGGCGTGCTTTCAAAAGAAGATGCCACAAAATACGAATCGTTTTCAACCGAAGCGCTCGGGAACCTGGAAGGTGGCAGGCTGAATCCGCCCGCCGGCGGAGAAAGCCATGACTCCTCCCAGGTGGAGGAAAAAAGAAGCGTCAATCTTTTAGAACATCCACAATATACTCGACCCGAAGAATTCGAAGGTCATAAAGTACCAGAAATACTTCTTAGTGGAAATCATGCGGCAGTTGCCAAGTGGCGCGAAGAGGAAGCGGTAAAGCGAACAAAACAAAACCGTCCGGATATTTAGCGAAAAAATGACATCCGCGCCTGTTATTTCTTTCTTCGCAAACGCACCACCAAAAGAATATCTTGAACTAGAATCGCAATAATTATTACCCAGCGCAAGAAATACTGTGTGGTTTCTGATGGAATTAATAGAAATAGTAACCAGTTGCCAAATGTAAATTCAATATAATTGAGAATGGGGATAAGAATGTAAATAACAAGAAGGAGTGAACCTCCGAATGAAAAGGTATCTTTGATTTGAGTAAATGTCTTTTCTCCTTCAGTTTTACCCAAGATTTCTTGATGCATCCCCTGCATCCGCTCACCAAATATATGGAAAGTGATCAAACCGTGGAGAAAAGGAATAAAAAGTAAAAAAGTGCTATAGCGTGGATAAAGTTGACTTACATAGAGGAAAATCACAAGTTCCACAATAATTGCCACAATACTTAGTCTATAAGTGAGTGGTTGCTGCTTGAATAGTTGCCAACTTTTCTTCCACGATACTTGAGAATACAGTTGAGACGACTTTCGCCGCTGTATAAGTACGGCAATAGCAATCAGAGCAAAAATTACGATAAAGAGAACGAATGTATTATCTAAAATCATAATTTAATAAGAATCGGGCGGGAACTTAATATTCATTTTTCTCTCAAGGTGCTCTCTATACAAATCGCTTCTTTTTTCATAAATTTTCGTAATTCCAAGAGAAAAAGCGCCTATTATACTTCGTGTAGTAGTGATCTTTGACTGAGCAGGTTTGTGGCTACGTGTCTTTTTCATGTTAATTGACCACATTATAGCATTTTTATATGGCAAGCCTTACGAGATGGAAATCGCGACTACCTGCAATGAGATGTTCATCCGTTGTCGTGATAATCGTCTGCTGTTTGGGAACAACTTCCATAACTAGTGCCCGATGTTCATGATCAAGTTCGGAAAATATATCGTCGAGGAGAAGTGCAGGTCGCTGTCCGGTTTGAGACTGGATAAACGTCAGTTGCGATACTTTTAACCACAAGACTGCCAACCTCTGCTCACCTCTACTCCCGTAGCTATGCAAATTCCTCCCCTCCACATTTTGAGATTTGAGCTTTGACATTTGAACTTCGATAAGAAAGTCGTCTCTATGCGGCCCCACGAGCGTTGTCGCTGCCAACACTTCTTCCTGCGCATACTTTGCCA
>OBEQ010898747.1_pt1 | contig 13931 bp, 11 predicted proteins | sample 1670901 | NCBI WGS metagenome assembly OBEQ01 (sample SAMEA104232315, study PRJEB22302) | groundwater metagenome | biome: forest; feature: aquifer; material: groundwater | place: USA | collected 2011-08-07 | depth 5.4 m
CTTGTCTGTGACCGTGCGCCAAGGCAGTGTCGAAACCATCGAGCACAACCGCGACAAAGGCATGGGTATCACGGTCTATCTGGGGCAACGCCGTGGCCACGCCAGCAGTTCCGATTTCTCTGCCCGGGCGCTGCGCGACACTGTGCAGGCTGCCTACGACATTGCCCGCTTTACCGCCGAAGATGACTGTGCCGGCCTGCCAGAGCCCGAATTACTGGAAACCGCGCCGCGCGATCTCGATCTGTACCACCCCTGGGCACTGGATGCCGAGCATGCCGCGCAACTGGCGCAACATGCCGAAGCGGCGGCATTGGAGACCAGCCCGCTGATCCGCAATTCCGAGGGTGCATCGGTATCGGCCCACCACGGCCAGTTTGTTATGGCCAACACACGCGGATTTTCCGGCGGCTATCCCTATTCACGCCACTACATTTCCTGTGCGCCAATTGCCGGGCAGGGCGCCCATATGCAGCGCGACGATTGGTACACCACCGCGCGCGACCGCCGCCACATGGCCACACCGGAAGCGGTGGGCCGCTACGCCGCCGAACGCGCGTTGGCGCGCCTGCATGCGCGTGGTTTGAAAACATGTCAGGTGCCGGTGCTATTCGACGCGCCATTGGCCGTCGGTTTGCTCGGCGGCTTTACGCAAGCGGTCAGCGGCGGTGCGCTGTATCGCAAATCCAGTTTCCTGCTCGATTCGCTGGGCAAGGCGGTACTGGCCGATCACCTCTCCATTAACGAAAATCCTACTCTGCGCGGTGCGCTGGGCAGCTCTCCCTTCGACGAAGAAGGCGTGAAAGTGGCCCCGCGCGACGTCGTGCGCGATGGCATCTTGCAAGGTTATTTTCTGTCCTGCTACTCCGCCCGCAAACTGGGCATGCAAACCACCGGCAATGCGGGTGGTTCGCACAACCTTTTCCTCACCAGCCGTAACACCCAGGCGCAAGACGACCTTCCCGCCATGCTCAAAAAACTGGGCACCGGCCTGTTTGTCACCGAGCTAATGGGTCAGGGCGTCAACAACGTCACCGGCGACTACTCGCGCGGCGCGTTTGGCTACTGGGTGGAGCATGGGGAAATCTGTTACCCGGTGCAGGAAATCACGATTGCCGGCAACCTGAAACAAATGCTGCGCGACATTACGGCGGTGGGGAATGATGTGGTGACGCGCGGAACCAAAAATACCGGTTCGATTCTGGTGTCCAGAATGACGGTAGCGGGTGCGTAGATCGGGCAGAGCGAATAAGTGCAGCGCCCACCGCCGGGATGATATCCGGCGGAGGGCGCTTTTTACTTGTGTGTCTTATTGCGCTGCCCGAGCCGCAGCCTGGAATGCAAAGGCGATTGCCGTGGCGCCCGGGTCTTTGATACCGATAAGGTTGGTAGCGTTGACGTAGGAGGAACGACCGGCGTGCGCCTTGGTCATCGATGCCGTGGCTTCCGCGCCTTTTGAGGCCGCTTCCGAAGCCGCTGCGATGGTGCCGCTCTTGAGCGCGGCAATGGCGGGGATCATTGCGTCGAGCATGGTGCGATCGCCCGCCTTGGCGCCGCCGTAATGCTGGACCGCGCGAATGCCAGCCTCAAATGCAGCATGCCAATCATTGGTCTGCGCCATTTCGGTACCAGCTGCGGTGAAGAAGATCGACATCAGAACGCCGCTCGAACCACCCATGGTCTTGCCGAGCAGCTCGCCAACGGCGAGGCACAACTGGCTCGGGTTGGCCAGCGGCAGGGCGGATGCGTTGAATTTTTCGATCACGCTGCGGGCAGCATTGGCAAAGGTGGTGCCGGTGTCGCCGTCGCCGACTTTCGCGTCGAGTGCGTTCAATTCGACTTCTTTGGCGATTAGCTCGGTGCAGACCGCTTTCACCAAGGCAGCGGCGCGCTCATTGTGGGAACCCTGGAAGTCTGCCAGGTGTGCGAACTTGGGCATGGGCAGCACGGTGAGCGGTTCGAGTTTGGCGGCGGGGATCCAGGCGACCGGTGCGACCTTCGACAGCAGGGCTGCGCGGCGGCTGTCATTCAGTTCGATCAGCGACAGCGAAAATCCGTTCATGTCGAGCGAGGTCACCAGTGGTGCGGGGCCGAACACGAGCTCGACCTGTTCGCCCAGACGCGAAGTGAGAACTTCGTTGGCGATCACACCCATTTCAATCGGTGGCACGCTGCCAAGACTGTTGATCAACAGTCCAAACTTCGCACCGGCGGGGAGTCTTTCACTCAGCTTGTCCGCCATCAGGCCGACGACGTGCTTGACCGATTCTGGTTTGATCGTGGCAACGCCGGGTTCGCCGTGAATGCCCAGACCCAATTCCGCCTCGCGGTGCGCTTTTTCGCCGCGACGACGTTCCGGTTCCTGTCCGGGAATGGTGCAACTCGACAATGACAGACCCAGGGAGTACACGGCACCGGCGGCCTCTAGTGCCGCCTGTTTCACCGCTTCCAGCGATGCACCGGACTCGGCCATGTGGCCAGCGATCTTGTGCACGAACAGGGTGCCCGCGATCCCGCGTGGTTTCGGTGCATCCGGGATGGCGATGTCATCGGCCACGATGACCATCTCGACCTTGTGGCCCATTTGCTTGGCCTTCTCGGCAGCAAGGCCAAAGTTCAGGCGGTCGCCGGTGTAATTTTTGACGATCAGCAGGCAACCGGCCTCGCCGGTCACGGCCAGGATACCGGCCAGCACGGCGTCCACGCTGGGCGAGGCAAAGATTTCGCCGGAGCCCGCCGCCGTCAGCATGCCGGCGCCGACAAAGCCCGCGTGCGCTGGCTCATGTCCAGCACCGCCGCCCGACACCACGGCTACTTTGCGTTTGTCCCAATCCTTGCGTACCACGACCTTGATGTGCGGATAGCCGTCGAGCCTCGCAAGATTATTGCCTGGGGAGCTGAGCAGCAGCCCGTCGATGGCTTCGGTAACAATGGTTTCTCTGGTATTCAGGAAGCGTTTCATGGTCTTAACCTACTGGATTGAATGGTGTAAATGTATTGCTGAGATGCGTTTGTTGCAAGGCAGTATTTTCAACAAGCGTCCGCCTGTGCAACGAGATGTCCCCGAGCGTAGGCCAGCAGTTTAGTTTAGTATTTGGAAAGACGTCAATAGTCCGATGCCTACAAGGCAGCCCGAACCGATTGAAGTATTTTTCCAAAAGGTCGCTATTATAGCTGGCTCCAAAGGCTATCCGGCGACTTTGGTCGGGCTCGGCCAAACTGTTTCTAGTGTGAAAAAATTGAAACACATGGGCGTTCCGTTGCTGAATAGTAAACAATCGCCCGCAACCTGCTAAACATCGCCATCGATTTTACCTCCATGCTCTCGAATCCTCCCCGTTACAGAATCGGCCTGGCTGCAAACCGGGCGCATCAGGATGCGGCTGACTCGCCGCTGGTACGTCTGCTCCAGGACGGGCATGCGGCGATCCAGGCACTCCAGCCACAGTTCATCATCGTCGGTAGAACCCTCGATGCGATTCAGCGCCACGGACTGCTGCCGGATTATCCCGCAATCGAACGCTTCCCCTATGGCCGCGAAGGCGGACTGATGATGCTGGTATCGCGCATTGTCGAGGCCGATCCGGCGAGAAATCTGGACGTGGTGATTTACTTGATGGATCCGGTGGATCCCTCGTCCAATTTCCCCGAAGCACTGGCGCTGAAACGTCAATGCGTCATTCATGGCAAGCCGTTCCTGTCCACCCTGGCGGGTGCCCGCGAATGGCTCGAACTCGAGGCGATTGCCGCTGGCACCGCGCCTGATCCGACGCTCGATGGCATGTTCGATCTGAAGAATGAAGGCATCGCGCTGATTGCGCACGATGCCATGAAAGAGCGCATGGTGGCACTGGCTGAAAAGCATTTCGACTTGCTCGATAGCTTTGCCATGCGCTGCGCCACCGGCACCACCGGCGGTTTGCTCAATCAGTTGGCGCAAAAAATCAAGGGCAAGGATGCTGGCCGCAACTGGGTGAAACCGTTCCTCAGCGGTCCGCTGGGCGGCGATGCGCAGATCGCCGAACTGATCCTGAATCGCCAATGCCGCCGCGTGCTGTTCCTGGAAGACCCGCACGTCGCACGCCAACACGAACCCGATATCCAGCTACTGGAACGCGCCGCCCGCACCGTGACCGATTACGCCTCCTGCTGCAGCGACCCCATGGGCGTGGAACGCTGGTTGAGCTTGCTGGCCTTGCGCAGCAAGCACGGATAAGCAGCAAACGCGGCTGAGCGGCAAGATATTCATGGGTAGGGTAGGACTAGGCTATGCAGCGCATTTTTCAGCGTTGCCCTGACCCACTATTTCATTTTCTGACGCCAGCGCGCAATTGCGGCGCGCACCTGTTCCGGCGCGGTGCCGCCGATATGGTTGCGGCTGGAGACTGAGCCTTCCAGGGTCAGGACGGCAAACACATCTGCGCTAATCAAACCAGAGAATTTTTGCAGTTCCTCCAGCGACAGGTCAGGCAAATCGCATTGACGCTGCTCACACATGCGCACGGCATGGGCGACAATTTCGTGGGCGTCGCGGAACGGCAGGCCCTGCTTGACCAGGTAGTCGGCCAGATCGGTGGCGGTGGCATAGCCTTGCAGTGCGGCAGCGCGCATGTTGTCAGCCTTGACGCGAATGCCGCCGGTCATGTCGATGAAGATGCGCAGCGTGTCGATCAGTGTATCTGCGGTATCGAACAGGGGTTCCTTGTCTTCCTGGTTGTCCTTGTTGTAGGCCAGCGGTTGGCCTTTCATCAGGGTGAGCAGGCTGATCAGATGGCCATTGACACGGCCGGTCTTGCCGCGCGCGAGTTCCGGCACATCGGGGTTTTTCTTTTGCGGCATGATCGAGCTGCCGGTGCAGAAACGATCGGCCAGATCAATGAAACCCACGCGTGGGTTCATCCATAGAATCAACTCTTCCGACATGCGCGAGATGTGCGTCATGACGAGCGCGGCAGCGGCGCAGAATTCAATTGCAAAGTCACGATCGGAGACTGCATCCAGCGAGTTCTCGCAGACGCCATCAAAACCTAGTGTCTTGGCAACGCGGGCGCGGTCAATCGGGTAGCTGGTGCCGGCTAGCGCGGCAGCACCGAGCGGCAGGCGGTTGATGCGGCTGCGGCAATCCTGCATCCGCGCGCGGTCACGGCCGAACATTTCCACATAGGCGAGCAGATGGTGGCCAAAGGTGACCGGTTGCGCGACCTGCAAATGGGTGAAGCCGGGCATCATCGTGGCGGCATGTTGTTCGGCCAGATCGAGCAAGGCGGTCTGCAAACCGGTCAGCAATGGAACGATGGTGTCAACCTGCGCGCGCAGCCAGAGGCGGATGTCGGTGGCGACCTGATCGTTGCGCGAGCGGGCAGTGTGCAGTCGTTTGCCTGCATCACCGACCAGCTCGGTCAGACGTTTTTCGATATTCAGATGCACGTCTTCCAGATCGAGCAGCCATTCAAACGATCCGGCTTCAATACTGGCAAGAATTTTTGCCATGCCGTCGCAAATTGCCTGATAATCGGCGGCGGATAACAGACCGACGTGATGCAGCATTTCCGCATGCGCCAGCGAACCCTGGATGTCGTAAGGGGCTAGGCGTTTGTCGAAAAACACCGAGGCGGTGTAACGTTTCACCAACTCTGATACCGGCTCGGAAAAGCGCGCTGACCAGGCTTCGCTTTTGTTGGCGAGCGGGTCGGACGAGGGGGCGGTGACAGAAGAAGGGTATGCGGGTTTTTCGCTCATGGTAGGCTCGATTGAATTCTTCAACGAATTATAAAGCAGCAGTAATGGTTCCAACCGAACAGCCTTCAGCATTACCAAGCAGTGCCGCCTTGCAGCAGGGTGTGTTGCCCGACGGTTGCAATGTTGGCGTGATTCTGCGCGTACTGTTGATGGTCAACGCCACTGTGGCGCTGGCGTTGGCGCTTCATATCGACAACTGGCTGCAATTTTCCAGCGACTTCGCGGCAGCGGCAGTGATCGTCGAACCGGTGACGCTGGCGTCGCTGCTGTGCCTGTGCGCCCTGCGCCCGGCGGTGCGGCGTTGGCCTAGTGGGGTGCAGACCCTGATGGGCTGTGTGGTGCCGGCGACCCTGACCTGGTTGCTGCAACAGGCTTTTATTCCCATGGGGGTGATCGCCACCGGCAAGGATCTCTGGCTGCCGGTGTTGCTGGCTGGCCTGCTGGCGTTGTTGTTGCTGCATTATTTTGAATTGCGTGCACGGGCCTATTCACCGGCACTGGATGAAGCGCGCATGCAGGCGCTGCAGGCGCGGATTCGTCCCCATTTTCTGTTCAACAGCCTGAATGCCGTGCTCGGCGTAGTGCGCGAAGACCCGCGCCGGGCCGAAGAAATCCTGGAAGATTTGAGCGATCTGTTTCGCGCCCTGTTGCGCGACGCGCGGCAACAGGTGTCGGTTAACCAGGAAGTCGGTCTGTGTCGTCAGTATCTGGCGATCGAACAGTTGCGTCTGGGCCGGCGTTTACAGATACGGTGGGATGTGGATGTGGCGGCCGAACCGGCCAGTATTCCTGCGCTATTACTTCAACCTTTGGTCGAAAATGCCGTTCATCATGGCGTGGAACAGCGTAGCCAGCCCAGCATGATCGAAATTGCCGTGCACAAGCGCGGCGACCGGGTGCAGATTCGCATTGCCAACCCTTTGCCGGAGAGCGACAGCAATCCAGTCGCCAAACGCGAACGGGGCAACCAGATGGCGCTGGAAAACATTCGGCAACGGTTGACGGTTTTGTACGATATTGAGGCGCAACTGGTGTCGAGCAAGAACGAGACGCAGTTTGTTGTCGAGCTGAACTTGCCGTATCGGACAATATGAGTGGAGTGGTGTGATGGCGGAATTGAAGATTCTTGTGGTGGACGATGAGGAACCAGCGCGTGCCCGCCTGCGCACCTTGTTGTCCGATATCGCTGGAGATTTCCCGCACCAGTTGGTCGGGCAAGCCGAAGGGGCCGAAGCGGCACTTGCCTTGTGCGCACAGCAGCGGCCGGATGTGGTGTTGCTCGATATTCAGATGCCTGGCATCAATGGCCTTGAACTGGCGCGCCACCTGCGCCCGCCGGAACAGTCGCAACAGCGCCCCTGGGTGATTTTCGTTACTGCGTACGATGAATATGCCGTCAAGGCATTCGATGTACACGCGCTGGATTATCTTCTCAAGCCGGTGCGCGCCAACCGCTTGCTCGAAGCCTTGCAACATGTGCATCGCTTGCACGATAGCCAGCATGGCGTGCAGGATCTCAATGCGCTGGCGCCGGTGCGCCAGCATTTGAGCATTCATGAGCGCGGCAGGGTATTTCTGGTGCCCTTGCGCGATGTGGTCTATTTCAAGGCGGAGATGAAGTACATCACCGTGCGCACCGCCGAGCGTGAATATATCAGCGAGGAATCATTGGTCACGCTGGAACAGGAATTCGTCCAGCAGTTCGTGCGTATCCATCGCAACGCACTGATCGCCAAACAAGCGATTGCCGGTTTCGAACGCGTCGCCACCGGCATCGATCAGGACGAGGATGGGCGCAGTACCGATCCGCATTGGGAAGTGGTGCTCAAGGGCATCCCGGAACACCTGCCGGTGAGCCGCCGGCAGTGGTCCACGGTGAAGGCGCTGTTGAAGCAATAATCAAAGATTAAAAACGAGCCGCCAAGATGCCAAGAGCGCCAAGGAACCGTTTGGTTTCCTTGGCGCTCTTGGCGTCTTGGCGGTTTGTTTTGTTTTCAGATTTAATCAATCGGATTAATCGACACCGCTACGCGAATCCGATCGCCGGGGTCGCGATCCATCACACTGGTATAGGTTTCGCCGTGATACTTGTAGGTGACCTGATAACCGGTGGTGCGGGTCTCATAACGATCCACGGCATGGCAGCGTTGTACCGGTTCCTCGCTTACATAACCTTGCGAACGGTCGTTCTGAATCCGGTCGCCAACCACGGCGCCAGCAATGGCGCCGACGGCGGTGGCTGCGGTGCGGCCATTGCCTTTGCCGATCTGGTTGCCGACGATGGCGCCGGTAATGCCGCCGATGACGGAACCGCCGACACGGCGTTCCCCTTCATGTGTGACCTGGCGATATTCGGTATGGCAACGTTGTTCAGGCATGCTGACACGTTCAACAATCGGTGTGACATTCACGACCTTGGCGTAATCCTGGAAATCAGCGGCTTGCACCACTGAACTCATCGCCAGACCAGACAAACCGGCGCTGAGTCCCAGGGCAATCAGCGTGCGTTGTGTACGTGTTTTCATGGTTTTCTCCTTTGTGTATGAACCATGGCCGTAGTGTAGGCGATGGTGTAGGCGGCAGGTGTTCTGGGGCTGCAAGAAATGTAAGCAATCGTAACCAACGACTTGGCACAAGTTTTATCGTGCCTAGTCGAATGGCTATGCGGTAGTAAGAGGCGGGTTGGCTGGCGTTAAAGGGGCGTAAAGAAACGCTCCTGCAATGCTTCCAGGCCAACCGTAGCGATGATTTCCCGCAGGCGCTGGGCGGCACGTTGGTTGGGTTGATTCTTGCGTTCGGCAATGATCAGTTCATTTTTCATGGAATGCTCCCAGCCGACCAGCTCGGTTACGCTGACTTGATAGCCGTGCGCTTCCAGTTGCAGGCAGCGCAGCACATTGGTGAGCTGACTGCCGAATTCGCGCGTATGCAGGGGGTGACGCCACAGTTCGCTGAGCGGGTGCTGCATGCTGGCTTTTTTGGTGCGCCGCAAGACGGCGGCCACTTCGGCCTGACAGCAGGGTACCAGCACGATGAAGCGGGCCTGCTTGTGCAGGGCAAAGCGGATTGCATCGTCGGTGGCAGTATTGCAGGCGTGCAGAGCAGTGACGATATCCACCTTGGGTGGCAGCAATGTTGATGTAATCGATTCTGCCACCGATAAATTCAGAAACGACATTCCTGGAAAATCCAGCTGCCGTGCTAGTGCCTGCGATTTTTCGACCAGTTCTGCACGCGTTTCAATGCCATGGACGTGGGATTGGTCTTTCAGCGTCTTGAAAAACAGATCGTAGAGAATGAATCCTAGATACGATTTCCCAGCCCCATGATCGACCAGCTGAATGTCGGCATGCTCGCTCTGGATTTGTTGCAACAGCGGCTCGATAAATTGGTAGAGGTGATAGACCTGTTTTAATTTGCGCCGGCTATCCTGATTCATCTTGCCGTCGCGCGTGAGGATGTGCAACGCTTTGAGCAGTGCAATCGACTGGCCGGGACGGATGTCGTGCTTTTCGGTCATCGCATCACGCTCATACCATGACATCGCCGGAACGGCCCGGCAATGTTTCCCAGCGTGGGACTCTGTGTTCCGGTGCGGCGCGGAGGTCGGCAAACGATTGCGCCATGGTTTGCAAATGGAAGCCCTGCGCTTGCCATCCCTGTAATAGCTGTTCGAACTGCGGTGCCAGCTTCATGCCTTCGAGTTCAGCGTGCAGCGTGAATACTTGATTGGCCTGCCTGTGCGCGGTCCGTGCCAGCACAAAGCAGGCGGCGGCGGTTTCATCCATGTCATCGACGCCGATGATTTCATCCAGCGTCGGCAAGGTGGTGGGGAGCTGCACGCAAGTCAAGCGTTGGCCGCCAATCACGGGAACAAAGGGTGTGCCGCCGCGCGTATCGGAGGCATAGCGCAGTCCGAATTGGTCGAGGCATGCAAAAGCATGATCGTTCATCTGCCAGCCGGCGGCGCCATGTGTGCTGGGTGGCGCGCCGAAGATATCGACGAAGCGGTCAAAGGCTTGTTGCATTTGCCGATGGGTCCAGTCGCCATCGCGCTGGCGCACATTGTCCTGCCACAGCACATGATCCCAGGTATGGATGCCGACTTCGTGGCCCGCATCGCGCACGGCGCGCATGATCCCTTGCGTGCGTTGGCCGATATCGGGAGCGGGCAGCAGGGTGCCGTACATCAGTGTTTTCAAGCCGTAATGACTGATGACCGAGGTGCGTTGTACCTTGGAAAAAAAACCGGGACGGAAAGCGCGGCGAATCGCCCAACCGGTGTGGTCGGGCCCGAGGCTGAAGAGAAAGGTGGCGCGTGCCTGGTATTTGTCCAGCAGGCGCAGCAGATTGGGTACGCCTTCCTGCGTGCCACGCAGTGTATCGACATCAATCTTTAAAGCCAGCCCCGGCATCAGTCAACCAGTTTTCTGGCCTCGCCGATTTGCGCGCGATAGGCGTCGAAAATCTTGCGCAGTGCATCCTGCATGTTCACCTTGGGTTCCCAGTGCAGTTCCTGCATGGTGTTGGTGATTTTCGGCACGCGGTTTTGCACGTCCTGGTAGCCATTGCCGTAGTAGGCGCCGGCCGTGGTCTCGACGATCTTGACCTGTTTGGCACTGTCGCGATATTCCGGGTATTCGGCGGCCAGGGCCAGCATCATCTCGGCCAGTTCGCGGATCGAATAATTGTTCTTCGGGTTGCCAACGTTGTAGATCTTGCCGGTGGCGATACCGCCAGTGTTGTGAATGATCGCCATCAGTGCGTTGATGCCATCGTCGATATAGGTGAAGGCGCGTTTTTGCTGGCCGCCATCCACCAGCGAAATGTTTTCGCCGCGCACGATGTGGCCGAAGAACTGTGTGATCACGCGCGAGCTGCCTTCTTTCGCGGTGTGAATCGAATCCAGGCCAGCACCGATCCAGTTGAATGGGCGGAACAGGGTGAAGTTGAAGCCTTTCTCACCCATGCCATAGGACCAGATCACGCGATCCATCAGTTGCTTGGCGCAGGCATAGATCCAGCGTGGCTTGTTGATCGGGCCATAGACGAGGTCGGAAGCTTCGGGGTCGAATTCACCGTCCTTGCACATGCCATAGACCTCGGAGGTGGACGGGAAGATCAGGTGCTTGCCGTATTTGACGGCGGAACGAACGATCGGCAGATTGGCCTCGAAATCCAGCTCGAACACGCGCAGCGGGTCTTTAACATACGTGGCCGGGGTGGCAATCGCGACCAGCGGCAGAATAACGTCACATTTCTTGATGTGGTATTCGATCCACTCCTTGTTGATCGTGATGTCGCCTTCAAAGAAATGAAAGCGTGGATGTTCCATCAGTTCCGTGACACGGTCGGACTGCATGTCCATGCCATAGACTTCGTAGTCGGTGTCTTTGAGAATGCGGTGCGACAGGTGATGGCCGATGAAGCCATTGACACCGAGAATCAGGATTTTTTTCATGGTCAAATCAAGTCAAAATTATCTGGTTTGCCCCAAAGTACTGGGCAAAGTTGCTGGCATCCAGTGGCACGCCATCGATATCGGCGCGCAGCACCTGCAATACACCATCCGGGCAGTCGATCAGAAATTGATCGTTGACGATGCGCATGCTGGGCGGACTGAGCGGCGCTTGATTCAAAACCCGGGTCTGCCAGAGCCGAATCCGTTTGCCAGCGATATCGAAAAATGCGCCAGGGTAATAGGGCGGCGCGACAGCGCGCACCAGGTTGTGAATCGCGCGCGTATTGTACTCCCAGTGGATGCGCCCATCTTCCGGGCTGCGGCCACCGAAATAGCTGCCTTGTGCCAGATTTTGCGGCGTGCGCGGGGCGCTGCCATCCAACAGACGGGGCAAGACGGTGGTCAGTGCGCGTTGCGCGGCGTCGGTGACTTTGTCGAACACGGTCTTGGCATCGTCATCGGGCAGGATGGGCACGGCCGCCTGGGCGAGGATGTCGCCGGCATCCGGCTTGAGCGCCATTTCATGCAGGGTTGCACCGGTTTCGGGTGCGCCATGCAGCACCGCCCAGTTGACTGGAGCGCGGCCGCGATATTTGGGCAGCAGCGAGCCATGCATGTTGTAGGCGCCGTGCGAGGGCAGTGCCAGCAGCGGGGCTTTCAGCATCAGGCGGTAGTAGAAGGAAAAGAGGAAGTCGGGCTCCAGGGCCGTCAGCTGCGCCACGATGTCATCAAGGTTGGGGTCGGCCGGGGTGATGACGGGGATACCGTGGGCATGGGCGGTGTCGGCGACGCTGTCGAACCAGATCGTTTCCTGCGGGTTGTCGGTGTGGGTGACGACCATGCGCACATGGACGCCGTGTGCCAGCAGCACCTTCAGGCAGCGCACGCCGACATTGTGATAGGCGAAAACGACGGCAGAGGGCGGCTTATTCATCCGCAGATTTTTGTTCCAGCACGGCCTTGATGATATAGCGCGGACGGGCGCGTACCTGCTGGTAGATGCGGCCGACATATTCACCCAGCAGGCCAATGCCGAACAGCGTCAGACCGATCAGGAAGAAACCGAGAATGTCGCGGTCGTAAATGGCGCGCAAGCCATCCATGATGTTGCCCGACAACGTGCGTGTAGTTAGCACGACCAGCAGGAACAACACCGATCCCACCGAAGTTACTATCCCGATCAGTGAAAACATTTGCAACGGTACGACGGAAAAGCCGGTGACCAGGTCGAAATTCAGGCGGATCAGTTTGTAGAGCGAATACTTGGATTCGCCCGCCATGCGCTCTTCGTGCGCCACCTCGATTTCAGTCGGGCTGGCGGAGAAGGAATAGGCCAGTGCCGGGATGAAGGTATTGATCTCGTCGCACCGGTTGATCACGTTGATGATGTCGCGGCTGTAGGCGCGCATCATGCAGCCCTGATCGGTCATGCGGATATGGGTGAGTTTTTCGCGCAGCTTGTTCATCAGACGCGATGCGGTGCGGCGGAACCAGCTGTCCTGACGCTGGCGGCGAATCGTGCCGACATAGTCGTGCCCTTCCTGCATTTTTTTCACTAGGTTGGGGATTTCCTCCGGCGGGTTTTGCAGGTCGGCATCGAGCGTGATGATGATGTCGCCGCGCACGCGTTCAAAGCCAGCCATGATCGCCATGTGCTGACCGTAATTGCCGTTGAACAGGATGATGCGGGTGACATCCGGGCGGCGTTCGAATTGCTGGCGCAGCAGGGCGGCCGAGCGATCCCGGCTGCCATCGTTGACAAACAGCACCTCAAAGGGTTTGCCGAGGGCATCGAGCACGGGATAGAGGCGGTCAAACAGGCCCTGCAATCCGGCTTCTTCGTTATAGACCGGGATCACCACTGAAATCAGAGGGGCGCTCATCGTTGTTTTTATCCTTGCAATGTGTCTAGTGTGGCGTGCACGACGCGCTCCACGTCCGCATCCTGCATGGCGGGGAACAGCGGCAGGGTGACGATGCTGCGGCCGATGCGTTCTGCGATCGGGAAATCGCCGGGTTTGAAGCCGAGCGCGCGATACAGACTGAACAAATGAATCGGCGGGTAGTGTACCCCAATGCCGATGTTGCGCGTCTTCATTGCCGTGATGAAAGCGGCGCGGGTGATGCCGTGTTCCGGCAGCACCAGTTGGAACATGTGCCAGTTGGAATTCTCAAAATCGCGTGGTGGCAAAGCGGCGTGCAGCGTGTCGTGTTTGGCTGCGTCGAATCCTGTGAAATAACGTGCGGCCAGCGCATGACGGCGTTGCGTGAAGGCTTCAATCTGCGCCAGTTGTCCCAGGCCGATGCGCGCGGCAATGTCGGTGAGATTGAACTTGCCACCCAGCACATCGACATCCATGCCATCGACCCCACTGCGCGTGACGCCCTGCAAGCGCATTTTTTCGGCTAATGGCAGATAGCTGGCGTCGGGCAATACCAGGCAACCGCCTTCCGATGTTGTGATGTTTTTGTTGGCGTGGAAACTGAACGAAGCAAAGTCACCGAAGCTGCCGATTGCTTTGCCGTGCCAGCGGCTGCCCAGCGCCTGGGCCGAATCTTCGATGACACGCAGGCCGTGTTGCTGTGCCAGCGTGTAGAGCCGATCCATGTCCACCGGCACGCCTGCCAGATAGACCGGCATGATGGCCTTGGTGCGTGGCGTAATCGCGGCTTCAATCAGATCGAGATTGATGTTGCGCGTCACTGGATCAACATCGACAAATACCGGGCGTGC
>OBEQ011359527.1_pt1 | contig 13929 bp, 12 predicted proteins | sample 1670901 | NCBI WGS metagenome assembly OBEQ01 (sample SAMEA104232315, study PRJEB22302) | groundwater metagenome | biome: forest; feature: aquifer; material: groundwater | place: USA | collected 2011-08-07 | depth 5.4 m
ATGCGCCGTGCGCTTCCTCGTGCATCCGCAACGGTGAGGAAAAGTATTATCGGCGTGTTGATTGTTGTCGTGGTCGTGCCGTTGTTTCTGTGGGCGATACGCGGTACGGGAGTCGTGCAAGGAAGTCCGGTTCTGCGGCGGCTGACCGACTTTTCGCTTACCCAAGGGACCATTCAGGATCGCTTTCTTATTTGGGGCATGTCGGTGCGGGGGGCGCTGGAACATCCGTTTTTGGGGTGGGGGCAGGAGAATTATTATCTCGTCTTCCAGAAATACTACAATCCGGGTCTCTACAGCGCCGAGCCGTGGTTTGACCGTTCGCACAATATTATCTTTGATTGGCTGGTGCATGCCGGCATACTCGGTCTTGCCGCCTATCTCGGCATTTTTGTCGTTGTTTTTTGGGGTATCGTCAAAGGCATGCGGCGGGGGAGTACGCCATTCTTGCTCGGGCTCATTCTGCTTGGCATGTTTATCACCTACTTCCTGCAGAATCTCTTCGTCTTTGATAATCTAAACACCTATCTGCTCTTCTTCGCTTTTCTCGCGTATGCGGGAATGAGTATGCCTGGCGGTACGCCGGCGGATGAGCGTGCACATGTGAGTGGAAAGAGCGGTCGATCCGCCTCGCCCGCCACCGCCATGGTCGTGACATGTGCGGCGCTGATCCTCCTGCTTCCGTGGATGTACTTCGTGCATATCAAACCCATTCGCGAGGGCTACGCGCTTATCGGTGCGTTGCAGGTAAATGCGGCGAAAAATACCTCAAGCAACGTGCTCATCGGCGCATTCCAGACGGCGCTTGCTTATCATACGTTCGGGGACGTCGAGGTGCGCGAGCAGTTGGCGAATATGGCGCGGGATATTCCGGGAGATAATCGTTATGCGCCGGATGATCAAAAGAAAATAGCCGACTTTGCCATTGATGAGCTGAAAAAACAGACCGCCGGTGACGCCAAAGACATTAAGCATTTGTTGTTCTTGAGCTCTCTTATCGACCACCTGCTTGCCGCGACCTTGCAAAAAGATGCGCCGCTTCAGAAGATCATCGGCAATAATGAACAGCGCCAATACGCGCAGATGTCCGAGGATGCTTTGCGCGAGGCGGTGCGTATCGGACCGAACAAGCAGTTTACCTATGTGGAACTTTCGCAACTGTATGCCATTACCGGCAACGGCGACCGCGCGGTGGAGGCGCTGAAAAAAGGATGGGATCTTGACCGGCGCTTCAAGGCGATTGCGGAAAATCTGATCGTTCTCGCGGCGTTGACGGGCAAAAAAGATATTGTCGCGGAGATTCAAAAAGAATACCCGCTTGAGACCTTGAATGAAACGACACTGGCACGACTCGGGCTTGCCTATCGGCAAATTTCCGACTTTCCCGATGCGGTGCTCGTCTATGCGGCGCTGGTGAAGTCCTCTCCCAATGATGCGAAAGTTCGGGCGATCTATGCGGGACTACTCGCCCAGACGGGGCATATAAGCGAGGCGCGGGCGGAGGCAATCGAGACCGGCCGGCTGGATCCTTCACTGAAAGATCAGGTTGACCATTTTCTCCAGACATTACCGCAAGGCGGGCAATAAGGAAGAGTAATAGGGAACCGGGATACGGCGCGGCGGGCATGACCTCGCCCGCGCCGTCCGTGTTCTAACTCTTAGTGCGTATGAATCAACGATTAAAAGTCGGCATTATCGGTATCGGGATGGTGGGAACACCCCTGCAGCGTTATTTTGAAGATGTGCAGGGATATCGGCGCGGCGAAGAGCTGTTTCTTTTTGATACGAATCCGGAAAAGGGATATGCGGATGATGTCAATCGCGCCGATGTTATTTTCGTCTGCGTTCCCACACCGCGTTCGGCGGCCGGATCCGCCAGTTTGGAGGCGGTGCAAAGCGCTTTTACCGGTATCGCCAAAGGCAAGATTGCCGTGCTCAAGTCAACCGTTCCGCCCGGGACCACTGAAGGACTGCAAAAAAAACATCCCGCCCCCAAGATTCTTTTCAATCCCGAGTTTTTGACCGAAAAACGCGCATGGGAGGATTTTTTGAAACCCGACCGTCAGATTGTCGGATTTACCGGTTCGAGTATTGATGCGGCGCACGCCGTTCTTTCGTTACTGCCCAAAGCGCCGTTCATGTCGCCGTGGGGGATGAATACCTACCGACCCGTGAAGATTACCGCGACGGAGGCGGAGATGATCAAGTACGGCGGCAATGTTTATTTCGCGCGCAAAATCAATTTTGCCAACGCGCTCGCCGAACTGGCATCGTCTCACGGTGTTGATTATGAAAATATTCGTCTCGGGATGGCGGCCGACTTCCGCATCGGCGACTCGCATCTGGACGTCATGCACGGTGGCTACCGTGGATTCGGCGGCTATTGTTTTCCTAAGGATTTGGACGCGCTTCTTGCGCACTTTAAAGAGCGGGGACTTGCGGAGGGCGCCGCGCTTTTGCAGAGCGACCGGATATATAATGAAAAACTTCTCGCCGCGCAGGGGCTTACCTGGGAGGAGGTAAGTGTCCATGACTTTGAATGGATTAAAAAAAAGATGAAGAAGGGATAATACCCAATCAACGCTGTCATGCTGAACGAAGTGAAGCATCCCGTGAGTATTCAGTAAGGTGTCGGGATTCCTCGCTCCACTCGGAATGACCAGATGGTTCTTATGAAATACATTGTAACAGGCGGGGCGGGGTTTATCGGTTCGCATATCGTTGATCAACTTGTGGCGCAAAGTCATGAGGTGCATGTCGTGGATAATTTTTTGACGGGGAAACGCGAGCGCGTGGAAGGGAAGGCGACGATTCACGAGGAGGACATCCGCAATTTCGATGCGCTGGCACCTTTATTCAAAGGAGCGGCGGGTATTTTCCATACCGCTGCCCAGCCGCGGATGCAGTATTCCATCAAAGAGCCGCGTCTAACGAATGACATTAATATCACCGGCACGCTCAATGTATTACTAGCGGCGCGCGATGCCGGCGTGCCGCGCGTTGTGTATTCCGCCTCGTCCTCAGCCTACGGTCCGCGCCATCCGATGCCCCTCCGCGAGGATATGGCGCCCGAGCCCGTCATTCCCTACGCCATTCAGAAGCGCGTGGGCGAGCAATATTGCGCCATGGCATCGCGCTTTTACGGATTGCAAACCGTCGCGTTGCGATACTTTAATGTCTACGGCCCGCGCCAGACGACGGCAAAAGACGGTCCCTACGCCACCGTCATCGGTATTTTTCTTGAACAACGTAAAAACAACCAGCCGATGACGATCGTCCCCGACGGAACCCAACGCCGCGATTTTACGCATGTGGGCGACATCGCACGGGCGAATCTTCTCGCGATGGTATCGGACAAAGTGGGCAAAGGCGAGATAATCAATATCGGCACGGCGACGAATTACAGTGTTCTGCAGGTTGCCGATATGATCGGCGGCGCACGGGAATTCGCCGAGCCGCGCCAGGGTGAGGTGCATGAGACGCTTGCCGACAACACCCGTGCCCGTGAGCTCATCGCTTGGGAGCCGAAGATTTCGTTTGAGGATGGTATCGCCGAGCTCAAAAAAATGATGGGGATTGTGTAAGAGTGGTTGTGGCAGGAAATAAAAAGTAGCCTCATAAACCGTGTTTATGAGGCTACTGTCTTGGGGCTATCCGTATAGCTCACGTTCAAGGTACGTAAGAGCTTCTAGTCGTCCTTCCCTCTCACGACACACATTACAGAGTGGCTTGAGTTGCCACTGAAGATCCGCTTCTGCGCGGATGTGCCGTTTCATTTTTTCCGTGATGCGGGTATAAGTTCCTGCGTCATCGCGTACTTCACCAACGGCTTGGACGAGCTCAATGGAGATGTATCCTTCTTTTTTCCCGCAACTGCCGCACAGTTCATTCTCTATCGGCTCATAGCCGATCTCGACTATTGCAGTAAGGTTTTTGCGCCCCCAGCGGAATTCGATTTCCTGCTGCATCGGTGTCTCCTGTAGCTTCATTTTCGGGAACTTGCTAACCTCGGGAGTATTATATTATATAAAGGCACTTTCGTCAACGCCCTTGCCTCCTCACCAGTGCGGCGATGGTGCGCAGAACTACAAGCACGTCTAAAACGGCAGAGCGGTTTTTGATGTAATAAAGGTCGTATTGCATTTTTTCAGGCGCATCTTCAACCGAAGCGTCGTCCTCCATATTCACCTGCGCCCAGCCGGTAAGACCGGGAGCGACCAGCGTGCGCATCTCGTAAAAAGGAATTCTCTGACGCAGTTGCCGTACATAATGAGGGCGCTCGGGGCGCGGGCCGACGAACGACATCTCGCCTTTGAGGATATTGAATATTTGCGGCAATTCATCCATATAAGTTTTTCGCAAAAAAGCACCTACGCGCGTCGTGCGCGGATCAACGGGTGCGCCGTTATCGTGGATTTTCATTCCGCTCATCCGGTCGGCGTTTGCCACCATGGAGCGGTACTTTATCAAGGTAAACTTTCGGCCGTGACGCCCCACGCGTTCCTGCCGAAAAAAAACATTCCCTTGCGAATCCAGCCGGATGGCGAGTGCAATGAACGGCGCAATGATAAGTGCGGGGATGCCGAAGAGAATGGCAAGCGCGATATCCATGACGCGCTTGAAAAATTCGTACAGCCGTTTGCGCCGGCCGATGAGATTTTCAAGGAACCACGCCTCCTCGATGAGCGAGAGAGGAACTTTGCCGGTGAGCATCTCGTGGAACGCGGGGAATTCCGTGACGGTGACGCCGAGCGGAATGAGATCGAAAAGAATGCGTACGGCCGCCCGGTCTTGTTTCGCCTCGCGCGAAATAATAACGCTTTCAGCACGCGTTTCGGCGATAATGCGGTGCAGTTTTTCACGCGGAAGCGCGTAGCGCGTGAGCGGCAGAGGAAAGGGGAGAGGAGCGCCCGCATCATCGGCGGCGAGAAATCCGACGGGTTTATAACCGAGTTGCGGATGCGCGGAGAGAAAGTCGGCGAGCTGGATCATCTCCGTGTTGGTGCCCAGAAGAAGCACGCGGAGAACCGAAGTTCGGATAATGAGTGCGTTAAAAAGATAGCGCCATGCAAAAATAAAGACGGTCGCTAAGAATGCGATGATAAAAAGAGTGCGCCGCGGTTCCGGCGCAAGGGGAAAAAGATAAAAAATGACAATGGCGAGGACGATGTTGCTTACCATGACGCGGATAAGGCGGTAGAGAAAAAGCTTGCCGTTCCGCATAAGCCGAAGCTCATAGAAACCGAATGCGCCGAATGTCAGAAGCCACACACTGAAGATAAGCGAGAAAGGGAGGGTGCGTCCGGTAAAAGCAAGCGACTTCATGCTATTCGTGCGTGTCTGAAGGGAAATACCAATGGCGAGCGCAGTGTAAAGGAGCGTGATATCGCCTATGAGGAGAAGCAGTATTTTTTTAAATCGCGTGCGTCTCATGAGCGGGTGATGTCGCGGTTATAGAGCGCCACCGTTTTTTGGAGCATAGCACGGAGCGTAAAGGACTGCATCTGCCGTTCTCGCCCGGCCGTCCCCCACGCGCTGTACTGTTCACGATGCGTGGCTGCAGTTATTATTGCATCAGCGAGTGCTTGTGGATTTTTCGGTGCCACAAGTAAGCCTTGTTTTTCGTGTTCAATCAAATCGGGAATGCCGCCGACACGCGTGGCTATGACGGGAACGCCCGCGGTCATCGCCTCGAGTATAACATAGGGGAGTCCTTCTTTTATTGAGGGAAGCACGAGTGCGTCAAATGCAGGTAGAAGCTCTGCGGCGTTCGGGATGAATCCGGCGAGGGTTATGATTTTTTGCAATCCATGGCGCGTAATCTGCGCCTCAAGGCGCTTTCGTTCTTCTCCCTCGCCGAAGATGACGGTATGCATGGGGAGTCTCGGATGTCTCTTTTTTATCTCGGCGATCGCCTCAACAAGACATGCGATATTTTTATTTTTTGTAAGTTCCGCAATGGTGGCGATAAGAAAGGTATCGGAGGGAATTGGTGAACCGAGGAGGGTGGCAAGTCGACTGCGGGCGTCGGCGGGCAAGTATCGTCCGGCAGGCGGAATACCGTTGGGAATAAGCGTCAATTTTTTGACGGGAATAAAGCGTTGTGCGGCGGCACGATCATGGCGATTAAGCACGATGATATGATGCTGAAAAAACGATGACGCCATGCTCGCGAGAAAAATAATCGCGCGGACGGACAGAGGACGATCCTCAAAAAACCCCCAACCGTGAACGGTGAAGATGATCCGTGCCGTTGATTTTTTTTGTGCTCGGCGTCCGATATTATACAAAAAACCGGCAACAGCGCCGAGTCCTCCCATTTTTGAACTGTTGAGGTGGATGATGTCCGGCGCTTCCGCCGCGATGATTTTTCGGAAATGGCAAAACGCATGCCAATCGCTTTCCGCATAAACGTCGCGGTCAAGCCCGCCAATGCTATAGATGCGGATGCGGTGTTTTTGCAATCTAGCAAAAAGCGGGCCGTCGCCGCCCGCCGCAACAACGACCTCGAATACTTCGCGGGGCAGATTCACCGCAAGGTCGGTCACGTACCGCTGTGCTCCGCCGAGATTGGATTTTGTCACCACCAGAAGGACCTTTTTTTGCCGGTGTTCCATTGTGTGTACAACGCGAATGCGCCGAGGAAGGTTTTAAGAAAAGTTGCACTTATAAGGTAAGAATTGTCTAATATGTAAGTCGCTAAAGCTGCTTGACTTTTGTATGCCGTTCTGCTACACTGACCGTGTGAGTGTTGGTAACTTCTCGTGTCCAACATAAAATCCCCCATAAAAAGGGGGTTTTATGTTGCCCGTGCGCTGACGAGGGTCATAGAGGGTTTAACTCCAAAGGTGTGTCCATGTGAGTGCCAGCTCTATGACCCATGCCAACGCACCGCCAGTATAGTATACTTCACTGCTTACCTCGCTTGCAACGGGGATTAGAACAGGCATACCATAGAATCATGGCAATTAAAATTCAAGAAAATATTTCTCTCGCATCGCACACGATGTATAAGATTGGCGGTCAGGCACGATTTTTTGTTGAAACGAAAAATGGCGATGAGATCGTGGAAGCGGTACGCTTTGCGGAAGAAAAAAATCTACCGTTTTTTATCCTCGGTGCGGGATCCAATACGCTTGTCGCCGACCGCGGGTTTCCGGGTATGGTTATTCATCCGTCAGGCGGTGCGGTTGATGTGAACACCGAACGAGGCGAGCTTGTGGTCGATACTGATGTAATGATGGCGCGTGCCGCAAGCGAGGCGGCACGTGGGGGTTTGGGAGGATTTTCCTGGGCGGTCGGCGTACCCGGCACCATGGGCGGTTCGGTGCGGGGAAATGCCGGATGTTTCGGCGGCGAGATGAAGGACGTGGTGCATACGGTCAGGTTTTACGATACGGACGCGCGCGCGATCAAAGAAATCGATCGGGCGGCGTGCGCATTTGCCTATCGCGATTCCGTTTTTAAACATCATCCCGGGTGGATTATCCTTTCCGTAATTTTGAAATTACCACCTACCGACGCGCAGATACTTCAGGAAGAGATGCGGCGCATAACGGCGGAGCGTTCGGCAAAACAGGATATAGGCACCAAGTCGTGCGGCTGCATCTTTAAAAATCCTTCATGGGAGATGGCGGCATACGCGAAAGAAAAAATGGTACAGCGGCATCCGGAACTTCTGCCGTTTGCCGAACGGTCGCATATTCCCGCCTCGTTTCTTATCGATCAGGCGGCATTGAAAGGAAAAAAAATCGGGCGCATTTTTATCTCCCCGCGCCACGCCAATTTTTTCGTAAATGAAGGAGGCGGTACCGCCGATGAGGTGATGATGCTTGTCTCACTCGTCAAAGATGCGGTGTGCCGCCGCTTCGGCATTGCGCTCCAGGAAGAAATCCAGCTTCTGGGATTTTGATTTTTTCAAACATGCCGTGCGATCGCGCGTGGTGTGTTTTATTTTTTTAGTTGCGTGCGGTTTTAAAAAAATCTTCCCTTAGTCGCCGCGGTTTGAGTTATGCACAGTTGATTCTTATTTTTTTTGCATTACTATTATTTGGTATTGGAGAATTATTTGGAAAAACTTTTTTCCGGTTCACTCGTATGAGTTTTATTTTTTTGCGCGTAACGCGTTATGGCGATTCATTCCGATAAACGATTGCTGCGCGAATTGAATCGCATTGCACAGACCGTCTACTGCCAGTTAAAACCCTCTTCCCGGCAGGGCGTGGGAGTGTTCGCGGTTCGCGATATTCCCGCGCGCATGGAGCCGTTTGAAGATGGCATGGAAAAGGCGGAGAAATTTTATCGTCTTTCTGTCGGCGATCTGAATGCGTTGCCGCCGCACTTTGCCGCACTTATAAAAAATTACAGCGTTTGCGAGAAAGACGCCTATTGGGTTTCGCTCGGCTCGTGGAATACCTACTCCCTTCAGGATTTTCTCAATCATTCCGAAACACCCAATGTCGCCATGCGCGGCGAAGACCGGTTTGTGACGATGCGCACCATAAAAGCCGGTGAGGAACTTCTGGCGAATTATAAGACCTTTGATGATTCGTGGGCGGAGAAATTATCCCCGCAAGCAAGGGAGATTCATAAATCTCCACGGGGCGGGACGGGGAAGATGTCGCGCCGTAAAACGGATAAAAAATAATCATGAACGCCGAACACGGAGAAAAAAACGGCAACGGCAAGACGGGCAACACCGGCGGAAAAATACTCCAGCCGCTGAAGTTTTTGTTCGTGGGATGGGAGAGTTTGAGTGGGGATGTGGCGTGGCGGCTCGGGCAAGAAGGGCACGAGGTGAAGATGTCCATCAAGCGCGAAAAAGATGCGGATGTGTATGACGGTTTTGTGGAGAAAGTTCCGCACTGGGAGGAGTACAAGGACTGGGCGGATGTCATTATTTTTGACGATGTGGGATTCGGAAAATTCGCCGATCCGTTGCGCAAGGCGGGCAAACTCGTCATCGGCGGGAGTGAGTATACGGATCATTTGGAGGAGGACCGCGAGTTCGGCCAGCAGGAGATGAAAAAATACGGACTGATCGTCCTTCCGGATTGGAACTTCACCGATTATGACGAGGCGATCGCCTTTATCCGCGACAATCCCGGGCGTTATGTGTTCAAGCCCTCGGGAAATATCCCGTCTGACTATAAAGGTATTCTCTTTATCGGTCAGGAAGATACGGGAAACGATCTTATCCAGGTGCTTGATCACAACAAAAAAACGTGGGCGAAAAAAATTAAAAAATTTCAGCTCCAAAAATTCGCGCAAGGCGTTGAGGTGGCGGTCGGCGCTTTTTTTAACGGCACGGATTTTCTTTTGCCGGTCAATATCAATTTTGAACATAAGAAACTTTTTCCCGGAGACATCGGACCCTCCACCGGCGAGATGGGAACGCTTATGTATTGGAGCGATGCGAATAAGATTTTCCGCGCCACCCTGGAAAAAATGCGTGCGCCGCTTATAGAGTCGGGCTACGTCGGTTATATCGACATCAATTGCATTGCCAACAACAACGCGATCTATCCGCTTGAGTTCACCTCGCGCTTCGGGTACCCCACGATCGAGATTCAGCTGGAGGGAATTTTAAACCCGATAGGCGAGTGGTTCCTCAAAATGGCACGCGGCGAACCCTACACCTTGCGGACGAAAAAAGGATTTCAGGTCGGTGTGGTTGTTGCGGTGCCGCCCTTTCCCTTTGAGGACCCGAGCGAGATGGAAATTTACAAGGACTTCTCCATTATTTTTAAAAAACAGAATCTGGAGGGCGTGCATCTGGGCGACGTGAAGCTGGTGGACGGCGAGTGGCATCTTGCGGGAGATTCGGGGTATGCGCTTGTGGTGACGGGATCGGGCACGACCGTCGCCGAGGCGCGCAAGATGGTCTACAACCGCATTGACAATATCATGTTGCAGAATAAATTTTACCGCACGGACATCGGACTGAAATGGAATACGGACAGCGACAAACTTCAGTCATGGGGTTATTTATATTGAGCGCGCACCCGCTCGCCTATTTATCCACCCGTTAATTTTTTCGCCTATGCAGTACGATTTTGCGGTTATCGGCGCCAACGGCATTCAAGGGCGTATCGTTTCGCGCCTGCTCCTTGAGGAGGGCAAGACGGTTTTTCTTGCCGCAAATGATGACTACAATATGGATCGGTTGATCGAGCATCCCAACTCGGAGTTTGCGCAAATCGATCTGCGCGACATTGTGCGCGCCAAACGCGCGATCAAGAAAAGTAGCGCGCCCATTATTATCAATTGCGCGGTGGATGACTTTAATCTGGTGGTGACAAAAATGGCTCTGGAACTCGGCAAGCACTATCTGGATCTCGGTTCCGAGGAGCCCATGCTCAAAGACCAGCTCGCGCTTGATAAAGAGTTCAAGGCAAAAGGCATTATCGGCATCAGCGGTATCGGTTCCACGCCCGGGATTTCCAATGTCATGCTCCGCTACGCCGCGCCGAAGTTTGATACGATAGAAACCGTGCATGTCGGTTTTGCGTGGGACTCCAACATTCCAAAGTTTATTACACCCTTCTCGCTTGACGCGATCGCGTGGGAGTTTACCAAGCCCGCCAAAAATCTGAAAGACGGCGCATGGGTGGAGGAGGATCCGTATGAGTGCAAAGCCGACTACTACTATAAATCCGTGGGGAAACAGCGGACACTCTATGCGCTCCATGTGGAGCCGATTACCTTTTATGATTTTTTGAAAGACAAAGGCGTAAAAAATATCGCACGCATGGGGAGTTATCCGCCGCACTCGCTCGCCGCGCTGACGACGCTCATCAATTTGGGACTTCTCTCCAAGACCGAGGTGAAGCTGCCGTCTGACGGATCCGTCCAACCGCTTGAATTTACCATTGAGGCGATGCGTCGCCTGCCGATCCCCGAAGGATACACGGAAAAAGAAGATATTTTTCTTAAGATGTTTGGCACGAAAGACGGCAAAGAACAGACGATAGAAATGGACTGTGTGGCGCATACTCTGCCCGGCTGGGAGGACGCGACGTGCAATATCGATACCGGTTTTCCCGCCGCCGTCCTTGCCGAGATGATTGTTGAGGGCAAAATTTCGGAGCGCGGTGTGTTCACGCCCGAATTTGTCGTCCCGCCCGAGCCGTTTTTTGCCGAACTCGGTAAGCGCAAGCTCTCCATCTATGAAAACGGTGTGAAGATAAATTAAGAGACGATCGAACCATGGATAAGAAAATAGCCTCTCCTTAATTAGGAAGAGGCTGTTTTTGATTGGTACGGGGCTATTTCTTTGCTATATATTGTACACAGTAAATTGCTTTTTAAGGACATAGGCGAGTTCTGCCACATTTGAACCAAGAAGATCCGCGTCGGTCAGCATCCACTGATTCTCGCTTTTGTCCGCCATGCTGGAATTAAAATAGAATGTGCCGAACGGAGCCAAGACCATGCCGAGGTGTGTGAGGGTGGTAACCATAGCATTACACGCCGATTGTCCTCCATCCGTATCGCAGTGCGCAATACATCCGAAAGCTTTGCCTTTAAGCTTCCATCCTTCTTCCAGTTCTGTCATCCATGAAAGCACATTGACGACAGCCGCGCTCGCTCCTCCCCAATGGACGGGTGTCGCAATAATAATGCCATCGGCGCGCATGCATTCATCCAAGAGCGCGGCAACTTTAACGTTTCCGGCATTACTTTCGAAGAACATCGGAAGATCCGTGCATACGAGATGGATAGTGTTCGTCTGGATGGCGGGACGGGTGCGGTTTATAGTACGGGTACATCCCGCCATCGCTCTCACCAAAAGGGATTCCGTCGCGCCGTGACGTCTTGATCCGTTAATGCCCAGAATGCGAAGTGCATCGTCCATACGGTTTCTCCGTTTCGTGTGTTAAAATGTCTTGGGCGACAAAACTCATTGCATTCTGAATCTTTTAATTATAAAAGTCAACGAGTTGTAAAAATGGGAAACAGTCCTTCGAATGGTGCAGTTGCATAAGGTATAAAAACCTATGCGTACCACTATTCGTCAGAAAGATTTGGAGATGACGCCCTCGCTCGAGGAGTATATTGAGCAGAAGATCGTGCGACCGGTGAGAAAGCATCTCCGTCAGCACGGTGAGGCGTCCGACGGGGTTCTGCTTGACTTGGAGGTGGGGCGGACGACGCACCATCACCATAAGGGGTTGGTGTATCGCGCGAGTGCGGGCTTAACCCTGCAGGACGGTAAGAATTTCCGCGTGGAAGCGGTGGAGACGGATATCCGCGTTGCCTGTGATGCGGTGGGCGAGGAGCTTATGAGTGAAATCGTGCGCCATAAAGGACGCGCACTCTCGCTTTTGAAGCGGAGCGGACGGCGCGCCAAGCAGTATTTGCGCATTGACCCCGCCGCGTGGTTTTCTCGGGGAGGGCGCGAGCGTGACGAGGGGAGGTGAGCTGATGAAGATTCCATTAATCGTGATCGGGATAAAAACTATGCTTGAGGGATTTTTTAGGAAAGGGCAAAAGGAGGTAGTTCCTGGATTTAGAGCCGATGTGGAATTGGATCGGCTCACAGTCGAGTACACGGAACTTGCGCAGGAGTATGTGCGATGCCGTATGGATGACCGCGACGGCAAGCTTGATGCGACTAAAAGAGCGCTGGATGAATTTAAGACAATGCATGGTAGTGTGCTAAAAGCGTATCTCCAGCCGTATATTGATAAAAATCTTCCGGGCAGTTATTTTGAGATGCCGAAAGAAGAATATCCTCGTTGGTATGCGGCCGGGACTCTGGAAAACTGGTCGCCTGCGGACGATGAACCGATGATGCCCTTGGAAAACGATTCATGATATAAGGCAACGCCTCTGAAACTCTATAGCCAGCCGTATTTGAAACGGCTGGATTTTTTATGGTTTTGCGCGTACCATGGGAGAGCTATGGCTTTTTTATCAAAACTATTCGGCGGGGGGAATGACCGTTATGTCGCCTCACTTCAGCCGCTGGTGGAAGAAATCAACGCACGTGAGGTAGAGATGCAAAAACTTTCGGACGATGCGTTACGCACCCTCACGGCGAAATTCCGCGAGCGTCTGACCGTCGGCGAATCGCTTGACGATATTTTGCCAGAGGCGTTTGCCGCCGTGCGGGAGGCGTCGCGCCGCTTCCTCAATAAGCGGCACTTTGACGTGCAGTTAATGGGAGGCATCGTACTTCACCGCGGGAAAATCGCCGAAATGAAGACAGGTGAGGGCAAGACGCTTGTCGCGACGCTCCCTTTGTATCTCAATGCTCTTGCGGGTAAAGGCGCGCATCTCGTAACGCCCAACGACTATCTCTCGCGCGTGGGTGCGGGGTGGATGGGACCGGTATACCACGGGCTTGGCGTTTCGGTCGGTGTCATTGCGCACGAATGGTCGGGGATGTACGACCCGAGTTATCTTGATCCCCAGCCGCACGGCGATGAGCGGCTCCGGCACTTCTGTCCGGTAAGCCGTCGCGAGGCGTATGCCGCGGATCTGACCTACGGCACGAACAATGAATTCGGCTTTGATTATTTGCGCGATAATCTTGAATATTTGCCGAGTCAGCTCCGCCAGCGCGAGCACGCGTACGCGATTGTGGACGAGATTGACTCCATTTTAATAGATGAGGCGCGCACACCGCTCATCATCTCGCGTCCCGACGAGGAGTCGGCGGATCTGTATCAGAGCTTTTCGCGCATTACGCCCCAGCTCAAAGAAAATGAGGACTATAATATAGACGAAAAACTGCGCGCCGTTGCGATGACGGAGCAGGGGATTGACCGCGTTGAGCGCATTTTGGGCCTGGAAAATATCTATGAAGAAAAAGGCGTGCGCTTCGTGCATCATCTTGAGCAGGCGTTGCGTGCGGAGGCGCTCTTCCATCGCGATCGCGAATATGTCGTCAAAGACGGCGAGGTGATAATCGTGGATGAATTTACC